>Ga0209253_10005450_pt1 | contig 11036 bp, 11 predicted proteins | sample FrelakmetBRP12BR_FD_187145 | JGI IMG/M metagenome (GOLD analysis project Ga0209253, IMG submission 187145) | Freshwater lake sediment microbial communities from the University of Notre Dame, USA, for methane emissions studies - BRP12 BR (SPAdes)... | ecosystem: Environmental > Aquatic >... | reverse complement strand
CGAGCACACCGAGGACTCGCCGCTCGCCCGCTGGAAACTGAACGGGCAAGTGAAGATCCGCACGCGCGATCTCGGCCCGAAGTGAGCACATCCGGCCGCCGCGTGCTCGAGGTCACCGCGAATCTCGAGGTCGTCGCGCCCGGAGGGGAGATTCTGCAGGTCAAGGGAGACGGCGCGCGCCTGCGACTGGAGGTTTCGGGCCTCCGATCTCTATGGCGCGTCGCGCGCGCTGTTAGTGCGCTTCCCTCACAGGCGGAGCGGCTTGCGGGGGCAGCCGAGCTTCTGCCACGCGCGGGCTTGCCGTTCGATTTGTCGGTGCGCGATCACGTGGTCGCGAGCGTCGAGCCCTGTCGGCGCGCCTCGATGGTGGGTCGGCTGCTCGGCCTCCCACACTTGCGCGTCCGATTGGGCGGACTCATGCGAGCCTTGGTCGCGTGATTCCAGTAGTCGCGCAAGGACGCGCCGAGCTTCAGCACGCACCCCAGCCAGCCAATGAACCAACGAAAGCTCGCGCGACCCTGCGGAGCTCGCCTCGCCGGAGTCCGCGCGGGAAGCCGTCACGTGCGATCGCACCGCAGGTGCGAAACGATCCGACGCTTCTCCGCGATGCCCTGGTGCTGCGCCGCGGGTGGAGGAGCATCCAGGCCGCCGAGGACCTCATCGGCAAACACGGCGACAAGCACGGCGTCGAAGAGGCAGTCGCCTTTGTTCGCGGTTACGCCAAGGGGCACTTTCAGGCGGAAGAGGCCTTGATGTGCCGGCAAGCATTTCCGGGCCTCGAGGAACGCCAGGAACACCAGAGGCTTTCCGGCCTCGAGGAACACCAGGAACACCAGAGGCTGCACGTTGCGTTCTTCGACTGGCACATGAGCTCGAGGTGTTAGCGCCCAGCGAGCACCTGGCCGATCGCGCGCTGCACATCGCGCAGGACTGCTGATCGACCGGGTACGCCAACCATGTGAAGCTTGTCAAGCCGGGCGTATCCCCGAGCTGACGAGCCGGCCCGGAAAGGTCGGATGCGGATAGAGGACTGTCCACAGAATCTGTGCAGAACCTGTGGACAAGCCGGCGGCGTCGGGGGGCGGCGCCAAGGCGGGACAAGCGCTTCGAACAGATTGCCCACGCTTTGGGCGCTAGCTAACCGTGCACTAGCCGTCGGCGGGCGACGTGAACGGGCGCCGTCCCCTTGTGCGCCGCACAACACCAGACGGGCCGCCCAACGGAAAGCCCGACCTCGCGCCCTTTCAGCGCTTCCCAACCTTGGTCATTGCCGTCTCGGCCGCGAAAAGGACGAGGAGTTCTTCCTGCGCGCGCCGGGCACGACCGCGCGGGATCTTCTTCGTGTAGGTCCCGTCCGGGTCCATCATCCACGCCTGCCCGTTGTCCGCGAGGTAGGGCTTGAGACCCTCGCGGATCACGCGGAGCTTGAGCTTCTTGTCGCGGACCGGGAAAGCGAGCTCGATGCGACGGAAGAAGTTGCGGTCCATCCAGTCGGCACTCGACAGGTAGATGTCCTCACGGCCGTCCGCGCTGAAATAGAACACGCGCGAGTGCTCGAGGAAGCGGCCGACGATGGAGCGGACGCGAATGTTCTCTGACAACCCGGGGATGCCCGGGCGCAGCGCGCACACGCCGCGGACGATGAGATCGATCTGTACACCTGCCTGACTCGCTGCGTAGAGTGCCTCGATCACTTGCGGCTCGAGGAGCGCGTTCATCTTGGCCTGAATGCGCGCCGGGCGTCCTGCGCGGGCGATCTTGGTCTCGTTCTTGATCGCGTCGACAACGCGCGCGTGGAGCGTGAAGGGCGCCTGCCAAAGATGCCGCAGCTTCCCGGCCTTCCCGAGGCTCGTCAGGTGCACGAACACGTCGGCGACGTCGGCGCACATCTCCTCGTCGGCGGTGAAAAGCCCGAAGTCCGTGTAGAGCCTCGCGGTGCGCGGGTGATAGTTTCCGGTCGAAAGATGCGCATAGCGCTGGAGCCGGCCTCCCTCGCGGCGCACCGCGAGCAGCGCCTTGGCGTGGGTCTTGTGGCCAACGACGCCGTAGACCACGTGCGCGCCGACTTCCTCGAGCCGCGCCGCCCAGTTGATGTTCGCCTCCTCGTCGAAGCGGGCCTTCAGCTCGACGACCGCGGTCACCTCCTTGCCGTTCTGTGCGGCTCGGATCAGCGCCTCCATCAGCACTGACTCGCTGCCCGTGCGATAAACCGTCTGCTTGATCGCCACCACGTTCGGATCGGTCGAGGCCTGCTCGACGAACTCGATGACCGGCGAGAAGCTCTGGAAGGGATGATGCAGCAGCAGGTCTTTCTCGCGAATGGCGCGGAAGATGTCGCGTCCCTTTGCGAGCGTCTTGGGGAGCGAGGGTGGGAACGGGCGATAGAGCAGATCGGGCCGGTCGACCGAGTTCGGCACCTGCATGAGGCGCACGAGGTTCACCGGCCCGTTGACCCGGTAGAGATCGTCGCGCCCGAGCTCGAATTGCTCGAGCAGGAACTGCGCCATCGGCTCCGGGCAGTCGTCGGCGACCTCCAGACGCACCGCGTCGCCAAAATGCCGTTGCGGAAGCTCGCCTTGCAACGCCAGCCGCAGGTCCTTCACGTCCTCTTCCTCGACGAAGAGGTCGCTGTTCCGGGTCACCCGGAACTGGTAGCAGCCCACCGCCGTCCTGCCGGCGAAGAGCTCGCCGACGTGCTCGTGCAGCATCGACGTCAGGAACACGAAGTGGATCTCGCCCTTCGTCTCGAGTTCGGGCGGCAGGCGGATGACGCGCGGCAGGATGCGCGGCGCCTGCACGATCGCGGCGCGCGAGTCGCGGCCGAAGGCGTCGCGGCCCTCGAGCTCGACCGCGAAGTTGAGGCTCTTGTTGAACACGCGCGGGAACGGATGCGCCGGGTCGAGCCCGATCGGCGTGAGCACCGGCAGCATCTCGCAAACGAAATAATCGCGGATCCAGGCGCGCTGCGGCTCCGTGAACTCCCTGCGGCGAAGAAAGCGGATGCCGGCGCGCGCGAGCTCCGGCAGGATCACTTTTTGCAGGAGCTCGTACTGCCGATGGACCAGCTCGCGTGCCACCTGGTTCACGCGTGCGAAGACCTCGCGCGCGGTCATGCCGTCGGGGCCGGCGCCCGGCACGCCGATCTTGATCTGCTCCTTGAGGCCGGCGACACGAATCTCGAAGAACTCGTCGAGGTTCGAGCTCACGATGCAGACGAATCGGAGCCGCTCGAGCAGTGGCACGCGCCGATCTTCGGCCTGGGCGAGCACGCGCCGGTTGAACTCGAGGATGCCGAGCTCACGGTTGAGGAGGCGGCTTTCGGGGGCGGCGAGGGGCGCCCCGGTTTCGGTCAGCATACGAAAAGCGCGACTTCTTTGTATTTCCGCATGTTACACGACCCTTCCGGAGACACACGACTGTCACACGAGCGTCATAAGCTCTGCAGGTTGAATCGCCGGGGAGCGCCCCATGCAAGAGAAGGATCACACCAGCAAGCATTTCGACGCCGAACTCCAGCACCTTCGGGGGATGGTGCTCTCGATGGGTCGCGTCGCCGAGCAGCAGATCCGCTATTCCGTCGAGGCGCTACGGGGGGGCGATGAGAAGCTCGTATCTCGCGTCATCACCGAAGAGGCACGACTGAACGCGCTCGAACGCGAGATCGACGAATACTGCGCGACCGTGCTTGCGCGCCGCACCCCGACGGCGAACGATTTGCGGCTGGTGCTGACCACTCTCAAGATCTCGACCGAGCTCGAGCGCGTCGGCGACGAGGCGAAGAAGCTCGCTTTCGCTGCAGGAAAGATCTTCGTCGGCGACCGCATGCATTCGCCGAGTTTTGCAGACATACGCCTGGTCGGCGGCGTCGTGACGGACATGCTGCATCGGGCACTCGACGGGTTCGCCCGTCTCGAGCCCATGGATGCCCCGGAGATCGTGCGTCTCGACGAGGAGGTTGACCAGTATTTCCGCGCGATCCTGCGCCAGCTGCTCACCTACATGATCGAGGATCCACGCACCATCTCGCCCGCGCTCGAGGTCGTGTTCATCGCCAAGGCGCTCGAGCGCATCGGCGACCATGCGAAGAACATCGCGAAGCACGTTGTCTACCTCACGCGCGGCGAGGACGTCCGCCATCTCCCGGTCGAGCGCATCGAGCAGGCGGTGCGACCGTGACGCGGGCGCGCGGGCGGTCGGGTATCATGCGATCTTTCGGACGTACACACCTGCGGCTCTTGGATCACGACTCGCTCGCTGCCGTCGACCTCGGGTCGAACAGCTTTCACCTCGAGATCGGACGGGTCGTCGAGAACCAGATTTACCCGCTCGACGACCTGCGCGAGCCCGTGCGCCTCGCCGCCGGCCTGACTCGCGACAAGAAGCTCGATCGGGCCACTCAGGCGCGCGCGCTGGCCACACTCGCCCGCTTCGGCGAACGCCTGCGCAGCCTGCATCCGGACGCGGTGCGCGCAGTGGGCACGAACGCGTTGCGCATCGCCAAGAATTCCGCCGAGTTCCTTGCCGAAGCGGAGCGCGTGCTCGGCTTCCCCATCGAGGTGATCTACGGCCGCGAGGAGGCACGCCTGATCTACATTGGCGTGTCTCACGCGCTGCCCCCCTCGTCGGAGCGGCGCCTGGTCATGGATATCGGCGGCGGCTCGACCGAGTTCGTGATCGGCACTGGGTACGACCCGCTGCTCATGGAAAGCCTGCCGATGGGCTGCGTGAGCTACACGCTGCGATTCTTCGGCGACGGGCGCATCGACAGGGGCGCGATGAAGAAGGCCGAGGTCGTGGCCTCGAGCGAGCTCGAACGCATCGTGGGCGAATTCCGGCGCGTCGGTTGGACGCACGCAGTGGCCTCGTCCGGATCGGCACGTTCCATCGCCGCGGTCCTGGTGGCCAACGGCTGGAGCGAACACGGCATCACCGCAGAGGGGCTCGATCGCCTGCGCAATCTGCTCATCAAGGCGGGGGACGTCGAAAAACTCGATCTGCCGATGTTGAAGCCCGACCGCCTGGCCATCCTCCCCGGGGGGGTCGCAATCATGTCAGCGGCGCTGTCGGAGCTCGGCATGGAGCGGCTGGAGATTTCCGAAGGGGCGTTGCGCCAGGGCGTGCTCTACGACCTTCTTGGCCGTGTGCAGCATCAGGACATGCGCGCGGCGACCGTGGCCGAATTCGTGCGGCGCTATCACGTCGATACGGCGCAGGCGCAACGCGTCGACAAGCTCGCGCTGCGGCTCTATCACGAGATCGTCGTCAAGCCGCGTGAAGCCGATGAGAACGTGCTGCGGTGGAGTGCCGCGCTGCACGAGATCGGGCTCTCGATTGCGCAGGCGGCCTATCACAAGCACTCGGCCTACATTCTTTCCAACGCCGACATGCCGGGCTTTTCGCAGATGGATCAGCAGCGGCTTGCGCGGCTGGTCCTGGGACACCGCGGCAAGCTGACCAAGCTCGAGGGTCTGGCGCTCCGCAGCTTCGATTGGGACCTGATTCTCTGTCTGCGCATCGCGGCGCTGGTGCATCGCAGCCGCGTCGACGTGTCGCTTCCGACCCTGAGCTGCCGCGAGACCGACAGTGGATTCCAGCTGCTTCTTCCCAGAGCTTGGCTCGAGGCGCATCCACTGACCGCAGCCGCGCTCGAGGCCGAGGCGGAGTACTGGCGCGCGGTGGGCATGCGGCTCGACGTGAAGGCAGTGGCGCCGGAACGTCTCGCGGCGGCCTGACCCCGGCGCTGGCCGCTACAGCGCCTCGCGGCCTGGAGCGTCACGGGAGGAACGGCGCTCGGGTACGCCGATGTCGCGCCAGAGCGCAGCTTCCGGCGGCGATGCAGGTTACAGTAGCTCGGGCGATATCACGGCGGTCAACGTCACCTCAGTGCGCCCTCGGCGCGTGCGCCCGGTAATCCACCACGCGGCGCCTTTCTTCACGTTGAGACTTCCCTCCGCGCCGGTGAGCGCAAGGGCGGCAGCCTCACCGAGGGTCGGCTGGTGACCGACGAGGACCACCACGCCGTTGCGCTTCGGCCAGCCGGCTGCCGCGAGCAGCGCTTTGCCCGTCGAATCGACGTCGAGCCGCTTGTCGGTGGTGACGGCACGCTCGAGCGCGGCGGCGGTTTGCTGCGCGCGCTTGGCCGGGCTGACGAGGATCGAGTAGCGGCGTGGCAGATGGGCGTTCAGCCATTCGGCCATATTCTTGGCCTGCTTACGGCCGCGCTTGGTGAGCTTGCGCGTTGCGTCGACGAGATCATTCTCCGCCTCGGCATGGCGCCATAGAATGAGGTCCATCGTGCGTTCTTCGCTGCGTGTGGCCATGTCCCGTCCTCCCCTCGTTGACTGCATGATGGTAAGAGTGATTAAGAGTGAATCGCGCCCGCCCCGCCGCGATTTCTCAGCTCAGAGATCGGGGAGCACGCGGTGGCGTGCCCTCTCGTAGCGTACAGACTAACCGCCTTCCCGCGGGTCGGATAGCACGCGGATGTTGCGGCAATTCGAGGACGAGCGCCTGCGGACGCCTCGGGTCTCGCGGAGGACGGGGGCGGGGCAGGCTGCTGTTGGCAGGTGCTTCGCCTCAGGCGGGACGGACGAGCGCCACGACGCCGGTCGCGGCGAAGAGCGCCGCGGCCGTGTAGCGCATCGCTCGCAGGTTGAGGCGTGCGGCGAGGCGTTCGCCGACGAGCACTGCGGGGACGTTGGCGATCATCATGCCGAGGGTGGTGCCGAGGACTACCGGTGCCAGCGCCTCGTAGCGGGCGGCGAGCGCGATCGTCGCGAGCTGAGTCTTGTCGCCCATCTCGACCAGGAAGAACGCAACCAGCGTGGTGACGAACGCGCCCCGCGCCCCGCTGTCGGGCGCTGCATCGAGGGAGTCGGGCTTGAGGGCCCACAACGCAAAGGCGAAGAACGCGAAGGCGGTGCCGTAGCGCTGCGCTTGCGGCGACAGCAGGCTTGCCAGCCACACGCCGAGCGAGCCGGCGAGTGCGTGGTTCGCGAGGGTCGCGAAGAGGATGCCCGCGATGATCGCGCCGGGTCTTCTCAGCCGCGCGGCGAGCGCAAAGGAGAGCAGCTGCGTCTTGTCGCCGATCTCCGCCATGGCGACGAGCAGCGTCGACGCGAGGAAGGCGTCCACGGGTGAGGGCTGCCAGACGCCGGATCGGTTACTCGGTGCCTGCGCGATCCTTGCGGAAGGGGCAGTCGGTCTTGGTGCAATCGGCGTAGAGATAGAGCGAATGCGCGCGAATCGCGAAACCCCGGCCCTTCGCGATCTTCACCTGGCGCTTCTCGATCTCCTCGTCCAAGAACTCCTCGACCCGTCCGCACTGGAGGCATACCAGATGGTCGTGGTGGCTCGAGTCGTTGAGTTCGAAGACCGCCTTTCCGGACTCGAAGTGATGGCGCTGCAGGAGCCCGGCCTGCTCGAACTGGGTGAGTACGCGGTAGACGGTGGCCAAGCCGACGTCGATGCCTTCGCGCATGAGCTGGCGATAGACGTCTTCGGCGGAGAGGTGGCGCACCAGGCTCTTCTCGAAGAGCTCGAGGATGCGCAGCCGCGGCGTGGTGGCCTTGAGGCCGATCGTCTTCAGATCTTGCGGATTCGTCATGCGCCTGGGCGGGCGGAGTCGCGAAATGAATCGGCTATCATACCGCCCTCGCGGGTTGTCGCAGAAGGAGACCCACCCCTGTCGCGCCTCGGAGTGCGAGGAGGCGGCGGTCGTCTCTCCGCAAGGACGAAGCCGATCGCCGCGTGTCTTCCACCCACAGGGGGATCTCTCGCCCCTGGCTTCAGGAACGTCGAAACGAGAAACGCCCCGATGCGCTTTGCCCTGACGCTCGTCCTCGCCGCACTCGTCGCCGGATGCGGCGCTTCTCGCTGGCTCGCACCCTACCGAATGGAGATCCAGCAGGGCAACTATGTGACGCAGGGGACCGCGTCCCAACTCGCCGTCGGCATGACCCGCGACCAAGTCCGCTTCCTGCTCGGCACGGCCCTCATTGCCGATCCGTTCCATGCCAACCGCTGGGACTATGTGTACCGACTCGAGCGCGCGAACAGCCGCCAGGTGGAGGCGCGGCGCATGACGCTCTTCTTCAAGGACGACCGCCTGGAGCGCGTGGAAGGCGACATCGCGCCGGGGACCCTGAACGAATCGCCCGCCGCTGCCTTGCCCCCCGCCACGAAGCCAGAGAGTGCCCTCGCGCCGCTGCCGCCGGTGCCCGCCGAGACCGCGCCTGGCAGTCCCACTTCGCCGTCGATCGTGCCGCAGGGGCCGGACCCCGCCAGCCTGCCGCCGGCAGCGCAGCCGCCGATGGGCCAGAGATGAGGACGTTCGGATGACAGCTTGGCGAATTGCGATCGCGGGCAGCTCCGGCCGCATGGGGCGGGCGTTGCTCGAAGCGGTGTTGGATGCGCCGGACCTCGAGCTGGCCGCCGCGTTCGATGTGGCTGGCAGCCCGGCGGTGGGGCGGGGCGCCGGCGAGCTCGTGGGCAGTCCGTGCGCGGTGAAAGTCACGGCCGACTACCGGGCCGCCGTCGGCGCGGCCGATGTGCTGATCGACTTCACCCGCCCCGCAGGAACGCTTGCACATCTCGATGCCTGTTTGGCCGCGAAGAAAGGCATCGTCGTCGGCACCACCGGCTTCACGCTTGAGGAGCAAGGGCGCATCGCCGCCGCGGCGAAGACGATCCCCGTGGTCTTCGCGCCGAACATGGCGGTCGGCGTCAACGTCGTGTTCAAGCTCGTCGACATCGCCGCGCGCGCGCTCGGCGACGAATACGACGTCGAGATCATCGAGGCACATCATCGCCACAAGGTGGACGCGCCCTCCGGCACGGCGCTCCGCCTGGGAGAGATCGCGGCGCGGGCGCTCGGCCGCGATCTCGCGACGACGGCGGTGCACGGCCGCGCGGGCGAGACCGGGGAGCGCGATCCGAAGGCGATCGGGTTCCATGCCGTGCGGGGCGGCGACATCATCGGCGAGCACACGGTGATGTTCGCGGGCGTCGGCGAGCGGATCGAAGTGACGGTCCGCTCGGCGAGCCGCACGACCTACGCGTTCGGCGCGCTTCGCGCTGCCCGCTTTCTCCGCGACCGAACCGCGGGTCTCTACGACATGCAGGACGTCCTGGGGCTTCGCTAAGAAGGAAGAATCGCCGCTTAGCGGCGATTTCTCAGATCGGGGAGCACGCGCGGGGTATGCCCTCTCGTAGCGTGAACCCAAAAGGTGCCGGGTGCGTGTTCACGGCGCGGGACTGCGCCGAGGACCGGACGCCACGACACGCCACAGCCGGAAAAACCACGCGAGGACCCGTCATGCAAGCCCGCGTTCTTCTCGTCGTCATCGTCGCGGCCGCGCTGCTTTCTTCGGGCTGCGCGGGCCGGTCGAGCGGCGGCCCTCCGCCGGAGAACCTCACGCTCACCGAGGCCGCCGCGAAGATCCGCCGCGGCGAGCTCTCGAGCGCCGCGCTGACCGAAGCGCTGCTGAAACGTGTTGAGTCCGGGAAGAACCTGAACGCCTTCATCACCCTCGACCGGGCGAAGGTGCTGGAGGCCGCGCGTGCGGCCGATACGGTCCGCGCTCAAGGCAAGCCGCTGGGCCCGCTCCATGGGGTGCCGATCGTCGTGAAGGACAACATCCACGTCGCCGGTCTGCCCAACACCGCGGGAACGCCGGCACTGCGTAACTTCGTCCCGGCCCAGAGCGCGCCAGTGGTGAAGTCGCTCACCGATGCCGGGGCCATCGTCCTGGGCAAGACGAACCTGCACGAGCTCGCATTCGGCATCACGAGTGCGAACGCGGGCTTCGGCCCGGTCCGCAACGCCGCGGATCCTTCCCGGTTCGCGGGCGGCTCCAGTGGCGGCACCGCGGTCGCCATCGCCGCGAAAATGGCGCCCGCAGGCCTCGGCACCGACACAGGCGGATCGGTGCGCATCCCGGCCGCGCTGAACGGCATTGCCGGCCTGCGGCCGACGGTGAAGCGCTATCCGCAGGACGGGATCACGCCGATCTCCGCCACGCGCGATACCGCGGGCCCGATGGCCCGCAGCGTGGCCGATCTCGCGCTCCTGGACGGCTTGCTCTCCGGCGACCGCTCGACCGTCATCGGGGGTTCCCTTCGCGGCCTGCGCCTGGGCGTTCCGAGGAAGCCGTTCTACGACGACCTCGACCCCGAGGTTGCGCGAGTGACGAGCGAGCTCTTGGAACGCCTCCGCCAGAGCGGCGCGGTGCTGGTGGAGGTGGATGCGTCGCACATCGTGGCCCTGAACGAACGCGTGAGCTTTCCCGTGGCACTCTACGAGAGCAAACGCGACCTGGCGATCTATCTCGTCCGCTACAGAACCGGGCTCACTGTGAAGGACGTCGCAGCGAAGATCGCGAGCCCGGACGTCAAGGAGATTTTTGAGGAGTCGATCGTCGGAGCGAAGTCGGTTCCGGCGGAGGCCTATGCGGATGCGGTCGGTAAGTGGCGCCCCGAACTACAGGCCGCGTATGCCGAGCTTTTCAAGGCGAATCGCATCGAGGCACTCGTTTTCCCCGCCACGCCCGCCGTCGCCCGGCCGCTTGCCGAGGCCAACGAGATGGAGCTGAACGGCAGGAAGGTCCCAACCTTTCTCACGTTTATCCGCAACACCGATCCGGGCTCGAACGCCGGCATTCCAGGGCTTGCAATCCCGGCCGGCTTGTCGCGTGACGGGCTTCCGGTCGGCATCGAGCTCGACGGCCCGGCGAACACCGATCGGCGCCTGCTGGAGATCGGGCTGGCGATCGAGGGGATGCTGAAGGCGGTTCCGGTCCGGTAATGCCTTGGGGCTCGACGCGGCGCGAACCGGGGCGCCCGCTGCCGTCTGGCGGACGACGCGAGCGGCCGGGCAAGGCCACGGCGAGAAGATTGCCCGCGCGTCAGCGCAATGCAAACGGCGAAGCGACCGCCGTCTCGTCCGCGTTCGCATTTGCGACGATGCACGCGCGGTGCCGCGGTTTCACCGGGTCGTGACCGTTGCGCTATAATTCCACCACTGCAGCGGGACGTGC
>Ga0209253_10005449_pt1 | contig 11036 bp, 5 predicted proteins | sample FrelakmetBRP12BR_FD_187145 | JGI IMG/M metagenome (GOLD analysis project Ga0209253, IMG submission 187145) | Freshwater lake sediment microbial communities from the University of Notre Dame, USA, for methane emissions studies - BRP12 BR (SPAdes)... | ecosystem: Environmental > Aquatic >... | reverse complement strand
GTCTCGACCGAGCCCTCGTGCAGCGTCTCCCACTGGAATCCGCCGGCGACATTCACCAGCACGTCGATGCCGCCGAAGCGCATCGCAGCGGCGGCCATGGCCCTGCGGCTCGATTCCACCTCGCCCAGGTCCACCCCGCCGAGGAACAGGTGCCTGGCACCGAATTCCTCCTGCAGCGCCGTCGGAGGCTGCTGCGACAGGTCGAGGAGTGCGAGCTGCGCGCCGCGCTTCGCGAAGACGCGCGCCACGGCCGTCCCCAGCACGCCGAAAGCCCCCGTGACGACCACAACCTGCTTCTGCTTTTCCATCGATCGGCTCCACCCTGTCCACTGACCGCCATCCGTTCTTACTATCCGCTATCCGCTATCCGCTATCCGCGGATCACTAACCGCCTCCCTCAGCACTCCGGCACGTTCACCGCGAGTCCGCCCTGGCTCGTCTCCTTGTAGATCGCACTCATGTCGTGCCCCGTCTGGCGCATGGTAGCGATCACCTGGTCGAGCGATACCTTGTGCATCCCGTCTCCGCGCATCGCGAGCCGCGCCGCGTTGATCGCCTTCACGGCGCCCATGGCGTTGCGCTCGATGCAGGGGATCTGCACCAGCCCCGCGATCGGGTCGCAGGTGAGGCCGAGGTTGTGCTCCATGCCGATTTCGGCGGCGTTCTCGACCTGTTCGTTCGTGCCGTTCAGGGCCGCGACGAGTCCTGCTGCCGCCATGGAGCAGGCCACGCCGACCTCGCCCTGGCAGCCCATCTCCGCACCGGAGATCGACGCATTGCACTTGTAGAGCATGCCGACAGCACCCGCGACCAGCAGGAAGCGCACGACGCCCTCGTCGCTCGCACCCGCCTCGAAACGACGGTAATAAGCGATGACGGCGGGAACGATGCCGGCGGCACCGTTGGTCGGCGCGGTGACCACGCGGCCGCCGGCCGCATTCTCCTCGTTGACGGCGAGCGCGAACGCGTTGACCCAGTCCATCGCGTCCAGCGGCCGTGCCACCGCCGACTCGACGAGCATGCGCTGCAGTCGGGCGGCTCGCCTGCGAACCTTGAGCACGCCCGGAAGGAGCCCGGTGCTCGCGAAACCGCGCTCGATGCAGGCGTGCATCACCGACCAGATGCCGAGCAGCGCGTCCCGGGTCTCGAGGTCGCTGCGGTACGCGCGCTCGTTCGCGAGCACGAGCTCGTGAAGCTCGAGCCCGTGGTCGCGGGCGGCCTGCAGCAGGTCCCGCGCAGACGTGAAGGGATGGGGCGTGGCAACCCGCCCGCCGTCCTCGCGCGCGTGGCCGAATTCCGCCGCGCGGACCGTGAACCCGCCACCGGTCGAGTAGTACTCGTCGCGGTGCAGGACCTCGCCGCTCACCGCCAGGGCCGTGAAGCGCATGCCGTTCGGATGCAGCGGCAGCACCTGGTCACGGTGGAACAGCAGGTCCAGCGGCTCGTCGAATTCGATCTCGTGCGCCCCCCCCAGTCGCAGGCGCCCCGTGGTCCTGATCCGCTCGAGTGCAGGTTCCATGGCGGCGGCGTCGATGCTGTCCGGCCGCTGCCCCTCGAGGCCCAGCAGGATCGCCCGGTCGGTGCAGTGGCCCTTGCCCGTCAGCGCCAGCGACCCGTACAGCTGCACGCCGAGCCGCGCCGTGCGATCCAGCTCGCCCCTCGCGGCGAGATCCTCGACGAATGCGCGGGCCGCGTTCATCGGCCCCATCGTGTGCGAACTCGACGGCCCGATTCCGACCTTGAAGATGTCGAGGACGCTGAGGTTCACAGGCTATTCCATGGCCAGCAGCGACGCGTTGCCACCCACCGCCGAGGTGTTGATGGTCAGGGTGCGTTCGTGCGCGAACCTGTGGAGATACCGCGGCCCACCGGCCTTCGGGCCGGTGCCCGAGAGTCCGCAGCCCCCGAAGGGCTGGGTCCCGACCACGGCCCCGATGATGTTTCGGTTCACGTAGACGTTGCCCGCGTTGATCCGCGAGGCGACGCGCCGCACCGTGCTGTCGATGCGACTGTGGATACCGAAGGTGAGCCCGTAGCCAGTGCCGTTGATCGCATCGACGAGGCCCTCGAGATCGCGGGCCCGGTACGGCAGCACGTGCAGGATCGGCCCGAACACCTCGCGCTCGAGCACGCCCAGCGACTCGATCTGCACTGCGAGCGGCGCGACGAAGCTGCCCGAACGCGTCGCCGGGCCGAGTTCGCAGCGATGGTGCCAGGCGGCTCCCTGCACGATGCTGCGAGCGTGTGCCTCGAGCATCTCGCGCGCCGGCTCGTCGATCACCGGGCCGACGTCGGTGCCGAGCATCGCCGGGTCGCCGATGAAGAGCTCGTTCATGTAGCCCGCGAGCAGCCGCTTCACCTTGGGCGCGATGTCCTCCTGCACGCAGAGGATGCGCAGCGCCGAGCAGCGCTGCCCGGCACTGTTGAACGCCGACAGAGCAGCGTCGATCACGACCTGCTCCGGAAGCGCCGAACTGTCGACGATCATCGCATTGAGCCCGCCCGTCTCCGCGATCAGCACCGGGATCGCGCCCTCGCGCGCCGCGAGGCTGCGGTGAATCAGGTGGGCCGTCTCGTTCGACCCGGTGAACGCAACGCCCGCGACGCGGGCGTCGGCCACGGCGCGCGCACCCACGACGGAGCCCTTGCCCGGCAGGAATTGCAGCACCTCGCCCGGAATGCCGGCCTGCAGCAGCAGCCGCACCGCCTGCGCCGCCACCAGCGGCGTCTGCTCGGCGGGCTTTGCGATCACGGCGTTGCCTGCCGCGAGCGCCGCAGCCACCTGGCCAGCGAAGATCGCGAGCGGAAAGTTCCACGGGCTCACGCAGGCGAACACGCCGCGGCCCGCCATCGAAAGGTCGTTGCTCTCGCCGGTGGGTCCCGGCAGGCGCAAAGGCCTGCCGAAGTCCTCGCGCGCCCGCGCAGCGTAGTAGCGCAGGAAATCGACGGCCTCGCGCACCTCGGCGATGCTGTCCGGCACGGTCTTGCCCGCCTCGCGCACGCACATCGCCACGAGCTCGTGCGTGCCCTGCTCGAACAGGTCCGCGGCGCGATCGAGCGCCGCGGCGCGGGGCTCCGGCCCCGCAGCGTCCCACTCGGGCTGCGCCCGCGCAGCCACGCCGATGGCTTCGTCCACCTGCGCCGAACTCGTCGCCACGACCGAGCCCACGACCTCGGCGGTGTTGGCAGGATTGCGCACCGGTCTTTCCGGCCCGTCCAGCTCCTTGCCCGCGATGCACGGGCGCGCGACCCACGGACGCCGCGAGACGTGTTCCATGCGGTCAGCGAGCTCACGCAGCACCGCGCCGTCAGCGAGGTGCAGCCCCAGGGAATTGCGGCGCTCCGGCTGGTAGACGTCCACCGGCTGCGGGATGCGCGGGTGCGCGGCCTGGGGGTAGCCGTCGACGGTCTGCACCGGGTCGGCCACGATGCTCTCGACCGCTTCGTTCTCGTTGACGATCCGGTTCACGAACGAGGTGTTCGAGCCGTTCTCGAGCAGCCGTCGCACCAGGTACGGCAGGAGATCCTCGTGCTCGCCCACGGGCGCGTACACGCGGCAGGGCACGCCCAGCCCCTCGGGGCTCGTGACCCCGGCGTAGAGGTCCTCGCCCATGCCGTGCAGGCGCTGGTACTCGAACTCGCGCCCCGAGTTCTTCGCCATCTGCGCCACGGCCGCGACCGTGTGCGCATTGTGCGTCGCGAACTGCGGATACAGCTCTCGGCCCTCGTCGAACACCAGCTTCGCGCAGGCGAGATAGGAGACGTCCGTGTTCGGCTTGCGCGTGAACACCGGATACCCCGGCAGGCCGCGTTCCTGCCCGCGCTTGATCTCGGCGTCCCAGTAGGCGCCCTTGACCAGCCGCACGTGCAGGATGTGCTTCGTGTCGCGCGCGAGCCCGATCACGTAGCGCAGAACCGCAAGCGCACGCTTCTGGTAGGTCTGCACGGCGATGCCGAACCCGTTCCACCCGTCGAGCCGTGGCGAGCGGCACACGGCCTCGAGCAGCTCGAGGGTGAGCTCCAGCCGCTCGGATTCCTCGGTGTCCAGCGTGAGGGCAATGCCCGCGTCGCGCGCGGCGACGCAGAGCTCCACCAGCCGCGGCGCGAGATCGGCGAGCACGCGCCGGTGATGCGCGCGCTCGAAGCGCGGGTGCATGGCGGAGAGCTTCACCGAGACGCTCGGGCGCGCCTCGAAGTCGGCGTACTCGCCGACCCGCGCGTGCAGCGCCTTGATGGCGCTGCCATAGGCCTCGAAATAGCGGTCGGCATCCGCGCCGGTGAGTGCTGCTTCGCCCAGCATGTCGAAGGTGTAGCGATAGCGGCGGTTGTCGCCCTTGAGGGAATTGTCCAGCGCCTCGGCGATGCTGCGTCCCATCACGAACTGGTGCCCCATGATGCGCATCGCCTGCCGCATCGCGGTGCGCACGACCGGCTCGCCCATGCGTCCCACGACGCGCGAGATGGCACCCTGCGGCGCCGCGATGTCGCCGGCGTCCAGCCGGATGATGCGCCCTGTCAGCATCAGGCCCCAGGTCGAGGCGTTCACGAACAGCGACTGGCTGTCGCCCAGGTGGCTGGCCCAGTCGCCTGCCTTGAGCTTGTCCGCGATCAGGCGGTCCGCGGTCTCGTCGTCGGGGATCCGGAGCAGCGCCTCGGCGAGGCACATCAGGATCACGCCCTCCTGCGAGGACAGATCGTATTGCCGGAGGAACGCGTCCAGTCCCGACTTGGCCGCCGGCGCCTTGCGCACCGCATGCACGAGGCGCGCCGCCGTCGCCTGCACCTGCGCGGAATCCGCCGGGCTCATGCGTGCCGCGTTGGCCAGCCGTCTCACGACCGACTCTTCGTCCGCCAGGAAGTCTTCGTTGATCGCCCGGCCGACGGGGGTCAGGAAATCCTCGACGTCGGGGAACAGGAAACGGGAGGTCGTGGCGTCGCGGGATGCGCTGGACATGGCTTCGGCACTCGTGCGAGGTAAGCGCGAATCTTAGCGAATCGTGCCGCCCTGCGACCGGCTATCCTCATGCGTGCATTCCGGCCTTGCCCGCCCTGCCGCCCCTTTGGACAATCGGGGCCCCTTCAGGAGCCAGGCGGATTCATGACCGGGACACCCTTCAAGTTCTCCGCGACGGCCGCGACCTTCGGGTCGTCGGTCGTCGAGGCGTCGGCGACGCGACCCGTGCTGGCGGACTTCTGGGCGCCGTGGTGCGGGCCCTGCCGGACGCTGATGCCGCTCCTCGATCGCATCGCCGACGACTATGGCGGCCGATTCGCGCTCGCCAAGGTCAACACCGACGAAGAGCCACAGGTCGCCGCGCAGTTCGGCATCCGCAGCATCCCGACGGTGATCCTGTTTCACGGCGGCAAGGCCGCCGAGCAGTTCGTCGGCGTCCAGCCCGAGGCATCGATCCGGGCGCTGCTGGACAAGTACCTGTTGCCCGCAAGCCACGGGGACCGGGAGGGTCCCGAGGCGCTCGCCGATGCCGCAGGGGCGCAACTCGAGGCCCGCGACGCGACGGCTGCCCGCGCGACGATCGACCGCCTCGCCGCCAGTGACCCGGCACATCCCGTGCTGGCGGCGCTGCGCGCCCGCGCGGGCTTCCTCGAGGCAGCCGTCGCCCGGCCGGACTTCGCGGCCTTGCGATCCGCCATCGACGCCGACCCGGGTGACCACGGGGCGCGCCACGCTATTGCAGCGCACCATGCAACCGCCGGCGACTATGCCACCGCGCTTGCCGAGTGGCTCGAGCTCATGCGCCGCGACCGCAGATTTGGCGACGAACTCGCGCGGCGCAGCATGGTCGGTGCATTCGCGGTGCTGGGCGAGGGCCACGAGCTCGTGGCGAGCTACCGCCGCCGGATGTCGAGCCTCCTGCACTGACCAGCCCGCACCGGCCTTGCCCGTGCGGGGCGAGCGAAGTATAAGAGGCCGCAAATCGCACCAAGGAAAGCTCCCGGGTCCCGCAATGGCCGAGAAGCCCGAGTCAGACGAGTTCGAAGAAGAGGACGACGACGTCGCGGGCGGCGAAGACGCGCTCGACGTGGACCGTTTGATGCAGGATCTAGACAAGCGCAAGCGCGGCGCCGCACGCAACGTGGAAGAACCCGCGTGGCGCAGGCTCGAGCGGATGCTCGAGCAGAAACGTACGTCCGAACTCCTGAGCGATTTCGACGACTACGACATTGGCGACGGCCGCCCACCCCGCAAGAGTTGACGTCCCCTCGAGTGCTGGCCACCTCGCAGGCGCTCGCTGCCTCGCAGAACCTGACCATCCGTGCCGGTCGCCAGCCCTTGTGGATTCAGTGAAAATCCCGCGATGGCGCAGCGATCCTGCCCAGCCAGCGCGACAGGTCCACCAGCCGGCGCGCGATCACGTGCATCACTTCGCCTTCCAGCTGCAGCTCCCCGGCCACGCCCATCAGCCGTGAGCCGACAAGTGCCTGCCGCTGCCTTTCGGCGACGTCCCGCCACACGATCAGGTTGACGTAGCCCGTCTCGTCCTCGAGCGTCACGAAGGTGACGCCCTGTGCGCTGCCCGGCCGCTGCCGGGTGATGACGAGTCCGGCCGTGCGCACCGTCGAGCCGTTTTGCATCCCGCGCAGGCGCTCGGCGGTCACGATCCCCCGCGCCTCGAGCCGCCGGCGCAGCAGCGCGAGCGGATGACGCCGCAGCGTGAGCCCGGTGTGCGCGTAGTCGGCGACGATGTCCTCCCCCTCGCGCGGCGCACGCAGCAGGGGAAGGCCCTCGGCGATGCGCGGCCGTGGTAACAGGGGCATTGGTGTCTCCGTTCCCGCGACGTTCCAGGCCGCGCGGTGGCGATGGCCCGCGAAGCCCCCGAGCACGCCCGCGGCCGCAAGACAGCCCAGCTCACGACGGTCGAGTCCTGCCCGTTCGGCGAGATCCTGCACGCTCTCGAAGCCGCGCTCGCCCCGCGCCGCAACGAGACGGAGCGCGGCCTGCCGCGACAGGCCCTTCACGAGCCGGAGCCCGAGGCGCAGCGCTGCCGTGCCGTCCTCGCGCCGCTCGAGCGTGCAGTCCCAGTCGCTCGCGAGTGCATCGGCCGGCCGCGCCTCGACGCCGTGCCGGCGCGCGTCCTGCACCAGCTGGGACGGCGCGTAGAACCCCATCGGCTGGCTGTTGATGAGTGCCGCCGTGAAGGCCGCAGGCTCGTGGCGCTTGAGCCAGGCCGACACGTACACGAGCAGCGCGAAGCTCGCGGCGTGCGACTCCGGGAAGCCGTACTCCCCGAATCCGAGGATCTGCCGGAAGATCTGCCTCGCGAACTCCTCGGCGTAACCCCGCTCGCGCATGCCGCGGATGAGGCGGTCCTCGAAGTGGCCGAGCCCGCCCTTGCGCTTCCACGCGGCCATGGCCCGGCGCAGCTGGTCGGCCTCGCCCGGCGTGAAGCCCGCGGCCACGACCGCGAGCTGCATCACCTGCTCCTGGAAGATCGGCACGCCGAGCGTGCGCTTCAACACGTCCTCGACTTCCAGGCTCGGGTAGCTCACGGGCTCGAGCCCGCTTCTCCTGCGGAGGTATGGGTGGACCATATCTCCCTGGATCGGCCCGGGGCGGATGATCGCCACCTCGATCACGAGGTCGTAGTAATTCAGGGGCTTCAGGCGCGGCAGCATCGCCATCTGCGCGCGCGACTCGATCTGGAACACGCCCATGGTGTCGCCGCAGCCGATCATCGCGTACACGGCCGGATCCTCGGCCGGCACGTTCGCGAGCGTGAGCCGCGTGCCGCGGAACTCCTCGACCATGACGAAGGCGCGGCGGATGGCGGCCAGCATGCCGAGCCCGAGCACGTCCACCTTGAGGAGGCCGAGCGCGTCGAGGTCGTCCTTGTCCCACTGGATGACCGTGCGATCCTCCATTGCCGCGTTCTCAACCGGCACCAGTTCCTCGAGCAGGTCGCGCGCGATGACGAAGCCGCCGACGTGCTGCGAGAGGTGCCGCGGGAAGCCGAGCAGCGCGCGGGCGAGCGCAATCACGCGCGCGAGCACCGGGCTTTCGGGATCGAGCCCCGCCTCGCGCACGCGCCCTGCGTCGATGTTCGACCCATCCCACCACTGCATGGACCGGGCGAGCGTGCTTACCTGCAGGGGATCGAGGCCGAGTGCCTTCGCCACGTCGCGGATGGCACTCCGCGGCCGGTAACAGATCACCGTCGCGGTCAGCGCCGCGCGGTGGCGCCCGTACTTCGTGTAGACGTACTGGATCACTTCCTCGCGCCGCTCGTGCTCGAAGTCCACGTCGATGTCGGGCGGCTCGTTGCGCTCGCGCGAAATGAAGCGCTCGAAGAGCAGCGACATGCGCGCCGGGTCCACCTCGGTGATGCCGAGGCAGTAGCACACGGCGGAGTTGGCCGCGGAACCCCGGCCCTGGCAGAGGATGCCGCGGCTGCGCGCGAAGTTGACGATGTCGTGCACGGTGAGGAAGTACGCCTCGTAACCGAGCTCCGCGATCAGCGTGAGTTCGTGCTCGATGAGCGCGCCGGCAGCCGCGGGCGTGCCCTGCGGCCAGCGCCGTCGCTCGCCCTCCTCCGCGAGCTTCCGGAGCCAGCCGGACGGCGTCTCACCTTCGGGCACGACCTCACGCGGATATTCGTAGCGCAGCTCGTCGAGCGAGAAATCGCAGCGCCGCGCGACGTCGAGCGTCGCCGCGAGCAGCTCGGGCGGATAGACCTCCGCGAGGCGCGCACGCGGGCGCAGGTGCCGCTCGCCGTTCGGGTGCAGCGCATAGCCCGCGCGGTCCACGGTGGTGCAGAGCCGGGTCGCAGTAAGCACGTCCTGCAGCGCGCGGCGGCCGCGCGTGTGCATGTGCACGTCGCCCGCAGCCACGAGCGGCAGGTCGAGTTTGTCACCCAGCGCCTGCAGCGCCTCGAGCCGCCGGCGGTCGCGGCCCGTGGTGAGGAGCTCGACGGCGATCCAGAGCCGGCCGGGGAATACGGCGGCGAGCCATTCGGCCTCGGAGGGGTCGGGCAGGTCGGCGGGCAACCAGAGGGCCAGGAGGTCGGAGGAAGCGGTTGGCGGATAGCCGGGGAAAGCGGTTAGCGGATAGCGGGTAGCGGATAGTGAAGAAAGCGGCGCCATCGATGTCTCGGCATTCTGGCTATCCGCTATCCGCTGCTCACTATCCGCTTCTCTTTCGAAGTCCCTCCGCTCCAGCCGGTACGCCCCCTTCGGCGCCGCGCGCCGCGCGCGCGTGATCAAGCGGCAGAGCTGCCCGTATCCGCTGCGCCTGGTCGCAAGCAGCACACAGCGCAGCCCGTCCACCAGGCGGAATTCGCTGCCGACGATGAGCTTGAGGCGGCGCCCACGGGCCGCGACGTGCGCGCGCACCACGCCCGCGACCGAGCATTCGTCGGTGATCGCGAGCGCCTCGTAGCCGAGTACCACGGCGCGCTCGACGAGTTCTTCCGGCTGCGATGCGCCGCGCAGGAAGCTGAAGTTGCTGAGACAGTGCAGCTCGGCGTAATTCATCGCGTCGGTCCGGTCGTGCTCACGTCGGCAGTACCCCGGGTGCTCAGCCGAACACGCCGTGCAGGAACCAGCGCCCCCCTGCCCGTCGCTCACGGAACACCCAGAGGCGCACGCCGGTCGTGCTGCGCGCCACGTAATAGTCGCGTCGCACGTCGCGGCCGTCCCACCAGCCCGACTCGATGCGCTCCGGGCCATCCTCGATCTCGAGACGTCCCTCGTAGTGCGGCCGCTCCAGGCCGTCGAGCGGCCGGGGCTCCGCGAGCAGCCACAGCGGCCGGGAATGCGGGGGACCGGAAATATTCACCCTTTCCGGTCGGGAGGCAGTGACAGGGGACATTCTCCTTTTTCCCGTTCCCACCTTGCCTGCCCGTTTCGGCAGTGGAGCGGAAAAAAGGAGAATGTCCCCGATTGCCCACGCTGCTTCGGGCCGGTGCTCGGGCACCAGCCGGATGCCGTGCACGGCGTCCACGCCGAGGCGCGCGCGCAGGCGCTCGACGAACTGCGGCACTTCCGCCGCAGCGCCCCGGTCACGCGCGAAGAGGTCGCCGGCCTCTTCCCGCGCCTGCAGCAGCGGTCCGCTCCGCAGCCGCACGGTGCGCACGGGACCGGGCAGTTCCGTGCGCGCGAGCCGCTCGCGCAGCAGTCCCGCCATGCGCTCCGCCCGCGCCGCAGGCTCGGTGAACCGCAGCCGCACCCGGGTCGCCGGCGCATCGCGGTGCGCGAGCCGGAACTCGAGCGTGTCCACCGCGCAACCCCTGGCCTGCAGGTACCCGCACAATTCGTCGAGCAGCGGGGCGATCGCCCGGCCGAGGCGGTCGGTATCCGAGACCTCGGGCTCGAGCTCCCGTCGCGCGGCATAACGCTCCCGCTGTGCGAACGCGGCGCGCGGGTCGGGCGCGCGGCCCACGGCACGGTCGAGCGCGCGCAGCATCCCCGGTTCGAACCGGCGGGCGAAGCCGTCACGCGGAAGCCTGAGACAATCGCCGACGGTGCGCACGCCCATCGTGGCGAGTGATTCGAGACTCTTCGCCGGCCAGCGCGTGCACGCGAGCGGCAGCGGCGCGAGACGGCTCGCGAGGCCCTGCATGCTTCGCAATGCGACCTCCTCGCCCGTGCGTGAAAACCAGAGCGCGGCGAGCGGGGTGGGCGCAATCGCGAGCCGTGGCTCGACGCACACCGACTGCAGGCGCTCGCGCACGCTGGTCACCAGCTTCCGTACCCCGCCGAAGAGCTTCAGGCTGCCGCGCACTTCGAGCAGCACGCCGTCAGGCGGCTCGAGCGCGACGCGCGGCGTGAAATCCCCCGCGCAGGCGGCGACGGCCTCGAGCAGGGCGCGCTCCCGTGGAATTTCGCGCGCCTGCACCGAGAGCCCCGGCAACAGCGCGAGCGCGGAGTTGAGCGCCATGCCGCGCACGATGCCGGCCGCGGCTGCCGCAACGTCGCAGGCGCAGACCACCTTGCCCCCATCCTCCACATCCACGACGACGGTGGCCGCACCGGGCACGCGGCCAGCGGTGGGATCCGCAGCTGTGACACGCCGGCGCAGC
>Ga0209253_10005448_pt1 | contig 11039 bp, 13 predicted proteins | sample FrelakmetBRP12BR_FD_187145 | JGI IMG/M metagenome (GOLD analysis project Ga0209253, IMG submission 187145) | Freshwater lake sediment microbial communities from the University of Notre Dame, USA, for methane emissions studies - BRP12 BR (SPAdes)... | ecosystem: Environmental > Aquatic >... | reverse complement strand
GATCTACTCGGCAAGTCTGCATAGTCGCACCATGAATAAGATCGGGGTGGTCCGACCCCCATGCAGAGCGGTGGTGCAATGTTCGGGAGGCGTTCCACGAGACCAAGAAGCAAGAGGTGGCTCCAGATGCGCCTTGTCTCGCAGATCACCCCGCCTCGCTGGGCAGCCTCCCCCGTGAACAGGAGAACGGTTTTTCAGCAACCAATTGGCGGGTTGACGGCCGCGGACCACGGGAAGCCTTGAAAGATCGAGGAGGAGAGTAACGATATGGCGACCGAACCGAACAAGGTCATCTATTCCATGATCAGGGTGAGCAGGTTCTACGACAAAAAGCCGGTCCTGAAGGATATCTCCCTCTCGTACTTCTACGGGGCGAAGATCGGAGTCATCGGGCTCAACGGCTCGGGGAAAAGCACCCTTCTTCGCATCATTGCCGGGGTGGATAAGGAGTTCAACGGTAAGACGATTCCCTCCGCCGGGTACACTATTGGTTTTGTCGAACAGGAGCCCCGTCTGGATGACTCGAAGACTGTGCGCCAAGTCGTGGAAGAGGGCGTCCAGGGTACGGTCGACCTTCTCAACGAGTTCAACGCCATCAACGAAAAGTTCGCCGAGCCCATGTCGGAGAAGGCGATGGAGAAGCTCCTGGTGCGCCAGGCCGAGGTGCAGGAGAAGCTGGAGGCCTCGAACGCCTGGGATCTCGATTCCCGGCTGGAGATGGCCATGGAGGCCCTCCGCTGTCCCGAGGGCGTCACGGCAGTCAAGGTTCTCTCCGGAGGGGAGCGACGCCGAGTCGCCCTCTGCCGGCTTCTCCTGCAGGAGCCCGACATCCTCCTTCTGGACGAGCCCACCAACCACCTGGATGCCGAAACCGTGGCCTGGATGGAGCAGCACCTGCAGCGCTACCCCGGGACCATCATCGCCGTCACCCATGACCGCTACTTCCTGGACAACGTGGCCCAGTGGATTCTGGAGTTGGACCGGGGCTACGGGATCCCCTGGCGCGGGAATTACTCATCCTGGCTGGAGCAAAAGCAGGCGCGGCTCCGCCAGGAGGAAAAGGCCGAGAGCGAACGCCAGAAGACCCTCGAGCGAGAGCTCGAGTGGATCAGGATGTCCCCACGGGGTCGCCACGCCAAGTCCAAGGCCCGCATCAATTCCTACGAGGCCCTCCTCTCCCAGGAGAGTGAGACGCGCGCCAAGGATCTGGAAATCTACATTCCTCCCGGACCGCGCCTGGGAACAGTGGTGATTGAGGTGGACGGGGTAGCCAAGGCCTACGGCGACCGGCTCCTCGTGGAGGATATGTCCTTCGCTATACCGCCGGGGGCGATCGTGGGGATCATCGGCCCGAACGGCGCCGGCAAGACCACTCTCTTCCGGATGATCACCGGCCAGGAGACGCCCGACACGGGCACCATCAGGATCGGGGAGACGGTGAAGATCGCTTATGTGGATCAGAGCCGGGACGTGCTCAACCCGGACAAGAACATCTGGGAGGTGATCTCTGACGGCAAGGATACGATCCAGCTCGGGGCAAGGCAGGTCAACTCCCGCGCCTACGTGGCCCGGTTCAACTTCACCGGCACGGATCAGCAGAAAAAGGTGGGGATGCTCTCCGGCGGTGAGCGCAACCGCGTCCACCTGGCCCGGATGTTGAAGGAGGGGGCGAACGTGCTCCTCCTCGACGAGCCGACCAACGACCTGGATGTAAACACCATGCGCGCCCTGGAGGACGGGCTCATCAACTTTGCCGGCTGCGTGCTGGTCATCAGCCACGATCGCTGGTTCCTCGACCGGATCGCCACCCACATCCTCGCTTTCGAGGGCGACAGCAAGGCGGTCTGGTTCGACGGGAACTACAGCGACTACGAGGCGGACAGAAAGGCCCGCCTCGGAGCTGCGGCCGATCAGCCGCACCGGATCAAGTACCGGCAGTTGACCAGGGCGTAGCTCATGCTTGCCGAGCAGGCTGCGTCGCGAGGTCGGGTCATCTGCCCCCGAAGGGTTTCGGGACAGGAAGGCAAGGCGCATCTTGAGCCACCTCTTACTCGCTGGTCTCCGGGAACGCCTCCCGAACCTGGTACCTTCGCCCGGCACGAGGGCCGGACCACCTCAACCTTATTCATGGTGCGACTATGTCCTTCGATTCGTACCTTCGCTAACGAAGGTATTCCCTCAGGACATAGTGGTGAGTAAGCAATTGCACCGCGACACTCGGTTCGAGTAAGTGGCCCCACATGCGAGCCGAACCACTATGCGGCCTTGCCGAACAGATGGCCCCGGTCTCGCCGTATGAACCTGGCACCCCTTGGGAACGGGAATCATCTGGGCGCCCAGCACGGGACAACCATGGAGCAACCACGCCGATCCTTCCCCTCATTGTTCAAGCTGGTTCGCATGGTCGCTCTGGTCCTCATCCTTGCCACCATCCTCCCGGTTGTGATCCTCCGCTGGCTCCCGCCGCCCCTGAGCGCTTTCATGGTGAACCGCGGGGTCGCCGCCTGGCGTGACGGCGACCGACAGTACCGGCTCCGGTACCGGTGGGTGGGCTGGAGGCAGATCGCCCCGAACCTTCGGATCGCCGTCGTCGCCGCAGAGGATCAGAAGTTTCCCCACCACTTCGGGTTCGATTTCGAATCCATGGCCGACGCCTGGAAGGACCATGAAGAGAGTGGCCGCCTCCGGGGCGCCAGCACCATCTCCCAGCAGGTCGCCAAGAACCTCTTTCTCTGGCCGGGACGAAGCTTCATCCGCAAGGGGCTCGAGGCCTACTTCACCTTCCTCATCGAACTGCTGTGGTCCAAACAAAGGATCCTCGAGGTGTACCTGAACATTGCCGAGTTCGGGAAAGGCATCTTCGGGGCCGCGGAAGCAAGCCGGGCACTCTTCGGGAAGTCCCCGGCCCAACTCAGCCGCGAGGAAGCCGCGACCCTGGCGGCGGTGTTGCCCAGTCCCCTCCGCATGCATGCCGAGAGGCCTTCCACGTATGTGCTGGACCGGCGCGCCTGGATCCTCGAGCAGATGGAGTTCCTCGGTGGGAGTTCCTATCTCCGCGGCCTTTGAGGCGCTTGGCCCCTTGCGGAGCAGATCACCCGGCCCCCGGCCTGCCATGCTGCGGCCCTGTGCAGCTCCTCCTTTGTCCCTTTCGACCCATATGCTATGATGATTCGGCACCGGTTCGTCTGGAAAGCCGCGCTGGCGCTGTGGGCTCTACTCATCGAGGCCGGCCCCTCGTGCTTCCTGGTTTTCCCGTTTCTCTTCGCTCATCTTCCCGCTCCTGTTCTTCGACGCTCTTATCCCTCCTGCTCTCTCCAATCGGCGCCTCACACCTCGGTGAGCGTACATCATTTCCCACTGTGGGAGCCCTGCGAGAAACCCTGGGGCGAAGGAGTTACAATTCCGAGGTGATGCGGCAGGGCCTCCGGTCGCGTTCAACGAACTGTCGGCGACGCGCCGTAGGTTCTGCTGACAGCGACGAGGGGGATTGTCGTTGCCTCTCGGCACGGAGCAGCAAACCAAGGAGACCGACCACCATGGCAGAGCCGGAAAAGGAGTTTTCGGCAGGGAATGTCATCTCCGCCTTGGAGGAGGGTCTCGCGACACTCTACTATGGTTACAACCCCAGGCTCCGGAACGGCTACCATAGCCTCGATCCATTGACCCAGATGCGACGCTCCCTGGATTTCATGGACTACCGCATCCCCCCGGATCATCCGGACATCGTCTCAGGAAAGGTGGAAGTAACAAATGCGAGGACGTAAGGTTGACTTCCTCACCGAGATACGAAGAGATCGGCGGAGAAAGAGAAAAAGAGAGCCCTTTCAGCCAACCCTCTTTGCGAGGATCAGTGCCGTGGTGCGAGAGTACCGCCTCACGGAAGATTTCGTCGCACGCCTCGCTGCGGGTGAATCCCATCTCCCCCCGGATGTCGACCGGATCGTCCCGGGTGAGAGACAACCCCTGGTCATACCCCTCTACGCCCTCGTTACGGAGGACGAGTATCGGGTGACACGGGGAATTCTCGAGAGGGTCTCGAACCCTTACCTCGCCTACGTCCAGTCGCCCGAGGACATTCTCTTCTCGGGACCGCTCTTCGTGCGAAATTCCACCCTGCCCTCCAAACGGCTGTTACGCTGGGCCTTCCAAACCCTTCTCCTTTGCGAACTCGCCAAGGAAGAGGTGCAACGGCTCCTGGCGCACGAAGGGAAAGGCGTGTCGGAGGTGACCCGGAAACGCATCGAGAGGCTCGAGGCCTTCGTTGCCACCGTCGAAAACGAGTGAAGCCATGGACAACGGCATCTCCCACCAGAACCGGCAGAGGATACACGAGAAGATGGTTGAGTTCAGGGAACGGCAAACCTTGGAAACCGTGGAGCACATCCTCGAGTTCAACAAGACGCCGATACAACTCAAGGCGGAGCTCGATCGGTACGTCATCGGCCAGGAGAGGGGCAAGAAGGTTATCGCCACCGCCATCGCCTTCCATTACCGGAGGCTCGGACAGGCCCTCAAGGATACCATGGGCGCGAACGAGGGTGATATCGATGTCGCCCTCCGCAAGATGCGAACGCCCAAGGCGAACATTCTCATCTTCGGCCCGACCGGCTCCGGCAAGACCTACACGTGCGAGACGGTCTCGGGGCTCGTGGGCGTCCCCTTCGTGGTGGAGGACCTCACCAAGTTCAGCGAGGTAGGCTACGTGGGCCAGAACGCGAGCGACATCCTGGTGGATCTCTTCATTTCCGCCGGGGGGAATTCCCACGTTGCCCAAACGGGGATCGTCTATCTGGACGAGATGGACAAGATCGCTGCCGAGCCCGGCGTTTACCGGGATGTGTCGGGGCGGGGCGTGCAGAAGGGGCTCCTGAAGATGGTGGAAGGCGTGGAGAATATCGTCGAGATCGGCAAGGACAGGATGGCCCTCTCCACCAAGCACGTGCTCTTCATCGCGGGAGGGGTGTACGACAAGGTGCAGGGCATCGTCCAGAAGCGAATGGAGGAGCAGGGCCACCAGGGTGAATGGCGCGACTACCTCCTCACCGAGGACCTCGTCGCCTTCGGCATGGAGCGGCAGCTCATGGGAAGGTTCCCGGTGCGGGTGGTCTACGACCACCTCACCACCCGAGATCTCAAGGAGATCATGACCAGAAGCGAGGACAGCCCCCTCAGAGCGTACGCCAACGATCTCAAGGCCTGGGGAATCGATCTCACCTTCACCGACGAGGCGCTCACCGAGGTGGCGCGACGGGCGGGCCAGGAGGGCATCGGGGCCCGGGGGCTCACGAGCATCCTCCATCGCGTCCTCCTCGAGACCATGTACCAGCTCCCCGGCACCCATACCGGAGCCTTCGAGGTCAATGCCAGCTATGTGAAGGCGAAGTTGACATGAAGCTGAAGACCATCTCCGCCTTCACACGCCGTGAGCCCCGGGAGATCGTCCTCGCCTCCCTCCCGAGCGAGATCCTTATCGCTCACTTCGCCAGAGACAAGACCCTCGCCATCAACGAGCTCATCCGGACCGTGCACGGAGACAGCCTCGAATGGTACGGCTACACCCTGGGCGAAAAGGCGAAGCCGGATCTTGTCCCCGACGTGGGCCTTCCTTGTAACGGCCAGAACGTTGCCGATTACACCGCCCTCACCCCGCAGATGATCCAGGAGTACCAGGAATCGCTCCCCGCGAGCCTGTTCTATGGCCCGGGGGGCATCCGCGCCAAAGGGAGTGACAAACATGAACATCTCCCCGGTTTGCCGGCTCCCCCTGCGGCTGGGCTTCAGTCCTCACTCGGTCGCCTTGTCTCGCCTCCGGAGTATCTGGATCAGCTCATCGGGAGAGTAAACGGAGACAGTTGCACGCTTGAATCCGCGAATGTCACGGGTGACGATCCCAGCCACGCCCACGTGCAGGGCTGCTTCGTGTATCACGGCATCTTCGAAGTCCGGGAACTTCGATTGGAGCGCGGCCTCCAGGACAGGCCGATTGACAGGAGCAATCTCGAACAGGTTCAGGAGTTTCCCCAACTCTCTCTTAGCCTTCTTCGCTCCAACCGCCCTGCTGGCGAGGTAGTGTACGGTAGTGATGGTGGTTGCACAGAGGTATCCGGAAAGCTCGCCTTTCTCGACTGCGGACAAAACGGCGGCCACCCTGGTCGAGAAAGGTTCCCGATCCAAAAGAAGATCCAGTACGACGTTGGTATCAAAGAGAAGCCTCAAAGATACTTGTCCTCGAGGTGCCGGTGGTAATCTTCCAGGTCGAGGTGAGCCCCACGTAATGCACCTTTCAAAGATCGAACAATCGGGGTGACCCCGAGTCCAGGTTCACGCGGTTTCGCCTCTAGGGAGGCGAGGTAATCGGCCACCATCTGCGACACCGACTTTCCCCTTCGCTTCGCAGAAGATTTTGCGCGCCGGATAAGATCCTCGTCGAGACGCAATGTAAGTTTTGTCCGCATCGATAACCTCACGTCATGCTGACGTACATATTTTTGTTGAGTGTACGTCTAAGAACCGGCACTGTCAAGTCAACGCTTCGACTTCCGGACGTCCCCAGCTATCCCACTGTCTTGGCATGGGGTGATCCTAGAGATATGAGGAGATCATCTCCGACAGGAGGAGAAGCCTGGGGTCAACCGCGGGCGATCGCCGCATCCTGGTGGTCGGAGCCGGAGCTCGCGGCACCTTCGTCGGCCTCGGCCTTGTCTACGCCGGGTTCCGCGCCATGACCGCAGACTATAGAGATGGCACGCGTTAGTGAATCGTGGCGCGTTGCCCCCAACGTCATTGATCCTGCTCCCATTGTGCTATGAGGAGTGGACCCGGAGGGTACGATTCCTCCAGTGAGCTCAGTCCCGGGACGTCAAACGACCGGAAGGCAAGGACGGGCCGGAGCGGCAGTGACCGAGAGCGGAGGCCCTCCCCCGAGGAGAGCTGGGACCGGAGAGGGAGGTCGAACAGGATTTTTGGGCTTTTCTTGTAAACCCTTTCGAGACTGGTGCGTCTAATACGGCAGAATCCGATTTGAATGCCTTCGCGGGGTCGAGCGCGGAGGAAAGAAGAATGCGAATGAAGAAGATCATCCTTGCGGTTCTTGCAGCAGTTGCGCTACTTTTCGCCAGCGCCTTGTCTGGTTATGCGGCGAGAGGGAGCGCCTCTGTTGGTGCAAACGTCAGGGTAGGTCAGGCGACCTGGGGGGGACCCCCTGGCCGGGGGGGACACTCTCCTGGGGGTGGGGGACACCCGCCTTCTGGCGCTTGGGGGGGACATCACGGAGGGGGATCTCGGTTCTTTTTCGGGGGCTCAGTAGTCTTGGGGCCGTGGTGGCCATGGTACCCGTGGTACTCGTCCTATCCATACTACTCGTACTACCCGTCCTATCCATACTACCCATACTACTATCCAGCCCCTTCGGCAGCCGTGCAGCAGCAGCCTCCGGTCTATACCGAGCCAGCCCCCTCGCAATCCGAGTATTACTGGTACTACTGCCAGAATCCACAAGGGTACTACCCGTACGTCAAGAGCTGCCCGGGCGGGTGGATGAAGGTGGTACCACAGGCGACTCCGCCCCAGTAGTGGAGGACATGGCACAATGAATCGGACACGAGGTCTTCTGGTACTGTTGGGCGTGTTGGCGCTGAGCGGATGCGCGACGGTTCCAACAGGCCCGAGCGTCATGGTGCTACCGGCCCAAGGGAAGCCCTTTGAGGCATTTCAGGCCGATGACTCCGTGTGTAGACAATGGGCTGCACAGCAGGCTGGAGCCGGGCCGAGTGAGACGGCCAATCAGAATCTTGTCAACGGTGCGGTCCTCGGGACGCTGATGGGGGCGGGGCTAGGTGCGGCGATCGGCGCTGCCTCTGGCAACCCAGGTACCGGTGCCGCGATCGGGGCCGCGAGCGGTCTCATTGGCGGTACTGCTGTAGCAAGTGGACCGGCCTACGGAGCTGGGTGGGAGGTCCAGCGGCGATACGACATTGCCTATCAGCAGTGCATGTATGCGAAGGGAAACCACACCCCAGGTCTCGTCCGCACCGCGAGGCGAACTTCTCGGGTACCACCGCCGCCACCTCCACCGTTCGGGTACGCTCCAGGGCCACCCGTCCCACCTCCGCCGGGCGCATACCCTCCGCCTCCGCCCCCCTGGGCACAGTAACGCTGTCGCGCCCGGTGGTGTCGCTTGTGATTCAGTGTTTGCTGTCTGTGCCAACGGGGATGATCCTTGCGGGCAGAGTCCTTTCTCAGGCAAGAATTCCGGGGACATCATATTTTGGTGCCAGTTTTCCCCTTGGACCGGGTTTCTGTCTCCGGAGTGTACGCTCCAAAACGCCCTCAAGCAAGCAAAAAACTAGCGCTTATCCTGCGACCATGAGGTTATTGAATTACTTGAGGGCGTCCCCCTTCCCCACGTTCAGAGGGCCTCTTGGACTACCATGCAGGGCCGAGCATGTGGGGCAGGTCACCCCTGCTGGATCGGGATGAGGGCGACTACGACCCTCCTGTTCTGCGCTCTATTGGAAGAAATCGGCTGAGACTCTCCAAGCCCGAGAGTTTGAATTCTTGCTGGATTTACCCCCCGCTGAACAAAAACGGTCTTCACGGCACCGGCGCGGGCGAGAGAAAGCCGCATATTTGCATCATCTGAACCGACATCGTCTGTATGACCCTCGATGCGGACCATCGTCTGGGGATACTTATAGAGAACATCGGCAATTCTGTTCACCTGTGAATATGCTCTAGGTTTGAGAGCAGCCGATCCAGTATCGAAGAACAGATCGGATTTAATGCTCGTTGTCAACATATCAGTCTCGGCCTGTTGCACCCTCGCAATAACTGCTCCACTCTTTGCAGTGGCAGCACGCATATCCGATTCAAGTCCGTCCATGTAGGCGCCGATCATATTGCCGGCAATACCCCCAGCCAGTGCGCCGGCAGCCGCGCCCCACCAGACTCCGTGATGATTCTCGCTGGTAGCGCGCCCAACCACGGCACCTGTCCCGGCGCCGACGCCGGCTCCGGCATACGTGCCCGTTTCTTGTTTGGTCTGTGGCGCAGCACACGCCCCGAACGACAAGGCCAACACTACTACAATAATCTTCTTTAACATCATCATCCCTCCAGTAAATCAGTTGTTCCGTTAAAGGAGATTATTCCGCCGCTAGGTTTTACGGATACCTCTGCCATTACACCTCATCATCAAAAAGCAAGATGGATGCCAGGTTGAGCCCCGAGGCTTGGGGATTCGGGACTGAAGAGTGGTGCCCCCGCACACCGACGGCCTCCGAACATCCAAAGCGGACCGATCAGGTGGGGCAGGTCAAGGAGACTCGTCTGTAGGTTCCCGAGATATCTTGCGCTTATCGATAGTCATCCATGGTTTGCTTGGGCATGTAACTTGCTTGCCTTTACGTCGAGTTTGACTTGTTATTGTTTCTTGCCTTTGAGAGAGGTCTCGATCTATGCTCCCGAAATTAATCCGACGGCGGTTTTCGAATGTTCTCGCGGTGGATCTTGGTACAGCTAATACTCTTGTCTACGTGAAGGGCAAAGGTGTGGCAGTAGGCGAACCCTCCGTGGTAGCGATACGAAAAAATGGTCGGCAAAGCGGGAAGGTTCTTGCTGTGGGCAAAGATGCCAAGATGATGCTGGGGCGCACCCCTGGCCACATCGAAGCTATCCGTCCCCTCAGAGATGGTGTGATCGCAGACTTTGAAGGAGCCGGCACTATGCTTCGCCATCTCATACGAAAAGCGCACAGGGGCCGCTACACGATCCGGCCACGCATAATCGTCGGTGTCCCCGCCGGTATCACCCAAGTCGAGAGAAACGCAGTTCGGGAAGCTGCGCAGTCGGCGGGAGCCTCCGAAGTCTTCCTGATCGATCAGCCGATAGCCGCCGCTATCGGCGCGGGTCTGCCTATCATGGAACCCGTTTGCAGCATGGTAGTGGATATTGGGGGTGGAACGACCCAGGTGGCGGTGATCTCGCTGGCCGGGATCGTCTACAGCAAGTCAGTCAGGACGGGTGGCGACAAGATGGATGAAGCGATTAGGCAGTATGTCAAGCAAAGGCACAATTTGCTCATTGGCGAGCAGTCTGCAGAATCAATAAAGACGACCATCGGAAATGTTTTACCCGGTGAGGTCAGAGAATACATGGCGGTTAAGGGAAGAGATATTCCTACGGGCATTCCCAAGTCGATAAGGATCGATTCCGACGAGGTTCGAGACGCTCTCACCGAGCCGGTCAGGGTGATTGTTGCAACGGTAAAGCAGGCTCTAGACGAGATCCCGCCAGAGCTGTCTGCTGATCTCATAGAGAGGGGTATTGTTCTCACTGGAGGCGTCGCACTCCTCAAGAACCTTGACAGACTGCTCCAAAGGGAAACGCAGGTGCCCATTAGAGTAGCCGCTGATCCTTTGTCCGCCGTGGCCTTGGGTGCAGGAAAGGCTCTTGATATGGGGGATGTTCTTAGACAGATTCTGAACTAGGCGTACGACACGAGGAGTTTGCGATGGTAGTCACTGTGTCGACACGGTGAGATTCATGCCGGTTACCGTCGATAGCGCTATGCCGGGTGCGACAGAGCTTAAGCGAAGTAGCATTGAGAATCTAATGAGGTTGGTTCCGTAAGAACCCATCTTCGCGAAATCGCGCTTAAGAATATCAGTAGGTCATAGACACGAAAAGTACCGTTTTGGGGTTCTTACGACTCCATCAATGAGGGGATAGTCCCATCCGAAATCCTAGATCCGGAACTCCGTGTACAGTAACCCAAGGGCGATTTTGTTCGGGTCTTTAGCACCTAAGTCCATCGCTTCATAAATTCGCTCACGAATTTATGCCCTAAGGACTTAGTGCTGAGGGAGCGCTGAAGCGGTTGATGATACGTGATCGTATTTGCGAATCGAAGCACTAAGGTCCTTGAAGATCTTATGGTGCAGAGACTCCTGCCTTGATGACAGAACCCGGCCGTTGACCTTTCTCGCCTGGCGAGCCTCCGCCAGGAAATAGTCCAGTAACCGGCGCTCCCTGGTCACGTC
>Ga0209253_10005447_pt1 | contig 11039 bp, 10 predicted proteins | sample FrelakmetBRP12BR_FD_187145 | JGI IMG/M metagenome (GOLD analysis project Ga0209253, IMG submission 187145) | Freshwater lake sediment microbial communities from the University of Notre Dame, USA, for methane emissions studies - BRP12 BR (SPAdes)... | ecosystem: Environmental > Aquatic >... | reverse complement strand
TCCCCAGCGAGGAAACTCGCTCCGACTCATCCTTCGCTCTTCTCTCCCTTCGGTCGAGAAACCGTGCCCGCTCAGTCTTCGACGGGCTTCCTCGCCCAAAACCCTCGCCTCTTCCCCCCGGGGGCTCCAGTGTAGCCCCCTGCGCCCTATTGAATCATATAAACGGCCTGCAAAACGACGGTGCTTCTTGAGTGGAGTCCTCCCTATCTGATAGAATAGGCCCCGTGGACAAGGAAAAATCCTCCGTCTCCCGGCTCTTCCTCGAGGCAGTGGAGAAGCCCCTGCGCCGTTCTGTCAGCCTGCGCCCCCATTCAAGCTATAAGATAGGCGGGCAGGCGGACTATTTTTTTGCGGCCGGGTCGGCCAAGGACCTTAAATCGTGCCTCCGGTTCGTCCATGAACGGACCTTGCCGTTTTACGTCATCGGTGAAGGGACGAATATTCTCTTCGACGACGCGGGATTTCGGGGGCTGCTCCTTAAGAATCAAGTCAAGGGCATCGACAGGACGTCAGAAGAAGGCCGGGTTGAAGCCTTTTCAGGCACGCTTCTTTCCGACCTGGTCGATATGGCCCTGGAAGACGGCCTCGAGGGAATCGAGTTCGCCGCCGGAATCCCGGGGACTGTGGGCGGAGCTGTTTATGGAAACGCTGGAGCCTTCGGCCGGTGCATCGGCAATTTGCTGGAGGAAGCCGTCCTCTTGGATAAGCACGGAGAGGAATTCAGGGTCGGCAGAGAATATTTTGGGTTCGGTTACAGGCATTCCTCACTCAAGAGAGAACACTTCGCTCTCTTAAAGGCCGTTTTCAGGCTGGCCCGGGGAGACAGGCGAAAGATCAAAGCCATTGCCCAGGAGAATTTAGAGAAGAGGAGGGCCCGACATCCTGCTCGTAAAATGGCCTATGCCGGCAGCTATTTCAAGAATCCCCTGCTTTCTGACGGGACAAAGATGGCCGCCGGCTACCTGCTGGAGAAAGTGGGCGCCAAGGGACTCAAGGTCGGGGGAGCGGCCGTTTATTCCGGTCATGCCAATTTTATCCTTAACGTCGGCCGAGCGAGGGCCGGGGATGTGCTCCAGTTAGCCCAAGAATTGAAGTTGCGGGTTAAGAAAGAGTTCGGGATAGAGCTTGAAGAGGAGGTTATTTACCTCCGAGCAGATTCTTCAATGCCTTGATCTTTTTGGGGGCAAGGCCTCTTTTTCTCGCCGTCTGAAGGGCCACAAGTCCGAGCTTTCTATAGGCTTCCGTATATGCGGGGAAACGGCGAAGAGCATCGAGGTGAGCTTTTATGGTGGCTGAATCTCCTCTTATGATAGGCCCTGTCAGGGAGTCCCGGATGTCAAATTTCTTGACATTGCGTAAAGTTCCTTCGGCAAGCGGGAAAAGCAGTTCCAGCGCATTTTTTTGTTCGATCCCTCCTTGTTTGAGGAGGCAGGCTGCTACATCCAGAAGGATCACCAGGAAGTTTGAGGTCATGGTGCAGGCGGCGTGATAGTATGGCTTTCCCTCTGGACGAAGAGCCAGGGGATGGCCGCCGAGTTGCCGGACAATCTTCCTGGCCAGCGCCAAGGCTTTCTGGTTCCCCTCCAGGCCGAAATAAATTCCCCTGAAATGCGCCGGAGATGTGTCCTTCCCGGTAAAGGATTGAACCGGATGAAAGGATGCCGTCAAGGCTCCTTTGTCCTCGAGCGGCCTGAGGGCCTTTGCTGGGAGAAGACCGCTCGTATGGAAGACGATTTTCCCAGCCCAATCGATCCTCTCTCCAGCCAGCTCCGTGACGACTTTTCGAATTTCTTGATCGGGAAGGCAAAGGAAGATGACTTGACCCCTGACTGCGGCATCTTTGTTCTTCTTGGAAACTCTTCCTTGGCCAATAATCCGGGCGCTTTCCCTGGCAGAAGCGCCGCTGCGGCAGGTCAGGGCCGTGATGCTGTGACCTTTTTTTGCCAGGGCACGGCCAAGAGCCGTGCCCAGACGGCCTGCTCCGATGATCGCGATCTCAGCCATTTTTCCTGCCAAATGTATCGAGCCAGAGTTTGATCTCGAACGGAGTAAGCGTTGTCGCCTTCTTTTCGAGTTCCGCAGCAGGCCCGCGCTCCCGCAGGATTCCCTTGACCAGTGAAGCAAACTCCTTGACGCTGAGCGTTTTTGCGCCCTTAGCCCTGGCAAAGTCTCTGAGTTCCCGGTCCGAGGTCACCACAAAGAAATGGCGGAAGTCCTTCTGCCGGGCGAGAACCTCCTTGATGACGTCATCGGCTTTTTGGCCCGTTGAAGGAAAGCGGACGAAAAACTTTTTTTTGCGTGAGTGAATCTCGGCCAAGTCCTGATCCGGGGGGCCGTCAAAAACGAGCTCCAGGCGTTGGTTTTTCACTTTTTGGAAAGCCAGGAGTCTGGATACGAGAAGGTAACGGCTCCGGCGGTCGCGAAGTTCATCGGGAAAAAGATGCCCGAGAACATTGTTGCCGTCGATCAGATAGCCCATCCGGAAGCGCCTGGCGAGCCTAAAACGTGTAGGATCCGCCGGGTTTGAGGATAATGACCTCCGCCATGGACCCGACACGCCGTTTAAATTCCAGAGGATCAGATTTGACGATGGGGAATGTATCGTAGTGGACGGGTATCACGCGCTTGGTCTGGACGAACTCAACAGCCTTGACGGCGGATGGGACGCCCATGGTGTATCGGTCGCCGATCGGGATAAAGCTCAGGTCCGGCTTGAAAAACTCGCCGATAAGCTTCATGTCGTAAGTGAGGCCGGTGTCGCCGGCATGATAAAGACGTTTGCCGTCCATCTCCACGACTACTCCCGCCGCATTCCCTTTTTCAGCCGAATGAAGGGCCTGGACCATGTGGACTTTGACTCCCCTGACGTCGACTGTTCCCCCGATATTCATGCCCTCGGCCGGAATCCCCTGAGCCTGGGCGTCGACAGCGACTTCATGGATGCCCACTAAGACGGCTCCCGTCTTTTTGGCCAGAGCGAAGGCGTCCCCGAGGTGGTCGCCATGGTGGTGGGTGACGACGATAACATCGGCTTCTTTGATTTTGTCGGGGGTCGTCGAGGCCGCAGGGTTTCCGGAGAGAAACGGGTCGATATAGACTGTCCGCGAGCCTTTGACCAAGATGGCTGAATGGCCGAGCCAGGTGATCTCCATTTTTTCCCTCCTTTCCCGAAATCGACGGATGATGGAGCTAATTTCTTATTCTTTCAATCGAAGCGCCGAGGAGTTTCAGCTTATCTTCGATCCTTTCGTAGCCGCGGTCAAGATGTTCGATGTCATTGATGACGGTTTCGCCGCTGGCGATGATTCCGGCCAAGATGAGCGAGGCCGAAGCCCTCAAGTCTGTCGCGATGACCTCCGCTCCGGACAGCGGCGTTTTTCCTTTGACAATAGCCTTGTCTCCCTGAACTTCGATATTGGCGCCGAGGCGGAGAAGCTCGTTCACATGAGAAAAGCGCCGGTCGAAAATCGTTTCGGTAATGATGGATGTCCCGGACGCCTGGGTCATCAGGACCATAAACTGTGCCTGCATGTCGGTTGGAAACCCGGGATAGGGCGAGGTCGTGATATCCTGAGGTTTGATTTCCGGGCTGCCGGTGACCTGAAGCGTACGGTCGTCGATTTCCCTGACTTGCGCGCCGGAAAACCTTACTCTTTCGATGATGGAAGCAAGGTGCCGTGGCTCGACATTTTCCAGGGTGATCTCGGCCTGAGAAAGAGCGCCCGCGACGAGGAAGGTTCCGGCCTCAATCCGGTCGGGAATGATCTCATGCGTTGCCCCTCTCAGTTCATTCACGCCTAGGATGCGAATGACCTCATCGCCGACTCCTTCAATTTTTGCTCCCATTTTCGCCAGGAGCTCGCAGAGGTTGACCACTTCAGGCTCAAGGGAGCAATTCTTCAGGATCGTCTCTCCTTGAGCGAGGACAGCGGCCATGAGAAGGTTTTCTGTGCCCCCGACCGTCTTCTTTTCGAATTCGATCACAGCTCCCTTGAGTTTGGAGGCCTCGGCTTTGATATAGCCGTGTTCAAGGGAGATGGACGCGCCCAGCTTTTGGAGTCCGCTGATATGAAGGTCGATGGGCCTCGACCCGATGGCGCAGCCTCCCGGCAAAGCGACCAGCGCCTTTCCGTAGCGCGCCAGGAGGGGGCCGAGGACAAGGATGGATGCCCTCATCGACCGGATCAGCTCGTAGGAGGCTTCAGGAGAGATGATTTTTTTTGTCTGGATGGAAAGGGAGTTCTCTCTGAGCTCGGAGTCGGCACCCAGCTCCTTCATCAGGGTGAGAATCGTGAAGACATCTTTCACCAGCGGGGTATTCTGGAGGTTGAGTTTATCCTCTGTGAGCAGGGAGGCGACGATGGCGGGAAGGACAGCGTTCTTTGACCCGCTGATCTTGACTTTCCCCTTGAGCCGGAGCACATGATTGCCGGAAATCCTGATCTTTTCCATCTGCGATGATTGTAGAATAAGAGAGGAGAAAATTCAAGAACGGCTCGGGATGAGATTAAAGAGAGTTGAGCGCCTGGTCGAGATCGGCGATGATGTCGGCCGGGTCTTCGGCGCCGACGCAAAGCCTGATGAGCTGCGGAGGTATATCGGCCATTCGCCGGGCTTCCTCGCCTTGCTGCTGATGCGTAGAAATGGACGGAATCGTAGCGACGCTCTTGATCCTGCCGAGGTCGGTGGCCCGGAAGATGATCTTGAACTCATCGAACACTTTGCGGGCGTTCTCCGGAGGCCCGTCCACCCGGAAACTCATCAGGTGGCCGTAGCGGTTGAGTTCCTTTCCCGTCCCATCATCGGAATCCACGAGCTTCATATACTTCTTGGCCAGCGCATGGAGATGATAGTCCGGCAGGCCGAGATAGTCGACTTGGTAAACCCGGGGATGCCGGCTCAAGAATTCTGCGACTTTCTGGCAGTTCTGGCTGACCAAGTCCATGCGTGAGCGCAGCGTCCGGACATCATTCAGGGCGAACATGGCGTTTAAGGGAGAAGCCGCAGGACCTTGATCCCGGTAAGGCAGGAATTGGATATACTCGGCAAAGCTTTCCTTGAACAGGGGATTGTCGTTTTTGACTTTGGTGATTATGGGTTTGCGGCTGATCAAGGCGCCCCCGATGGCCGTTCCGCCCGCCGTGATCGATTTGGTCAGCGAGTGAAGGACGACGTCGGCCCCATCGCCCACGGGCCGCATCAGCGCCGGTGTGGCGCAAGTCGCATCGATGATAAACGGAATCTCCCAGGAATGCGCCAGGTCCGCGAGGGCCCTGACGTCGCAGAAAGATTGCTGAGGGTTGCTCGGCGCTTCCATATAGAGAAAACGGGTGTTCTCGTCGATCTTGGATTTCCATTCCTGGATATCCTCAGGATGGAGGACCCAGCGGACTTCGATTCCCCGTTCCTGCTTCTTGCGGACGTTGAAATTCTGGAACGTCCCCCCGTAGAGCCGGACCGAGGAGACAAAATTGATGTTTTCCGGCCCGGTCTTTTGCTTTACCAAAAACGCGTCTGTGGCCAGGGCGATGGCCGACATGCCGGAGGCGGTCACCAGACAGGAAGTATCAGAGCCGGTCTGATACCCCTCGAGCAGGGCGAGAACCCACTGCAAATAATAGGTGGTTGGGTTGGCAATCCTGGAATAGCACCAGGTGGGGATGAGGTAGGCGAGCGCAGCCTCGAGTTCGTCCGCGTCCCTGTAGGCCTGTGAGGTCGAGAAATAGACGGGCTCGATAATGGCGCCTTGATTCTGGTTGAGCGCCTGCTCCACCGAATAGAGGCCGTGCACCGCGATCGTGTCAAACTTGTATTTTTTGACTCGCTCGACAAGAGCCTGCCTTTCCGCCAGCAGCTTTTGGGATTCTTCGATATAGCGCTTAACTCCGGGTTCGTACTTTTGGTCCGAACTCATGATCCCTCCGTTGATTTTTTTGATTTCCAGTCCATTAAATATCTTTTTTGCCGCCTAAGTCAACCGGAGAAACTCGTTTTTGGAGGAGCACGGTCGAGCGGCCTAGCCAGCCCGGGAAGTCAGGTCGGGCTGCAGGCTCATCAGAACCTAATTGCCAGCACAAACGTCAGCCTGAACCTTGACGGATTGAACAGCAACTCAGTCGGCGTTTGCTTTAATTCACTTGGAGAAAGGGCGGTTATGTCCCCATCATCCCATGTCTCTTCATCCAGAGTGATCGTGTCAACGGCTATGGGTATTCGCGCCTTTGGGTAAAAAGAGTAGCCTCCCACGAGCCTGCCCTCCAGAGGGCCGATGATCGGGAATTGAATACCCAAATCGGCCTTGCCTCCCCAAGTCCAGCTGGCGCCGTTTGTCGAATAAAGACCTCCGGTCCAGGAATTTTTGTACAAGAAATAAAGATCTTCCTGGGATAAGGACAGCCTGGCCAGATTCACTCCGCCCGAGGCCAGAATTTCGGCACCGGGAATCGGGAAATAACGGACCAAGGAAAGAGCATATTCATCAAGCCCGAGATGGGCTTGGGGTCTTTGATATTGGATGATTCTACTATAGGGCTCGTCCTTGCCGAGGATGATAGGCCCTGAATCCACATCAAGATCTTCCGGCTGGTGCCCGAAACTCAGCTCAAGGGCCCAGTGCCTCGATAAATTAAAGCTGCCTCCAAGGCCATATGAGCCGACGAGCCTGTTGTTGAAAAGGTCGATGTTCTGGCTGACGAGCAGGAATGAAGGGTCACCGGTGACCAGTGCAGTCCTTTCATAACTGAGTTCCGGGTTCATCCTGGACACCCCGAAAACAAACATGAGCCTGAACTTGCCCCCTGGCCCTGTCGCAGAGGTTTCGAAGGGCTTTCTGTATCTCAGCCCGAAATTTAAGGTTAAATACGAAGTGCTGATTTTCAAAGGGCCGTATCGAACGTGGTCCTTGGCTTCATCGATTCCCGGTATCACCACTGACGTCTCCAGGCCGGAGACGTGGCCCATCGTTTGGACAAACATCTCTGGTTCTTTGGCCGACCTGAAGAGATATCCAAGGCCCAAGAATCCCTCGAAATCTCCACCCATAGGAACCGCTAGATCCAATCCCAGGTTTCCGCCAAGGCACATAAAATCGAACCGGTTTCCGAGAACGACTTCTCTTGACAAAAATGTGCCGTGGCTCGCGGGAATAGTCCGGACCAAGTCGAGGTTCCGCAGTTCTCCCCCGATCTGATAGGCCGTCAACCCCCCGGAGGCCTCCAAATAGACAGGGCCAATTTTCGTCCGCCAAAGCGCGCTTAATGAAAAGGCGGTCGTCCTATAATCCAGCTCAGGGGGGATTTTGCCCTCAAAATCGTAGGAAACATCCACAGGCTCGTCAGAAAAGTAGGGATACCAGGGATAATACGAGTACCTCACCGAGACAAGATTATCGAAGCTGGTTTGCTGTGCCTTCCAGCTGAGCGCCTGAAAGCGGAGGCCGAAAGAGTCCTTGATCCAATAGGTGAGCCCGGCTCCGAAACCAAAGTACGGAGAGCTCTTTTTAAATGATATATTTTGAGAAGAATCCCAGCTGTCGCCGTAGGCATTGAAATTATAGGAATATCTTGAGACTTCCTGAAAAGGAAAACAGTTCAGCCCAAAGAGATCAAACTCGATCTTGGAGTTTTGCGCTGGCAACGAGACGGTCAAGACAATCAAAAAAACAAGAATCCCCTTCGCTTCTATGAAGGCCTTCTGCCGCATCTTGCACCCCTGGACAGACCATAACACCCTTTCCTTGAATTGTAAAGAGTGAAGAGAAACGCTCCGTATTATTTTTTCATCTGCCGGTGGATGGCCAGAATATCGGACAGGATGGAATATCCTGTCTCGACCTTCCCGGCGCCGGCTCCCTGGATCGTCACTTTCCCCATCAAATCCAGGTCAAAGGTCAGAGCGTTTTGAGCCCCCATAACTCCAGTGAGCGGGTCGGAAAGGGGAAGTTTTTGGGGCGAAACAGCCGCTTCGACGCCGCCCGCGCTTTTCTTGGCCTGAGCGATAAGCTTGTACCGGAATCCCTGATCCCTGGCCGCCAGAATCTGCTCCCTTGTCAGGCCGGTAATGCCCTGCCGCCTGACGTCATCGGGTGCGATATTCCCTCCCAGCAGGACATTAGACAGGATGACGATCTTGGCCACCGCGTCATAGCCTTCGACGTCGGCCGTCGGGTCGGCCTCGGCATAGCCCAATTTTTGGGCCAGCTCCAGCGCTTCGCGATAATCCATATTGTCCTGTTCCATTTTGCTCAAGATGAAGTTCGTCGTCCCGTTCAGGATTCCCTTGACCTCGCGGATCTCGTTTCCAGCCAGGCCGCTTTCAACCAGGCTGAACACGGGCGTTCCGCTCATCACCGTGCCTTCGATGCAGAAGCAGAGGCCATTCTGATCGGCCATTTTCCGGAGCTCGTGGTAATAGAGGGCGGCCGGCCCTTTATTGGATGTCACAACATGCATTCCTGTCCGCAGGGCTTTCTTGATGTAACCTGTCGCAGGCTCTCCAGTTTTGATGTCCGTGTAGGTCAGCTCAGCGATGATTTGGGCTTCGCATTTTTCGATCATGTCCAGGGGATTGAGGAGCTCGGCGGTCTTGCCTTCGCCGTAATATTGGTCGATCCTTTTTCCTTCTTTCAACAGGGCCAACATGGTCCCGATGTCGATGCCGTCAGGGACGAGGATGGACCCTTTATGGAGGTCGGAAATGGCCACAACCTTGGGTTCAAAATCAAATTTGTTTTTGAGGTATTCGCTTTTCGCCTCCAGGATTTCAAGCAGTCCTGTGCCGACAGTGCCGCAGCCGATAAGGGCTATTTTGATTTCCATAGTTTCTTACCTCCAATCCTATTTGTTTCGCGAAAAGCAATCGGGACCGTACGACATCATCAGAAGCTCGAGAGCGTAAAGAAAGAGAGGACGGTCCTCGTCGAGGACCGTCCCCGTTATTTCGCAGTTTTCTGGTGAGTGGCTTACTGCTTGGGCGCGGCTGCGGCTTTGACCTGAGCTTCAACCCATTCGGTGGTGACGCTCTTGGGTCTCTCGATTGGCAGGCCGAGGGCGCGGCTCCAGATCAGCTGGGCGAGAACTCCGATGGCCCGGGATACGCCGAAGAAAACGGTGTAGAAATCCCATTCAGTGAGGCCGTAGTGATAGAGCAGGCAGCCGGAATGGGCATCGACATTGGGCCATGGATTCTTGGTCTTTCCGTGCTTGGTCAGGACATCGGGAGCGACTTCGTAGACCATGCTCACGACTTTAAAGATATCATCATTGGGCAGGTGTTTGAGGGCGAACTCTCTCTGGGCAACGTATCTGGGATCGGTCTTGCGGAGGACGGCGTGACCATAGCCGGGAACGACTTTTCCGGCATTCAGGGTGTCCCAGAGGTATTTTTCAAGCTGTTCCTTGGTGGGAACGCCCTTCAGGTCCTTCATCAGGTCCATGATCCAGCGCAGGACTTCCTGGTTGGCCAAGCCGTGGAGAGGCCCGGCCAGGCCGTTCATGGCGGCGGACAGAGAATAGTATGCGTCAGAGAGGGCTGAGCCGACGAGGTGGCAGGTGTGAGCGGAAACGTTTCCGCCTTCGTGGTCGCTGTGAATGACCAGATAAAGGCGCATCAGCTCTTTGAACGCTTCGTCCTTAACGCCGACCATGTAGGCCAGGTTTCCGCCCCAGTCGAGTTTCATGTCGGCCGGGATCTGTTTGTCATCCTTGTAGCTTCGGCGATAAATGTGAGCGGCGATCAAGGGGAGCTTGGCCAGCAGGTTCATGACATCTTCGTACGTTGGATCCCAGTAATTCACCTTGCCCATCCCAGCTCTGTACTTTTCGGTGAAGATGGAATCTCTTTGCAGGGCCAGGATGCCGAGCGAGAACTGGGTCATAGGGTGCATGTCTTTGGGGAATGATTTCAGAACATCGAGAAGATACTTGGGAAGCTCGCTCCGTTTCTGCCATTCCCTGGTGATCTCTTTGACGTCGTCTTCGGTCGGGAGATCACCGGTGAGCAGGAGATAAAAGATGCCTTCAGGAAGAGGCTCTTCTCCGCCCGGGGCCTTGGGGAGCTTGGTGCGGAGTTCTGGGATGGTGAACCCGCGGAAGCGGATCCCTTCGATCGGGTCAAGGGCGGACGTTTCCCAGACCATACACTTGACGCTGCGCATTCCGCCGTAGGCCTGGGCGATGGAGACGTCGGAAATCTTCATTTCCCCGGACTGCTTGAGGATGCCTTGCACTTTCTCACGCATGGGGACCATCTTAGCGGCAAATTTTTCTTTTAATGTGGGCATGAAATAACCTCCTTTGAGCTATTGTTTTACCCGCATGTTAATTTGGGGCAGAAAATATAACATTCTCCCCTTTCTCTGTCAATCGATAAAATTGTATTTTTTGGCGAAATCTCTTCTTGATTTTTTCCCCCTAAGCATTTATCTTATTTTTTCAGTATTTTGGACTAAGGGAGAACAAAATGGGTGCTTTGTTGATTCTGTTTATTTTGATCGGCGTAGTGCTCATCATTTTCATCGGGATTTACAACAGCCTTATCGTCCTGAGGAATCGGTGCGATAATGCCTGGTCTCAAGTGGATGTGCAGCTGCGGCGGAGATATGACCTCATCCCCAACCTGGTCGAGACGGTTAAGGGCTACGCCAAGCATGAGAGGGAAGTCTTCCAGAATGTCACCGAGGCGCGCGCCAATGCGATCAACGCCAGTACGGTGAAGGACCAAGCCCAGGCCGAGAACATGCTGAGCGGGGCCTTGAAAACCTTATTTGCGGTCGTTGAAAACTATCCTGAACTCAAGGCCAACCAGAACTTCCTGATGCTCCAGGAAGAGCTCGCCGGAACCGAGGGCAAGATCGCCTATGCCCGGCAGTTCTATAACGATACGGTCATGAAGTTCAATGCCAAGCAGCAGGTCTTCCCATCGAGCATCATCGCCGGGATGTTCAATTTCAAGGAGAGAGAGTATTTCGAGATCGGGGAGGCGGCGGCAAAGGAGCCCGTGAAGGTCAGCTTCTAAGCAGCGATGGGTCCTGTCACGGCGCG
>Ga0209253_10005446_pt1 | contig 11039 bp, 8 predicted proteins | sample FrelakmetBRP12BR_FD_187145 | JGI IMG/M metagenome (GOLD analysis project Ga0209253, IMG submission 187145) | Freshwater lake sediment microbial communities from the University of Notre Dame, USA, for methane emissions studies - BRP12 BR (SPAdes)... | ecosystem: Environmental > Aquatic >... | reverse complement strand
GACGAACTTGATCGGCACGCCGGTCACGCTGCGCATCGAGATCGCCGCCCCGCCCCGGGCATCTCCATCCAGCTTGGTCAGGATCAACCCGGTCAGGCCCAATGCCTGGTGGAAGCCTTGGGCGATAGTGACGGATTGCTGGCCGGTCATGGCATCGGCCACCAGCAGCGTCTCACACGGTTGGAGCGCCTGGCGCAAGGCAATCAGTTCCGACATCAGATCGCTGTCGAGCTGAGACCGCCCAGCGCTATCGACGATGAGGGCGGTGATGCCGGCGCGGGCCGCAGCCTGCAGCCCGCTGCTGGCCATCGCCTGCGCATCCGGCTCCCCTGCCCCGTACAACGGAACGCCGACCTTCTCGGCAAGCGCGGCCAATTGCGCCACTGCAGCCGGGCGGTACGGGTCGGCGGCCACCAATCCCACTCGCTCACCCCGGGCACGCAGGTGCGCCGCCAGCTTGGCGGCGGTCGTCGTCTTGCCGGAGCCCTGCAGGCCGACCAGCAGGAGGACGCGCGGCGGCTTGCCGGTCAGATTCAGTCGCCCCGCCTCACCCAGCGTCCTGGTCAGCTCGTGGTTGAGGATCTTGACGACTTGCTGGGTTGGATTGAGGGCACGGGCGACGGTCTCGCCCAGAGCCTGCCGGGCGACATCCTCAAGCAGCGCCTTCGCCACCAGGTAGTTGACATCGGCCTCGAGCAGCGCCAGGCGCACCTGGCGCAGCCCGTCTTCGATGTCGCCTGGCTTGAGCGTGCCGCGACGAGCCATGCCTTGGAAGGCCGCCTGCAGCCGTTCTGTCAGCGTCTCAAACATGTGGGGTCAGACCTGCAATCATTCGCCGGCCCTGCAGCACAAGCGGACGTGCCGGGCCGGCGGCTCAATGCGTATCGCGATACGTCGCATGGGATTGTACCGACGACCTTCCGACCAGTCAAGGAGAGCGGCGACTCCTGACGGCCTCAAGCATCCACCGGCCTGCCCGCTCGACGGATTGCAGGTCGGATTCCTCCAGCACGACCACCACCACGGGCGCGCTCGCGTCGCCAGCCCGCGCCAGGTACCACGCCACTTGATCCCCTTGCGCGCCGACCACCGCCGTTGCGGAGAACGTAGGGTCCTCTTCCCCGGGCTTCGTCAGCGCGCCGGAAATCGCTTGCGCTGTCAACGGGTCGTAGACCGACCTCCCTTCTGCCAGCGCAGGCCAGTCACGCCAGTCGTCCGATGGGCCCGATATGGCGTCCACGATCTGGATGGAGGGCAGCCTCCCGCTGCTAGCAGCTGCCCAGGCGCGTGCCATCGTCAGCGGGGCGAGGGTCAGCGAACCCTGGCCCACCGCCAGCGCTTCGGCCGGTTCCGGCGCCGCGCCCTCGCCGCCAGCAGCCCGACTTGCCAACCCAAGGTCCAGGGCCGCAGCGGCCGCCTGGAGCCCTGCCCCGCCGATCTGACGTCCCAGCGCGGCAAGCGGGGTCGGGCAAGCGGCGCGCAGGGCATCGCCCAAGGTCGACCCCGCCGGCTGTCGTGCGCAGGTGAGACGGAACCCGTTGAGCGGAAGGGGCGCAGCGACATCAGGTTGAGATTGATCCAGCGTCACCTGCCCCTTATCCAGGGCCCAGGCGACCAGCCAGGGGGCGATCGCCAGGCCGGGCTGATACGCCGACTGCAGCGCACGGTTGAGGAGCGGCGCGCCGGGGTCAACGATCAGGTCGGCCCAGTCGACCTCCAGCGTTGCCGGGTCGAAAGTGGGAGATGAGGCCTGGGCCAGGACGTCGCCGCTGATCGGATCCAGCACGACGATCGCCCCGCGCGACCCCTCCAGCGCCGCCGCAGCCTCAGCCTGCAGCTCGACATCAAGCGTGAGCCGCACATCGGCGCCCGAGGGAGGATAGCCATACAGCAGTTGGTTGAGCGCCAGCTGCAGGAAGGGGGCGCCGCTCTCGCCGCGCAAGACGGCGTCCATCGATTGCTCGATCCCCATCAGGCCGTAGACCGGCGAGTCGAAGCCGACGACAGCCCCGGCCACCGGCGCGGGATAGCGGCGCTCGAAGGCGCCGGGCATCCCCACCGACTCGGCCAGGACCACTCCGTTCCGATCGAGGATACGCCCGCGCTGCGAGTAGCGCTCATCCGCCACGCGGCGCAGGTTGTCCGTGCGGCTGAGGATGGCCGGGGCGCGCACGACCATCCAGTAGACCGAAGCAGCGGCCAACAGGAGGAAAGCGGCCTGGAAACCGATGAACACCGTCTCGAATGCGGGCTGAGGCTGCGGCGGCCCATCCCCGCTGTCCGAGAGGATCAGCAGCAGCCCCAGGGACAGGAAGCTGGAGAGCAGGGAGGTTCCGCCATACGAGACGAACGGCAGGGTGATCCCGGTCAGCGGGAGCAGGCGCAGCACACCGGCCAAGATGAATATCGTCTGCAGGCCAAGGTTGACCGCCAGCCCTCCCGCCAGCAACTGCCGGAAGGGGTCGGAGCCGTTGACGCCGATGCGCAGGCCGCGCCCGACCAGGACGGCCAGCAAGGCCAGCAGAGCCAGCGCCCCGGCCAGTCCCCACTCCTCGCCGATTGAGACGAAGATGAAATCCGAATGTGCCACCGGAACAAACCCCGGCGATCCAAGGCCCGGGCCGCTTCCGAGCGCGCCACCGGACGCCAGCGCGATCAACGCCTGTACGATCTGATACGAACCGCCCAGCGGATCTTGCCAGGGATTGACCCACGCCAACAGGCGCGCCTGGACCACGCTCGAGGCCAACGCCGCTGCCCCGGCGGCGACGACGCCGAGCAGCGCACTGACCAGGATAACTTCCCAGCGACCGGAGGCCAGGTACAGCAGCGCGGTCAGCAGCGCCAGCAGCACCATGCCGCTCCCCAGATCCCGCTGCGCCAGGACAATCAGCGTAGAGGCCCCCCAGACCACGAGCAAAGGGATCGTCGTGGCGATGAGCGATGGTCGATCGCGGCGCCAGCCGAACTGCACGCGGTCGGACAGATAGGAGGCGAAGAAGACGACCAATAGCAGGCGCAGGATCTCCGACGGCTGGAAGAACACGCCACAGCAGCCGAGCCACAGCCTGGGAGAGCCGCCCGACGGATGGGTGCCCAACACCAGGGTCATCCCGGTCAGCAGCAGGCCCAGGGCGAGCCACAGGTAGCGGTAGGAGCGCAGCCAATCCAGGCGCCGCGGCGTGAAGGCTAGGCCGAGCATAGCCAGCGTCGAGACGCCCAGCCAGGCCAGCTGCCGCAGGCCGAAGCCGGGGGCTAGCCGCCAGATCAGCAGCACCCCCCAACCCGCCAGCAGCATCCCTACGGGGAAGAGCAGCGGATCATGCCGGGGGAGTCGGCGACGCAGCACACCCCGACCCAACAGCGCTGCCACCAGCCAGAGCGGCACCACCAGCCAGTGCGTGAACCCGGCAGCGGCGGGGGCGCCTCCAGGTCTGACCATCGGCGCAACGGTCAGGGCCAGGCAGGTCAGCCCGAGAAACGCGCAGGCCAACCCCAGCAGGATGAACTCAACGCGCTCCGCCGAGCGCGCGGACCTAGGGGAAATAGCGACCAACGATCGGCCTCAGTCGTGCCAGGGTCTCCTGAGGGACGGCCTCCCGCCGCGTGATGAATGCCTCCCGCAGCGCATCCGGGCACGAGCAGCTTCGCTCGCCGGCAAGCGAGCGCGTGAGCTCGACCAGGCAAGCCTGCGCCAGGCGGGTGTTGGCATTGAGTGTGTCCAGCACCATCTCCACGCTGACCGGAGTCTCCTCGAGATGCCAGACATCGTAGTCGGTGACGTGCGCCATCACCGCATAGCACAGCTCGGCTTCCCTGGCCAGGAAGGCCTCCGGCGCGGTTGTCATGCCGACGATCGACATCCCCCAAGAGCGGAAGGTGTTGGACTCCGCCCGGGTCGAGAAGCGCGGCCCCTCGATGGTGATGCTGGTGCCGCCGACGTGCACCCGGCCGCCGGCGCGGCTCGAGCTTTCCGCCAGGCGTCGGCTGAGGTCAGGACAGAAAGGCTCAGGCGCGCTGACGTGCGCCACGAGTCCTTCTCCAAAGAACGAACGCTCGCGCTTGTGCGTCAAGTCGAAAAGCTGGTCGGGGATCACCAGGTCGCCGGGGGCAAAATCAATCCGCAATGAGCCGACGGCGCTGATCGACACCACCCGGTCCACCCCCAGCATCTTGAACGCCGCCAGGTTGGCACGGTAGTTGACCTCGCTCGGAAGGATGACGTGGCCCACGCCGTGCCGGGCGAGGAAGGCGACCCGCACACCGGCCAGGTGCCCGGTGATCACCGGCGAGCTTGGCGGGCCGAAGGGGGTGTCCAGTTCCAGCCGAGAGTCGATCGTCAAATCATCCATCTCGTAGATGCCGGTGCCGCCGATCACCCCCAGCACGGGTTGGTCGCTTGCGATCACGGATGCCTCCCCTTCATGCTTCGGCCGCCGGGCCGGAAGCGTCCTGTGCGCCGGCGGCGGGCGCCGTGACGGGCTCAGGGCCCTGCCCCGCCGGCACGCCTGGTGGCTCCATACCCCCGGCCATGAGCCGGAATTCGACGCTGCCGAACTGGAGCCGATCGCCATCGTTGATGGGCAGCGGCTCGCTCACTTCCAGCCCGTTGAGGCGCGTGCCGTTTCGTGAGCCGAGGTCCTCGAGCAGCCAGCACCCCGAGCCAAATGACAGTCGGGCATGGTAGGAGGAGACCGACGGGTGGTCCAGCGTGATCGAGTTGCCGGGCGCCCGCCCAACGCTGTTCATGCCCGCCAGCGCAAACGAGGCTTGATTCTCCGTTGGGCGTTCGGGCACCAGGCAGGCCATCGGCGGCGCGGCGCCGGCTGGATGCATCGGGCGCAGGCCTCTTCGAAGTTCCACCAGAATCACGATCAGTATCGCCAGCAGCAAGGCCGCCAGCATCAGTCGAAGCAGTAGGAAGGCTGCGGCCGTGGTCATCCGCTTTCCGCTGGCGAGGCCGGAGTGTCCTGCGAGTCCGCGTCGATGGAGTGGACCTGCGGGGTGAAGTCCGCCGTCGAGCCGCCCCCCTCCCCGGGGTCCTCACCGTACACGAGGGTGAACCGGCCGATCGTAATGACGTCCCCCGAATGCAGCAGGCACTCGCCGACCAGCCGCCCGTTCACCCGGCAGCCGCTTCCCGAGCCCAGATCAAAGAGCACGTAGCGGCCGCCGCGGGCGCGTATCTGCGCATGGGCGCGCGAGACATCCGGCCCGTCGAGGCAGATGGCATTCTCCAGCTTGCGTCCGATGGACACCACCGGGTGGCGCAGGGGCACGTGCCGTTCGCCATCGATGATTACGAACGCACCTGCCGGCCCCGAAGGTACCTGGAGGCTCTGCACCTGCTCGGTGCGCGTGTCGTCCTTGGACTGGGCCGCATGCCAGGCCACTGCACGGCACTCGCCTGGCGGAACGGCCGGGTCCGCCACCACGCGCAGAGCGACTCCGTCGAGTGTGGCAAACTTCCGGTTGTGGGCCGCTTCGAGCACCAGGTCCGCCAGATGTGCTTCGAGTCTGGAGGGTTTGCCTTCGAGCTGCGACAACGCTTCAGGGTGAAAGGAAACCAGAAAGTGATCGGGGGCAAGGCGCGTGCCGTCCGGCGCCTGGATGGCGCCCTGTTCCAGCGCCTGGAGCAGTTGGGCCATCACCGCATCCGACGGCTGCCCGGCGCCCAGCCAGCGCGGCAAGTGCGACTCGATGAGCCGTCGAAGGCGCGCTTCCCAGAACGACAGAGTGGAGCCCATGCGGGCATTATACGTTCGGATGAAGGCGCCGGGCTGCAGCTCGCGGCAGGTCCGAGGCTACTTGCCGGAACGCTTTCTCAGCTTCGTCGTGCGCTTGACCAGGTCGGCCGGGAGGTGCAGGTCGAGGGGGGTGATCGTGTTGCGGTCCATGCTCGGCTTGGAGGGGGTCTTGTAGGGAGGCGTGAATTCGGGAGGGCCAGCCGGGTCCTCGCCGTAGATCAAGTCGACGTTGGCCAGGGCAATCACATCCCCGGGCTCGAGGGTCTTCTCGCGCACCAGCTGGCCGTTGACGCGCGTGCCGGTGGTCGAGTCCATATCGAAGACGACATAGCGCCCGTCTCGGACGCGCAGTTGTGCGTGACGACGCGACACGTGCGGGTCCCCGAGCAGCAGGTCGTTGTCTGGGCTCCGCCCGATTGCGATCAGCGCCTTCTTCAGCGGGAAGTGACGCCTGCCTTCCACGACCAGGAAGGCCCCGGTCGGGATCTGCTCTTGGCCGGCCGGCTCCGGATTGATGGCCTCGGAAAGCTGCAGTGGATCGCGGCTGTGCCAGGTGATCAGCCGGACGGTCCGTTCCGGCAGCGTCGGATCAGTGGCGATCGTGATATGGGGCGACCGCAGCAGAACGAAGTCACAGGCTTGCAGCGCCTCGGCTAGAGCGGATGAGAGCTCCTCCTGCACGGGGCCCAGGGCCCTCTCGGCCTGCGCCAGATCCTTCGACGAAAGGCTGAGCGTGTACTGGTCGGGCGCGTAGCGCTTGCCCTGCGGGTCGGTGCGCGAGGCACCCCGCACCTCGTCGGCGAATTGGCGCGCCAGATCGGCGGCGGAGAGGTGGGCACCAGTCAGTCGCGGCAAGATCGCTTCGAGACGAGGCTGCAAGTGAGCCTGAATTCGTGAAATAGTCTCAGCCATTGAGTTCCCGGATTATACGACCTGCCCGATGCCTCCGGCCATGGGAGCTTCGGCTATACTCCCTGCGTGGCCCTCGAACCCTACCGCGAGCTCGATCACACAGCGGATCTAGCGCTCAAAGCCCATGGGCGCGATCTGGCTGAGCTATTCCGCAACGCCGCCGACGGGATGATCGCCATCGCCGGCTATGAGCCCGAGGTGGGTCCGCGCCTCGCGCGCCGTCTGCGACTCTCCGCGCCGGACGGCGAGACGCTCCTGGTCACCTGGCTTGAGGAGATTCTCTCACAGGCCGAAGCCGAACACACCCTACTGCAGGACTACACCTTGCGAGTGAAAAACGAGACCGGGCTTGAAGTCGAGGCGGTTGCCCTTCCCTTGCGCCGCATCGCCAAGGAGATCAAAGCGGTGACCTTCCACGAGTTGGCGATCCGTCCCGCCGAGGGCGGGCTCGAAGCGATCATCGTCTTCGACGTCTGAGACAGCCGGCAAGCATGCTGCGCAAGCAGGACTTCCTCCGCCTGTCGCCCTACCGCTGGGAACTGCCGCGCAGTCACCGCCCGGACATGCGCGTTCCGGTGCAGCTGTTCGCCAGCGAGGCGCTGCTGGAGAGTGCGCTCGGTGACGCTTCACTGGAGCAGGCGGTCAACGCCACCACCCTTCCCGGCCTGGTGGGCCACGTGTGTGTGATGCCGGATGTCCATCAAGGCTATGGGTTCCCAATCGGCGGCGTGGCCGCCAGCCGCATGAGTGACGGCGTGGTGTCTCCCGGGGCGATCGGGTATGACATCAACTGCGGGGTTCGCCTGCTGGCAAGCCGCATCGAAGCCGAAGCTGCGCGCCCCCATCTTGCAGACCTGGCGGCGGCGCTCTTCACCAACTGCCCCAGCGGCGTCGGCGCCAAGGGCAGCCTGGCGTTGAGCACTCCGGAGTTGGATCGAGTGTGCCGCGAGGGGGCGGGCTGGGCACATAGGCAGGGCTACGCTTCGGCCGAGGACCTGGCCAACACCGAGGAGTCGGGCCGGATCCAGGGGGCCGATCCGACGCACGTCAGTGCCCGCGCCAAGGAGCGCGGCCGGCCTCAGCTCGGCAGCCTGGGAGCGGGAAACCACTTCATCGAGGTCGATCGGGTCGACGAGGTGTTTCACCCGGAGGCTGCCCAGGCTATGGGTCTGTCGCGCGGGTGCCTGGTCGTGCAGATCCACTGCGGCTCACGCGGCTTCGGCCACCAGATATGCTCCGATTATGTTCGCGACCTGCAGTCTGCTGTCCAACGCTTCGGCATCCAGCTACCCGATCGGGAATTGGTATGCGCGCCGATCGGCTCGCCGGAGGGGCAGCGGTACCTGTCGGCAATGGCCTGCGCCGCCAATTACGCCTTCGCCAACCGGCAAGTCCTTGCCCACCACGTGCGGCGCTCGTTCGAGCAGGTGTTCGCCGGGCGATTGCGCGGCTGGGAGCTGCATCAGGTGTACGACATCGCCCACAACATGGGCAAGATCGAGCAGCACACCGTGGAGGGCAGGCTGGAACAAGTCTGCGTCCACCGCAAGGGCGCCACCCGCGCCTTCGGGCCAGGCTTCCATGGACTGCCGGAGGCTTACCGACCGCTCGGCCAACCCGTGCTGGTGCCGGGAAGCATGGGGACGGCCTCCTGGGTGCTGCTCGGGACGGCCGGGAGCATGCAGCTATCCTTCGGGTCGACCTGCCACGGCGCAGGGAGGGTGATGAGCCGCAAGCAGGCGAAGCGCTCGATCCGCGGCGATCGCCTGTGCCAGGAGTTGGAGAGCGACGGCATCCGCATCCGCGCCGGCTCGCTTTCAGGCTTGGCCGAGGAAGCCCCGCAGGCCTACAAGGACGTGGATGCCGTGGTCGAGGTGGTGACTGGCGCGGGCATCGCGGCCAAGGTCGCCCGCCTGCGGCCGCTGGTCGTGGTCAAGGGCTAGCGAGGCAGCACCGACCGCGGCGCCATTCCCCTCGCCTGGCTGGCGGCGTTGTCCGCCATGGCGCCCAACCTCCTGGCAGAGGGTGCCGACTGCCCGGCACTAGCCTGGCGGCAGCAAGCGCACGAAGCGGCGCTTGCCCACACGCAGGACCGAAGGTTGCAGGACCTCAAGCGGCGCCGTTGCATCTTCCAGCACCTGATCGTCGAGACGAACCGCGCGCTGGTCGATCAGTCGACGGGCTTCGCTGCGGGTCGAAGCGGTGCCGGCCTCGACCAGAAGGTCAACCAACGCCAGCCCCGGGCGCAGCTGGAACCCGGCCATCGCTTCCGGCGCCTGCTGCTCCTGGAAGACGCGCCGGAAGGCCTGCTCGGCTGGGTCGGAGGCCTGCTCGCCGTAGTTGATGGCGACGATCTCGCGGGCCAGGCGCATCTTCAGATCGCGGGGGTGCAGCGTCCCGACAGACAGCTCCTGCTCTGCAGAGGCGATCTCCGTCGGTTCCCAGCGCGTCAGCAGTCGGGCGAACGAGGGCATCGCCGCATCGGGGATGCTCATCACCTTGCCGTACATGTCTTCGGCGGTGGTGTTGAGCGGGATGTGGTTACCCAACGACTTGCTCATCTTGATCACGCCGTCGGTCCCCGGAAGAATCCCCAGGATGATCCCGATATTCGGCGGTTCTCCCAGGAACTCCATCACCTTACGGGCCGCGGTGAGGATGTTGAACAGCTGATCCGTGCCCCCAACCTGCACGTCCGCCCGCAGGGCGTAGGCGTCATAGCCCTGCATCAGCACGTAGAAGGTCTCGTGCAGGTAGATCGGATCGCCGGCCTCCCAGCGTTGGCGGAAATTGTCCCGCCCGAGGAACTGCTGCAACGTGAAGTTGGAGGCCAGCCGGATCAGGTCGGCGAAGTTCAGGCCGGACAGCCAGCTGTCGTTGTATTCGATCCGCGTGGCTTGCGGGTCAAGGATCTTGAAGGCCTGTCGGGCGTAGGTCTCGGCATTATGCGCCGTCTGCTCTGGCGTGAGCTGCGGGCGCAGCTTGTCCTTGTCGGAGGGGTCACCGATCAAAGAAGTGAAGCGCCCAACCAGGAAGATCACCTCGTGTCCCAGTTCCTGGAACTGGCGCAGCTTGCGCATCGGCACGGTGTGCCCGAGATGCAGGTCGCTGGTGCGAGGATCGAAGCCGCAGTACACGCGCAGGGGGCGCCCCTCGGCCTGGGCGAGCTGAAGGCGCTGTTTCAGCTCAGCGGCCATCGCCTGCTTCAGGCTCTCGTCACCGTACTCGGTTCCCTGCATGAGCAGGTCCACCTGCTCCTGGATACCCAGGGGACGCATCGTTGCCTCCGTTGGCGGCGCAGCTCGACTCCGTCCAATGGCCCGGCGCAGGCGGCCGGTGGGCGGATAGGCGGATTATACAGCCGCGCATGCCGGTTCCCCGGGCGGGGGCAGTGCAGGCGTAGTATCATTCCATGATTAACGGAGGCTGGATGTCGATCCACTCGCCCCTATCGGGCCGCGCCATTCGCAAGGGATTCCTCGATTACTTCGCCGAGCGCGGCCACACCATCGTGCCCTCGATGTCGCTCGTGCCGGGGGGCGATCCGACGTTGCTGTTCACCAACTCGGGCATGGTGCAGTTCAAAGACGTATTCCTGGGCTCGGGCACCCGCCCCTACAACCGCGTCGCCGACAGCCAGAAATGCCTGCGCGTCGCCGGCAAACACAACGACCTGGACGACGTCGGCCGCGACGACTCGCACCACACGTTCTTCGAGATGCTTGGCAACTGGTCGTTCGGCGACTATTACAAAGCCGAGGCCATCCCCTGGGCTTGGGAGCTGCTGACCGAGGTCTGGGGATTGGAGAAGGGCCGGCTCTGGGCAACCTGTTTCCAGGACGAACTAGGGCAGATCCCCCGGGACGACGAAGCCGCGGAGATCTGGGCACGCCAGCCCGGCTTCAACACCTCGCAGCTGCTGTTCTTTGGCCGCAAGGAGAATTTCTGGGAGATGGCCGACATCGGCCCTTGCGGACCGGACAGCGAGGTTCACATTGACCTTGGGCCGGAGTATTGCGATCTGGCTGGCGCCCCTGGCCATGTCTGCCGGGTGAACGGCGAGTGCAAGCGCTTCCTCGAGCTGTGGAATCTGGTCTTCATCCAGTACAACCGCTCTAGCCCGACGGACCTTGAACCCCTCCCCAGCAAGCACGTCGACACCGGCATGGGTCTCGATCGGGTGGTCTCTGTGCTCCAGGGCGTCGACTCCAACTACAAGACCGACCTGTTCACGCCGATCATGAGCCGGATCCAGCAGCTCGCCGGCCACACGCCCGAGCAGCGCCAGGGTCTGCTCACGCCCTACCGGGTGATTGCCGATCACGTCCGTGCGGCGACGTTCCTCATCGCCGACGGCGTCGTGCCCGGCAACGTCGGGCG
>Ga0209253_10005445_pt1 | contig 11040 bp, 7 predicted proteins | sample FrelakmetBRP12BR_FD_187145 | JGI IMG/M metagenome (GOLD analysis project Ga0209253, IMG submission 187145) | Freshwater lake sediment microbial communities from the University of Notre Dame, USA, for methane emissions studies - BRP12 BR (SPAdes)... | ecosystem: Environmental > Aquatic >... | reverse complement strand
GAACGACTCCCCAGTCTTCGAACGCAAGGCCTCCTGCACAACCGCCGCAGGCAAGCGCGCTGTCGTCCTGCCCGAGCACATCGTCGAGGTGATCAGCGACTCAGGCGAGGGCGCGCAGCGCTGCGGCCAGTCGCTCGGCGCGCTCGCTGCACGCAGCGGCAACGGCATCTGGACGGTCGAGATCATCCCGGCCGAGATCCAGCCACCGGCGCGCAGCGTCGCCGGGGCCAGCGGCATCCGCATCCGCATCGGCTCGAAACAAGTCACCAATGGCGGCGACGAGACCGACCTCGTGGTCGCCTTCAACGAACAGGTCCTGCTCGGACGCGTACGTGCCGGCGAACTGAGGCCTGGCGCGACCATCCTGCTGGAAAGCATGTGGCGCGAGCACCGCGACGCGGCGATCGTCAAGTCGTACACGGAGACGGTGGCGGGCCTCGTCGAGGCCGGCTACCGCGTGCTCGAAGTGCCGCTGGAGCGCGAATGCCGCAAGCTGGTCGCCGATGCACGCCGCGGCAAGAACATGTTCGTGCTCGGCGTACTGGCCAGCATCTACAGCTTCGACCTCGATCTGGCCCGCGAGCAGGTGGCGCTGACCTTCGGCAAGAAGGAGCAGAAGGTCATCGCTGCCAACCAGGGTCTGGTCGAGTCCGGCCATGCCTGGGCCGAGGCCAACCTCGACTTCAAGTACAGCATCCCGGCGCAGCGTGCGACCGAGGCGCAGGTCGTCATGAACGGCAACACGGCGATTGCCCTTGGCGTCCTTGCCTCCGGCATGGACATCTGCGCGATGTATCCGATCACGCCGGCCACCTCGGCCTCGCATTACCTCTCCGAATGCTTCGAGCGGGTCGGCGGCCTGGTGCACCAGGCCGAGGACGAGATCGCCGCCTGCGCGTTCGCCATCGGCGCCTCGTATGCCGGCAAGTGCGCGGTGACGATCACCTCCGGGCCCGGCTACTCGCTGAAGCAGGAAGCGATCGGCCTGGCGGTGATGGCCGAGATCCCGCTGGTGGTGGTCAACGTGCAGCGTGGCGGCCCGAGCACCGGGCAGCCGACCAAGGTCGAGCAAGGTGATCTGCTGACCTCGATTTTCGGCAGCCACGGCGACGCGCCCAAGGTGGTGCTGGCGGTCTCCAGCATCGAAGACTGCTTCTACTCGATGATCACCGCGCGCAAGATCGCCGAGACCTTCAACATGGTGGTGGTCGTGCTGTCCGACGCCAGCCTCGCCACGGCGCAGCAACCGTTCCCGCGACCCGAGTTCAATGCCGACTGGCTCGCCCCCCCACTGGACCAGACCCCGGTGCCCGAGGGTGCCAAGCGCTACGACTGGGATGCGACCACGGGCCTGGCGCGCCGCTTCATCCCCGGACAGCCCGGCGGCATGCACACGCTGACGGGTCTCGCGCACGACCGCGCCAGCAAGGTGGCCTACGACCCGTCGATCAACGAGGAAGGGCTGCGCGCGCGCAGCCTGAAGCTGGCCGCGCTGCAGAAGACGCTGAAGGTGCCAACCGTGTTCGGCGATCCCGAAGGCGATCTGCTGGTCGTCGGCTGGGGCAGCACGCAGGGCGTGATCGAGGAGGCGGTCGAGCGGCTGCGCGCCGAGGGGCTGAAAGTGTCTGCGCTGCACCTGCGCTTCATCCAGCCGATGCCCTCGGGGATCAGGCAGATCATGCAGCGCTTTGGCAAGGTGATGACGGTCGAGGGCACCTGGGCCGATCGCCCGGAGGATGCGCTGATCGACGAGGACAACCGCCGTTACGCGCCGCTGGCGATGCTGTTGCGCGCTCGCTATCTCACCGATGTCGACTGCTGGAGCGAGGCACGCGGCCAGCCGATCAAGCCCGGACAAGTCTGCGACGCGCTGCGCGCCAAGCTGCAGGGAGCAAATTGATGACCACGATGCCGGTTTCGCAATGCATCATCCGCCTGCACGAGGCGCACCATAACCTCGAGGACTACCAGGGCGGCGTGCCGCGCTGGTGCAGCGGCTGCGGCGACAACGCCATCCTCGCGGCCGTGCAGCGACTGTGCCGCGACGAGGACCTCGCCCCCGAGCGAACGGTGTTCGTTTCCGGGATCGGCTGCTCGAGCCGGCTGCCGCACTACATGAAGACCTACGGCTTCCACGGCATCCACGGCCGCGCGTTCCCGATCGCCGAGGGCGTGAAGATGGCCCGGCCCGACCTGCACGTGTTCGTCAGCACCGGCGACGGCGACTGCTGCAGCATTGGCGCGGCGCACTGGATCCACGCCATCCGCTACAACATGAACATGACGGTGATGCTGCACGACAACCAGGTCTACGGGCTCACCAAGAAGCAGGCTTCGCCGACCTCACCGATCGGGCTGAAGAGCAACACGACGCCGAAGGGCAGCCTGCTCGAGGCGCTCAATCCGCTGACCGTCACCCTCGGCGTGCAAAACGTCTCGTTCGTGGCGCAGTGCGTCGACTGGATCCCCGAACTGCTCTATGACGCGATCGCCAAGGCGTTCAGGCACCGCGGCTTCTCGTTCATCCGCATCATCCAGCGCTGTCCCGAGTGGCTGCCGAAGATGTTCGAGCCCTGGCTGCAGGATCCCAGCCGCACGCTGCTGCTGACGCATCCGAACGGCCTGCAGGTAAGCAGCGAACTGTCGCGCATCTACAAGAACCAGCGCGAGCACGATCCGCTGAACATCCACCAAGCGCGCGAGATTGCCTCGACGCAGGACCCGATTCCGGTCGGCATCCTGTACCACAACCCCGACGTGCCCTGCTACGAGGACCTCAAGCACATCGGCGAGGTGCGCACGCCGGAGGCGATTCGTGCCGGACTGGACGCCGAGCTGGACAAGTTCACGATCTGGCCCGACGAAGGGCAGAAGAAGCAGGCCGCCTGAGGCGCCACGCCGACCCAATTCCGGAGCGTTTTCGCCATGGACATGGCTGCAGGATTCCAGGAACAGTTTGTCTTCCACGTGACCGGCAAGCGGTCCGAACATGACCTCGCGCCGGTCGACGGCGCCGGTCTGCGCCCGGCGCTGCTCGCGCCATATCGCGAACTCACCCGCCTGCGCTACGACTTTCCGGTCGTGCTCGTGCGCGAAGTGGCACAGGGCAGCGCAGTACGCTCGCTGTCGAGCCTGGTGAGCGACGCGCTGCGCGCCATCGCGCCGCGCGGCATCGACGGCGAACGGCTGCGCCGCCACACGCTGCGGCTCGAGCACGAGATCCGCACCCTGGTCGCTGGCGGCCGCTGCGCAGACCTCTCCGAGCTGTGGGCCGAGGCCGCCGAGCGCATCGGCGACGGAGCCGACGACCCGGCTCGCCAGGTGCTCACGCAGATTGCAGACGCCCTGCACATGGATGGCGCGGTGCTCGACTGCAACCGCGCCATGCCGGCGCGGCTGCTCGAACATCTGTGGCGAGCCGCGCAGGCCGAGAAGGCGCGTGCCTTCCGCCGGCTCGTCAACACGCTGATCGTCCGCCTATCCGACATCCTGCGCGCTGCGCACATCAATTCGCCGGCCGGTCGCACGCCGCAGGCGCTGCGCGCCTCGCTCGGCGGCCCGCATGCCAGCGAGTTCGACTTCGAGGCGATGTCACGGCTCATCGGCGGCGCCGCTCGCGATCCCCTGCCCGCTGCTCGCCGCATGCGCATCGAATCCGCGCTCGCCACGTTGCGGGCGCAGCGCTTCTTCGCCGACCCGAAGGCCGGATCTCGCGCTGAAAACGCCTTCGAGTTCCGCTTCGACGCCTGCTCCGCCGCGACCAGCGCCTACCGCGAACGGCTGCCGGCCCTGGTCGAGGTCGTCAAGGCCCTGGCAGTGGCCGAACTGGAGTCGGAAGGCCGCTATGCCGAGATCGAACACGACCCGTACTTCGAACGCTACGACGAATACGCGCTGACGGCCGAGGACCTGGCCCTGTTCCCCGACTACCTGGTGTGCATTGCGCCGGGCCGCAACGACGCGCCGGAAAACGCCGGCCTGCTCGACCTGCTCTCCTCGGGCCTGCCGGTCAAGGTCCTGGTGCAGACCGACGATCTTCTCGAGGAAGCGTCGATCGGCACCGGGCACTTTGCCTTCGGCGTGCGCAGCGCACGCCTGGCCACCACGGCCATGGGGCTGGGCGGCATGTTCGTGCTGCAGTCGCCGAGCTCGAACCTGTACGCGCTGCGCAGCCGCATCGGCACCGGCATGCGCGCGCGCGGCCCGGCACTGTTCTGCGTCTACTCGGGCAGCAGCGAGAGCAAGCTCGTGCCGCCGTACATGGCCGCTGCCGCGGCGATGGAGTCGCGCGCCTTTCCGGCCTTCACCTACGACGCCGCAGCGGGCGAGAACTGGGCCGGCCGCTTCTGGCTGGAAAACAATCCGGCGCCGGAAGCCGACTGGTCCGCTGGCGAACTGCAGTACGCCGACGACGCACTGCAGCGGGTGTCCGAGCCGACCCACTTCACCTACGCCGACTTCGTACTTTGCGACCGCCGCTATGCCGGTCACTTCGCAATCGTGCCGCGCAGCCGCTGGTCGGCACGCATGATGCCGGTGGCCGACTGGCTGGCGCTCGACCCGAAGTCCGCCGCCGACCGCCTGCCTTACGTGTGGGCCGCCGATGAAAACGACGTGCTGCAGCGGGTCCTGGTCGACGCGCGCCTGATGCAGGCCACAAGGCGCTGCCTGCTGCTCTGGCACCGCCTGCAGGAACACGCCGGCATCAACGATTCGCACGCGCAACGGCTGCTGGCGCGCGAGAAGGCTGCCTGGGAAGTGCAGATGCGCCTGGACGCCGAAGCCGGCGCTCCTGCAGCAGCCGCGGCGGCCGCACCGGTCGCCGGGCACGAGCCGGCCTCCCCGTCTGCGGCCCCAGATGCCGGCGCGGCAGTGGCGGAGAAACCCCCATCGGACGATCCGTGGATCGAGACTTCGCGCTGCCCGAGCTGCGGCGAATGCAAGAACATCAACGAGCAGATGTTCGCCTACAACGACAACAACCAGGCCTACCTCAAGGACATCAACGCGGGCACGTACCGGCAGCTGGTCGAGGCCGCCGAGGCCTGCCAGGTGGCGATCATCCATCCCGGCAAGCCGCGCAACCCGAAGGAAGCCGGGCTCGAGGAACTGCTGGAGCGCGCCAAGCCGTTCCTGTGATCACTTGCAGAGCACCGGGGCGATGAGAATCCTGCGTTCGGACCTGCCGCACTGCCCCGAACTGCACGGCGCGGTCGTGGTGATCGACGTGCTGCGCTCGTTCACCACCATTGCGTATGCCTTCGCGCAGGGGGCGCGCGAAGTGATACCGGTCGACTCGATCGAGGCCGCACGCGAACTGCGCGCCCGGGACCCTGACGCCTTTGCCATCGGCGCTGTCGGCGGCGGCGCGCCGGCGCCGGGCCTGGACATCGGCAACTCGCCCGCCAGGGTGGCGGGGCTCGACCTGACCGGGCGGCGCATCATCCAGTACACGGCCGGCGGCACGCGCGGGCTGGTGGCCTGCGATCACGCCATCGTGCTGCTCGCCGCCAGCCTTGTGTGTGCCAGCGCCACTGCGGCCTACCTGCGCCTGCTGCATCCGCCCTCGGTGACGCTGGTGGTCACCGGCATCTGGACCGACCGCGATGGTGACGAGGACCACGCCTGCGCCGACCTCATTGAAGCGCTGCTGCGTGGGTACGATCCGCCGCGCGGACAGTTCGCCGAGCGCGTGCGCAACTCCGACTTCGGCCGCCGTTTCACCGCCGGCAACGACCCCAACCTGCCGCTGGCCGACCTGGACTGTTGCGCAGCGGTCGACCGCTTCGACTTCGCGATGCCGATGAACCGGCTGCGCGACGGACTGCTGATCCGGCCGGTGCCGGTGTCCGGTGGCTGATCAGCTGCTCGCCGCAACCCCTGCGAAGCAGGCGCAGTCCGCTCATCCACTGAGCAGGCGCGACTCGCCGCCCGATATGCTCTCGCCGGAGGGTCGCAACCGACCCACAGCTTCGAGACAATGCCCCATCAGCTGCAGGAAGAAACCTGATGCGCAAACTCATCGCCGGCCTGCCCCTCGTCATGGCACTGATGGCCGGCTGTAGGGCCGTGCAGCCGGAAACTGATGCCCCTCGCTCGACGGAACGGCCTGGCTGCTGTCGACCATTCCCGGAACCGACCTGGCGACCCGTGCACCCGCGACGCTGCGCTTCGAGGGCGGGCGCGCGCTGGGCAGCGACGGCTGCAACCGTTACAGCGTCGGCTACACGGTCAAAGGGACGGTCCTCGAGATTCCCGCTCGCGCAGCATCGACTCAGATGGCCTGCCCGCCCAAGGTAATGCAGCAGGCCGAGGCCTTCATGGCCGCGCTCGGCAGCGCCGGGGGTCCTATCGGATCGAAGGCGGCAGGCTTCGCCTGCTGTCCGCCGACGGCGCGGTGCAGGCGACACTGGTGGCCCAGTCCGAGTCGCTGGCAGGCACACGCTGGCGGATCACCGCGATCAACAACGGTAAGGGCGCGGTGGCCAGCGTCGTGGCCGGCTCCGCGGTGACCCTGGCCTTCGGCGCCGACGGGAAAGCGGGCGGGTCGGCAGGGTGTAACCAGTACACAGCCGGCTACGAGGCCAAGGGGTCGAAGCTGCAGTTCCGCGCCCCCGCCGCCAACCGCAGGATGTGCGCGGACGAAGGTCTGATGGAGCAGGAGCATTTGTTCCTCAAGGTGCTGGAATCGGTGGCCTCGGTGCATGTCGAGGGCAACCGCCTCGAACTGCGCAACGCGCAGGGCGCGCTGCTCGTGAGGGCGAGTCAGTCAAGCAGCGGATAAGAGTGCGTGGCGCCTGAAGCGCTACGTGCCTGGCCACCAATGAGGAGACCTGCGCCGACTGGCTGGGCACGTCGCCCGCCTCTGGACGGCCCGGCATGGTTTGCCGTAGTGTCCCGCCCTCACCGAGGAGGAGACCCACAATGACAAGACGTACCGTTGCCCTGGCGCTGGCCGCGCTCGCCGCGACGCTGGCCGCCTGCGGCAGTTCTGATGATGACGTCCCGGTCGAAATCAACCAGAAACCGAACTTCATCACCGGCGATATCCGCGAAGCCAGTTATGACGGCACCGGCGATGACCTGCTCACTGGCGGTCTCGGCAAGACCGGCCTGCTCGGCGCGGCACCCGCGTTCGCCAATCCGGCTGCGCCCACCGTAGCCGAACTGCGCCGCAATGCGATCCACACCAACTACCGGGCGCTGGTCGACTACACCGCCAACGGGGGGTTCGGGCGCCTGTTCGGTCCCAACATCGACGTGAACGGCAACGACACGCTGGGTGAGGGCAAGGTCGCCGGCACCGAATACATCGCCGTCACCGACGACGGCAGCGGGCGGCAGAACGTGGTTCTGATGGTGCAGGTGCCAGCCAAGTTCGATGCCAGCAACCCATGCATCGTCACCGGCACTTCGTCAGGCTCGCGTGGCGTGTACGGCGCCATCGGAACGGCGGGCGAATGGGGGCTGAAGCGCGGCTGCGCGGTAGCCTATGCCGACAAGGGCAGCGGCAACGGACTGCACGATCTGATGTCCAATGTCCTGCTGAAGATCGATGGAACGCTCGCCTCCTCGGCCGCGGCCGGTGCGCAGGCCCACTTCCGCGCCGAACTGAGCGACGCCGAACGCGCCGCCTTCAACACTGCTTTCCCCAACCGCGTCGCCTACAAGCACGCGCATTCGCAGCAGAACCCGGAGAAAGACTGGGGCAAGAACACGTTGCAGGCGGTCAAGCTCGCGTTCTACGTGCTCAACCAGAAATATGGTGACCCCGTCGCCGGCAGTACGCAGCGCGCGGTGAAGTTCAGGGCGGCCAACACGGTGGTGATCGCCTCCTCCGTCTCCAACGGCGGCGCTGCCGCGGTGGCCGCGGCCGAGCAGGACACCGAGGGCCTGATCGACGGCGTCGCCGTCACCGAACCGACCACACAGCCGGGCGCGAATTCGGGGCTCACCATCCGCCAGGGATCGACCACCGTCGCCACGCACAGCAAGCCGCTGGTCGACTATTTCACCTTCGCCAACATCTACCAGCCGTGCGCCGCGCTGTCCGCACAGGCCGGCCTGTCGCTGAACGCGGCCTTCTGGCCGGCGTCGTACACGACCTCTGCCGAGAACCGCTGCGCCGCCCTGCGCAATCGCGGCCTGCTCAGCGGCACCACGCTCGCGCTGCAGGCCGACGAGGCGCTGGCCAAGCTCAATAGCTATGGCTGGCAGAGCGAGACCAATTTCCTGCAGCAGTCGCACTTCCGCTTTGCCACCAACTCGATCGCGATGACCTACGTCAACGCCTTCGGGCGCTTCAAGGTCACCGACAACGTCTGCGGCTTCAGCTTCGCCAACACCGACGCCACCGGCAATGTCGTGGCGCAGTCGGCGGTGACACAGGCCGGCCTGTTCTCGACCGGCAACGGCGTGCCGCCGACCTCCGGCGTCAACATCGTCTACAACAACTCGGTCGGTGGCGCCAAGCTGGACTTCCTCGCCGTCTCGCCGACCAGCGGTGCGGCCGACTTTGCGCTCGACGGCGCACTGTGCATGCGCTCGCTGGTCACCGGCGTGGATGCGGTCACCGGCGGCAGCCTGTCCGAGCTCATGCAGAGCTGGTCCGACCGGGTCCGCGCCGGCATCGCGGAGGTGCAGCTGACCGCGAATCTCAAGGGCAAGCCGGCGCTGATCGTCGCCGGCCGCAGCGACACGCTCGTGCCGGTGAACCACGCCGCGCGCGCCTACTACGGCAAGAACCAGATCGTCGAGGGCGCTGCGTCGAAGGTGAAGTACATCGAGGTGACGAACGCGCAGCACTTCGACAGCTTCATCGCCCTCGGTGCGCTGCTCGGCTACGACACCCGCTACGTGCCGCTGCACGTGTACTTCGTCCGCGCGATGGACGCCATGTGGAACCACCTGAAGAGCGGCACGGCGCTGCCTCCCAGCCAGGTGGTGCGCACGACACCGCGGGCGACGGGCACGACGCCGCTGCAGGTGTCGAACGTTCCGCCGTTTGCGGCCGCGCCGGCCGGTACCGACACGATCCTCTTCGGCGGCGGCACGCTGACGGTGCCACAGTGATCGGGCGCTGAACCGCGGCCTTGGCCGCGGCCAGCAGCACAGGAGGTCGCGCGGGTGCACCACGCGGCCATCACATCAACCCAGAAATGAAAACGGCGCCCGTGGGCGCCGTTTTCTTCCCCTGCCTGTCCCCCGAAAACTAACGCTGTGCGACCGGCTTCACGTCGCGGTGCTTGCTGCCGACGAAAAGCTGGCGCGGCCGGCCGATCTTGTATTCCGGGTCGGCGATCATCTCGTTCAACTGCGCGATCCAGCCCACCGTGCGGGCCAGCGCGAAGATGGCGGTGAACAGCGGCACCGGGATGCCGATCGCCTTCTGCACGATGCCCGAGTAGTAGTCGACGTTCGGATACAGCTTGCGGCTGACGAAGTAATCGTCCTCGAGCGCGATCTTCTCCAGAGACATGGCCAGCTTGAACAGCGGATCGCCGTGCAGGCCAAGTGCCTCCAGCACCTCGTTGCAGGTCTCGCGCATCAGCTTGGCGCGCGGGTCGTAGTTCTTGTAGACGCGGTGGCCGAAGCCCATCAGCTTGACTGTGCTGTTCTTGTCCTTGACCTGAGCGATGAACTCGCCGATCTTGGCCACGCCGCCGTTGCGCTGGATGTCGCCCAGCATGCTCAGGCAGGCCTCGTTGGCGCCGCCGTGCGCCGGCCCCCACAGGCAGGCCACGCCGGCGGCGATCGCCGCGAACGGGTTGGTGCCGGACGATGCGCACAGGCGCACGGTGGAGGTGGAGGCGTTCTGTTCATGGTCGGCGTGCAGGATGAAGATCCGGTCCATCGCCCGCACCAGCACGTCGTCGGGCTTGTAGTCCTCGCACGGCGTGGCGAACATCATGCGCATGAAGTTCGCCGCGTACGAGAGGTCGTTGCGCGGGTACATGTAGGGCTGGCCAACCGAGTACTTGTAGGCCATCGCCACCAGCGTCGGCATCTTCGCGATCAGCCGGATCGCCGAAATCTCGCGCTGCTCGGCGTTGTGCAGGTTGATCGAATCCGGATAGAAGGCCGACAGCGCACCGACCAGGCCGGTCATCACGGCCATCGGGTGGGCGTCGCGGCGGAAGCCGCGCAGGAAGAACTGCATCTGCTCGTTGACCATGGTGTGCTTGGTCACGCGCGAGACGAAATCAGCCCGCTGGGCGGCATTCGGCAGTTCCCCGTACAGGAGCAGGTAGCAGGTCTCCAGGTAGTCGCACTTGGTGGCCAGTTGCTCGATCGGGTAGCCGCGATAGAGCAGTTCGCCCTTGTCGCCGTCGATGTAGGTGATCGTCGAATTGCACGAGGCCGTCGACAGGAAGCCCGGGTCGTAGGTGAACTTGCCGGTCTTGCCGTACAGCGCGCGAATATCGATCACATCCGGCCCGATCGATCCCTTGTACAGCGGCAGTTCGAGTGAAGCGGTGCCGTCGGAGAACGAAAGCGTTGCCTTGCCGTCAGCGGGGGTCAGTGCCATGTCAACTCCTTGCTTTTAGGGTGCCGGATCAAAGGACAGTCAGGCTGCACGCATCCTGTCCAGCAGCACCCGCAGATCAGGGCTGTCCAGTGGCGGCACGGGCTCCGTGCGGCCGAGCAGGAGATCGAGCAGTTCGTTGTCGGGCAATTCAAGCAGTTTCAGCAGGGTCTGCTTCTGCGCTGCGTCAAGAGTCCTGCCATGGCGGTCGAGAAACCTGCGGAGCAGCAGGTCGTTTTCCAACAGTCCGCGCCTGGCGCGCCAGCGCAGCCGGCGCAGGTCCGCGGGTTCCGGCCCCGGGCCATCTTCGCGCCCGGCGTCGGCACCGGACATGGCGCTGCTGCCCGCGCGGCCGGACGGCTCAGATCGCCCGGCGGACCATCAGTTCCTTGATCTTGCCGATCGCCCGCGTCGGGTTCAGTCCTTTCGGGCAGACGTCGACGCAGTTCATGATGGTGTGGCACCTGAACAGCCGGTACGGGTCCATCAGGTTGTCCAGCCGCTCGCCGGTGGCC
>Ga0209253_10005443_pt1 | contig 11040 bp, 10 predicted proteins | sample FrelakmetBRP12BR_FD_187145 | JGI IMG/M metagenome (GOLD analysis project Ga0209253, IMG submission 187145) | Freshwater lake sediment microbial communities from the University of Notre Dame, USA, for methane emissions studies - BRP12 BR (SPAdes)... | ecosystem: Environmental > Aquatic >... | reverse complement strand
CCGGCAAGCCCGCGTTCCAGCTCGTGCAGCGCGGGCTCGCGATGGTGCCCGAGGGCCGCGGCGTGTTCGGCGCGCTGACGATCGAGGAGAACCTCGCGATGGGCGCGTACATCCGCAACGATACCGCCGGGATCAAGGCGGACATCGAGCGGGTGTACCACCTCTTCCCGCGACTCAAGGAGCGCCGCCGGCAGACGGCGGGCACGCTGTCCGGCGGCGAGCAGCAGATGCTCGCGATGGGCCGCGCGATGTTGTCGCGCCCGAAGCTGCTGCTGCTCGACGAGCCGTCGATGGGCCTGGCGCCGCTGATGGTGCAGAAGGTCTTCGAGACGATCGTGACGATCTCCGGCGAAGGCGTCACGATCCTGCTGATCGAGCAGAACGCCAAGCTCGCGCTCGAAGTGAGCCGGCGCGGCTACGTGATGGAATCGGGCGAGATCACGATCGCCGGCGATTCCGCGTCGCTGCTGCACGACCCGAAGGTGCGCGCCGCGTATCTCGGCGAGACCGCGTAGCGCGAGGGGCCCGGGGTGGGCAAGGGGCCCGGTTCGAGGTCCAGCACGAGGATCCGCTTCGGCCACTGACGGCGATACGCAAATCGAGCCCGGCTCGGAATTTCGAGCCTGGCTCCATTTCCCCTGCTAGCGAAATTCGAGCCCGGCCACGTCGCCCCCGATGCATCCCGAATCCTCCGCCGCGGATCCACCGTCGCGCGCGCCGCGCGCGGTCGCGCCGGCGCGCGTGCTCGACTGGTTTGGCGAGGCGATGCGTCTGTGGAAGCGCGGCCCGGCGACGTTCTGCGGCATCGCGGTCGTCGTGCTGCTCGCGAGCGTCGCGCTCGAGCCGGTGCCGTTCGCCGGGTTCGTTTCCGCGAACGTGCTGGCGCCCTTGCTCGCGTGCGGACTGCTCTACGCCAGCCTTGCCGCGGACCGCGGCGATCGGCCGCGCTGGGCGCATCTCGTCGCGGTGTTCGCCGCGCCGCTGCCCGCGCTGGCGACCGTGGTCGCCGCCGGTCTCGTGCCGGTCGCCGTCGAATCGCTGGTCGCGTGGCAGCAGGCCGACGTGAACCTGATGCTGCCGCTCAACGATCCGGCGCGGCTGTCCGCGGCGACGATCGTCACCACGTATGCTGCGGGCATCGCGGCATCGCTACCGTTCACGTTCGTGCCGATGATCGCGCTGTTCGACGGCGAGCGCCCCGGCCGCGCATTCGCGCTTTCGGCACGCGCGTTCGCGCTCAACGTCCCGGCGCTCGTGGGCTACGCGTGCGTGTCGTTCGTGCTGCTGCTGATCGGCATCGCGACGTCCGGAATCGGGCTCGTGCTCGCGCTGCCGTGGATCGCCGCCGCGTCGTATGCGGCGTGGAAGGACATCTTCGGCCTGAAATGAGGGTCAGACTCGCATTCTTTTCGTGGCGTAGCGACCGCGTGAAATGAGGGTCGGACTTGCATTTCTTCCTGCGAGAAGCAAGCCAGACCCGCGGTACGTGCGCAAGGAAGAATGCGAGTCTGACCTTCACTTGATGACCCTCATTTCACCTGACCCTCATTTCACGATCAGCGCCACTCGAACCGGTTGAGCGCGGGATCGGGCTGGGCGGCCTCGCTCTCGACGTCCGTGACTCGCGCGAGGAGCGGTCCACGCCGGCACCACGCGGCGAACGCGTCCACCGCAGCGTGCGGTCCCTGGACGAATGCCTCGACCGACCCGTCGCCGCGGTTGCGAACCCAGCCCGTAACACCCGACTCGGCGGCAGCCTGCACGGCCGCATGCCGATAGCCGACGCCCTGCACCCGTCCCCGGACGACGAGCCGGCGCGCGGTGCCGGTCACCGCAGCCCGCGGCTCCGCCGCCACGCGAAGAGCGCCGCGATCGACTTGCCGTCGGTGAAACCGCCGCAGTCGTACGTCGCGAGCAATTCGTCCTCGGTCATCGCGACGATGTCGAGGAATTCGCCCTCGTCCAGGCGCGACCCGACGTACGTGAGGCCCGTCGCCTCGAAGAGGTCGATGAATTCCGTCGAGTAGCCGATCTCGGGATGGATCGTGCCGAGCGACTTCCAGTGCTCCGCCGTGTAGCCCGCCTCCTCCGCGAGTTCGCGCCGGCCCGTCGCGAGCGACGATTCGCCCGCGTCGATCTTGCCGGCGGGGAATTCGAGCATCACGCGCCTGACCGGATAGCGGAACTGCCGCTCGAGCACGAGGCGTCCGTCGGGCAGGACGGGCACGATCAGCACGGCCCCGGGATGCACGACGAATTCGCGCGTCGCCTCGCCGCCGTCCGGCAGGCGGATGCGGTCGCGCCGCACTTCGAGGAGCTTCCCCGAGAACACGACGTCGGACCCGACACCGGTCTCGACCAGATGCGAATCGTCGGCGCTCATAGCTGACCCCTACCGAAATTCGTGACAGCATCCGAAGGGCTCCCGTCGTTCCCCCGAAAGCCTCGATTGTGAGCCTCGACGCTTGCGGCTAACGCCGTTGCGCGGCCTGCGCCGGCACTCATGCGGCGAGCCAGTCCCGCGGCGGCAGGAACTCGTCGTAGAGCGCGGCCTCCGGCGTTCCCGCGGCCGGCGCCCACTCGTAACGCCACTGCGCGAGCGGTGGCATCGACATCAGGATCGCCTCGGTGCGCCCGTTCGACTGCAGGCCGAACAGCGTGCCGCGGTCCCACACGAGGTTGAACTCGACGTAGCGGCCGCGGCGGTAGAGCTGGAAGTCGCGCTCGCGCTCGCCGAACGGCGTGTCCTTGCGGCGCGCGAGGATCGGCGCATACGCGGGCAGGAAATGGCCGCCGACGCTTTTCGTGAGCGCGAAGCAGCGCTCGAAGCCGCCCTCGTTCAGGTCGTCGTAGAAGACGCCGCCCACACCGCGCGCCTCCTTGCGGTGCCTGAGGTAGAAGTACTCGTCGCACCACTTCTTGTAGCGCGGGTGGACATCGGCGCCGAACGGCGCGAGCGCATCGCGGCACGTGCGGTGGAAATGCCCGGCGTCGTCGGCGAATCCGTAGTACGGCGTCAGGTCCATCCCGCCGCCGAACCACCAGATCGGCTCGGCGTCCGCCTTCTGCGCGACGAAGAAGCGGACGTTGAGGTGCACGGTCGGCGCATACGGATTGCGCGGATGCAGTACCAGCGACACGCCCATCGCTTCCCACGCGCGGCCCGCGAGTTCCGGCCGGTGCGCGGTCGCCGACGCGGGCAGGCGATCGCCCTGCACGTGCGAGAACAGCACGCCCCCGCGCTCGAGCACGTTGCCGTGCTCGATCAACCGCGAAATGCCGCCGCCGCCTTCGGGTCGCGTCCATTCGTCGCGGCGGAACGGCGAGCGCTCGATCGCCTCCAGCCCCTCGACGATGTGGTCCTGCAACCCGGTGAGGTAGGCGCGGACGGCGGGGGTGTCGATCGCGCTCACGAGGCGCCCCTCACCCCAGCCTGCCCCTCTTTCCGCCACGCGGAAAATCGAGCCTGGCCCCTCTTTCCGGGGTTTCGCCGAGCATGCGCGGGGCCGCGCGAGCGGCCATCGCGTGCAAGCGATGGCGCGCGCTGCAAGGGAGAGTCGGGATGAGGGGCGACTGCGCTCATTTGCGCGCGATGGCGCGATGGCCGATGTCGGTGCGGAACTGCATGCCGGCGAACCGGATCTCGGCGATCGCCGCATAGGCTGCGCGCTGCGCCAGGCGCACCGAGTCGCCGAGCGCGGTCACGCACAGCACGCGGCCGCCGCTGACGACCGCGTTGCCACCGTCCTCCGCGGTGCCCGCATGGAAGACGTGGACGTCCGGGTGGGCCGCCGCCGTCACGCGGTCGAGGCCTTCGATCACGTCGCCCTTGCGCGGCGCGTCGGGATACCCCGCCGCGGCGAGCACGACGCCGAGCGCCGCGCGCCGGTCCCACTCCGCCTCGATCGTGTCGAGGGTACCGGCCACCGCGTGGTCGACGAGGTCGACGAAGTCGGACTTGAGCCGCACCACGATCGGCTGGGTTTCCGGGTCGCCCATCCGGCAATTGAATTCGAGTACCTTCGGCGCGCCGTCGGCGCCGATCATCACGCCGGCGTACAGGAAGCCGGTGTACGGAATGCCGTCCGCCGCCATGCCGTTGACGGCCGGCAGGATCACCTCGCGCATGATGCGCGCGTGCATCGCGGGCGTCACGATGGGCGCCGGCGAATACGCGCCCATGCCGCCCGTGTTCGGCCCGGCGTCGCCGTCGCGCAGGCGCTTGTGGTCCTGCGACGACGCGAGCGCCAGCACGTGGCGCCCGTCAACCATCACGATGAAGCTCGCCTCCTCGCCCGCGAGGAAGTCCTCGACCACGACGCGCGCACCGGCGGCGCCCATCGTGTTGCCGACGAGCATCGCATCGACGGCCGCGTCCGCCTCCTCGCGCGTCGCCGCGACGACGACGCCCTTGCCCGCGGCCAGCCCGTCCGCCTTGACGACGATCGGCGCGCCGCGCTCGGCGATGTACGCGTGCGCGGCCTGCGCGTCGGTGAAGGTCCGGTACTGCGCGGTCGGCAGGCCGTGCCGCGCCATGAACGCCTTCGCGAAGTCCTTCGAGCTTTCGAGCTGCGCGGCCGCCTGCGTGGGGCCGAAGATGCGCAGGCCCGCCGCCCGGAACGCGTCGACCACGCCGGCCGCGAGCGGCGCCTCGGGACCCACGACCGTGAGGCCGACCTGCTCGCGGCGCGCGAAGTCGACCAGGTCCGCGACCGCGGTGACCGCGACGTTCACGAGCGCGGGATCGCGCGCGGTGCCCGCGTTGCCCGGCGCGACGAATACGCGCGCGACGCGCGGGCTCTGCGCGATCTTCCACGCGAGCGCGTGCTCCCGCCCGCCGCCGCCGATCACGAGGACGTTCAAGATCTGCCTAGTGCCGGAAGTGCCGGATGCCGGTGAAGACCATCGCGATGCCGCGCTCGTCCGCGGCGGCGATGACCTCCGCGTCGCGCATGCTGCCGCCCGGCTGGATGACCGCGGTGGCGCCATTGTCGGCGACGACGTCGAGGCCGTCGCGGAACGGGAAGAACGCGTCGGACGCGACGACGGATCCCGCGAGTGCAAGTCCGGCGCTCGCCGCCTTCATCGCGGCGATCTTCGTCGAGTCGACGCGGCTCATCTGGCCCGCGCCGATGCCCAGCGTCTGCCCGTCCCGGCAATAGACGATCGCGTTGGACTTCACGAACTTCGCGACGCGCCACGCGAACAGCAGGTCGGTGAGCTGCTCCGGCGTCGGCACGCGCTTCGTGACGACCTTGAGCTCGGCTGCGGCGACGTTGCGCACGTCGGGCGACTGCACGAGGAAGCCACCGCCGACGCGCTTCAAGTCGAACGCATTGCCGCCGCCGCCGGCCGGCAGCGCGACTTCGAGCACGCGCACGTTGACCTTCTTGCCGATCAGCGCGAGCGCATCGTCGGTGTACGCGGGGGCGATCAGCACCTCGAGGAACTGCGCGGACACCGCCTCGACCGTCGCGGCGTCCACGGGCCGGTTGAACGCGATGATGCCGCCGAACGCCGACGTCGGATCGGTGGCGAGCGCCTTGCGGTACGCGGCCAGCGGCGTCGCGGCGATCGCGACGCCGCAGGGGTTCGCGTGCTTGACGATCACGCACGCGGGCTCGGCGAATGTCTTCACGCACTCCCACGCGGCGTCGCTGTCGGCGACGTTGTTGTACGACAGCTCCTTGCCCTGCAGCTGCCGGTATGTGGCGATGGTGCCGGACGCCGGCGTCTCGTCCCGATAGAACGCGGCAGTCTGGTGCGGATTCTCGCCGTAGCGCATCTCCTGCACCTTGTCGCCGGCGAAATGGAACGCATCGGGCCACGCAGCCGCAGCACCGTCGGGCGCGCGCGCCGTCAGCCAGTTCGCGATGGCGCCGTCGTAGGCCGCCGTGTGCGCAAACGCCTTGCGCATCAGCCGGAAGCGCGTGGCGTCGGACAGCGCGCCCGCCGCGCCTTCGAGTTCCGTGAGCACGCCCGCATAGTCGGCCGGATCGACGACGACGCCGACGTGCGGCCAGTTTTTCGCGGCCGCCCGGACCATCGACGGCCCGCCGATGTCGATGTTCTCGATCGCGTCCTCGAGCGTGCAGCCCGGCTTCGCGACCGTCGCGCGGAACGGGTAGAGGTTCACGACGACGAGGTCGATCGTCGGAATGCCGTGCGCGGCCAGCGCGGCGACGTGCTCGGGCACGTCGCGCCGCGCGAGAATGCCGCCGTGCACCTTCGGGTGCAGCGTCTTCACGCGACCGTCGAGCATTTCCGGGAAGCCCGTATAGCTGCCGACGTCCGTGACGGCGAGTCCGGCATCGGCCAGCGCCTTCGCGGTGCCGCCGGTGGACAGGAGGCGGACGCCGCGTGCCGCCAGTCCCCGGGCGAATGCGACGAGACCCGTCTTGTCCGAAACCGACAGCAGCGCCTGCGCGACGGGGGCGGCCATGGCGATCAGAGCAGCTTGTACTTGACGAGCTTGGCGCGCAGCGTGTTGCGGTTCATGCCCAGCATGTCGGCGGCCTGCGTCTGGTTGCCGTCGGCGCGGGTCATGATGGACGCCAGCAGCGCGCGCTCCACGTGGCCGATTACCATGTCGTAGATGCCGGTCGGCGTTTCCCCGTCGAGGCGCTTGAAGTATTCGTCGAGCGACTTGTCGACGCTGCGGCAGATCTCGTTGCTGCCGTTCAGTTTCTGTCTTCTGCTCACGCCGCGAGGGCCTCCCCTGCCCAGTGCCTGGTATTGGAAGTCGTAGGTCCTGCCGTCCGGACATCGCCGCCGCCGGCAGGCAGGTATTCCTGCATCGCCGCGATCCGGTCGAAGTACGCGTACACGACCGCGAGCTGCGCGGTCGTCGATTCGGCCATGCACATTTCGCGCCGGAACGCCTCGGCGCCCGGCAGCGCCTTCGTGTACCAGCCGAGATGCTTGCGCGCCGTGCGCATCCCCTGCAACTCGCCGTAGAACGCGTAGTGGTCGTGCATGTGCTCGACGATCAGCGCGCGCGCCTCCACGACCGTTGGCGGCAGCAGATGCGTGCCGGTCGCGAGAAAATGTGCGATCTCGCGGAAGATCCACGGGCGGCCCTGCGCTGCGCGGCCGATCATCACGGCGTCCGCGCCCGTGTGCCGGAGCACCGCGCGCGCGTCCTCCGGCGTGGCGATGTCGCCGTTGGCGATCACCGGAATCCGTACCGCCCGCTTGACGGCGGCGATCGTGTCGTACTCGACCATTCCGACGAACGCGCACGCGCGCGTGCGGCCGTGCACGGTCAGCGCCTGCACGCCGGCTTGCTCGGCGATGCGGGCGATCGCGGTCGCGTTGCGCGCGCCCGGATGCGGCCCCGTGCGGATCTTGAGCGTGACGGGAACGTCGACCGCGCGCGCGACGGCGGCGACGATCTCACCGACCAGCGCCTCGTTGGCAAGGAGCGCGGACCCGGCCGCGGCGTTGCATACCTTCTTCGCCGGGCAGCCCATGTTGATGTCGATGACCTGTGCGCCGAGCGCGACGTTGTGTCGCGCGGCGTCCGCCATCATCGCGGGATCGGCGCCGGCGATCTGCACGGCAATGGGCGCGGCTTCGCCCGCGTGGTCCACGCGGCGCCGCGACTTTTCCGTGCCCCACAGGCGCGGATTCGACGCGACCATCTCCGAAATCGCATAGCCCGCGCCCAGCCGCTTGCACAGCCTGCGAAACGGGCGATCCGTCACGCCCGCCATCGGGGCGACGACGACGTTGTTCGGCAGGAGATGGGGGCCGATGCGCACGACGAAGACAGGATGGGAAGTGACGGTGGAAAGCCGTGGAGCGGACGATAATTATAGCGGCTTTCGGTGCGTGTCGCTGTGCACGGTTGCGCAAGAATCGGGCAGCGCCGCCATCGGTGTTGCGCGCGCGCACGCTGTACGCGCCGGCGCGTCGGGCGCGCGCCGGGAACGCGTGTTCAGGACAACCCGAACAGCATCGCGCGCGTGAACGCGCGTTTCGCGGGCAGGACGGCATCGAGCAGCGTCAGCGCCGCGCCGCGCGGCCAGCGCAGGAGAGGCCAGTCGTGCGCGAAGAGTTGCGTCAGGCCGTGCGTGAACGCGATGCCCGCGTAGCGGTCGAGCCGCCGCCGCGATGCATAGCCGGCCACCATCGCGCGGTCGCCGAGCGCATCCCGCCCGCCCTCGATGATCGCCTGCGCGAGGACGAACGCGTCACGGACGCCGAGGTTGAAGCCCTGGCCTGCGATCGGATGCAGCGTCTGTGCCGCGTTCCCGATCAGCACGCAGCGTGCGGCGGTGGCGGGCCGCGCATACTCGAGCGCCAGTGGGAACGTCTTCCGGTCGCGCACGCTGCGGTAGCCCGCGACCCGCGCACCGAAGTGGCGCGCAAGCTGCGCGAGGAATTCGTCGTCGGGAAGCGCCATCGTGCGCTCGCCCTGCTCCGGCGACATCGTCCAGATGAGGCCGTAGTGGTCGCCCTCCGGCAGGAGCGCGACCGGACCTTCCGGCGTGAACCTCTCGAAGGCGACGCCGTCGTGCGGTGCGTCCATGCCGACCTTCGCGAGCAACGCCACCTGGTCGTACGCGCGGCGTTCGCGGGTGATGCCCGCGACCGCGGCACCCGTGCCGTCGGCGACCACCGCGAGACGCGCCGTCAGCGCGTCCGCGTCCGGGTCCGTGAGCGACACGGCTGCGTACGACGGCGTGCCGCCGATGTCGGCGACGGTCGCCCCGTAGCGCACGTCGGTGCGCGTGCGCGCGAGCTCCGCATCGATGGCGTGCTGCAGCGCGAGGTACGACACCACGTATCCCAGCGCCGGCACCCCCTGCTCGTCGGCGGAGAGCCGCGCCGCGCCGAAGCCGCCCGCCTGCGAGATGTCGATCGTCCGGATCGGCGTCACCGCATCCTTCGTCTCGACCAGCCGCGCCCAGACGGACAGGCGCTCGAAGATGAGGCGCGCGCCGTGCGACAGCGCAAGCGACCGGTCCTGCCGCAGCGTCGTGCCCTTGGCGCGCGTGTCGAGCGCGACGACGTCCAAGTCCGCGTCGGCGAGCGCCAGCGCGAGCGTGCCGCCCACGGGGCCGGCGCCGGCGATGACGACGTCGTGGAGCATCACGTCACGCGAGACGCGGCGAAACGCGGCCAGGCTGCCGCACTCGCCACACGGGTCGATGACATGCCGTGGAATTCGACGCAAGCATCACGCGACGGCACGCGACGGCCCGCTGGGCGCGTTGAACGTCGGCGCGCTGCGACGACGCTCCAACGCGATCGGCGGCCGGGCCACCGGAATCGCCGCATGCTCGATCGAACGCGCCGACATGCATCAGCGCCGGCAGGCGTCCTCGACCTCGGCAACGGACTTCGGCGCAGCGGCGGTCAAATTTTCGTGCCCGGTCGCCGTCACCAGCACGTCGTCTTCGATGCGCACGCCGATGTTCCAGAAGTGCTGCGGCACGTTGTCCGCCGGGCGGATGTACGTGCCCGGCTCCACCGTCAGCACCATCCCCGGCGCGAGCTTCTGCGACGCGCCCTTCACCTTGTAGAGGCCGGCGTCGTGCACGTCGAGCCCGAGCCAGTGCCCGGCGCGGTGCATGTAGAACTGCTTGTAGCTGCCTGTTTCCAGCACCTCGTCGAGCGTGCCCCGGCAGAGCTTGAGGTCGATGTAGCCCTGCGCGAGCACGCGCTCGGCCGCCTTGTGATAGTCGTGGAAGTCCGCGCCCGGTCGGACCGCATCGAGGCACGCGAGTTGCGACGCCAGCACGAGTTCGTAGACATCCTTTTGCGGGCCCGTGAACTTGCCGTCGACCGGAAACGTGCGCGTGACGTCGGACGCATAGCCCTGGTACTCGCACCCGGCGTCGATCAGCAGCAGCTCGCCGGACGCCATCTCGCGGTTGTTGTCGCGGTAGTGCAGCACGCAGGCATTGGGGCCCGACGCGACGATCGACGGATACGCGACAGCCAGCGCGCCGTGGCGCAGGAACTCGTGCAGCAGCTCGGCTTCGACCTCGTACTCGAACCACCCGGGGCGCGTCAGTTCCATCGCACGCCGGTGCGCGCCGCACGAGATCGCGGCCGCGCGCCGCATGAGCGTCGCCTCGTGCGCGTCCTTCAGGAGCCGCATCGTGTCGAGCGTGCCGCGCACGTCGACGACCTCGTCGGGGGCGGACACGCCGGTGCGCACACGGTTGCGCACCTCGTTCAGCAGGTGCGTGACCTGGCGATCCCAATGATCGAAGAGGCCGAGCGGCGTAAAGAGCGCGGGACGGTCCGATGCGAATTCCGGAAGCTTCTCCGGCAACGCACTGATCGGGTGCGCCTCGTCGAACCCGAAGATCTCCTTCGCGGCCTCCGGACCGTAGCGAAATCCGTCCCAGATCTCGCGCTCCTCGTTCTTCTCCCGACAGAACAGCACGTGCCGGTCTTCGCCGTCCGGTCCGGCGAGCAGCGCCACGACCGCTTCGGGCTCCGGAAAGCCCGACAGGTAATAGAAGTAGCTGTCCTGACGGTAGGGAAACAGCGAGTCGCGGTTGCGCGCGACTTCGGGCGCCGTCGGCACCAGCGCAAGGCCCCCGCCCGCGTGATCGCGCATCTGGCGCATCAGTGCGCTGCGGCGATCGCGATAGAACTGGTAGGTGTTTTTCATCGGTGGCCGCGCGGGGAAGTGGACGGCGCATTATATGTGACGCGCCCCCCGCTCACGACGGCGGCGCCAGTCGCGCATGCGCTAAGATTCCGGATGGCCGCGAATCCCGTGCAGTCCGCCCAAACGTTGACGGGGACGGCGCTGCACGAGGCGAAGCGCGCGATGCGCGAACGGGTGATCGCCGCGCGCGACGCCCTGGCGCCGGCCGTGCGCGCGGCTGCGTCGCAGGACATCGCGCGGCGGCTGTGCGCGCTGCCCTCGTTCGTGGACGCGCGATGCCCGTTGCTGACGCTTCCGTTCCGCAGCGAATGGGACACCCACCCGCTGTTCGCGATCGCGCTCGCCGAAGGCAAGACGGTCGCGCTGCCGCGCGTGAACGGCGCGACGCGCATGCTCGACCTGCATGA
>Ga0209253_10005442_pt1 | contig 11041 bp, 9 predicted proteins | sample FrelakmetBRP12BR_FD_187145 | JGI IMG/M metagenome (GOLD analysis project Ga0209253, IMG submission 187145) | Freshwater lake sediment microbial communities from the University of Notre Dame, USA, for methane emissions studies - BRP12 BR (SPAdes)... | ecosystem: Environmental > Aquatic >... | reverse complement strand
GCAGGACGTTCGCGGTCGCTGCGAGCCTGCTGCGGCACATCCCCGCCGAGGCGATCTACCTTTCGATTCGCCCGTCGGGCACCGCCGAGACGGACCGCGCAGACTCGATGCGGCAGCTGCTGGACGCGCGCTCCGGTGCACTCGCCGAGCACGGGCTCGACATGCGCACGGAGGTTCGCTTCGGCGACGTGAGCACGGAGCTGCTGCGCGAGTTGCTGGCTCACGAGCCGAGCATGCTCGTGATCGGTCTAGGCGACCCCGCCACGGCCGTGCCCGCCTGGTTCGCGCAACTGCTGGAAGGACCGGTCCAGCGGCCGATCCTGATCGTGCGTGCTCACGGCGCCGAGCCGTCCGCGGATTCCTGACCATGGCCAGCTTCCGCAAGCCGAGCGTGCTGCCGGGGTTCGGCCTGACCCTGGGCTTCACGACGTTCTTCCTGAGCGCGCTCGTGCTGCTGCCGCTCGGTGCGCTGGTGCTGAAGACCACTGCGCTCACCTGGTCCGAGTTCATCGCAATCCTGCTCGACGAGCGCGCCGTCGCTTCTTATCGGCTCACGTTTGGAGCGGCGTTCCTCGCCGCATTCGTCAATGCGGTATTCGGTTTCATCGTCGCCTGGTCGCTGGTGCGCTACGACTTCCCGGGCCGGCGTCTCGTCGATGCATTCATCGACCTGCCGTTCGCGCTGCCCACTGCGGTCTCGGGTATCGCGCTCGCCACGGTGTTCTCGCCGACCGGCTGGCTCGGGCAGAAACTCGCACTGGCCGGCGTGCAGGTGGCTTACACATGGATCGGCGTCGTCGTCGCGCTGATCCTGATCGGCCTGCCCTTCGTCGTGCGCTCGGTGCAGCCCGCTTTGGTGGAGGTGCAGCGGGACCTCGAGGATGCCGCCGAGACGCTCGGCGCCCGACCGTGGCAGGTGTTCCAGAGGATCATCCTTCCTGCGGTCCTGCCCGCGCTGCTGACCGGTTTCACGCTCGCCTTTGCACGTGGCATCGGCGAATACGGCTCGGTCGTGTTCATTTCCGGCAACCTGCCGATGAAGACCGAGATCACGCCGCTGCTGATCGTGATCAAGCTCGAGCAGTACGATTACAACGGCGCCGCGGCGTTGGGCTTCATCATGCTGGTGATGTCGTTCGTGATGCTCTTTGCGATCAACCTCGTGCAGACCTGGGGCCGGCGGCGCCAGGTGGCGTCGGGTCGCTGATGGCTGGCGCGGCGCCACGCACCGAGGTGCGGCGGCTTGCGCGCGGTGCGCGCATCGCGCGCGTCGTGTTGATCGGCGTGTCGATCGCGTTCCTTGGCCTGCTGCTCGCAGCCCCGCTCGGCGCGGTGCTCGCCCAGGCCCTCGCGAAGGGCTGGGAGGTCTACCTCGAGAGTTTTGCCGACCCGGACACGCGTGCGGCCATCCGCCTGACGCTGCTCACGGCCGCCATCGTCGTTCCGATCAACACCGTCTTCGGGATCTGCGCTTCCTGGGCGATCGCGAAGTTCGAGTTCAAGGGCAAGAGCCTGCTGATCACGCTGATCGACCTGCCGTTCGCCGTCTCGCCGGTGATCGCGGGCCTGGTCTTCGTGCTGCTGTTCGGGGCGCAGGGCTGGTTCGGACCCTGGCTGCAGGAGCGGGACGTCCAGATCATCTTCGCAGTGCCGGGCATCGTGCTCGCGACGCTGTTCATCACGTTCCCGTACGTGGCCCGCGAACTGATCCCGCTGATGCAGCAGCAGGGCAGCGACGAGGAAGAAGCCGCGATCACGCTCGGTGCCAGCGCCTGGATCACCTTCCTGCGGGTGACCTTGCCCAAGATCCGCTGGGGCCTGCTGTATGGGATCATCCTCTGCAATGCGCGGGCGATGGGCGAGTTCGGTGCCGTCTCGGTCGTCTCCGGGCACATCCGCGGCCTGACGACGACCATGCCGCTGCACGTCGAGATCCTCTACAACGAGTACAATTTCGTCGCCGCGTTCGCGGTCGCGTCGCTGCTCGCCCTGCTGGCGATCCTGACGCTGGTCCTCAAGTCGCTCGTCGAGTGGCGCGCCGGACGGGGCGGTGTCTGAAACCATGCTGTCGAGCATCAAGGAGCGCGTGGCCGGGTTGCGGCGATTGCTGACGGGCCCGATGTCGTTCGCGCGATCGCTCGCGCTCACGATCGGCGGACTGCTGCTGGTCGCGATCCTCGCACTCGCCATCGGCGGGACCGGGCTGCTGCGCGAGCAGGCCGAGGAACAGGCGCTTGCCCAGGTGCAACTGGCGGGCGTGGCCGCCCGCGACGAGATCCGCCGCTATAGCGAGGACGCGCTGACCTCCGCCCGGCTGCTCGCGAGCCGGCCGACCCTCGTGAGGCTGGTCCGCGCCGGGCAGCCCGAACCGCTCGAGTTCTTCGTACGGCGTTTCTGCGAGACAGCCGGCCTCGACGTGTGCGCCGTCGTCGTTGGCGACACGGTGCTGTCCGCGGCTCCCGGCCGGTTCCGCTGGGATGAGATTGCCGAGCCGGTCCTGGAACAGGGCGAGCGATTCCTGATCGCTCCCGCCTCGGCGCCGGACGGATTGCTCGGCGCAACGGCGGACGTCGCGGCGCTGCCTGGCACCCGTATCGTCGTGCTCAGGGCCTTCGATCGTCGCCTGGCGGAGTCGTTGGGCGAGCGTGTCGGCGTCGAGGTGCGGCTCGTACGCCTGTCCGATTGGCTCGATACCATCGAGCCCGATCTCAAGGAACTGCATTCCGCCGCCTTGACCGACGGCAAGACCGTGGCCCGCTTGATCGAGGCGAAGGGCATCTACGCCTCGAGCACGCCGGTGATCGCCGTGACCGGCGAGGGCATCGCGCTGGTCGAGGCGCGGCTGCCGGCGGCAACGGTCGACCTGGCCGTGGATCGCTTCGTGAAGCGGCTGCTGCTCACGGCCGCGATCCTGGCAGGCCTCACGATGCTCGCCACGCTGCTGCTGGCGCAGCGCATCGGGCGCCCGCTCAAGGACCTCGCCCAGTCCGCGGTGCTGCTCGGGCGCGGTGACTTCTCGACCTCGATCCCGGTCAGCGGCACGCCGGAGGTGGCGGCCCTCGCCCGTACGATGGAGGACATGCGGCGCAACCTGATCGACCTCACGGCCACGTTGAGGCGTCGCGAAGCCGAGGCGCAGGCACTGCTGCAGGGTGTCGTCGAGGGCGTCTTCGCCGTCGATGCGCAGCGCAACGTCCGGTACCTGAATCCCCAGGCGGCGCGGATGCTTGGAATCGAGCCGGCCGCCGCCGTCGGGCGCTTCTGCGGTGACGTGTTGCGGCCCTGCGGCGCGGGCGGCCAGCGACCCTGCGAGTCGGCCTGCCCGATCGTCGCCGCAAGGCAGTCGGGCCGTGCCCAGGCGACGGAGATCCTCGCGACGGACAGCGGGTCGCAGCGGACGGTCGTGATCACCAGTGCCGGCCTGGTGGACGGCATGCAGGTCCAGGTCATGCGTGACGAGACCGAGCTCGAGGCGGTGCGTCGTGCGCGCGATTCGATCCTGGCCAACATCTCGCACGAGTTCCGCACGCCGCTCGCCGCGCAGCAGGCGTCGATCGAACTGTTGCGGGACGGCCTCGCGGACATGCCGCGCGAGAAGCTCGAGGAACTGGTGGACTCCCTGCAGCGCGGCACGCTGCGGCTCACCCGGCTCATCGACAACCTGCTCGAGAGCGTGCGCATCGAGTCCGGGCAACTCGGCATCCGGCGCCAGCCCGTCGAGCTGGCGCAGGTCGTGGAAGACGCGCAGGAGTTGATCGCCGGCCTGCTCACGCAGCGGCGGCAGACGTTGCGCGTCGAACTGCCCGCGGACCTGCCGACCCTCCACGCCGACGCACAGAGGCTGACGCAGGTGGTGACGAACCTGCTCGCGAACGCCAACAAGTTCGCGCCGGACGGTTCCGACATCGTGGTCGGCGCCACGGCAAGGCCCGGCGGCGAGCTGGACTTCTGGATCGAGGACGCTGGCCCGGGTGTGCCCGACAGCGATGGCGGGTCGATCTTCGAGCGCTTCTACCGCTCGGCTGACCTGGAGCCTGAGCCGCGCGGCCTCGGCCTCGGGCTGTGGATCGTCAAGTCCATCGTCGATCGCCATGGCGGTCGCATCGGCGTCGAGCGCACTGCTGCGGGCCGGACGCGATTCACGGTGACGCTGCCGATGCCCGAGGCGGTCGAATGAAGATCCTGATCGTCGACGACGACGCGGACCTGCTCTCGCTGGTCGCGTTCGCGCTGACCCAGGCGGGTTACGTCGTCGTCAAGGCCGGCGACGTGCCGGAAGCACTCGGCGTCTTCGCTGCCGAGTCGCCCGACCTCGCGATCCTCGACATCAACCTGCCGTCCGGCAGCGGCTTCGACGTGTGCCGTGCGATCCGGCAGCGGTCGCGCGTGCCGATCATGATGCTCACCGTGCGCAGCGAGGAGGGCGACCTCGTCAAAGCACTCGACCTGGGCGCCGACGACTACCTGACCAAGCCGTTCAGCCCGCGCACGTTGCTCGCCCGCGTGAAGGCCCTGCTGCGAAGAGCGGGCATCGAGACGGGCGGCCCAATGACCGCGGGGCGTCTCAGCCTCGATCTCGAGGCGCACTCGTTGCGGGTCGGCGAGGCCGAGTCGCTGCGTCTGACGAAACTCGAGTCGCGGCTGATGCAGATCCTGATCGCGAACGCGGGCCACGTGGTGGGCACCGAGCGGCTCTTGTCGCACGTCTGGGGCCAGCGCGGCAGCGGCGATCGGCAACTGCTCAAGCAGCTGGTGCATCGTCTCAGGCAGAAGCTCGAGGACGACCCGGCTCATCCCCGGCATCTGTTGACCGAATCGGGTGCCGGGTATCGCCTGGTCGCCGATCCGACCGCTCAACGGTAACCGCGCGCTTGCAGCGAGAACAGGTGGGCGTAGTGCCCGTCGAGCTGCATCAGCGACTCGTGATTGCCCTGCTCGAGCACGCGTCCACCCTGGACCACCAGGATCTCGTCAGCCATCCGCACTGTCGAGAAGCGGTGCGAGATCAGGATCACCATGCGCTCGCGCGCGAGATCCCGGAACTGCTCGAAGACCTGCGCCTCGGCACGCGCATCCATCGCCGCCGTGGGTTCGTCGAGCACGAGGATGTCGGCGCCCTCGCGGATGAAGGCCCGCGCGAGCGCGATCTTCTGCCACTGGCCGCCCGAGAGTTCGCGGCCGTCCTTGAACCACTTGCCGAGTTGCGTCTGGTAGCCCTCCGGCAGCTCCTCGACGAACGGAGCGGCCATCGAGAGCGCGGCGGCATCGCGCCAGCGCGCCTCATCCTCGAAATGCTCGACGTCGCCCACGCCGATGTTCTCGCCGACCTTGAGCTGGTAGCGAGCGAAGTCCTGGAAGATCACGCCCACACGGCGACGCAGCGCGGCCGGGCTCCACTCGGCGAGGTCGAGCCCGTCGAGCAGGATGCGCCCCGATGACGGCACATAGAGCCGGGTGAGCAGCTTGATCAGCGTGGTCTTGCCCGAGCCGTTCTCGCCGACCAGCGCAAGGCTGCGACCGGGCTGCAGGTGGAAGCTGACGTCACTGACCGCGGGTTCCGTCGAGCCGGGATAGGTGAAACTGACGCCCTCGAATCGCACACCGTCGCCGGGTGTCGGCCCGCGCGTTGCCGTGCCGAGCGGCGCATCGACCGGTGTGTCGAGATAGTCGTAGAGGGTCGAGAGGTACAGGTTGTCCTCGTACATGCCGCCGATCGCCGCGAGACTCGCGGAGACCGCAGCTTGGCCCTGGCGGAACAGCAGCACGTACATCGTCATCTGGCCGAGCGTGATCTGGCCGCGCACCGCGCTCACGGCGATCCAGGCGTAGGCCGCGTAGAAGGCGGCCGTGCTGATCAGCCCGAGGAAGAACCCCCAGGTGTCGCGCCGGATCGTGAGCGCGCGGTCTTCCTTGAACACCTTGCGGAAGATGGCGCGATAGCGGTCGAGCAGCAGCGGCCCGAGCTCGAAGAGCTTGACCTCCTTGGCGTGATCCTCGCGCGCGATCACCGTCTCGAGGTACATCTGCATGCGGGTCTCGGGCGAGCGCCAGCGGAACAGCCGGAACGCCTCGCCGGAGAACTTGGTTTCCGCGATGAACGACGGCAAGCCGGCCAGGAACAGCACGAATACCGCCCACGGCGAGAATCGGGCGAGCAGGGTCGCGAAGCTCACGATCGCGATCGCGTTCTGCACCAGCCCGAAGCTGCGCATCACGAGCGACAGGGGCCGGCTCGAGGCTTCGCGGCGCGCGCGCGTCAGCTTGTCGTAAAACTCCGAGTCCTCGAAGTGCCGCAGCTCGAGCGTCAGCGCCTTCTCGAGGATCATCTCGTTGACGCGCTGGCCGAGCTGGGCGCGCAGCAGCGACTGGCAGGTCGATAGTCCGCGCTGGCTCGCCGCGACCGCTGCCACCAGCACGCCTTCGACGGCCACGTAGCGCAGCACCGTCGAGAGGTCGACAACACCCGTCTCCTGGTGGGCCGCGATCGCCGCCACCACTGCGTCGACGATCAGTGCGCCGACGTAGGCGATGCCGGCGGGCAGCACGCCCGCCGCCAGCGTCAGCAGCGCGAGCGCCGCGGTCAGCGGCCGGCTGGTGGACCAGACGAGCTCGAGCGCGTGGCGCGTGTACTGGAAGACTTCGGGCAACGCCCGCAGCGTTGCCATGCTGCCCCCGGCGGGGCCCGGCATGGCACCGGATCGCGGGCTGTTGGGATTGAGTTTGCGGCCACCGACCATGCCGCCAGCTTGCTATCTCGCGTAGATCTTGTCGAATACGCCGCCGTCGGCGAAGTGTTTCTTCTGGGCCGCGGCCCAGCCGCCGAAGTCGGCGATCGTCACGAGGTTGACCTTGGGGAACACGTTGGCGTATTTCGCCGCCACCTCCGGGTCGCGTGGCCGGTAGTAGTGCTTCGCGACGATCTCCTGGCCTTCCTTCGAGTACAGGTGCTCGAGGTAAGCGCGCGCGACGTCCGCCGTGCCCTTGCGCAGCGCCACCTTGTCGACGACCGCGACGGGCGGCTCAGCCAGGATGCTCAGCGACGGGACGACGATCTCGAACTTGTCGACGCCGATCTCCTTGACGGCGAGGAACGCCTCGTTCTCCCAGGAAATGAACACGTCGCCGATGCCGCGCTGCGCAAACGTCGTGAGCGAACCGCGCGCACCGGTGTCGAGCACCGGGACGGCCTTGTACAGCTTGCGAATGTACTCGGTGGCCGTCGCCTCGCTGCCACCCGGCTGCTTGAGCGCCCACGCCCAGCCGGCGAGGTAGTTCCAGCGCGCGCCGCCCGAGGTCTTCGGGTTCGGCGTGATGACCGACACGCCGGGCTTCACGAGGTCGCCCCAGTCCTTGATGCCCTTCGGATTGCCCTTGCGGACCAGGAACACGATCGTCGACGTGTAGGGCGCGCTGTTGTGCGGCAGGCGGCCCTGCCAGTTGGCCGGCAGCAGCTTGCCCTGCGTGACGAGCGCGTCGATGTCGCCCGCCAGCGCGAGCGTGACCACGTCGGCCTGCAGGCCGTCGATCACGGTGCGGGCCTGCTTGCCGGAGCCGCCGTGCGATTGCCGCACCGAGACCTTCTTGCCCGTCTTTGCCTCCCAGTACCTGGCGAAGGCCTTGTTGTAGTCGTCGTACAACTCGCGTGTCGGGTCGTAGGACACGTTGAGCAGCGTGACGTCGGCCTTGAGCGCTGGCGCCATCAGCAGGGTCGCCGCGAGCGCCGTGGTCCCGAGCCGTTTGAGAAAAGTGTGCTTGTTCATGTCTCGTTCTCCGTCTAGAACCCGAGCGCGACGCGCGTCAGGAAGGCTTCTTCATCCTCGCGGTCCGCCCCGCCGGCGGCGCCGCCCTGGAAACTGGTGCGTTCGTAGTTGAGCACCCACTTCAGGTTCTCGTTCAGGTACCAGTTGACGCCGAGCGCCCAGGCCGTCGCCTTGCGCGCCGAGACCGCGGGGTCGGCGAAGGAATCGACGCCGCCGACGAACGCGGCGTCGTCGACCGACAGCTCATGATAGCGGCCGACCAGCTCGAACGCGCCCCAGGTGCCGTCCTCCAGCGAGAATTTCGTGTTCGGCTTGAAGCCGCGGAAGGCCTGCTCCTCGCCGGTCAGGAACCAGTGCGCCGCGAGTTGCCAGGCGGAGTTGTCCAGCGAATCCGAGCGGACGCCGCTGGCCGTGCGGCGGGTGACGTCCTGCTGAACCTCGGCGTACTCACCCAGCAGGCCGAACTGGCCATACGAATAGTAGAACTGCGGCGTGAAACGCAGGCGCTCGCCGTCCGCATACGTGGCGCCGGCGGGCAGGCCCGTCGTGTTGCCGCGGTAGCGGAAGAACACCTGCTGGCCCGGGGTGCGATACGTCGAGAGCAGCGAGTTGGTCGGGTCGCCGCTGACGTCGACGTAGGTCCCGGCGATTCCGAAGCCGAGGCCCCGCAAGGCAAAGCTGTCCGAGTCTGCGAACGGCGTCGTGAACAGGCGCGCAGACCAGTCCTTCTCGGTGTCGGTGTCCACGTCGCCGATCGCGTCGCTGCTGCCGCCGTCGGTCACGCCGTTGTAGTAGCCGACGGAGTAGTTGAGTCCGCCGCCGAAGAGATCGCCGCCCACCGAGACGCCGAGGTCGCGGTTCGGGACCAGGCTGGTCGGAAAGGCCCGCTCGACGAAGCGGATGTCGTTGGCCGACTGCAGCCGCTCGAGGCCCACGGGCACCTTGAACTTGCCCACCGTGACGTTGGCCCACGGCTTGAAGCGGGCGGTCGCGAACGCGTCGAGGATGATCGTGCGGCCACCGGCGAAATCCGGCGTGAAGCGGAAGTCGTAGATGCCGCCGAGCGTCCCCTCGATCGTGGGGCGGACGCGCCGCAGCAGGAACGTGTCTGCCGTCTCTGGCGTCACGTCGTCGGCGAAATAGCGGCCGTCGTAATGCAGCACGCCGCGCAGCTTGACCTGGTTCTGGCCGTCCGCCGACTGAATGCTGAAGCCGCGGGGGCTCGCCTTGGCCACGGCGGCCGAGGACGCGACGCTCTTGTCGGCTTCCTCCTTGATCTCGAGCTTGCGCTCGAGCACCAGGATCTTCTGCTCCTGCTCCTCGAGGCGCTGCAGCAGCTCGGCAATGGAGGGCTCGGCCCTCGCAGCAGACAAGGGCAGCAGGCTTGCGGCGGCCACGGCGGCGGCGCGCCATCGCTGGGAAGGATCGGTCATGACTCGTGCTCCGGACGAACGATTCAGGGACCATCGATGCTAGGCAGAAGCGGTGACGAGGTCAGTCGACCCGCGGTGACAATGCGGTCACCGGGCTGCCGCGCTAAGATCGGCTCGTGCGTTCCCAATCCTGCGGGGGGGTGGCTCACCATGATGCGAAATGCCGCGCTCATCCTTTGCGTCACTGCGCTGCTCGCAGCCTGTGCAACCGCGCCCGAGGGCGTCACCGCGCGCTCTCAGCTGCCGGGCAAGTGGGACTGGGAAAAATCCGAGCCGCGCTGCGGTGACGCGGCCGGCACGTTCTCGTTCTCGCCAGACGGCCGCCAGGTCCGGGTCAACGTTCCCGCGGCCAAGGACCTGGGCACCGGTACGACCGGTCGCGACGTCGTTTACGAAGTACTGGCCGAGGAGGGCAAGACCATGCGCTTGCGCGCCGTCGGCGAGACGCGCAAGACGGACGCCGGCGTGCCGGTCGAGTGGAACCTGCTGATGCTGAACGCCGACACGTTCTGCTGGCGCCGCACGGACTGGAAGGCGGGCGCGTGCACGGCGCTGCTGAAGCGCTGCGCTACCTGATCGGCAGCGCGACGTCCGCGGTCAGGGTCTCGACGTCCGCCTGTGTGGCCGCGCCGGCTGCGCGCTCGATCAGCCGCCGCGTCAGGTGCGGCGCGAAGAGTTGCATGAAGTCGAGCTGGTATTTGCGCAGCAATCCGCCGCGGCGGAAGCCGATCCACGTCGTGTGGGCCGGGAACAGGTGCGACGTGTCGATCTGTACCAGGTCGGCGTCCTCCTTCGGGTCGATCGCCATGCTCGCGACGATGCCGATGCCGAGCCCGAGGCGCACATAGGTCTTGATCACGTCGGCGTCGCGCGCGGTCAGCACGACGTTCGGCACCAGGCCTTCCTGCGCGAAGATCTCGAGCAGCGACGACGGACCCATGAAGCCAAACACATAGGTGACGATCGGGTGCGCCGCGAGCTGCTTCAGCGTCGGCGTCTTGTGCTTCGCGAGCGGATGGCCGCGCGGGACGACGACGTGCCGGTGCCAGCGGTAGCAGGGCAGCAGCGAGTAGCCGTCGAACAGCGACTGCGAGCCGGTCGCGATCACGAAATCGACCCGGTCGAGCGCGGCAAGCTCGCCCAGCTGCTCGGACGTGCCCTGGTGCAGGTGCAGCCGCACCTCGGGATACTTGTCGCGGAACCGCTTGATGACGTTGGGCAGCACGTAACGCGCCTGCGTGTGCGTCGTCGCGATCGCGAGCGAGCCGCGCGACTCGTCCTTGAAGTCGTCCGACAGGCGCTTGATGTTCTGCACCTCGCGCAGGATCCGCACGGCCCGGTCGATCACCTGCTGGCCCGCCGGCGTCACGCGCGACAGGTTGCGACCGTCGCGCACGAAGATCTGGAAGCCGAGCTCGTCCTCGAGCAGCTTGATCTGCTTCGACACGCCGGGCTGCGACGTGTGCAGCTTCTCGGCCGCCGCGGTGATGTTGAGTCCCGTCTGGGCGACCGCGGCCAGGTAGCGCAACTGGTGCAGTTTCATGATGGCGGCATTCTAGCGAAAGACTTTCGCGGCGATCCGGCTCGATTTGCGCGTTGACCATACCGGGCTGCCGGTCCGCATGCTGGCCGTCCACCCGCACCGGAGGCCTCGCATGACGCTCGCGACCATCCTGAGCCGCAGCCAGCAGGGGCTCGACGCGCCGCTGGTCCGCGTCGAGGTGCACGCCGGGGGCGGGCTGCCGGCGTTCTCGATCGTGGGCCTGCCGGAAACGGTCGTCAAAGAAAGCAAGGATCGCGTGCGGGCCGCGCTGGCGAACTGCGGGTTCGAGCTGCCGTCCGGGCACA
>Ga0209253_10005441_pt1 | contig 11042 bp, 14 predicted proteins | sample FrelakmetBRP12BR_FD_187145 | JGI IMG/M metagenome (GOLD analysis project Ga0209253, IMG submission 187145) | Freshwater lake sediment microbial communities from the University of Notre Dame, USA, for methane emissions studies - BRP12 BR (SPAdes)... | ecosystem: Environmental > Aquatic >... | reverse complement strand
CGGCGCCATCGCCGCAGCCGGGTTGTTGCTGCGTACGAAGGTGTGCACGTTGCCGTGGCAGCCCTCGCACGTTACGGGCTTGCCACCCTTGACCCTGGCGTGGACGCTGCCCTGGAAAGGCGTGATCTCGTCCTCGTGGCATTCCATGCACACGTCGAAGGACACGGGTCCGAGTGGCTGGCGCTTGCCTTTATGCTTCACGCCCAGGGCCGCCGTGTGGCACCCGACGCAATCGAGCTTCTTGTGCGCCGAGACCGCGAACTGGGCCTCATGCACGGCCACTGACTTGCCGGCCTCGTTCTTCATCTCGACATCGTCGTGGCAGTTGAAACACCTCGAGTTCGGGATTGCCGGCTCGACCGCCGCCGCGTCGGCTGCGGTGGTGGTCGGCAATGCTACCGCTGCTTCCTGCGCGCCGGCGGGCAGCGGGCCAGCCAGTGCGAACAGGAGCATGGAAGACGCGAGGGAGGAGAGGAGGCGACCGTTGCGAAACATGCTGAAGCTCCCATCAAGGGACGGCGCATGGGGCGTTTTTTCGCTCGCGCGTGCGTCGCACCCCGCAAACCGCGGGGCACGCGCGAATTTCACCGCATAAGTGCCCGAAGGGGCTGCACGCATTTACCGCAGTTGCAACGACAGTCAGGCAGGCACGGGTCGGTTACATCAGGGCATTTGCCTGTCGACGGGCGCCGATTTCCCCTGCTCTTGCTGTTGCGCCCGCTCGGCGGGCGTCAGCGTATTGGCGGGGCAGTCGCTGCAGCCGCCTGCGGGCGCCTTGGCCAGCCGCTGCAGCCAGGTTGCCGCCCGACCGCGCACGCCGGAGGCCTCTGGACCGCCCAGGCCGTGTGCGAGCCGCGCCGCAAAGCGGTTGCGTGACACGGCCGGCGTCAGCGCCCAGGCCGCGTAAGCAGAGGCCGCCACGACGATCAGTCCCACGAGGATCGATTCGAGCATCGGGACGTCCTCCCGTTCAACCCAGCAGGGCGCTCGCGACGCGGTACGTCACGAACGATGCCAGATAGGCCAGCGCGAACAGGTAAGCGGCCATCGCGATCGGGTACCGCCAGGAGTTCGTCTCGCGCTTGACCACGACCAGCGTCGACAGGCACTGCGGCGCGAAGACGTACCACGCAAGCAGTGACAGCGCCGTCGCCAGGCTCCAGGTCTGCGTGATCATCGGCACAAGGGTCCCGGCGACGTCGCCATCGTTCGACAGCGAGTACACGGTGCCGAGCGCACCCACCGCCACCTCACGCGCGGCAAGACCGGGGACGAGTGCCAGCGAAATCTGCCAGTTGAAGCCGATTGGCGCAAACACGACCTCGAGCGCGCGTCCGATCATGCCGGCGAAGCTGTGGACGATCGCGGGGCCTTCGGCGCCGGGCGGCGGGGCCGGGTACGTGCTCAGGAACCAGAGCACGATCATCAGCGCCAGGATGATGGTGCCCACGCGCTGCAGGAACACCTTGGTGCGCTCCCACAGCCCGATGGCGAGGTTGTTGAGGTGCGGCCAGTGGTACTCGGGCAGTTCGAGCAGCAACGGGTGATACGCGGTCTTGAGTGCCGTGCGCTTGAGCAGGAACGCCACCGCCATGGCGGCGATGATGCCCGCGAAGTACAGCGTGAACAGCACCAGGCCCTGCAGGTTGAACGGGCCCACGGGCTGCGACGGAATGAAGGCCGCGATCACCAGCGCGTAGACCGGCAGCCGGGCCGAGCACGTCATCAGCGGCGCGATCATGATCGTCGCCATGCGGTCGCGCAGGTTCGGGATGGTGCGCGTGGCCATGATGCCCGGCACCGCGCAGGCAAAGCTCGACAGCAGCGGAATGAACGCGCGCCCGGAGAGGCCGACGGACCCCATCAGCCGGTCGAGCAGGTAGGCCGCCCGCGGCAGGTAACCGCTGTCCTCGAGCGCGAGGATGAAGAAGAACAGGATCAGGATCTGCGGCAGGAACACGAGCACGCTGCCGACACCCGCAACGACGCCGTCGACGAGCAGGCTGCGCAGCGCGCCATCGGGCAATGACTGTTGCACCCAAGTACCGAGCGCACCCACGCCGCCATCGATGAGTTCCATCGGGACGGCGGCCCAGCTGAAGACCGCCTGGAACACGAAGAAGAGGATCGTTGCCAGGATCGCGGGGCCGGCGAGCGGGTGCATGACGAGCGCATCGAGACGCATGAGCGCCCGCTTGCGCACGGGTTCCGTGTAACCGATCGCCTGCAGGATACGGCGCACGTCGCGCTGCGTGCGCTGGATCTCGTCGAAGGTCGACTCGCGCCAGGTGACGGGACCGCGTGCTCCCGGATGCGGCAAGGTCTCGAGCTTGTCGACGAGCAGGCGCACCCCGTCGTGGTCCACGGCAACGGTCGCGACGACCGGCACGCCGAGTTCCTGCTCGAGCCGCGCGCGATCGAGCTGGTAACCGCGGTCCGTTGCGAGGTCGCTCATGTTGAGGGCGACGACCATCGGCACGCCGAGGTCGCGCAGTTCGAGCACGAGGCGCAGGTTGAGCCGCAGGTTGGTCGCGTCCACCACGCACACCACGAATTCCGGCGGCGGTTCGTCCGCGAGCCGCCCGAGCAGGAAATCGCGCGTGATCGCTTCGTCGAGCGTCGTCGGTGTGAGGCTGTACGCGCCGGGCAGGTCGAGCACCTTGTACAGGCGCTGCCTGGCCGGGCCGGTGAACGAGCCTTCCTTGCGCTCGACGGTGACACCGGCGTAGTTCGCAACACGCTGGCGGCTGCCGGTCAGGCGGTTGAACAACGCCGTCTTGCCGCAGTTGGGCACGCCGACGAGGGCAAGCCGCATGGGATCGAGCGTCGCGGTCTGGCTGTTCACGGGGCGACCCCGACGACCGCGGGCTCGACCATCACGGAGGCCGCTTCACGCCTTCGCAGCGCGAAGGTCGTGTTGCCGAGGCGCACGGCGATCGGATCGCCGCCGGGCCAGATTTCCCCGATCACCTCGAACGACTCGCCCGGCACGAAACCGAGTTCGAGCAGCCGCCGGCTCACGGTGGACTGAGCCTCGTCGCCGAGGCTCTGCGCGTCGTCGCGCACATCGATGACCACGCCCCGGGCGCCTTTGCGCAGCGTGGCCAGACTGACGGGGGGCATTGCGGAATGAGGTACCTGGATCGGAGGACCGCAGTCTGTCCTTAATGAGATTCGTTCGCAACAAGGGAAACCCGCTATATGCCCTGCGCCCCTCCAACAGGCCCGTCGCGCGTTCGTCGCGGCCGCATGAATGCGATGATTCACGGCAAGGAAACTTATCCGGCGGATCGAGGGGTATTTGGCTTGCAGGTGCTCGGGCATGCGACCGCGGACGCGCAGACCGCCGACGCCGTGCTGATGGTGCGGCCCGCAAGTTTCGGCTGGAATCCCCAGACGCAGGCGAGCAATCGCTTCCAGCGGGACGAGCCCGGCCTGGCCGGTGCAGCGAATGAGCGTGCCCGCGCGGAATTCGATGCCCTCGCGCTGCAGTTGCGTGCGGCGGGCATTGCCGTGTCGGTTGCCGCCGACGTCGCGACACCGGTGTGCCCGGACGCCATTTTTCCGAACAACTGGGTGAGCCTGCATGCCGACGGCACCGTCGTGCTGTATCCGATGCTCGCGCGCAACCGACGACTGGAACGTCGCCTGGAACTGATTACGGGGCTCGCCACCGGGAGCGGACGCAGGATCCACCGCCTGCTCGACCTCACGCAGCACGAGTTGCACGGCCGGTTCCTCGAGGGCACGGGCAGCATCGTCTTCGATCACGTGCGGCACATTGCATACGCCTGCCTGTCGCCGCGTACTCATCCGGAGCCCCTGGCCGAACTGTGCGACGAACTCGGTTACGAGCCGTGCGTGTTCACGGCCACCGACGCCGCGGGTGTCCCGATCTATCACACCAACGTGATGCTGGCCATCGGCTCGCGCTGCTGCGTGGTCGCCGCCAGCGCCATCGATGCGCGTGACCGCGAGCGGGTCCTGTCGAGCCTCGCGGCCGCGGGCCGCCACGTCGAAACCATCGATGCCCTGCAGATGGCCGGTTTCGCAGGCAATGTGCTCGAGCTGCATGCGGCCGATACGGGCGGCGTGCTGGCGATGTCTGCGACCGCGCATGCGTCGTTCGGACCGGCGGCGATCGAACGACTTGCCGCGACGGTGAATCGCATCGTGGCGGCGCCGATCCCGACGATCGAAACGCTCGGCGGCGGGTCCGTCCGTTGCATGCTCGCCGAGGTGTTCCTGCCGCACTGACTCCGCGACCGCGCGGGACCGGATGCTAGAATCGCCGCGTCGCGCGGAGAGAACGCAACGTGCTCGAACTCGGTTTCAAGGCCCTCGGCGCCTACCTGCTGGGGTCGTTGATCGGCAGCCTGCTGCTCGGCGCCCTGCGCGGCGTAGACATCCGCACGCAGGGCAGCGGCAACGCCGGCGGCACCAATGCGCTGCGCACCCAGGGCTGGGCTTTCGCGCTCGGCGTGATCGTCGTCGACGTCGGCAAGGCCCTGCTTGCCGTCGGCTGGTTGCCCGGCCTCGAGCTGCCGGGCCTCGGCATCGATCCGGACGTGGATCGTGAATGGCTGGCGGTGGTTTGCGCGGCGGCCGTGGTGTTCGGCCACGTCTATCCCGTCTGGTACGAGTTTCGCGGTGGCAAGGGCGCGGCAACGTTGATCGGCGCCGTGGCCGTGCTGGCGCCGATGGCGCTGGCGCCGGTGCTGCTGGTGTGGCTCGCGACCGTGCTGCTCACGGGCTACGTGGGTCTGGGTACGATGCTCGGCACGGCAACGCTGCCATTGTATTTTTCATACGTCGAGCCGCGCAGCACGCCGCTGGTGGTCTTCGGTCTCGCGATGGCGGCGTTCATCGTCTTCACTCATCGCTCGAACGTGCAGCGGATGCGCGAGGGGATCGAGAACCGCGCGCGCCGTCTCTGGCTGCTGCGGCCGCGATGAACGCAAGCGCCGAGCGCCTGGTGCGCCTGCTCGCGGATGGCGAGATGCACTCGGGTGAGCGGCTCGCGGCCGGCCTCGGTGTAACCCGCGCCGCAGTCTGGAAGATCGTGGCCGAACTGCGCGAACGCGGCGTCGCCGTCGCGAGTCACGAGCGCCGCGGTTATCAGCTCGAACAGCCCGTCGAATTGCTCGACCTGCAGTCGCTGCGGCGGAGCGCAGCCGTCGCGGGCATCGAGCTGCCGGCGGCCAGCGAAGTGTTCTTCGAACTCGGTTCGACCAACGAGTACCTGCACGCTGCCGTGGCACCAGCGCCCATGGCGCCGCGCCTCGTGTTCGCGGAACTGCAGACGGCGGGACGCGGGCGGCGCGGGCGCGAGTGGCTCGCGCCGTTCGGATCCGGGCTCACATTCTCGATTGGTTGGACCTTCGCGGAAATGCCGGCGGACCTGTCGGCGCTCGGTCTCGCGCTGGGCGTCTGTGTAGTGCGTGTGCTGCGCGAACTCGGAGCGGCGGACGTGCAGCTGAAATGGCCCAACGACATCGTGCATCGCCACTCCAAGCTCGGCGGCCTGCTGCTGCAGATGCGCTCCGAAGCGGGCGGGCCGGCGTACGTGGTCGCCGGATTGGGATTGAACCTGGCGCTGCCCGAGGCCGCTCGCGTTGCGCTCCAGAGTCCACTCGCCACGCCGGTCACTGACCTCGCAACCGCGTGCGGCGGCAATCCGCCGCCTCGCCTCGACACGGCGGCGCGCGTCTCCGGCCGCATGCTCGCGGGCCTGGCCGAATTCTCGCGCTCGGGCTTCGCATCGTTCGCCGGCGACTGGGCGGCCTTCGACTCGCTGCGTGATGCGCCGGTCACCGTGCTGCGCCACGACGGCCCGATGGCGGGCATCGCCCGCGGAGCAGATGCCGAAGGTGCGCTGCGAGTCGAAATCCCGGGCGGCGTCATCGAGCGAGTGCACGCAGGCGACGTCAGCCTGCGCCGGTCGCTGCAGGCGAAGGCGGGGGTCGAATGATCCTGCTCGTCGACATCGGCAACACACGCGTGAAGTGGGCGACACAGGTCGACGGCCGGCTGTCGCCGCAACGTGCGGCCGGGTATGCGCAATGGTCAGCGGTCGATTGGCAGCAGGAGCTGTTCGACGGACCGCCCGTCGAGCGTGTGCTCGCAGCGACCGTCGCCGGCGGCGACAGCCGGCACGCACTCGAAGCGGCGGCCCGCAAAGCCGGCACGACACGCGTGGATTTCGTCGCGTCGACGGCTGCGCTGGCGGGCGTTCGCAATGCGTATCCCGAGCCGGGGCTGCTCGGCGTCGACCGCTGGGTCGCGGTAATCGGCGCCTATCACCTCGCGCAGGGTACGTGCTGCGTGGTCGACGTCGGTACGGCAGCGACCCTCGACGCCGTCGACGCCTCAGGCCAGCATCTCGGCGGATTCATCGTGCCCGGGCCGCAGTTGATGGTGCGATCGCTGCATGCCGGGACGAGCAACCTGGCTGCGTTCACGGCTGCCAGCCCTGCCGGTGGCGCCCAGCTGTTCGCCGACAATACCCGCGATGCCATCGAGCGCGGCTGCCGCGTTGCGCTGGCGGCGCTCGTCGATCGCACCTGCGCCGAACTGGCGCGGCGAACTCACTCCGTGCCGCGCCTGTATTGCACCGGCGGGGCGGTGGACGAAGTGCTGCCATACGTACTTGCCACGTACGAGCGGGTGCCGGACCTCGTCCTGCGTGGTCTGGCGCGTATCGTGGACGCAACGCTTGAACGGTGACTGGCGGCTGTTGTCCAATCGGGGTGACAGGGTGTCCTGTCGTCTCAGCCAACAGGCGCGCCGGGTCTGTGTCGTGCCGGGGTCTTGCCGGGCAACTAGGAGATAACTTGATTAAAATCAGCCGCTTGGTCGTCTTGACGGGTGCTTTTGCCATGCTCGCGGGCTTCGGTTCCGCGGTGCATGCGGATGCCGCGGCCGGCAAGGCCACGTTCACGGCGGTCTGTGCCGAGTGCCACGATGTTGCCGACTTCGAAGGCGAGGACGCGGCCGCACTGCGGGGCACGCTCAAGCAGATCGTCGCCGGCACGCAGAAGCACAAGAAGGCGCTGACGCTGACCGACGCGCAGATCGCTGACGTCGCGGCCTACATGACCGGCGGCAGATAAGCTGCCGGGGCTCGCTCGGCGAGGCCCGGATTCGGGTTGAGGCCGGGCTTCTTGATTTGTTGCGTTGCGGTATTCACAGTCTGCATTTCGTCCCCGGACCGCTATCATTTCTGCGTCATCCAGCCCCGATTCCCGGTGCTTCCAGAGGAGGATCCGATGAAAATTCTGCGTACTCTTGCCTTGTCCGTCGCCACCTGTGCCGTTGCCGGCTTCAGCACGACCGCGAGTGCCGACGCTGCGGCAGGCAAGGCGAAGTTCGCGGCCGCCTGTGCCGAATGCCACGAAGTGGCGGATTTCGAGGGTGAGAGCGCTGCGGCGTTGACCGAATCGCTCAAGAAGATCGTGGCCGGCACGCAGAAGCACAAGGAGGCGCTGAAACTGACCGATGCGGAGGTCGCCGATCTCGCCGCCTACATGGCCGCCGGCAAGTAACGCGCGCGGCACACGAACGAGGGCCCGGTCGCCGTGCGGCCGGGCCTTCTGTTTTTGATTTGTTAACATCCGCCGCAGTCGAACCCACCCGGCGGTCCTGTGCGCGTCCTGTTCCTTCTTCTGCTGCTCGCCAACGTGCTGTTCCTGGCCTGGACCCGCTGGGTCGTGCCGGAGACGCCCGCGACGATCAACGTGCCGGCAACCGGCGGGCGCGAACTGCAGCCCATCCGTCTGCGTGCCGAAGCACCGAATGCGACCGCCACCTCCGCCGCTGACTCGTCCGGCTCTGGCCTGCTTGCCGCTACCTGCGTGAGCATTGGCCCCTTCATCGATCCGGCTCACGCGGCCGCGGCCAGCGCGCAACTCGAGCGGCTCGGGTTCACGAGCCGCCGCCGTGTGTCGCAGGACGAAGTACGGGTCGGCTACTGGGTGCGTGTGCCGAACCTGGCCACTCCCGCCGATGCAACCAACGCGCTGGCTGCACTGCGGGCAGCCGGATTCGGCGACGCCTACGTCCTGGCGGAGGGCGAGCCGGACAATACGGTTTCGGTGGGGGTCTTTTCCGACCCGCGTCGCGCGGCGGAGGTCTCCGCCATGGTGCAGCAGGCCGGCTTCACGGCGGAAACGAGCGATCGCCTGCGGTTGCTGGAAGTACTCTGGCTCGACATCGATCGACAGGCGAACGGCGGCCTGCCGTCGCTCGAGGCGCTGGGCGCGCAGCCGGAGGGCGGCGTACCCTACGACATGAGGGCGTGCCCGGCTCCCGGCCCGGATGGCGACGTGACGGCCCCCGCAAACCCGGCAAGTGTGCCTGCCGGAGCAGGCGGCGCAGGTTAAGGTAGAATCCCGATCCCCTTGCGGACCGGGCCGGCTTAGCACAGCTGGTAGTGCACCTGATTTGTAATCAGGGGGTCGGGGGTTCGAATCCCTCAGCCGGCACCACATCGAGCAGATACACACGAGGAAAGGCCATGGCGCTCTGGAAAGACCCGACTAAAGATCCGTCGATGCCCGGTTCCGATGGGGCAGCCGCGTTGGCCGCCGAACCGGCCATGCGTTCGGTAGCGACTCCGGTCCCCGCTGCTTCCTCCTCTGCGGGGGAACCGGCGCGACGTGCCGAACGTGCGGCCCCGGCTGCCGTGGGCAGCGCGAAAGAGTCGCTGATCGCGGCCGACGTTACCATCGAAGGCAAGATCGAAGGCGCTGGCCACGTCCGCATCGCTGGACGATTCAAGGGCGACGTCAACGTGCAGGGCAACGTGACGATCGAACAGGGTGCACACGTCACCGGCCAGATCGCTGCGGCCACGGTCATCGTGAGCGGCGAGGTGCACGGCAACGTCCAGGCCAGCTCGCGCGTCGAGCTGCTCGAAACCGGCGTCATCAACGGCGACGTGAAGGCGGCCGTGCTGACGGTTGCGGCGGGCTCGCGCATGCGCGGCAACGCCGACTTCGGCTGGCCGGAATCGGCGAAGTAGCCGCGCGCCGCGCGCGGCCAGCGGATGATCACGGGACGCACAGGATTGCCAGGCAGTGTGGGCAAGACGCGCTCTTGTCCGCACTGCAAGGCAACGATCCTGGAAAGCGCGCTGATCTGCCCGCAGTGCCGCCATCACCTGCAGTTCGGCGCGGGGTCCAAAGCCGCGTCCGATGCAACGCCGAAGTTTTCAGCGCTGAACGTCGAAGGCACGCTCCGGCATTCGGAGCGTGGCGGCGACTGGGAATACTCGGTGGTGCTCTCGATCCGCAACGAACGCGGCGAGGAGATCTCGCGGCAGGTCGTAGGCGTCGGCGCCCTGCGCCGCACGGAAGCCCGGACGTTCACCCTCTCGGTGGACGTCGCCACGCCAGGCGGGCGTTGAATCGAGCGGTCGCTACTCGCTGTACTTCTTCTTCGCGCAACCCGCTGCGTTCGCCTGCGCGACGATCGCGCTCGGCGCCACCGACGGTGGCGAGCCCGCGGGCGCGTTGGCAAGGGCCTGCAGCTGGTCGCGGAAAGCCTGGCATTGCGGCGCGTCGTCGATCATGACCAGCATGCCAGTCGCCATCTCGGCCACCTTGGCGCTGTCGTAGGTTGGGGCCGGCTGCGGCTGCACAGCGGCGGCCGGCGTTGACTGTTCGTCGTCCGCAGCGGCCGGTGCCGGCGGGGGCGCCTGCTTCGAGCACGCTGCCAGCAAGGCCAACACAACCAATCCCAACCAGACCGTTCGGTTCGTCATCGCTACCCACACTCATGCTGTGACCCCGGTGCGGGGCTGGCGAAGGATGTCACAAGGCGGGCGAAATGCGATCGCGGATTTCCCAGATCCAGGGCGGGCTTTGCCGTGCGATCCGTACAGCGCCCCGCTCCGGCGGCGGCCGGAATCGACCGGCCCGGCAGGGTGGTCTATGCTCCGCGTGACGCGCCGCTCGGCGGCCGTTCTGATGCGGCGCAGCCGCAGTCAGTGCAATTACCTATTTTTATAGGCGTGGGGCGTTTGCGAGCCTCGCGTACACGTTGCGGGGTCCGCAGCACGGGGTGAGACGACATGTGCCTGGCCGTTCCAATGAAGATCACCCACATCGACGGTTTCACCGCGACCTGCGAAGCCAAGGGCATCGAGCGCGAGGTGAGCCTGTTCATGTTGCAGGGCGAGCCCATCGAGGTGGGCGACCACGTGCTGATCCACGTCGGCTACGCCATCCAGAAGATCAGCGAGGAGGAGGCCCGTATCACGTGGGACCTCTTCGAAGAAGTCCTCGAGCATGCATGAGCTCGCGATCTGCCAGGCGCTGATCGAGCAGGTCGAACGCGTGGCCCGCGACAATGCGGCGCGCCGGATCCTCTCGATCACCGTGTCCGTCGGGCCGTTGTCCGGCGTGGAGCCGCAGCTGCTCGAGCATGCGTATCCGCTCGCCGCGGCCGGGACGGTGGCGGAGGAGGCAAAGCTGGTGCTCGTGACCGTGCCGGTGCGCGTCCGTTGCCGCACCTGCCACGCCGAGACCGAGGCTGCGTCGAACCGCCTGCTCTGCGGCAGCTGCAACGACTGGCACGTCGACGTGATTGCCGGCGAGGAAATGCTGCTGCAACGGGTCGAAATCGAAACGGCCGACGAACCCGTCCATTGAAGACGGTCAAAGCATGAAGACGAGGTCACGCTGATGTGCCGGGATTGCGGATGTTCACTCGGTCCCGCGGCCACCCGCGCGCCTTTCGCGGCGCAACCGGCTGGCAAGGGTCACATCGAATCGATCGAGGTCATCACCGCGATCCTCGACGAGAACGACAGGGTCGCGGCACACAACCGCACCCACTTCGATGGCCACGGCGTGCTCGCGGTCAACCTGATGTCTTCGCCGGGCTCCGGCAAGACCTCGCTGCTCGAGGCGACGATCAAGGCCCTGCACGGTGAAATCCGCATCGCCGTGATCGAAGGCGACCTCGCGACGGAGAACGATGCGGCGCGCATTCGCGCATGCGGCGTTCCTGCCATCCAGATCACGACGGGCAACGCGTGC
>Ga0209253_10005440_pt1 | contig 11043 bp, 9 predicted proteins | sample FrelakmetBRP12BR_FD_187145 | JGI IMG/M metagenome (GOLD analysis project Ga0209253, IMG submission 187145) | Freshwater lake sediment microbial communities from the University of Notre Dame, USA, for methane emissions studies - BRP12 BR (SPAdes)... | ecosystem: Environmental > Aquatic >... | reverse complement strand
TCATCTTTGGGCAGACCCACTTTGTCAAAACGGTGGAGGATCTCTTTGAGATCCTCATCGGAGCTGTTCCCGGTATCAAATTCGGGATCGGGTTCTGCGAGGCATCCGGGCACTGCCTTGTCCGGGGTGAGGGAAATGATGACGCGCTTAAAGAGACGGCCATGAATAATGCTTTCAGAATTGGCGCCGGCCATAGCTTCATCATCATTCTGAAAGACGCCTTCCCCATTAACATCCTCAACGCGGTGAAGATGTGTCAGGAGGTTTGCACCATCTACTGTGCCACGGCCAATCCTGTAGAGGTCATCTTGGCTAAGTCGGAACAGGGCAAAGGCGTGCTCGGCGTCATTGATGGCTCGTCTCCGAAAGGAATCGAAAAAGAGGACGGAATCGCCTGGAGGAAGGAACTGCTGAGGAAATTTAAGTATAAGTTGTAAATGGGTTTATTAAACGCTATGCACTTTGCGCCATGCGCTATGCATTTGATCCAATTAGCTCTCGTTTTTCACCAAACATTCCAGGGCTGTGATATACTCCTCGGTCATGCAGGTGGGGATTCGATGTTTCTGTAAGCATTCGAAGCATTTGCCGGGCTCGTAGAGAGGTGTGCTCACATATTTCTCTCCGCCATCCGGAAAGACGGTGACCATTACGCCACGATCCAACTCCATTGCCTTCTGCAAGGCCCCCCACATGGCCGCACCTGAACTGATTCCGCAGAAGATTCCCTCGCGGATGGTGAGGGCCCTTGCCATCTCGAAGGCATCTTCATCCGTGACATTGATCTTCTCGTCCAGTCGATTCGGATCATAAATCTCGGGGACATACTGGGAATCGAGGTTCTTTAATCCTTGAATCTTTGAATTGGGATAGGGTTCCACGCCGATGATCTTGATGCCGGGATTATATCCCTTGAGCCTTTTGGAAACACCCATGAGGGTCCCGGTTGTCCCCAGGCCTGCAACAAACACCTTGATCTTCCCTTTTGTCGCTCTCCAGATCTCTTCACCCGTGGTCTCATAATGGGCCAGCACATTATACTTATTCTCGAACTGATGGGGCATATAATATTTTGGATCCTGCGCCATCTCTTCGGCCAGATCAATTGCCCCATCCATCCCCTTTGAGCCCGGACTTAAGATGATCTTTGCCCCGAAAGCAGTGATGATTTTTCGTCTCTCTATACTCATTGTCTCCGGCATCACCAATTCCAATCGATATCTCTTCACAGCGCAGACCATGGCCAGGGCAATGCCCGTATTCCCGCTGGTGGGTTCGATGACGATCTTATCTTTTGTAAGGAGACCTTCCCTCTCTCCATATTCGATCATATACTTTGCAATCCGGTCTTTAACGGAACCCGCCGGGTTATACCGTTCCAGCTTCGCATAGACCTTCACCTTTTTGTTGGGAACGATATGGTTGATCTTCACTAAAGGAGTGTACCCAACCAAATCGACCATGTCTTTAGCTACCCGATACATTGTTATTTCCGCCTCCTTATTTTTCGCCCCCAATAAATGGGGGCGCTACCTTGCTACATTTCCCTAAATTACAGGATGCTCAAAATCTCTGCCTTTCCGTCGGTGATCGCTATCGTATGTTCGAAATGCGCGGAGCGCTTCCCATCGGCGGTCACCACGGTCCAGCCATCGGAGAGGATTCTCACCTCATAGGATCCCTCATTGACCATCGGTTCCAGGGCAAAGACCATTCCCTTCTCCAGCCTCGGGCCCTGGCCGGGAGATCCGAAGTTCGGGACCTGCGGTTCTTCGTGAAGGTTTTTGCCGATGCCGTGCCCCACAAATTCCCTTACCACTGAAAACCCTTTCCCCTCCACCCATTTCTGGATGGCGTGGGAGATGTCATGGAGGCGATTGCCCACCCTTGCCGTCTCAATCCCGATATGGAGCGCCTTCTCAGTCACCTCCAGAAGTCTCTTTGCCCCTTGATCCACCTCGCCGACTGGAAGGGTGATCGCCGCATCTCCGAAATACCCATTAAGATTGACGCCCACATCAATGCTGACAATATCCCCTTCCTTTAACTTTCTTGGTCCGGGGATGCCATGAACCACCTCCTCATTGATCGAGACGCAGAGGGTGGCAGGGTAGTTCCGGTAACCCTTAAAAGCCGGAATCGCACCCTTTGAAAGGATGATCTCCTCTGCCATCCGATCAAGTTCCTGGGTCGTCTTCCCCGGCACAACCATCTCCCTCAGTTCCCGGAAGACTTCCGCCACAATCGTGTTTGATTTCTTTAGCTGTTCGATCTCACGGGGAGATTTGATAATAATCACAGGATTAGTATGCATTTGAGTCCTGGTAATGTCAACCCTTGGACAGGCTCAGGATTGCCTGTCGCAGGTGAGGCTGCCCTTTCGACTTTCTACGTTCAACAAGGGATTTACCCTGAGTTTATCGAAGGGTTGACTTTATTGCTCCAACCAGTAAAATGGGGGTATATTATTTACAGAAGGAGTTCGGAATGATACCAAGATATACCCGGCCGGAGATGGCAAGAATCTGGACCGAACAGAGAAAGTTCGAGACCTGGCTCCAGATCGAACTCGTCGTCTGTGAAGCTCTCTCCGAACTGGGAGAGATCCCTACCGGAGCAGTTAAGGAGATCAAGGAGAAGGCCACATTTCATGTTGATCGGGTGAATGAACTGGAGAAGGTGACGAAGCACGATGTCATCGCCTTTCTCACGAATGTGGGAGAATATATTGGCCCTCTCTCCCGGTATCTCCACTACGGTCTCACCTCCTCTGATATCCTCGACACCTCTCTCGCCCTCCTGCTCAAAGAGGCCTCTGACCTCATTCTCCAGGACATCCAGCACCTTCTCGCAGTCTTAAAGGAGAAAGCCTTCAAATATAAGGACACCCTGATGATCGGCCGGTCCCATGGGATCCATGCCGAACCCATCACCTTCGGCCTCAAGATGGCGCTCTGGTATGATGAGATGAAGCGAAACCTCCTCCGGATGGAGAGAGCCAGGGAGGCGATCAGCGTCGGAAAAATTTCAGGGGCTGTCGGAACCTTTGCCCATGTCCCACCCTCGGTCGAGGAGACTGTCTGCAAACGGTTAGGGCTCAAACCGGCGCCCATCTCCACGCAGATCGTCCAGAGGGACCACCATGCGGAATTCTTCACCACCCTGGCCATCATCGCCTCCTCCATTGAAAAATTTTCCGTGGAGTTGAGACACCTCCAGCGGACGGAAGTTCTCGAAGCCGAAGAATTTTTTTCAAAAGGGCAGAAGGGATCTTCTGCCATGCCGCACAAGCGCAATCCCATCTCAGCGGAGAATCTCTCCGGACTGGCGCGGTTGATCCGGTCGTATAGCCTCGCGGCCATGGAGAACATTCCCCTCTGGCACGAGCGGGATATCAGCCATTCCTCGGTCGAACGGGTGATTGGTCCCGATGCCACGATTCTGACGGACTACATGCTCAACCGGCTCGCCTCCCTCATCGAAAATCTCATCGTCTATCCGGAGAATATGAAAGCCAATCTTGAGAAGATGGGGGGGCTTATCCATTCGGAGGCAATCCTTCTCCTTCTCACCAAAAAAGGCCTTTCCAGAGAAGAGGCCTATGGGGTCGTCCAGCGAAACGCCATGCAGGTCTGGGAAAAGGGAGCCGATTTCAAAACACTTCTCTCTCAGGATGAAACGATCAAACACCTTCTCACTCCGGAGGAATTGGATCACACCCTCGATGTCCGGGGCCATCTCCGGCATGTGGACGACATCTTTCGAAGAGTATTCGGAGAACTTTAAATGAAAAAAGACCAAAAATCTCCACCCAATATCAGAGATCTTCTTAAACTCAAAGAGCCATCCGATCGAGGAGGGAAGAAATCCCTTTTCAAAAAAACGAACTTTACGATCTGGTATTTTGTCATTGCCTTCCTCCTCATCCTCCTCATCCAGAATTATTTCATGGAAAGAAGGACAGAGGATGTGATCCCTTATAGCGAATTTAAGGATTCCTTAAGGGCGGGGAGGATCAAGGAATTGACCATCACACTTGAAACGATCTCCGGCGAGTGGACGACTGAAAAGGGGACACGAAAATTTCAGACCGTCCGGGTGGAGGATCCCGATCTGACAAAGGAGCTGGAAACTCAGAAGGTGAAATATACCGGCAAGATCGATAGCAAGTGGGTGACCAACATCCTCTCCTGGATCGTCCCCCTCATCTTCTTTATCCTCATCTGGAGATTTCTCTTCTCGCGAATCGGACCGGAGACGAGCGTGATGTCTTTCGGAAAGAGCCGGGCGAAAATCTTTGCGGAGAAGGATAAAAAGGTCACCTTTGCCGATGTGGCCGGCATCGATGAGGCGAAGGAGGAGTTAAAAGAGGTCGTTGAATTTTTAAAGACTCCCGGAAAGTTTCAACGCCTCGGGGGTAAGATTCCCAAGGGAGTGCTTCTCGTTGGGGTGCCCGGAACAGGGAAGACCCTCCTGGCCAAAGCAGTGGCTGGAGAGGCCAATGTCCCTTTCTTCTCCATCAGCGGTTCCAATTTCGTGGAGATGTTTGTCGGAGTGGGAGCAGCCAGAGTCAGAGATCTCTTTGCCCAGGCCCAAACCAATGCGCCCTGTATTATCTTCATCGATGAACTGGATGCGCTTGGAAAGGCACGGGGGGTGAACCCTGTGGGCAGACACGATGAACAGGAACAGACTCTCAACCAACTCCTTGCGGAGATGGATGGTTTCGAGTCCAATACAGGGGTCATCATCATGGCCGCCACCAACCGGCCTGAGATCCTCGACCCCGCTCTCCTCAGACCAGGAAGGTTTGACCGGCATGTCGTGGTCGATCGACCCGATATCGTCGGCCGGGAGGAGATACTGAAGATCCACACACGACAGGTCAAACTCTCACCGGAAGCCGATCTGAAGGTGATCGCCTCCAGAACCCCGGGGTTTGTGGGCGCAGATCTCGCCAATATCGTCAACGAGGCGGCCCTGCTCGCCGCTCGAAAAAATAAAGACTCGGTGGAAATGGCGGATATTGAAGAGGCGATCGACCGTGTCATCGCAGGATTGGAGAAGAAGAACAGGCTGATGTCAAAAAAGGAAAAGGAGATCGTCGCCTTTCATGAATCAGGCCATGCCATTGTGGCCTCCATCCTGCCGGGTGCCGATCCGGTCCGTCGAGTCTCCATCATTCCGAGAGGCATTTCCGCGCTCGGCTATACGCTTCAACTCCCCACAGAGGATCGATACCTGATGACCCGTTCAGAACTCCTGGACCGTCTCGCTGTGCTTCTGGGAGGCCGGGTCGCTGAGGAGATCGTCTTTGAAGAGATCTCCACCGGCGCCCACAACGATCTCCAGCGGGCCACCGACATTGCCACCAGCATGGTGAAGGAATTCGGGATGAGCGAAACGCTCGGTTACGTCACCTTCGAGAAGGAGAAGAAATCCTTCTTTTTCCCCTCCTTTGGTCCGTCGAGGGAATACAGTGAGGAGACGGCTAAAAAGATCGATGAGGAGGTGAAAAAGATCATCGATCAAACCTATCAAAAGGCGAAAGAGCTTCTCGTTTCAAAGAAAGATAAACTGGAAGAACTGGCCCGCCTCCTCCTTGAGAAGGAGGTCGTCGAGGAGGCGGATCTGAAGAGGGTCCTTCAACCGCTGCTATAGGGAATCACCGTGAAAAGAATCTTCAAACATCTTCGGGCAAAGATCTTGGCAGGAGTCCTCGTTATCCTGCCTCTCGGGATCACCATCTTCATCCTGAAGTTTGTGTTCACTGCTCTTGACGATCGGGTGGGCCCAATAGGGCCGGAGGTGACCCATTTTCTCTTTCACCGGGAACTCCACATCCCGGGTCTGGGGATCATTATCTTCTTCCTGCTCCTCTACCTGTTGGGCTTGGTCGCAACCAATGTGATGGGCCGCAAGCTGGTGGGCTGGGGGGATCGCTTCTTCACCAATCTCCCGATTGTAAAAAACATCTATCTCTCTTCAAAACAACTCACCGATGCTTTCTCCGCCACACGAAAAGGCTCTTTCCGCCAGGCCGTCTTCGTCGAATTTCCACAGGAAGGAAGTTTTGTTCTCGGTTTTATCACAAATGAACTCTCCGACCTCACGCCGCAGACGAAGGTGACCGTCTTTGTTCCAACGGCTTTTGTTCCTCCTCAGGGCATTCTCTTCTTTCTTCCCAAAGAAAGGATCATCCCTTCCCAGATGACCATCGAAGAGGCGATCAAAACCATTATGTCGGTGGGGATCGTCACCCCCCCATCCCTATCGGCTTCCTTATTCAGTCCGGAAACGAAAAAGGATTCGATTGAAAATTGGGAAAGGATGAAGTATCCTAATTCAAAAATCGAAGGAGGGCCTTGAACATGCTTCTATTATTCATCCTGATAGCTGGGCTTGCGCTTATTCTCTCAATTATTGTGGCCTTCGGCGCCGGAATGGGCGCTCCGGTTGCGCTCATCATCTCGCTCATCTCCCTTGGTTTTTCCATCCTGGCCCTTCATCGGACAGGAATGACCCTCGATCTAAAAAAGAGGATCGAATCTTCCGAACCCCCTCAGGATTTAAAGAAGCAGGTCGATGCCATGATCGCCATGACCGATGCCTTGAGGGAGAAGACCGCGGATGCCCTGGACCGGTTGGAGAAAGTGATCCGTAAAACAGAAAAGGTTGAATAAGGCAATCTTCAATGACCTTCAAGGGCCTCTATGACTGAGACGCTTAAGACCCTCACCTCCTGGCTGACCACCTCGGGAATCAAAATCATAGGCATCCTCATTGGTCTCGTCATCCTATTCCAGATGTCCCGGTGGATCGTCAAATGGATGGAGAAATTTGTTTATGAGAAAGATCCCCTGCAGGCCTCGGAGGCAAAGAAAAGAGCCCATACGCTGGGCAATATCCTCCGGCATGCCTTTCTCATCATCATCACATTCGTCGCCGTTTTGATGATCCTCGGAGAGCTGGGAATTCAGCTGGGGCCTCTGCTGGCCACCGCCGGCATCGGAGCGCTGGCCATCGGTTTCGGGGCGCAGGGTCTGGTGAAGGATGTGATCAGCGGTTTCTTCATCATCCTTGAGAATCAATACCGGATCGGGGATGTGATCGAGGTGGCAGGCGTCTCAGGACTGGTGGAATCGGTTAGCCTGAGAAAGACGGTGCTGAGGGACCTTCAGGGAAAGGTCCACACCATCCCGAATGGCGAGATTAAGGTGGTGAGTAATTTTTCAAAGGAGTGGTCCCGCTCGGTTCTGGACCTGGGCATCTCCTACCGGGACGATATTGACCAGATCGTCGATCTTCTGATCCGGATTGGAAAGGAAATGGAGTCAGAGGAACCCTATAAGAGCGCCATCCTCGAGCCCCTCCAGGTCCTGGGGGTCGAAAAATTTGATGAATCCCAGATGGTCATCCGGATGATGGTAAAAACTGTTCCCCTGAAACAATGGGAGGTGGGAAGGGAGTTGCGGAGAAGGATTAAAATCCGATTCGATGAGAAAGGGATTCAACTCCCCTTTTCCCACCGGGCCCTTATATGGGGAGAACCCAAGAAAGAAGTTTAAAGTTAAGAGTGATGAGTTATGAGCGAATAATTTTTAATTCATAATTCTAAACTCATAACTCTCAATTCATCCCTTGAGGTTTTAATAATGAATAAACTTCTTCGAATCCTATTTGCGACTCCGGAAGCCGTCCCCTTTGCTAAAACAGGAGGGCTAGCGGATGTGGCAGGCGCCCTTCCCAAATTCCTTCACACGCTCGGATGCGAGGTGATACTGGTCATGCCCTATTACCGGATGGTCAAACGCTCCGGGTTTCCGCTCCAGTATCTGGGGGAAGAGATTGAGGTGCCCATCGGAGATGAAACCCTTCGGGCAGAGGTCTATCAGGGCTACCTGGATAAAAATATTCCAGTCTATTTCATTGGCAGGGACGAGTTTTTCGATAGGGAATATCTCTATAGCACCCCCAAGGGGGATTACTTCGACAATGCGGAACGGTTCGTCTTCTTCACCAGAGCGGTCCTCCATTTGGCCAAGCACATCCAATTCTCACCGGATGTCATTCACCATCATGAGTGGCAGACCGGATTGATCCCCGCCTATCTCAAGTCGATCTACAATAACGACCCCCTCTTCGGACAAACCGCAACGGTCTTCACCATCCATAACATCGCCTATCAGGGCCTTTTCAAGAAGGAGAAGCTCTCGCTCACCGGTCTTCCCCCGGAGATGTATAACCCGGAAGGAATCGAATTCTGGGAGAGGATCAATTTGATGAAGGCGGGAATCGTCTACGCCGATGCCATCAACACGGTGAGCCAGAAATATAGCGAAGAGATACAGAATCCCGAATACGGCTATGGACTGGAAGGGATTTTAAGAAAGAGAAGAAAGGATCTCTACGGCATCCTCAATGGCGTGGATTATCAGGACTGGGATCCCTCGCATGATTCCCACCTCATTGCCCGTTATGACCTGAACGATCTCTCAGGGAAGAGGGAATGCAAAAAAGATCTGCTGAAGGAATACGGTCTTCCACTCTCTCTCGAAAAAGCCCCTCTCCTCGGGATGATCTCGAGGCTCGCTGACCAGAAGGGCTTTGACCTCCTCGCAGAGATCATCGATGAACTCTTCACCTTTGACATCGGATTTGTCCTCCTGGGCACAGGGGAACAGAAATACCACGACCTCTTCAGTCGGATCGCCCAGAAATACCCGCAAAAAGCAGGGATCCGAATTGCCTATGACGACCGATTGGCTCACAAGATTGAAGCCGGAGCCGACTTTTTCCTCATGCCTTCGAAATACGAGCCCTGCGGCCTCAATCAGATCTACAGCCTGAAGTATGGGACCATTCCGGTGGTCCGGGCTACCGGCGGACTCGATGACACGATCACCCATTATGACCCTTCCACGGGAATGGGAAACGGTTTTAAATTCGCCCGCTACGATTCGAAGGATTTCCTGAACCAGATCAAAACAGCCATGGGGTTTTATGCTCAATCGGAACGCTGGACAAAACTGATCCGGAATGCAATGACCTCTGATTTCTCCTGGCAGAGATCAGCAGAGGCCTATCTTCAACTCTACCGCAAGGCCCTTGAGAAGAAGAGAGGAGCATTGTAAATTGCAAAATGCAAACTGCAAATTTGAAATTGGACATACGGGGAAGCGAAGCCTCCATCTCCTGACGGGATGCTTACTCTCCTTTTCTCTTCTCTTTCTCCCCACCTTCCTCGAAGCTCAAACCCCTCCTTTTAAAAACATGAACTTCCCGAGGCTCATCGAGACAGCGGAATTGGTTCCTTTCGTCAACCATCCTTCCGTTCGCATTATCGATATGCGAGAGTCCCTTCCGGACTATCTCAAGGGCCATATTCCAAATAGTGTCTATCTCCATTTCGAAAACCTCCGGGTTCCAAGAAACGGGATTCCTGCCCAGGGACCCGACCGGATCTTCCTCGAGAAATTGATCGGAGACTATTTAAGTGTCTCCAATCCGATGTGGGTCATCCTCTATTCGGAGAAATCGAATCCTAATGCCACCTTTCTCGCCTGGGTTCTCGACCATCTGGGCCATAAAAAGGTTGGGATCATCAATGGAGGATGGGAGAAATGGACAATCGGGAAGCTTCCGGTGATTCAAAACTATCCTTCTCTCTCCCCCAAGAAATTTTTCGGCAAAGTCAAGTCCGAAAGTCTGGCGGAAAAAAAATGGGTTCGGGACCGTCTCTCAACAAAAGAGGCCGTAATCGTCGATGCCCGGCCTCCCAAACAGTATAGCGGCGAAGAGGGTGAAGAGATTCGCAGAGGTCACATCCCCGGAGCGAGGAATCTGTTCTGGGAAACGACCCTCGAAGGGGATGAGGTCAAAGTATGGAAGAAGAGAGAGGATCTGGAGAAGCTCTTCGCAGAATTGGGAATCACGAAGGATAAAGAGGTTATCGTCCATTGTCGGACCGGAAGAGAGGCCAGCCATCTCTACTTCACCCTGAAATATGTCCTCGGTTATCCCCATGTCCGTCTCTACAGGGGATCCTGGGTCGAATGGTCCGCTGATCCAAACCTGCCTGTCAAAACCGGAACGGACCCGTAAGGTTACCCCAGCCTCTGGCACAAAACTTGCTGGATATTGGAGTCCCTCAATAGATTCCGGCAAAATGACGATAAACATATATAAATGGAAGGTTAAAGTCAGGAACAAATTTGAACATTCTCTTGCAAAATTGGATCGGAAGATGACTCGATCAGGAGAGCTCTCAAAATTTTGACTTGACAAGAATAAAAGATCTATGCCACTTTTTTATAAATTTTGGTTCTTTAATCTGTCATTGACCCTCTCAGTCTTCAAGGAGGAACATTCATCATGCACAGGATTCTTTGTGCGGGGATAATTTTGCTTCTCTCCTCCGCATGTCTGCCCGGCATCCATTCCCTTTCTTCAAAAAGCCATCCCAATGTTCCGCCAAAGGAGGCGGGCGAGCTTTCCCTTTTCACCCGGTCCGAATTGGAAGAACTCTTTCACGATCAGTCTGTTCCGCTCCGAAGCGATGATCCTGCCCCCCCGCCTACCGAGCGGGCAGGTGCACCCTCCCCTGTTTCAGTTCCTGAAAATCAAGTGGCCATGAGGAGCTTGAATCTTCCCATCAGTGATGAATCGAGTGACGATTTCAATCTCCAAATTCTTTCTGGAAACACGCTCGGGAGGAAGAAAGAGTTTGACATCCCCATCGTCATCAATGAGAAGGTGGAACACTTTCTTCATTATTTTCAAACCACGGCCAGAAACAGTTTTTCCAACTGGCTCGCCCGGTCCGAAAAATATATCCCCTTCATGAGGGAGGTTTTGAAGGAAAAGGGCCTTCCCGAAGACCTGGTCTATCTTTCAATGATCGAAAGTGGATTTAACCCTTACGCCTATTCAAGGAGCAAGGCCATGGGGCCCTGGCAGTTTATCTACCTGACCGGGAAAAGATACGGTTTGAAGTCAAACTGGTGGGTGGATGAGAGAAGGGATCCCGAAAAATCAACGATC
>Ga0209253_10005439_pt1 | contig 11043 bp, 8 predicted proteins | sample FrelakmetBRP12BR_FD_187145 | JGI IMG/M metagenome (GOLD analysis project Ga0209253, IMG submission 187145) | Freshwater lake sediment microbial communities from the University of Notre Dame, USA, for methane emissions studies - BRP12 BR (SPAdes)... | ecosystem: Environmental > Aquatic >... | reverse complement strand
GGTGTCGAGGCCCGGCAGGGCGTCCAGGATGGCGCGCTGGACGGTCAGGCCGCCGACGCCGGAGTCGAAGATCCCGATTCGTGACACCGGCGGATACTACCCCAGGGTGCCGATCACGGGGGGTTGGGCGTGCACACGCCGAGCGGCAAAGTCAGCGAGAACCGGTTCTCGGTGCCCACGAAGTGTGGGAACGGGAACGCGCAGCGGGACCAGATGATGGCGGGCGTCGTGCCGCGCAGGTCGACGGCGTCCATCCAGAGGGTGAGGTTGTCGCGATCGACCGGGCCGAAGGACACGCCGGGTGGGAAGCTCGGGCCGCACTGCACCACGTTCCGCCAGACCAGGCTCCCCAGGCCGTCCACGACCCAGGCGTCGAGCTCCTGGATGCCGGCCAGCCCGCAGTTCGGGTAGCCCTGCGGCGCGTTGGCGTCGGCCAGGAAGGCGTCGACCGTGAGCAGGTCGGGGATCCCGGCCGCGATGACCGTCCCGCACTCGAATGTTCCACAGTTCAACACACCGGTCCCCACCGTGACGGTCACCTGGCCGCGGTAGAGCGGGAGCGGGCGGTTGGCGCGCCACCCGGTGACCCAGTAGGTGTTGGGCCCCGAGAAGCCGGTGAGGACCACGCCCTGGACCGACTGGTTGATGCAGGGGACGTTCGCGGCGAGCACGTTCCCGGCCTGGTCGGTGACGCTCACGAATTCCACGCCCGACATCGGGCAGGCGCGGTTGCCGGTGCCCGGGGGCCAGTTCACCTGCGTGTCGTATGGGATGAACCCTTCCACGCCGTCGATGAAGGTGTTCCGGTCGAACTCCCAGTACACGGTGACGCTCGTGAGGGGGGCCGGGGCGGGCCCGCATCCGGCAACGACGAGGGCTGCTGCTGCAAAGGCGGCGATGCGTTTCATGAAGTTCCTCCCGGAACCAGAGGGACGGTGGCCCCTTTCCATTCTATTCACCCTTCCGGGGAAGGCACGGGAACGGACGGTGATTGGTCCTCATTTTTCGCCGGGAATTCCTGGCGCTCCGCGGGGTTGCTCCTTCGTGACGCCCCCCGGGAGTCGTGCTACGTACGGGGTTCCCTCCCGCCCCATCCGGAGCCCAACCTGCTCACTTCCCTGACCTCGGCCCTTCTCGACCTCCTGCCAGCCGCCCCTCGCAGCGGAGAGATCGACTACCTCCAGATCGTCCTCAACTCCGGGCTGGTGGTGGGCAGCGTGCTGGCCCTCCTGCTCGTGGCCTCGGTGACCTCCTGGGCCATCATCATCAAGAAGTGGCTTGCGCTGCGGAAGGCGCAGGACGAGTCGGCGAAGTTCCTCGAGGTCTTCTGGCAGTCGAAGCGGCTCGACGCCATCTACCAGGCTGCGGAGGGGCTTCCGGCCAGCCCCATCGCGGCGGTCTTCCGCGCCGGCTACGTGGAGCTCTCCAAGGTGACGGCCCAGAAGAAGGGGCCCGAGGGCGCCATGGCCGAGCAGCTCGGCGGCATCGAGAACGTCGAGCGGGCGCTCAAGCGCGCCGCAGTGGCCGAGGTGACCCAGCTCGAGTCGATGGTCCCCTTCCTGGGCACCACCGCCAGCGCCGCCCCGTTCGTCGGCCTCTTCGGCACGGTGTGGGGCATCATGCGGGCCTTCCACGACATCTACCAGATGGGCAATGCGAACCTCGCCACGGTGGCCAAGCCCATCTCGGAGGCGCTCATCGCCACCGCGGTCGGCCTCTTTGCGGCCATCCCGGCAGTGGTCTTCTACAACCTCTTCGTCTCGCGCATCCGGGTCCTCGACAGCGAGATGACCAACTTCTCCAACGACTTCCTGAACATCGTGAAGCGCCATTTCTTCAGCTAGAGGAACCGCGTGGCCATCGGGACGAGCGGCTCCGGCCGCCAGGCACTCACCGAGATCAACGTCACGCCGCTCGTCGACGTGATGCTCGTCCTGCTCATCATCTTCATGGTCACCGCCCCGCTCATCCAGCAGGGCGTCGAGGTCGCTCTCCCCGAGGTCAAGGCCCAGGCGGTGAAGGCCGAGGACCAGAAGCTGGTCCTCTCGATCAAGGCCGACAAGAGCCTCTGGCTCGGCACCGACGACAAGCCGGCCCGCCTCTCCCTTCCGGAGCTGGAGGAGAAGCTCAAGGCCAACGCCCGCGTGGCGCGAGACCGGGAGCTCTACCTCATGGCCGACCGGTCGCTTCCGTACGGGTTCGTCGTGGAGGTCATGGCCGCGGTCCAGCGCGCCGGCGTGACCAACCTCGGCATGATCACCAACCCGGTGCCGGAGCGCCCAGAGGGCGGGCGGAACTAGATGGACATGGACGGCGCGAGCGCGCTCCTGCGCCGCCCGGACCGGCTCTGGCCGCTCGTTCTCGTCTCGCTCGCCCTGCACGCGGTGCTGGTGGCGGCCAGCCTTCTCGTGCGTCCTCCGGCCATCGTCGATCTGGGCCAGAAGCCCATCGTGGCGAAGCTGGTGCGCCTCGGGGAGAAGCGCCCGGAGCATTGGCTTCCGCGCCAGGCCGTGCCGCCCCCCGAGGCCGCGCCAGCGGCTCCCGACGCGGTTCCGGTTCCCGCTCCCGCAGCGCCGGCACAGAAGACCGTCGCCCTCCCCGCGCCGAATGTGGCGCCAAAACCCTCCCCGCCCCGTCCGGCCTCGGCCAAGCCGGGCGGCAAGGGCTCCGACGCGCTCTCCCGCGCCATGGACAGGGTCCGCAAGGACGACAAGCTGGCGTCGAAGGAGCGCTGGGGCGATCCGGCCGGCCTGCCGCAGGGGGACGCCACGGACGGCTCCGAGGGAGACCGCTATCTCGGGCTCGTCACCCAGGCGCTCCAGTCCTCCTACCGCCTCCCCGCCACCATCTCGGAGCAGGAGCGGCTCCACCTGCACGCCGTGGTGGTCATCACCATCGAGCCGGACGGACGCGTCTCCAGCTTCCGCTTCGAGACGCGAAGCGGCAACGCCGCCTTCGACCAGGCGCTGGAGCGCGCGGTGCGGGAATCACGCCTCCCGCCGCCGCCGCCCGAGCTCCGGCAACGCTTCCGGACCATCGGACTGGGCGTGAACTTCAAGGTGTGAGGCCACGCACCAGGGACCCTCCATGACACGACCCCTCCTCGCCCTGCTCGCCGCCCTTCCCCTGCTCGCCCCGTCCGCCGCTCTCGCCCAGCGCCAGTACATCGACGTCGGCTCGCCCGACTTCCGCCCCCTGGCCATCGCCGTCGTCCCCTTCCAGTCCGGGCCGGGCGCCCAGGCCGACGCCGTCGACGTACAGTTGACGTTCCGTGACGACCTCTCCCTCACCGGCATCTTCGACCTGCTCGACCCTCGCTCCTTCCTGGCCGACGCATCGGAGGGGATGCAGGCCGGCACCATCAAGTTCCGGCGATGGTCGGACGTGGGCGCCGAGGGGCTCGTGAAGGCAACCGTCAAGCGGGAGGGGGCGCTGGTGGCTGGCGAATTGCACCTCTACGACGTCCGGGCCGGCCGCGAGGTGCTCTACCGCGTCTACCGGGAGCGGAGCGCGCGGGCGCTGGCCCACCGGTTCGCCGACGACGTGCTCCAGTACTACACCCGCGAGCCAGGCGTGTTCCGCACCCGCATCGCCGCCATTCGCAAGTCCAAGGGCGCCTGGGACATCGTGCTCCTCGACGCCGACGGCAAGGGGGCCGAGACGCTCCGGCGAGAGACCGCCATCGCGCTCCTGCCCACCTGGAGACCGGACGGCGGGGAGATCCTCTTCACCAGCTACCGGTCCGGGAAGCCCGAGATCTGGGGACTCCGGGTGCCCGACGGCACGCCGCGCCCGGTGGTCTCGCTCGGCGACCTGGCCAGTGGCGGCGTGTACTCGCCCGACGGGCGACGGATTGCGTTCACGGCGTCGGTGGACGGCAACTCCGACGTCTTCGTGGCCGACGCCGATGGCTCCGGGATCCGGCGCCTCACCGCCGACCCGGCAACCGACACCTCCCCCACGTGGTCGCCGGACGGGCGGCGCATCGCCTTCGTCTCCAGCCGCTCGGGCAACCCACACATCTACGTGATGAACGCCGACGGGTCCGACCAGCGGCGCCTGACCTTCCAGGGCAACTACAACCAGACCCCCCGATGGAGCCCGCGCGGCGACCAGATCGCATTCACTGCCCGTGACGAGCGGCGGGTCTTCGACGTCTTCCTGGTCTCCCCGGCGACCGGCAAGATCACCCGCGTCACCCAGGACCAGGGGCTCACCAACGAGGAGCCGTCCTGGGCGGCCAACGGGCGCCTTCTGGTCTTCGTCACCGACCGCGGCGGGCGGCAGCAGCTCGTGATCTCGAACCCCACGGGGGACAGGCAGCACGTGGTCACCTCCGACCCGGCCGGCCTCGGCGCACCGTCCTGGGGGCCGCTTCCCCCGTGAGCCGCGAACCCTCCGAGCGCGTCGCCGCCATCGACGTGGGGACGAACACCGTCCTCCTCACCGTGGCCGAGCGGCGGGGCCGGTCGTTCCGGCCCGTGGTCGAGCGGGCCGAGATCACGCGACTGGGGCGCGGGGTGGACCGCACCGGTCGGCTCGATCCGTCCGCCATCGCCCAGACGGTCGCCGTGATCGCCCGCTTCGCCTCGGAGGCCCGGTCGCTGGGAGTGACCCGCATCGCCGCGGTGGCCACCAGCGCGGCTCGCGACGCGGCCAACGGCGCCGAGTTCTTCGAGGCCACCCAGGCGGCGGCCGGGCTCGTTCCCGAGATCATTCCCGGCAGCGAGGAGGCGCGCCTCGTCCACCTGTCGGCCTGGGTCGACTTCGGGGCGCCGGGCGGGCGACTGGCCGTTCTCGACGTCGGCGGCGGCTCGTCCGAGCTGACCTGGGGAGACGGGCCGGTGCCCGAGGGGCGGCGCAGCTTCCAGATGGGCGCGGTGCGGCTCACCGAGCGGACCTCGCCCGGAGACCCGCCCTCCGTGGACGACCTGCGTCGCATGCGGGAGGCGGCTTGCGCGGCGCTCCGCGAGGTGAAGGAGATCCGCACATCCGGGGTGCTGGACGGCGCGCGACTGGTCGCGGTCGCGGGGACGGTCACCACCCTGGCTGCAGTGGCCCAGGCTCTTCCCGAGTACGACGCGACACGCGTCCACGGGTCTCCCATGTCCCTTCGAGACCTGGCGGCGCTGCTCGCACGCCTGGCCCCCCTGACCACCGCCGAACGAGCGGGACTGCCCGGGATGGAACCGAAACGGGCCGACGTCATCGTGGCGGGCGCGGTCCTCGTCGCGACCGTCCTCGAGCTGGGCGGCTTCGACGCGCTCACCGTGTCCGACCGCGGCGTTCGCTGGGGGCTTCTCCACGACCGGTTCGGATCCGGAGCCGCCGGTGCGTGAAGGCTGGGCGGTGGTCTGCGATTTCGACGGCACGACCCTGACCGAGGACCTCGGCGACGCCGTGTCCCAGCACTTCGCCGGCCACGCCACCTGGCGCCGCGCCGAGGACGAGTACCGCGACGGCGCGTTCTCCTTCGGCGAGCTGCTGCGAAGGATCTTCGAGCCCATCACCGCTGGCGCCGAGGAGATCGCCGACTTCGCCCGGGAGCGGGCCGTGTTTCGCCCCGGGTTCGAGCCGTTCGTGACCGCCTGTCTCCGCGCTGGACGACCCTTCATCGTCTGCTCGGCCGGGCTCGACGTCTACATCGAGCCGGTGCTCGCGCGCCTGCCACCGCCGCTGCGCGCCCATGTCGACCTACGATCCAACCGGGCCCACTGCTCGCCCTCCGGCATGCGGCTCGAGTTCCACCGGCCGGCGCGCGCCGACGGGTGCGGCCGCTGCGGCTTCTGCAAGGGAAGCGTCGTCCGCGAGCTGCAGGCGGCCGGCCACAAGGTGGTGGTCTGCGGCGACGGCACGGCCGATCGCTGCGCCGCCGACGCCGCCGACTTCGTCTTCGCGACCCGCCGCCTGATCGACCATTGCCGGGAGCGGGGCCTCGCGTACCGCCCGTTCCAGGACTTCCACGAGGTGATGGCGCACTTCCCGCGCTGACGGCGCCCGCCGGTCAGAAGAAGCCGACGGCAAAGTGCGGGGCGAAGATCGGCTCGTTGATCCGGTATTCGGGGTTCAGGTTGAATCCCACGTCGAAGGCGGCCGGCCCGACCGGCGTGATGATCCGGAAGCCGAACCCGAGGTTGGTGCGGAGCTTCCCCAGATCGACCAGGGTGGTGTCGTACCAGAGATTCCCGACGTCGGCGAAGAAGCCGAGCTCGGTGGCCTTCCAGAGCGGAACCCGGAGCTCGGCGCGGAAGAGCACCGACGCCTGCGCCCCCTGGCTGGGGAGCATGATCCCCTGCTGGACCAGCTTCTGCAGCTGGGGCGAGCATCCCAGGCCCGAGAGCACGCTGGCGCAGCGTTCGGTCTGCGCGGCCACCACGCCTCGCTGGTCCTGGGGGATCATCTCGTTCTCCCCGTATCCCCGCATGGTCGTCGCGCCACCCAGGTAGAAGCGCTTGGGGGCGATGGTGACCGACTGCGAGTCGAGCGGGAAGACCTGCCCGGCCTGCGTGGACAGGGCGAGGACCATGCCCCAGAGCGGCACGTAGCCGGTGAGCGTTCCCTGCAGCTTGATCAGGTTGACGTGGGTGTCGCTGCGGAACGTGGTGAACGGCGTGCCGATGGAATGGGAGAAGTCGGCCAGCACCTCGGCGTAGATCCCCTGGGTCGGCCGGGCGGTGTTGTCGCGCAGGTCGAAGGAGATCCGGGGCTGGATCGAGAAGAGCCAGGTGAGCCCCTGTGGGAACAGCTGGCGCGCCTCCTGGGGATTGGTGGCGTCGATGATGGGATAGGCGGTGCGGCTCGTGACGTCGTCGACCTCCAGTTGCCCGGTGAGCGATGCCGAGAGGCGCCCGAGCCGGATGAGGTCGGCACCCAGGATGAGCGCACCTCGCAGCAACTGATAGGCGGCCTGGATCTTGTGCTGGGCGATGATGTCGGCGCGCAACGCCACCGAGCGCAGGTCGAAGGCGCGGGGCTGGCGCAGGCCAAACTCACCGAGCCACTCCAGTCGATCGGCGGGAGGGATGACGACCAGGTCGGGGCGGAAGATCGCGAGCGGGTAGTTGGCCTTGGCCCGGGCCTGGAACCCAATGGCGTTCCCGAAAAGGTTGGGGAGGTCGTACTCGGCCCCGGCTCGCGGCCCCTCGGCGAGAGAGAGGCCGAGCGAGCCGACCACGCTCTGCCATGCGCGCTCCTCCACCTGGACGAGCACGGTCTTCGACTCCTGGGGCACGTCGGGGTCGGCCAGGTGGATGGTTGCCGACCGGAAGATCCCGAGCCGGAGGAGGTCGGTCTGCGCGGCGGCGGCCTTCTCCAGGTCGAACACCTGCCCCACCTGGAACCCGACCACCCGTTCGATGAGGGCGGTTTGCGTCCGCTTGTTCCCCGCGACCACCACGGCGGCCACGCGGACCTGGGGCCCCTCCTCGATCCGGAAGCGAACCGTGGCGCGGGTCCGGTCGGCGTTGAACTCGGGGGAGCCCTGGACGCGCGCGTAGATGTGCCCGGTGCGAGCGTAGGCCTCCTGGAGGGACTGGCGGCTCACCGCGATCCGGGACAGCGACAGCGGCGACCCCACCTCGATCCTTGCCGCGGCCAGCAGCTTTTCGCTCGAAAGGCGGTCGTTGCCGTCGATCACGACCGCCTCCACCAGCGTGCGGACCCCCTCCTTGACCTGGACGTCCACGTCGACCCACCCGCCCACGGCGTCGAGCGTGATGCGGCGCACCTCCACCGTCGCTTCGAGGAATCCGTCTTCCCGGTACTGCTCGGCCACGAACTGCGTGCCGATCCGCCAGGCCTCGGCGTGGTAGACCACCTCGGGGTCGGAGGTCAGATACGGGACCGGGTCGCGGGTCGCCAGGCCGCTGCGCCAGGCCAGCGAGTCGAGGTCGGCGCGCCCCTGGTCGGCCTCCAGCTTGGGGGCGAGGGCGAACCCCTCCGACAGGCGCTTGCGCAGCCATTCGTCGTCGTGGTGGGTGGCGCCGGCGAAGCGCACCTCCCGCAACCGGAACAGGCGATCCGGGTCCACGTGGAACCAGACCGTGACCTCGTCGCCGTCCGCCACCTCCTCGGTCCAGACCCGGGCCTGGGCGAAGCCGAAGGCCGCCAGGAACGTCTGAAGCCGTTCCGCCGCCCCCTCGATGGTGGTCGTGTCGAGGGGGACGTCTCCGTCGTATCCAAGCCGCTCCCGGAGCTGGGCGGCTCCAAAGGGCGCGTCCCCCGTGAAGCGGAAGGTGAAATGCGGACCGGCCTCCACGGAAAAGTCGACGCGCGCCTCCCGACCGTCGACCGTGACGAGGGGTGAACCAACTCGCGCCCGGTACCACCCGCCCTTGCGCAGCGCATCCCGCACCGCGCGCAGATCGGTGTCGAGGGTGTCCTCGTCCAGGATCTCGCCGGGCCGTGTCTGGATGCCCCGCCGAAGCACCTCCTCGGAGAGGCCCGTGCTGGGACCGATGGTCACGGCGGACACCCGGGTCGGCTCGCCGGCCTCGACCACGAAGATGACGTCGGCGTCGACCCCGCCCTTGTCCTCCGGCGTCACGCGGGCCTGCCTGTAGCCGTGGCGCGCCAGCAACTCCCGCATGGCCCGCGCCGAGGCCTCCAGCCGGCCCGCGTAGATCTCGGCCCCCTTGGGAAGGGAGGCCGCCTGGAGGAGCGCGGCCGCCGAGACCGGAAGTGCGCCTCCGCGCCCCTCCACGTTCACCGATGCGGCGGCGCGACGGGGAGCGCAATGGACCTCGACCCGCACCCGGGGTGTCTCGGTCGTTCCGCCGGCGGGAAAGGTGATCACCTCCACGTTGGCGCACTTGCCGGTCAGGTACAGGGCCCGGACGGTGCGCTGCGTGGCCTGGGGGCTGAGCGGCTGGCCGGCCTGCACCGCGACCAACGGGCGGAGCAACCTGGCGTCCTCCCCGGGGGGCAGGCGCAGATCGACCTCGACCACCATCGGCCGGAACGGGACAGGCGGGGCGACGACGACCGGCGCGGCTCCCAGCAGCAGCGCCGCGAGAACCCCCGGGGCGCTCAATCGTTCCACTCCCAGCGAAGCTTGAAGTCGGCGCCCAGGTCCCCTCCGGAGACGTCGGTGCTGTCGTTGTCCCACTGCGCCTGGATGCTGGCGCGGTCGCCGAGACGATACTCCACCTGGGCCTTCTGGCCCCCACCCTGGTTGGAGAGGGGCGCCTGGTAGCGCACCCGCAGCTTGCCGTCCAGGGCCTTGGTCTCGAACTCCCAGCGGGGCTCGACCGTGAGGCTGGTCTTCGAGTAGGCGCTGGTGAGCCGGACGTTCACGTCCTGGAAGACCCCGGTCTGGGGCGCGAAGCGGCGAAGTTGCTGCTCCAGGCCCGACACCGTGAAGAGCGCCTGTGCGGCCGCCGCACCGGCTGCAGCCCCCAGGTTGCTCCCCACGGTGGCGTCGCGGCTCGTGTAGCCGAGCGAGAGCAGCGTGATGATGTCCTGCTGCGAGAGCATGGGCGTGCTCGAGAGCTGGAGCTTCAGGTCATCCAGGTCGCCGAACACGTGCAGGAAGACCCGGTAGTCCTTGAGCGCGGCCTCGCCGGTGACGTCCATCACCATGCGCAGCCGGTTCCGCTCGGTGAAGTCCATTACCGCGCGGCTGAGCACGAACTCGTTCCCGCGGTAGAAGCCCCGGCCGCCGGGAAGGAAGGCCAGGTTCCCGATCATGCCGATCGCGGCCAGGCTGCCGGTGAGCAACAGCTCGCCTCGGGCCTGGCCACGGACCAGGTCGTTGTCGATGCGGGCGTCCCCGTCCACCAGGAGGCGGATGTCGAACCTGAGCCACTCGCCTGCCGGGTCGTAGGCGCGCGGCGGGGTGGTTGCCGCCGAACCCACCGTCAGCATTCGCTTGTCGAGGTCGAAGGGCTCGGTGTAACGCGCCGCCATGACCCGCAGGGTCCCGGCCAGCGTCATGGCGTCGAGCGACCCGAAGGCCTCCAGCTTTCCCGACAGCACGGTGGGCAGCCAGGATGGGATGGCCACCGGAACCCGGTCCAGGTCGGCCTCGATGCGAATGGCCCGAGGGACGAAGCTCGAGAGCCCCACCTCCCCCCGGAGCTGCGTCGGCGCGCCGTTGACGGTCGCGGAGAGCTTTTCGAAGAGCACCAGGTTCTGGGAGAAGGCCAGGTCGCCGGCGATCGAGGCGAACGCGATGGGCAGCTCGCGCAGCCGGAACCCTGCGTCGGCCAGCCTTCCTCCGCCCACGATGTGGGGCTCCTCGAAGGTCCCGGTGATGGCGGCGTCGACGGTGAGCTGGCCGTGGGTCTTCACGATGCCCGGCAGGAGCCCGCCGAGCAGTCGAAGGTCGATGGTCCCTGCCGCAGTGAAGTCCAGCACGCCGTCTCGCGCCCGGGCCCCGGAAGCCGAGAACTCGGTGTTGGTTCCCTGGAGCGTGAACGACTCCACGACCATCCGCTGCCGTCCAACGGCCAGGACCATCGGGTCCTTGTTGCCGACCCGGAAGTCGGCGTAACCGAGGCGGACGCGATCGAGGACGAGGCTGGCCTGCGATTCCCGGACGAACTCGAGATCGCCCTTGGCGGTGGCGCGGCCGTGGGCCTGGGCCCGGAGGCCGGCGGGGGGGCCTCCTGGAAGAAAGCGGGTGAGGTCCTCGACGTCGATGTCCGCCGAGGCCTCGTAGGGCATGGCGCCCTCGAGCGTCGCGCGCCCCGTGAAGCTGACACCGGCGGTCCCGGCCTGGAGCGTGAGCTCCCGCCCCCGGAGTAGCCCCTTCGCATCCACGGCCCCGATGGGCACGCCGATGGCCCTCACCTCGTCGCCGGTGAGCGAGAACTTGATGTCCGGCTGCTCCACGCTGCCGCCGAACTCGGCCTCTCCGTCGACCGTGCCGCCCCATCCGTCGCCAGGAAGTCCGAGGCCGTCGAGGGACAGGTCGGCGAAGTCCACCGAGAGATTCCAGGGCGACGGGGCGGGGAAGTGAACGGTTCCAGTGCCCTCGGCGACCGCCTCTCCCCGATGCAACTCCGCGGTCTCGATGACCGCCTTCTCCCCTTCGACGATGCG
>Ga0209253_10005438_pt1 | contig 11043 bp, 11 predicted proteins | sample FrelakmetBRP12BR_FD_187145 | JGI IMG/M metagenome (GOLD analysis project Ga0209253, IMG submission 187145) | Freshwater lake sediment microbial communities from the University of Notre Dame, USA, for methane emissions studies - BRP12 BR (SPAdes)... | ecosystem: Environmental > Aquatic >... | reverse complement strand
GCCTTCACCTCAGAGAAAAGGCGCAGCTTCTCCTCCCGACTCAGGGTAGGGCACTCACCAGTGGTGCCCGCCACCACCAACCCATCGCTTCCCGAGTTAAGCAATGCCAAGGCAAGCTTTCTCGCCTGCTTATAATTGACAGCCCCCTTATCATCAAAAGGAGTAACCATCGCAGTAAGAAGACGACCCAGTTTTCTCAAGTGGCACCTCCTCGGAGATTGATATATTAAACCTTTGGAAATCAATAATCAATAGCTGAGTTTTGAAGGTATTTGGCAAACAGCATCCTGCCTATTGATATCTCGGAGAGGCAAATCGATGGAGAACCAGGAGCGAAGGAAAAACCCTCTAGAGACCCAGAAGTTTATCGAGTCCAAAAACTGCATCTTTAAGTTCAACTACCTTCTTAATAGCCATAGTAACACCAGGCATGAAGGCTTCACGGTTTATCTGGTCGAGGCGTATCCTCAGCGTCTGCCCCGGGGCGCCCAGAATAACCTCCTGATGAGCTAACAAGCCGGGCATTCTCACGGCATGCAGTGATACACCACCTATCTCGCCGCCGCGACTCCCCACAACCATCTCCTTCTTGGCTGGGACACGGACAAAATCCTTGCCCCTGGCTGCAACCATATCCCTTGCGGTAGCAACAGCAGTCCCCGAAGGAGCATCCATCTTCTGCTCATGGTGGAGCTCAATAATCTCAGCATAATCGAAAAACCTTGCAGATATCTTAGCCAGATGCATCATCACAACTGCTGCGACAGCAAAGTTAGGGGCAACCACCGCCCCCACCTTGTTCTTCTGACACAGCTTCTCTATCTCACCCAAGTCTGATGCAGACAACCCTGTAGTTCCAATCACAAGAGCAACTTTGTGATTCACCGCAGCCCTGACCGCCGGCATCGTAGACTCGGCAACGGTGAAATCTACCATCACTTCAGGGCGAGTTTGTACGAGAGCAGACTCCAGATTGGAGAATAAGGGAATCGAGCTAGACCCACCGGGCAATGTCAGTTCACTCTTACCCGCCTTGATGTCTACCCCAGACACCGCCTCAAGCTCAGCATCACGACAAACAGCACTGAGTACCTCTTGCCCCATCCTGCCCAATACCCCATGAACCAAAACCTTTATTCGCTTCATCCCACTTAACGAACCTTCTTTTCGATAAGCCGACTATCTGTCAGGTGGTCTTTTGTGAGTAACACCTTTGGGACGTTCCCTGTCCAGCCTTCTAGCATCGGGCTCGCCGCCCTCGCCACGAGGGCGATGCGAAGGCGGTCGAGAGTCAGCGTGTTTTTTGAAGGGGTAGGACGGCGACTCCTTTTGCTCAGTACCCGCGTTGGCGCCTGGTACCTGAGATAGCTTCTGAAACACCGCACGCCTTGAAAGGTTTACCCTGCCCATGCGGTCTATCTCCGTGACCACGACCATCACCTCGTCACCAACCTTAACCACTTCTTCAACGCTAGGAGCAGGATAATCAGCCAGCTCGCTGAGATGTACCAATCCTTCCTTGCCAGGAAGAATTTCAACGAATGCGCCGAAACTGGCTAAACGAGTTACCCGCCCATTGTATATCTTACCCACCTCGACGTCCCTTGTCAGGTCCTCGATCATCTTTATCGCTTTTTGAGTCGCTTCCTCGTTAGGTGAGCCGATAAGGATAGTGCCATTATCCTCGATATCGATAGTTACCTTGGCTTCACTCATTATTGACCTTATGGTCTTGCCTCCAGAGCCAATTACATTGCGGATTTTGTCAGGGTCGATGGTTATCTTTATCAGTCTAGGGGCATACTTGCTCAGCTCAGTCCGGCTGGCACTAATAGTCTCTTTCATCTTCTCCAGTATATACATGCGAGCCGCTTTGGCTTGGCTCAGCCCCTTTGCCATTACTTCATAGCCTATGTTTTTCACCTTCAGGTCTAACTGAAGAGCCGTTACACCTTCTGAAGTTCCCGCCACTTTGAAATCCATGTCACCCAGAGCGTCCTCAATGCCAGCGATGTCGGTAAGCACAGCGTACTTACCCTCTGCACCTGTCACCAAACCCATTGCCACCCCAGCCACCGGCGCCTTGATAGGAACGCCAGCATCCATAAGAGACAGACTGCTGCCGCACACGCTAGCCATAGAAGTACTACCGTTAGAACTCAGCACCTCCGAGACAAGACGGATGGTATATGGGAACTCTTCCTCTGAAGGAAGCACAGGAACCAAAGCCCGCTCCGCTAGAGCCCCATGCCCGATTTCACGACGCCCCGGAGTGCCAGCGCGCTTCACCTCGCCCGTACTGAACGGCGGGAAGTTGTAGTGATGCATGTACCGTTTGCTCTCCTCCTGTCCAATGCCATCTATCCGCTGCTCCTCACCCGGTGTCCCCAGAGTAGCGATAGTCAGCACCTGGGTCTCGCCCCTGGCGAACAACCCGGAGCCATGCGTGCGTGGGAACCGCCCCACCTCGCATGTAATGGGTCGGATATCGGTCAAGCCTCGCCCATCGATACGGACCCCTTTCAGCAGGATAAGACTTCTCACTACTTCCTTCAGCCCTGAATCTAAAGCAGCAGTAATCTCTGCTGAAGAATAGTTGCTTCCCAACTTTGCAACTATCTCTTTCTTTAGCTCTGCCAGAGCCGCCTCGCGCTCAGCACGGTTTCTCCAGCTAGGACCTTGACCAAGCTTATCTCGGATGATAGCCGTAACTGTTGACTGCAGCCCGGGGCTGAGTTCCTTCGCCTCGAGCTGTAGTTTAGGCTTCCCCCAAGCCTGAATAAGCTGATCCTGTATAGCAATAATCTCCCGATTCCCTACCTGCCCGAATTTAATGCCTTCGAGCAGGATTTCCTCAGTCTCCTCTTTAGCCTCAGCTTCAATCATTACCACACCATCCCTGGTGCCGGCAATGACCACATCCAGTTTGCTCTGATTGAGCTGCGTAAAAGTCGGGTTGAGCACGTACTCGCCATCAATGTAGCCAACGCGAACAGCACTAACCGGACCCGCAAAGGGGATATCGGAGACAGAAAGCGCCGCAGAGGCACCTATGACAGCCAGGATATCAGGTGGATTTTCCTGGTCGGCAGATAGAACCGTCACCACAACCTGAACATCGTTACGCAGACTTTTTGGGAAAAGGGGACGTATTGACCTGTCCGTAAGCCTGCTTGTTAGCACAGCCTCCTGTCCAGGTCGACCCTCCCTCCTGAAAAAACTGCCGGGTATCTTCCCAGCAGCATAGAGTCTTTCCTCGTAGTCCACTGTAAGCGGAAGAAAGTCTGTACTCTCCCTGGGCTCAGCGCTGATACAAGCAGTAACCAGGACCACTGTATCCCCATAGCGTACAGTGACCGCTCCACCTGCTTGCCCAGCGAGAACCCCGGTTTCGATGACCAGATTCCTCCCCCCGATCTCGCCCTGAAAACTATATGTCATCAAAATTTAACCTCCCTAATTTTCCCACACCAGAAGCCTCTCCTACTTCCGGAGCCCAAGCTTATTTATCAATTGGCGATAGCGTTTCACATCATTTTCGCTGAGATACGTCAGAAGACGGCGACGTTGCCCTACCAGCTTCAAAAGCCCTCTTCGAGAATGATGGTCATGCTCATGCGTTTTGAGGTGCTCAGCTAGCTGATTTATGCGCGCTGTAATCAGCGCAACCTGAACCTCAGTCGAGCCACTATCCTTTTCATGAACCTGGAAGCTACGGACAGTAGCAGTTTTCTTCTCATTTTCTACCATTAAATCACCCCATTCCTTGTTCTATCAAATAGGTTATTTATTATAACATGAGTCGAGGGTCATGTAAATTTAAACACAGACCAAGATATAGAAAATCGAATGTAAAAATGGAGTTCAATCCATGACCTTTGAGGTTGAGAACACTGATAATTTACAGGAGTGGGAGAGCAAATCTTACCTCTACCCACTCCTGGAAGTCGCACCAGGGGACAGAACCACAGGGGGGCTTCCTGTGCCTAGGTTACGCGTTTCGATATCATCTCTACAGGCTGCGCCAAAATCCAAGCCCTTCGTTCCTTCATCAACACATAAAGAGCTATAGTCTCGTTGCATTCAACACAAATTGTCTCACTCACTCCGTTGAAGTCATCCTTGCAGGTCGTCATCAATGTCCCTGTAGCACATGAAGGGCATCTGGCTACCAGATGATGCCTGTTCACGCAATCATAGCAAACTACTTTTGGCAATTTTTCTTGAGCCATTTTTTCTCCTCCTCCTGTTCATTCAATCTGCGAGCGAACCTTAAAACAATAGAAGGGTTCTCTGAATCTACCCAACAAAAACCAAGCCTACTGCTCGGGACTCTTTCGACCGGACCTCTTCTCCTTACCGCCAACTACCTGGACAGGCTCCGCCAGAAGCCAGGCCTTGCGCTCCTTCATGACCACATAGAAACCGACAGCCGCCTTGCAATCATTACATTCAGCCTCAGCAATACCGTTGAAATCCTCCGGGCATGTTGTCACCACAACCCCAGTCTCGCACTTCGGGCAGGCAGCCACCAGATGATGTCGGTTAACACAATCATAGCAAACTACCTTGGGCAACTTCTCGTACGGCATCAGTTCTCCCCCCTCTTATATTTTAATCACTATTTGGAGGTGATTGTAAACCAGTGATAACGATATGTCAATGCAAATTCTTCTGGTTACCAGCCCCTTGCTAAAAACACCTCTTTCCTCCAGCATAATACAAGCAGTACCATAAAATCAAGCGATATTGCTCTTTCCCAACAGCCAGGCTACAATCTAGGCAGCCCCAAAAAAGCGATTCCAAATAGGAGGCGGTTTGGGTTGTACGAGAGAATACTTGTTCCGCTAGACGGCTCAGAGCTAGCCCAGATAGCCCTGCCCTACGCAGAGAAGGTTGCCGGAAGACTGGGTTCCCAGATCACCCTTCTCTACGTTAGCGGGACGACCGAAGACAAGTTTCACAACATGCACCAGTTCTACCTCCAGAAGATGGTGGAAAATACCAGGCTGGAAGCCGAAAGATATCTCGATAATCCAGAATCTAAAACAGCGAAAGTAGAGGCAGCAATCTTACTCGGCGACCCCGCCGAGGAGATTGTAGACTTCGCCGAAAAAGGGGATATCGGCTTGATTGTCATGTCAACCCACGGACGCTCAGGTATTAAGCGCTGGGCTATGGGTAGTGTGGCTGACAAGGTGTTAAGAGCAACAAACAAGCCTGTAGCCCTTGTTAGAGCTAAGCACACCCGCCCCAACGACTCGCAAGAGCTCATCCTTAACCGTATCCTCGTCACGCTGGACGGTTCGAAGCAAGGGGAAACAGTACTTGCTTACATTGAGGAACTCGCCTTCAAGCTCAATACAGAACTCATCTTACTGCAAGTGGTAGTACCTGACTACCATATCTACAGCGGCGGGGGACAGGAGTACAGCGTCTACTCTGAACAGCAGCTAGAATCCGCCAAAGCACTTGCCAGAGACTACCTGGAGAGTCTAGTGGTTGGGCTGCAGCAAAAAGGCATAAGTGCAAAATCCCATGTCACATTCGGGACAGCGGCTGACGAAATCATCAAATTCGCCGACGCTGTTGATGCAGGACTGGTAGCCATGTCAACTCACGGACGCTCTGGAGTCAGCCGCTGGGCATTAGGCAGTGTTGCGGAAAGAGTGCTGCGCGCCGGGAACACTCCAATCTTGCTTGTGAGGGTTCCAGGATCTGGGACAGAGTAGCACCCAGAAATACTTCTAGCCGTACTCCCGACTAACCAATGCAGATAAACAATCTGTATCAGCGTCGGCGCGAGGTTTTACCGCCAGATGTGGCTGTATCAAGCAGAGAGCTCTTCAACGACTTAAAGGCATCAAACCATTTCTTCTTGAGATCATCCGTCCACTCAGGGTCAAAATTAGGGAATTTTTGAAGCAATATCCCCACCCAGGGCGAGTCCCCGCTCGATTCTGCTGGAGGTTTGCCCACTCTCAGTACATCACCACTTGGTACAGCTTTCCTGCCCCTGCCTCGAGGGGCTGACTTTCCTAGATGCGGAGCAAGCCCTATATCAGCCTCCTGAGATATAGCCAGGAAGAAACTCAAGCACTTGCGCCCTATGTCACCGCTGGCTCCTCGTGACTTAAACTTGTCCTTTATCTGCGCCTTCGTTGCATGAGATAGGTCTAGCTCAGCAAACAATGGCTCATACGCACGCCGCACCATCCCCGCAAGAACCTCTCGTCGCTCTTCGCCTTCCGATTTGAGCAACTGCTGTAGTGCCGGGGTCGGATAACCATCAAGAGTCATCAAGTCCAAGAAGATGAACGAACCTTTAAGCATAGAACAGTTGCTTTTAGTTATCTTGAGTGCATTGAAGTAGCTGGAGTCGAAACGCGATGGGGTATGTTTAGATAATTCTCTGATAAGCTTGTGCCAGGATCGATATGACACGTAAGGGGGCAACCGCCCCTCTGTTAATCTTTTCTGCCTGTCCTGCACATTTCCCCCTTTAAAAAGGGCTGTGTTGCGCGAAGTCTACCATGTCCGGATAAGAAATGCAATACTTGGATAACCTGTTTTTCTCCAAAGCAAATAACCAATTACGAAGCTATTCTTAAGCAATTCACGCGGAATTCCGAATATCAAACTGCACCCTCTCTTGTCATCATCGCTTTTGCCGCACAGCACAGCGACCAAACTCACATACCCATACAACCAATGCTCCCGTCGATGTCAAGTTTTCCAAAAAGGATAGCCCTGGTGATAGAAGGATAAGTTTTAAGACTTTTGGGATAAAAAACTTGGCAACTTGGAAAATTTTTTGACGGTGCTCTTTGGAGAACCTTAAGATGGCTTCACTCTTTTGAACGAAACTGTCCGGACTATGAGCTTTACGAAGCTGGAAAGGAGGTGGAAAGCGTAGCTCAGAAGACAGGGGGCTGTGTCAAAATTCCCCTCGTTTTCCACATTGAGTTTAGCGCAAATAAGGGCTATGTGACCAGATCTTTTGGACAAAGAGGATACTTTCCAGCACTAAGTTAAAAGAGTGAGAAGTGGCTAGACAATTATAAGGATATAAGGAAGGAGGACAACCGACAATGAAACAAAAGATGGTGGCAGCTGTGGATGTAGGAACATCCAAAGTTTGCAGCCTGCTGGCAAATGTCGATGCCGAAGGCTCCATCCAGATCGTAGGTATAGGTATCGTCCCTTCTCAGGGAATACACAAAGGATTGGTAGCTGATATCGACCAAGCCAGCGAATCGATTAGACAATCTGTAAGGAAGGCAGAGCAAACTAGTGGTGAGAGCATATCCTCAGTCTATCTGGGAATTAGCGCAAGCAATATTAGCTCCCAGTGCAGCCGCGCCACAGTAAGCGTGGGCAAAAACGCTCGCACTGTACAACAGGGCGACGTTCAAAGAGCTCTCAAGGTTGCTCGCGAGATTGACCTCTCTGACGAGAGAAGGCTGCTCCATGTTATCCCGACCCAGTACACTCTCGATACCCAAATTGGAGTTCAGGACCCCAAAGGGATGCACGCCTTCAGAATGGACCTGGATACCCACATTGTGACTATACCCCAGAGTTCTGCTGAAAACATAACCAAGTGCGTGCACAAAGCAGGTATAAACATCGAGGGGCTAGTCCTCCAGTGCTTGGCTAGCGCCCAAGCGGTACTTCATCCTGATGAGACTGATGCCGGTGTAGTGCTGGCGGATATAGGTGCTGGCACCACAGGTATATCAGCCTACAAAAACGGCAATCTTTTGCTCACCGCTGTTTTGCCTGTAGGTGGGCACCAGATCACCAGAGACCTCTCTGTTGGTTTAGGGATACCTGTCGAACTGGCGGAACAGCTCAAAAAAGAGCATTGCAACCTGGCGGAAAAGGAAGACCCCGATGCAAAAGAGGAGCCGTCGGTGCAAGTCAATTTCGACGGCGTGGGGAGGATTTACAAGAAGGACATCAACGACATAATAAGAGCACGCATGGACGAGATAATGAAACTGATTATCTCCCAATTGGTGCAGCAGATGCAATCTCAAAGTTACCTCTCCTACGTGTCCGAGTTCCCCGCAGGCTTGGTGCTAACCGGAGGAACTGCCAACCTGGGTGGATTAAGGTTCGTCGCCCAAGACATCTCTGGGCTTCCTACCCGCATCGGAGTCCCCACTGGCTTGTCCGGCATAGCAGATCGGCTTCACGATGCCGCCTACTCAAGCAGCGTCGGTATCCTGCTCTGCAGCGGCAAATCCTGGCGTCAAGAACAGAGTTGGGCAAGAGAAGGACGACTGCGGGACAAGGTTGTCGATAGGGTCAAGTCCGTTGGTCAGTTTGCACCTTGGGCTAGGAGATAAAACCTGGATTGGCAACTAAACAACAAAATAGAAAAAACTATAAGGAGGTATAAGAAAGATGGCAGACAGTGGTATGGTACTCACTCCTCCGGCGAAAATAAAGGTCTTCGGGATTGGCGGTGGTGGCTCTAACGCGGTCCGCCGGATGGCGAGAGGTAGGTTAGATGGCGTGGACCTCTATGCGATAAATACTGACTCTGTGGCTTTGGCATATACCACAACAACTGACGATAAAATCACCACAGTCCAAATTGGACCCAAGGTAACCAAAGGCATGGGAGCAGGTGGTGACCCCAAGGTTGGCGCCATGGCTGCAGAGGAGAGCCGTGAAGAACTGCGCAAAAATGTGCGTGATGCTGACATGATCTTCATAGCTGTTGGCATGGGCGGTGGCACAGGAACAGGAGCAGCTCCCATTGTAGCTGACGTAGCTAAGGAATCCGGGGCGCTGACGATTGCAATAGTAACCCGCCCGTTCACCTTCGAGGGTCAGCATCGACGTGACCAGGCTGACCAAGGTATACAGCGATTGCAGCCGGCTTGCGATACCTTGATTATAATTCCCAACGACCGCATACTGGGACTCTGCGATCGCAGAACAGCGGCAGACAGCGCTTTCAAGCTGGCGGACGATATCCTGTTCCAGGGCGTCTCAGCCATATCCTCGGTAATCACCACCCCCGGTGAAATCAACCTGGACTTCGCTGACGTCAAATCAGTGATGAAGGGTATGGGACAAGCATGGCTATCCATAGGACAAGCAAACGGACAGAATCGAGCTGTGGAAGCTGCTAAGGCATGCATCACCAGCCCGTTGCTTGACACCTCAGTAGAGGGGGCAACCGCCATTCTGTTCACTGTAACAGCGGGCATGGACCTCACCCTTGCCGAGGTACAAGAGGCTGCTGAGATCATCCGCAAAGCGGCTGACCCATCTGCCAACATCATCTTCGGCTTGAACTATGCTCCTGAAATGGCGAATGAGATAAAGATAACCCTCATAGCCACTGGCTTCAATGCCAAGCCCGGAAAGATTAACAAAGAAGCCATGGAAAAGGAGATGAAGGAACTCCGCAAGTACCTGATAGATGAGGAACAGATGGATATACCCGCCTTCCTGCGTAACCCGATTCAGAATCGCCGCAACGCGTTAATGTCCCGCGCTCAAAACGCCGACAACAAGCAGATGGCTACTGCCAAATTCGGCAAACCAGCTAGGTAAATAAATTCCAGACGGGGGAGGGCATTCAGAAAGCCCTCCCCTGGGAGGATAACTAAATGCAAAACGTAATTTCAGGTCGCCTTGCAGGTCTTGAAGAAACCAAAATCAGCCTCCAACTCAACAACGGAGAAATCAAAGTCTACCCCAGGAAAGAACTCAGCATCTCACTACAGTGGGTTTTTGAAAACATGGGGCAACCTGTGGTATGCCTGCTAAAAGACGGAGCCGTCACAGACCTGAAGCCATTAGGACAAAAAGTAGCTGTTTAGAACTTTGTAGAGCCTCACAAAGACGATATCTATTGTTTTTGCGGGGCTCTCCAAGGGGAAAACGGGAAATACTATCCAGCCCACTTATTAGAATATAAATCTACAAAAGGGAGGACGTTATGGCAGATGTAAAACTTCAGACAGGCAGCCGGGTATTCGAAGTCTTAGCTTATTTATGTCATAGCCCTCTGGAAGCATTGAAGCAGTTCGTAGAAAACAGCGCCGACGCTATCGAACAAGCGGACAGTGGCGATGGCTGCATCCGGGTTCGCCTCGACCACTCCCAGAACCAGCAAAACCGCCCCTCCACAATAACAATCGAAGACAATGGCATCGGCATGAGTTCGAAGAAGATGAGCCACATACTTCAAAACATCGGCAACTCAGAGAAACTACAGCATGTCCTCCGTGGCGAAAAAGGCGTTGGTATCCTGGCTTTTGCACTTATAGCTGATGAGCTACACATCTCATCACTCAATGGAGGAAGCACCCCGAGCTGTCTAGTCTTAAAGCGAGAGTGGCTGAAAGAAGGCAAGGCTCAGATTATCGAGCAATGTCCTCAACATCGAATGAGCAAATCAGGCACAAAGGTACACCTCATAGGCATCCTACCCGAAATCGCCCCCCAGCTCACCAAAGCGCGGCTCAAACAGTATCTGAGCAGAGAGTTCTCCAACGATTTAAGACGCAATCTCTATTCCTTATATATCGGTGATAGTCACGGCTATGATGCCGTTGAACCCAGGATATTCAACGGTGTCCCCACCTTGAGCTCCAATGTCTCCCTTGGCCCCTGGGGAAATGCAAATATCCAGTTATTCACCCTTCCCTTTGAAGCTGAAGGGGCAACAATCGATATCTGCGGCAGAGCTGGCATCAGGCTCTGCGCCCTGAGCGATATAGAGGAATTCAAAAAAGAACCTTGGCAAGGGCAAAGGCTCGAGGGCTGCGTGCGATGCGACCGGCTCAAGGGCACAACAGACAAAGCAGCCGCAGTTCAGGACGAGGTCTATAAAGCACTGGCTGAAGCTCTACACAGCCTTGAGCCAGAGCTAATTGAGAAAATCAGACAGGTCACCCAGGAGTACCGGCAGAACCGAATGGTTGAGATTATGAACAGAGTGGACAGATTCATCGGTTACTTCCTCCGCTACAAAGAAACCGGAGAGTTGCCGAAGAGAACGACCATCACAGACAA
>Ga0209253_10005437_pt1 | contig 11043 bp, 9 predicted proteins | sample FrelakmetBRP12BR_FD_187145 | JGI IMG/M metagenome (GOLD analysis project Ga0209253, IMG submission 187145) | Freshwater lake sediment microbial communities from the University of Notre Dame, USA, for methane emissions studies - BRP12 BR (SPAdes)... | ecosystem: Environmental > Aquatic >... | reverse complement strand
TGGGGGTTTGTTGATAACTTCATAGCTGCCTTTGGCAGGCGGTACCGCAGTGTACTGAACAGTACCGTTTTCATCCGACCATTTATAAATTTGCGCTTGCGCTGTAGCACAGCACGCCAGTACTACCGTGAGCAGTATTTGCTTAACCATTGCGTTCTCCTTAAATTCCTATGTCCAATGGGTCCAATTTCTATATCCAACAGATCGGTTCGCGAGTACATCATAATAAGGCGATAGCCGGTTCACATGCCATAATTGTCACACTCAAAAAAATCCTAAAATCGCGGGATTTTTCAAATTCGTGAGTTTCCCGCCACAATTATTATTGTATACTGCCCAGCCCGCGGGAATTTAAGGCTGTCGGTGTCATACCTGGCCGGGAAAAGACCTCCACAGCGTCAGCCGGTTCGTTAGGCTGTAACTTCCTATCGCGTGTGTCCTTATTTCTTGTCTCTTGCCAAGAGGAGAGCGTTATGGAATTAACCGGTGCCGAGATCATCGTCCGTTGCCTCAAGGAAGAGGGTGTCGAGTATATGTTTGGCTACCCGGGCGGCGCCGTACTGCATATTTATGACGCGCTGCACGTCCAGCAAGACATCAAACATATCCTGGTGCGTCATGAACAAGGGGCGGCCCATGCGGCTGACGGCTATGCCCGCGCCAGTGGCAGGACCGGTGTGGTGCTGGTTACTTCCGGGCCGGGGGTGACCAACGCCGTCACGGGTATCGCCACCGCCTATATGGATTCCATTCCAATGGTGGTCTTGTCCGGTCAGGTGCCCACCAAACTGATCGGGAACGACGCCTTTCAGGAAGTGGATTCGGTGGGTATTACCCGCCCCTGCGTCAAGCATAATTTCCTGGTCAAGGACGTGACGAACTTGGCGGAAACCATCAAGAAGGCTTTCTTCATTGCGACCACCGGCCGGCCGGGTCCGGTGCTGATCGACATCCCCAAGGATGTCACCGCCGCCAAGACCGAGTTCGTTTACCCGAAAAAGATCAAGATGCGTTCCTACAACCCCACGGTGAAAGGACATGCCGGGCAGATCCGCAAGGCGGTGGATTTGCTCCTGTCCGCCCAGCGGCCGATACTCTATACCGGGGGCGGGGTGATCTTGAGCGAGGGTTCCAAGGAACTCGTCGAACTGACCCGGTTGCTGGGCTACCCGATCACCAACACCCTGATGGGTTTGGGCGCCTATCCCGCCACTGATCCACAGTTCGTCGGCATGTTGGGCATGCATGGCACTTATGAAGCCAATATGGCCATGCACCACTGCGATGTGCTGGTTGCCATCGGCGCCCGCTTCGATGACCGGGTAACTGGCGACCTGAAGAAGTTCTGCCCCGAGGCGCGCATCATTCATGTCGATATCGACCCCTCGTCAATTTCCAAGAATGTCAGGGTCGATATCCCTATCGTGGGGTCCGTGCCGCAGGTCTTGAGCGCCATGATCAAGGTGCTCAAGGAGGAGAAGCTGGAACCGAACCGGAAAGCGTTGTCAGCATGGTGGCGGCAGATTGACGAATGGCGCGCCATCGAGTCCCTGAAATACCAGCACACCGACAAGATCATCAAGCCCCAGCTCGTTATCGAGAAACTCTACGAGGTGACCCGCGGACAGGCCATTATCACCTCCGATGTGGGTCAACATCAGATGTGGGCCGCTCAGTATTATCATTTCGACCGCCCTCGGCAGTGGATCAATTCAGGGGGGCTTGGCACCATGGGCTTTGGCCTGCCAGCAGCGATGGGGGCTAAATTCGCCTTTCCCGATCAGGATGTGGTGTGCGTGACTGGCGAAGGCAGCATTCAGATGATGCTGCAGGAGCTATCCACCATCAAGCAGTACCAGACCCCCGTAAAGATCGTCAACCTGAACAACCGCTACTTGGGCATGGTGCGGCAGTGGCAGGAGTTCTTCTATCAGAAGCGCTATTCCATGTCCTATATGGACGCACTGCCGGATTTTGTGAAGCTGGCCGAGGCTTATGGACATGTGGGCATGCTCATCGACAGGCCCAATGATATCGAAGGCGCCTTGCATGAAGCCTTCGCCATGAAGGATCGCACGGTATTCATGGACTTCATTACCGATCCCGAAGAGAACGTCTATCCCATGATACCCGCCGGGGGTGGACAGAATGAGATGCTGTTAGCAGGGCGGGACGAGATGGTTTCGACCCACGAAGAAGGGATGATTTTAGTGTGATGCGACATATTATTTCTATATTGTTGGAAAATGAGGCTGGCGCCCTGTCTCGGGTAGCCAATCTGTTCTCGGCCCGTGGCTACAACATCGAGAGCCTGACCGTGGCGCCTACGGAGGACGCTTCCCTGTCCAGGCTGACGCTGGTCACCCAAGGCACCGACGAAATCATCGAGCAGATCGTCAAGCAGTTGAACAAGCTGATCGATGTGGTCAAGTTGATCGATCTCACTGAGGGCGCCTACGTGGAGCGCGAACTGATGTTGGTCAAGGTCAAGGCCAGCGGCGAGCAGCGTGCGGAGATGCATCGCCTGGCCAGCATCTTCCGCGGCCGCATCGTCGATGTGACGGACGCCACCTACACCATCGAATTGACTGGCACTGGCGACAAGCTGGACGGTTTCATCAACGCATTGGAAACCGATAAGATCTTGGAAGTGGTACGTTCCGGAGTCACCGGCATCGGGCGTGGTCAGAAGGCGCTGCACGTCTAGGCCGAGGCCGGTTGGGGCCGGCCCCACCGCGCGGGACCGGCCTTTTATTGAGTAAAGAAGCAGGAACCTAGTGCATGAACATTTATTACGATAAAGATGCTGATCTGGCGGTCATTCAGAACAAAACCGTGGCCATCATCGGCTATGGCTCTCAGGGTCATGCCCACGCCAATAATTTACAGGAGTCCGGCGTCAAGGTGGTCGTCGGTCTGCGCGTCGATTCACCCTCGGCGGGCAAGGCCCGCAATGCCGGTATCGCCGTGAAGAGCGTGGAAGATGCCGTGGCCGCTGCCGATCTGGTCATGATCCTGGCGCCCGACGAGCATCATGCGAGGGTGTACCGGGAGCAGATCGAGCCCAACCTCAAGCAGGGCGCGGCGCTTGCCTTCGCCCATGGGTTCAACATTCATTTTGGCCAGATCATGCCCCGCGCGGATCTGGACGTCATCATGATCGCCCCCAAGGGTCCTGGTCACCTGGTGCGCTCCACCTACACCAAGGGTGGCGGAGTGCCGGCCCTGATCGCGGTGTCTCAAGACGCCTCCGGGCAGGCCAAGGAGATCGCCTTGAGCTACGCCGTCGCCATCGGTGGGGGCCGTGCCGGGGTCATCGAGACCAGCTTCCGCGAGGAGACCGAGACCGACCTGTTCGGTGAGCAGGTCGTGCTGTGCGGTGGTTGCACTGCTCTGGTGCAGGCCGGCTTCGAGACCTTGGTGGAAGCCGGGTATGCTCCCGAGATGGCCTACTTCGAGTGCCTGCATGAACTGAAGCTCATCGTCGATTTGATGTACGAAGGGGGTATCGCCAACATGCGCTACTCCATCTCCAACACCGCCGAATACGGCGATCTGACTCGTGGTCCGCGCATCATCACCGAGCAGACCAAGCAGGAGATGGGTAAGATCTTGAAGGAGATCCAGACCGGTGAATTCGCCCGCGAGTTCATTCTGGAAAACCAGGCCAACGCCGCTACGCTGAAGGCCAAGCGCCGTATCGGCCGACAGCACCTCATCGAAGAAGTGGGCGAGAAGCTGCGCGCGATGATGCCCTGGATCAAGGCCAACCGCCTGGTCGATACCAGTAAGAACTGAACCGGCGAACCGTTTCCCACAGCACTGTGCATAAATCCCCTCCCGCAAGCGGGAGGGGGACTACTTGAGAGTTGCGCGGGCAGTTCCGTGACTGAACAAACCAACGATCCGAAACGCCGCAGGGGTATATACCTGTTGCCTAATCTGCTCACCACGGCCGCCCTGTTTTCCGGCTTCTACGCTATTGTGTCCTCCATGCATGGCCGTTTCGAATCGGCCGCCGTCGCGGTTTTCGTGGCGATGATTCTGGATGGCCTGGATGGGCGTGTCGCCCGCCTTACCCACACCGAAAGCGAGTTCGGCGCCGAATACGACAGCATGGCCGACCTGGTGTCCTTTGGGCTGGCGCCGGCCTTGATCATGTATGAATGGGCGCTGGCGGGCATGGCGAACCTAGGCCCGGTCGCTGCCAAACTGGGCTGGCTGGCGGCCTTTTTCTACACGGCGCTGGCGGCCCTGCGGCTGGCCCGCTTCAATACCCAGATCGGCAGCGCCGATAAACGCTACTTTATCGGCTTGCCCAGTCCCTCGGCGGCGGCCATCATGGTAGGTTTGGTTTGGGTGAGCGAGGATCTGGGGATAACCGGCGAGCACTTGCTGTGGCTGGCGTTTTTCGTGACAATTGGCACCGGGGCGCTGATGTTCAGCAATATCCTCTACCACAGTTTCAAGCAGGTCGATCTGCGCGGCCGGGTGCCCTTCATCGCGGTGCTGGTGGTGGTTCTGGTATTCGTATTCACCTCCATCGATCCTCCCAAAATCCTGTTCGGCGGGTTTTTTATCTATGGCCTGTCCGGTCCCGTGCTGTTCTTGCTGCGTCGCCGGCAGCGTGCCCGACGCCGGGGAGTGGGGTTGCCGGAACCAGAAACGAAAGCTCAAAAGAGTGATAAGGTAGTTAAATAATTCTCTCTTGAGTGCCTTGCTTTACTCGTATGATTGGTGGATCACCCCTGTTAGAGAGCCAACTATGTCCCCGGTATTGTTATATGACACCACCCTGCGCGACGGCGCCCAGCGCGAGGATCTCTCGCTTTCCCTGGATGACAAGCTGGCCATCGCCAGGAAGCTGGATAGGTTTGGCGTGCACTATATCGAGGGAGGCTGGCCCGGCTCGAATCGTAAAGACGTCGAATTTTTTCTGCGCGCCCAAGAGTTGAATCTCAGACACGCGCGCATCTCGGCGTTTGGCAGCACGCGCCGCAAGCACAGCCGTTGTGAGGACGATCCAAATCTGCGTGCGCTGGTGGATGCCGGGACCCCGGTGGTGACCTTGGTAGGGAAGAGTTGGGACTTCCATGTTCACCATATCCTGGAGGCGCCTCTGGAAGAAAACCTGGCCATGATCGGCGAGAGCGTCGCTTATCTGAAGGGATTGGGCAAGGAAGTCATTTTCGACGCAGAACACTTTTTCGATGGTTACAAGGCCAACCCGGACTATGCCATGGCTGCCTTGCAGGCCGCCGCCGGGGCAGGAGCCGATTATCTGGTGCTGTGCGAAACCAACGGCGGCGCGCTGCCCTGGGAGGTTGAGGAGATCGTCACCGGCGTGCGCCGCCGCGTGGCTGTCCCGCTCGGCATCCATGCCCATAATGACAGCGGTTGCGCGGTGGCCAACTCGCTGGCGGCGATCCGGGCCGGCTGCACCCAGGTGCAGGGTACGATCAATGGTTACGGCGAGCGGGTCGGCAATGCCAATCTGGTCACCATCATCCCTAACCTGCAACTCAAAATGGGATTGTCGGTGGTCAGCGCCGAGCAATTGCGCGGGTTGACCAAACTGTCGCGGTTGGTCGCCGAGGTGGCCAACCTCAAGCATGATAACCACCAGCCCTATACCGGACAAAGCGCCTTCGCCCACAAGGGCGGTATCCATGTGGCCGCCGTCCTCAAGGCGGTAACCAGCTATCAGCACATCGACCCCGTGCTGGTGGGTAATGAAACGCGCGCGTTAGTCTCCGAACTGTCCGGGCGCGGCAACCTGGTTTATCAGGCGCGCGCCCATGGCCTGGAGATCAGCCGCGAGGAGGCCGATGTGGTTCTGCAGCAGATCAAGGAACTGGAACACGAAGGGTTTACCTTCGAGGCTGCCGAGGCCTCGGTCGATCTGATGATGCAGCGGGCGCGCCGGGATTATCAGGCACCCTTTGATCTCATCGATTTCATGGTCTTGGTGGAACATCGCCAGGGGCGCGGCTTGCTGTCGGAAGCCATGGTCAAGGTGCGCATCGGCGCCGAGGTTAGGTTAACCGCCGCCGAGGGTAATGGCCCCGTGAATGCCCTGGCCCAGGCGCTGCGGCAGGCTCTGATCGATGTCTACCCGCAGATCGGCTCACTGCGCCTCACCGATTACAAGGTTAGAATCCTCAACAGCGCCAAAGGCACTGCCGCCACGACTCGGGTGCTGATCAATTTTCACGATGGCGACCGGTCCTGGACCACCGTGGGAGCCAGCAGCAACATCATCGAAGCCAGTTGGCGGGCGCTGGCGGACAGTATGGAATATGCACTACTGCCGGTACCCAAGGAGGCGTTGGTTGCCGCCGCGGATCTGAATTAGTCGGAGCGATGTCTTGCGGCTGTTGTAATAAACCACCGGGCAAGCTGGCTGGCGAAGCACGGATGAGGCAATTATTGAGCGGCGCTGACTCTTGGCAACTCCATTCAGACTGGCTATAGTAAAAACCGAGTGATTTATTGATCCATTTGAGCGTTTGGCATTATGCGTCCTTTGGGACTGGTAGGGATCGACACTAAAAGGCCGTACCCCATGTCTACCGCCACACCGATTGTTGCATCATCTACCTTCTCCAGGGCTGGCTACAGCCAGCGTGTTGATTGCCGCTTGCCTGTTTCCCGCCACTCTCTGCGACTGCTACTGCCGTAAGGCAGCAATCTCCTGCATACCCTGGCGAGGGTCCCCAAGACGCAACCAAACACCCCCAGCCGGGCCACAAGTCCGATGACAGAGTCAGCAAGTGCCAGCCGTGGCGCGTGTAGAGGAAGAGATTCATGAGCAAAGCAAAACTGATTATTTTCGATACCACCTTGCGGGATGGCGAGCAGAGTCCTGGCGCCTCCATGACCAAGGATGAGAAAGTGCGCATCGCCAAGATGCTGGAGCGCATGCGCGTGGACGTTATCGAGGCGGGCTTTCCCATCGCCAGTCCCGGCGACTTCGAGGCGGTGCGGGCGGTGGCGCGGGCGGTGAAGGACAGTACCGTCTGCGGTCTGGCCCGCGCTACCCGCGCCGACATCGATCGCGCCGGCGAGGCCTTGCGGGATGCCCAGTCAGCCCGCATCCACACCTTCATCGCCACCTCGCCAATCCATATGCAGATGAAGTTGCGCCTGCAACCCGACCAGGTGGTGGAGCAGGCGGTCGAGGCGGTCAGCCAGGCGCGCCGCTGGACCGACGATGTGGAGTTCTCCGCCGAGGATGCCGGTCGCTCCGAGTTGGATTTTCTGTGCCGGATCGTCGAAGCGGCAATCGCGGCCGGGGCGACCACGATCAATATTCCCGATACCGTCGGCTACAACGTCCCTGAGCAATTCGCCTATACCATCCGCCAATTGTTGGAGCGGGTGCCCAATGCCGACAAGGCGGTGTTCTCCGTGCACTGTCACAACGATCTGGGGCTGGCGGTGGCCAATTCCCTGGCGGCGGTGTTGAACGGCGCGCGGCAGGTGGAATGCACCATCAACGGCCTGGGCGAGCGGGCCGGCAACGCCGCCCTGGAGGAGATCGTCATGGCGGTGCGTACCCGCCAGGATATCTTCCCCTGCGATACCACCGTCGACACTACCCGGATTGTGCCGGCCTCGCGGCTGGTCTCGGGTATTACCGGTTTCCCGGTGCAGCCGAACAAGGCCATCGTCGGGATCAATGCCTTCGCTCACGAATCCGGCATCCACCAGGACGGGGTGCTGAAGCATCGCGAGACCTATGAGATCATGCGTGCCCAGGACGTGGGTTGGAGCGCCAACCGTATGGTGCTGGGCAAGCATTCCGGGCGCAGCGCGTTTCGCAACCGCTTGCAGGAACTGGGTATTACCCTGAACTCCGAGGAAGAGCTGAATGCGGCCTTCGCCCGCTTCAAGGCACTGGCCGATAAAAAGCATGAGATCTACGACGAGGATATTCAGGCCTTGATCACCGAAGCTGACCTGTTAGCGGTCAACGAGCGGGTCAAGTTGATGTATTTGCGGGTCTGCTCGGAAACCGGCGAGACCCCCCATGCCGAAGTGACCCTGTGGGTGGATGGCCAGGAGCAAGCCGCCTCGGCGGCCGGCGGCGGCCCGGTGGATGCGGCTTTCAAAGCCATTGAAGGCATCTTGCAGACCGATACGGTGCTGCAACTCTACTCCGTCAACAACATCACCAGCGGCACCGACGCCCAGGGTGAGGTGACGGTACGGGTCGAAAGGGATGGCGAGATCTTCAACGGTCAGGGTGCCGACACCGATATTGTCATCGCGTCCGCCAAGGCCTATGTGAACGCCCTCAACAAGGTGCTGCAACCGGTCAAGCGCGCTCACCCGCAGTTGGGAGATGTGTGAGGCGCCCATGAGCGAAACCCGGCGGCGTTACCTGGCGGCGATGGGCGTACAAACCTGGGAGTTGCGGCGACCGCTTTCAGGGCTGGCTGGGCAGGATTCGCCTCCCGCCCAGGTAACATCTGCGGTATCTGGTGAGGCAACCGAGGCGGTGGCGCCCGCCGCAGCAGCCAACTCCCCGACCGTACCCTCCGGTCATTCCGTCCAGGGGGGCTCGTCGGGTAAGGAGGGCTTGGCGGAGCAGGATGGTCAGGAATGGCAACGGTTGCCCGCCGATGAACGCGCCGCACGCATCGGACAGTTGAATTGGGATGGGTTGCAGGCTGAGGTCAGCGGCTGCACCGCCTGCGGGCTGCACGCCACCCGCACCCAGGCAGTATTCGGCGTGGGCGATCGCCAGGCTAGTTGGTTGATTATCGGCGAGGCTCCCGGCGCCGAGGAAGACCGCCAGGGCGAGCCTTTCGTGGGTCGTGCCGGCAAGCTGCTGGACGCTATGCTGCTGGCCATAGGCTTGCAACGCGAGCAGGTCTTCATCGCGAATATTCTCAAGTGCCGCCCGCCCAACAACCGGGATCCCCTGCCCGAGGAGGCGCGCTGCTGCCGGCCCTTCCTGGAACGCCAGATGGCTCTGATCAAGCCTCGGATCATCCTGGCCGTAGGGCGCATCGCCGCCCAGAATCTCTTGCAGACCGACACCCCGATGGGCAAGCTGCGTGGTCGCGTTTATCGGGTAGCGGGTATTCCCCTGGTGGTGACCTATCATCCCGCCTATCTCCTGCGCTCCCCGCGGGAAAAGCGTAAAGCCTGGGAAGATCTGCTGCTGGCTCGCCACACCCTGGCCAGCGACCCAGGTTCGCCGGCCAGCATGCCCCGATGAGCACCGTTCCAGAGTTACTGCCGATGTGCGTTCGCGCCATGCGCGATGCCGACCTGAACGCAGTGATGGACGTTGAGGTGCAGGCCTATGTCTTTCCCTGGACGGAGCCTATTTTCAAGGACTGTATCCGCGTGGGCTATCACTGCCAGATCCTGGAAATCGATGAGCGACTCGAAGCCTATGGGGTCATGTCGGTGGGGGCAGGCGAGGCGCACGTCCTCAACCTCTGCGTGCGGCCCGAATCCCATGGCCGCGGTTTCGCCCGCCGCCTGCTGGGGCATCTGCTGGAGTTGGCCCGCGCCGATGGCGTGCAGAGTGCCTTTCTGGAAGTTCGCCCCTCCAATGCACGCGCCTTGCAGCTTTACCGGATGGCGGGTTTCTGCGAAGTGGGAATGCGGCGCGGTTATTACCCGGACCGCAAGGGTCGGGAGGATGCCCTGGTGATGGGTAGGGAACTGTAAACCGCGGTCAGGCGCGGCACTCGATGCGCACCACGAAGCCCTGTGCTTCGGCGGCGATCTCCGCCGGGGAACGCGTCAGGCCGACGGTCCGGCTGCCATAGTTGATACCGACCGCTTCCAGAAAGCTGCATACCAGTGCGCTCTTGATGGCGAAATTGACATTTTGCGGAATGTCGCCAGTCAATTGTTGAACCCAGGCGGCATTCAACTTGGCGCAGACGATCCCGATAACGGCCCCGTCCGCATCCAGAAGCGGGCCGCCGCTGTTGCCGGATTGCACCGGAGCGGTGAATTGCAGGGCACGGGTATCGTCGCCTAGGCCGATCAGGGAACTTACGTTACCGGTGGTCACTTGCGGGCTCGAGCCCAGCAACCCGCTGAGGGGATAGCCAATTACGATCACACTCTCTCCCAACCGCGCCTGGACACCGCTCCGGAACGCCGCAACCTCGGGCGCAGCCGCGCTGGTCTTGAGCAGCGCCAAATCGTTCAGAGGGTCCGAGAAGACCGGTTGCAGGGGATAGCAACCCCTGGGCGAGCGTGCTTGGACCTGCACCGCGCCCTGGATGACATGATGGTTGGTGAGAAAGTAGCCGTCGGCGCTCACGCAAAATCCGGTACCGCTGAACGACACGCCCGGTAGCCGTCCAGACTCGGCGCCGGGACCGGAAGGGGGTGCGCAGTCGATATCCGGCTCGCGAACGGTCACGCCAAAATGGGTGGCGAGCGCCGGTAGCCCCGCGGCGAATCCCTGTCCCACAGCCCGTACTTTCCACTGGTCCTTGTGCCGGTAAATCTCCGCCAGGATGAGGGCGGTTTCAGCGCGGCTGGCCAGGGGTGGCGCAAACTCCAGCAGCGGCTTTCCCGCCGGGTCCGCCAGCAGGAGCTTGATAGCGGCGAAGGTGCCAAAGGTGATGCCCGGCCCCAGCCCACTGGGTATCGTCAGAGCTAGAACGATCCGTTCCAACGGGGGCGCGACTGCGTTCAGGTTAATCCGGAACTCCCGTCCGCCAACGTCGAAGGTGATCGCCCCGTCACGGGAGCGGGGATTATCCTCGGCGATGAAATTGGTGGGATCTTGCGAGTGTCCGTTGGCGGCAAGCAAGAAGGCGCCCGCCCGGATGTTGCGCGTGAAGGCGTCAGTGGGTTCGCCGCTGACGCGGACTATAATCGGGTTGCACGTAAGGGGTCGATTCTGGCCGGGTTGAAGGGTATCCATGTCCTGTAATCCTGAGGTGCCGCCAATACCACCTAAAGTATGGGTCGTCACCTGGCGTTTGCCTAGAGCGCTGACCGGTTTGGCGACTCAAGCGGCCAACCGCTCAAAGGGTTCAGCGTCATTGGCGGCTTGGG
>Ga0209253_10005436_pt1 | contig 11044 bp, 9 predicted proteins | sample FrelakmetBRP12BR_FD_187145 | JGI IMG/M metagenome (GOLD analysis project Ga0209253, IMG submission 187145) | Freshwater lake sediment microbial communities from the University of Notre Dame, USA, for methane emissions studies - BRP12 BR (SPAdes)... | ecosystem: Environmental > Aquatic >... | reverse complement strand
CGCGCCGTGAAGGCGTTGCGGGAGCATGGCATCACGTCCGAGGCCACTTTCTGGCTCGGGTTTCCCGACGAGACCCCGCAGCGAATCGAGGACCTGCTTCTGCGTGCGAACGCCTGGGACCCGGACGTCGCACACTTCTCCGTCCTGACGCCGCTGCCCTACACGCCGGCCTGGCGGGTCTACGGATCCCACGTGACCACCAGGGACTACAGGCGCTTCAACCACCGGGACCCGATCGTCAAGCCGCGCGAGATGGCGCTCGACGAAGTGGCCGCCTCGGCGGCGCGCTGCTACCGGCGCTTCTACGCCGAGCGGGCCGCCCGGGATCCAGCGCGCGAGGGGCGCCGCTCCGGTCCCTGGCGTGTACATCTGTCCGCGCCAGCGCTCCGCGACCGGATGCTCGCCGGCGCCAATGACGAGGAGAGGCGCGCGCTCGCCCCCCTGTCGGTCGTGCCCCGGGCCTGACCCCTCCAGGCGCGGGAAGGAGCCTTGCCCGCATCCCTTTCGCGGGGGACCTGGAACGGGTAGGCACAGCGCAACCCCTGCGCTCCGACAATCGTATAACCACATGTTGTTGCATGCTTTTATTCGGGCACGAGCATTGCTATTCGGATTCGCCCGGAGGGGCAGATGCTCGTCGCCATCGGGGTGGACAGGAAGAGGGCGTCCGTCGCGTCGCGCGAGAGGCTCGCCGCTGGCGGCGAAGACCTGGCCGACCTCATCCGATCTTACGGCGCGCTCGACGGCGTGGACGAGGTGTTCGTCCTCTCCACCTGCTACCGCGTCGAGGTCTACGCCGCGTCGTCCTGCCCCGCCGCCGCCGCCGCCAGCCTGGGCGAGGCGCTCCGGGCCCGGGCCGGGGACCGCGACCTGCCGATCTCCGACCTGCGCTCCGAGGAGGCCTTTCGCCACCTCTCCCGCGTCGCCGCCAGCCTCGAGTCGGGCGTCATCGGCGAGCCCCAGGTTCTGGGACAGGTGAAGGCGGCGTTCGGCCGCTCCTCCGAGGCTGGCACCGCCGGGAAGGAACTCTCGTCGGTCATCGCCCGCGTCCTGCAGGTCGCGAAGCGGGTACGCACCGAGACCGCCATCGGGAGGGCCGGTGTCTCCTGGGGGCACGCGTCGGCCGACCTGGCCGAGAAGGTTCTCGGGCCGCTCGACGGTCGGCGTGCACTGGTGGTCGGTGCCGGCGAGATGGCACGCCTTTCCGCGCAGCACCTCCGCGACGAGGGCATGGAGGTCGCTGTCGTCAACCGGACGTATGCCAACGCAGAGGCCCTCGCCCGGGAAGTTGGCGGGACCGCCCACCCCGTCGAGGCGCTCGGTGTGGAACTGGTTCGCGCCGACGTCGTCGTGGTGGCGGCCCCCATCGCACTCGAGGCGCTGGAGCCCTTCGGCGCTCCCGCGCTCATGAAGCAACGTCGCCACCGGCGTCTGCTCCTCATCGACCTGGCGGTTCCTCGCGTGGTGCCATCGGCGCTCGGCGAAGTCGAAGGCGTCTACGTCTGTGACGTGGACGACCTGGCGCGCGTCCAGCAACGGGCGCAGGAGGCGCGTGCGGGCGCCGTCCAGGATGCCGAGCGGATCATCGACGAGGAGGTCGCCCGTTTCTCCCGGGAACTTGCCGAGCGCCGGGCCGCTCCCATCATCGCGGCGGTTCGGACCCGCGCCTCTGCCATCGCCCGAGAAGAGGTCGAGCGGACCGTCCGGCGTCTGGGCGGCGACCGGGAACTGGAGCGATCTCTCGACGCCCTCGCCGGCGCCATCGTCTCGAAGCTCCTTCACCAGCCGAGCGTGAGACTTCGCCGCGCCGGCCACGACTCCAAGGGCGGCGAGGAGTTGATGGCCGCCGCGGCCCGCATCTTCGACGTCCACTCCGCTGGCGCGGCGCCCCTGGCTGGATAGCCGGCAAAGCTTGCGTCGCAGGGCCCGAGTAGCGCAGAACGAGCGAGACGAAACCCTTTCGAGCCGTCTTCGGAAGACCTCTTCGCGTTCGTCGTCTCTTAAAACCAAAAGTATTATAGCTACTTGACAGGATGTGGGTGAAATGGCGCGCTCCTTGCGAAACGCCCCGCCTGAGGGGAGCGACCTCGGCGCATGAACCAACTCTTGAAAGTCTGGAGCAGGCTCGACAGGAGCGTCCGCGCCCGGATCATCCTGCCGACGGCGGTCCTGTTCGCGGCCGTTCTCGGGACCATGGTTTACGTGGCCGTCAGCGCCTACGGCAGCGACATCGAGAAGGTCCAGCGGGAGCGGGCCGAGATCTTTGCCGCCAACGTCGTCTCCGGCGTCACCCAGACCATGATGGAAGGGCAGCCGAACCAGGTGCCCGACCTCCTCGAACTGGCGCGCAGCCACCGGGCCGACCTCCAGTCGATCAGCCTTCTCCGCCCGGATGGCCAGGTGGCCTACTCCACCGACCGGCGCCTCACCGGCACCCGCCCGTGGAGCGACCTGTCGAGCTTCGCCCAGCCGCGCGTGGTGTCGGCGCCCGCTGGCGAGCAGACCCAGTACGCCGTGATGCGCCCCATCACCAACACCGAGAAGTGCGCCTCCTGCCACGGCCGCGAATCTCGCATCAACGGCTGGGTCGATCTCCGCTTCACGCGCGCCCCGGCCATGGCCGCCCAGGGGGAGCTGGCGCGAACGCTCGGCGTGTCCACTGGCGTGGCGCTTCTCGTGCTGCTCGCGATTGCCTGGTGGCTCATCGGTCGCGAGGCCGTCGCGCCCTTGCACCGGCTGGTGGCGGCGATGAGTCGCGCCGAGGCCGGCGACCTCTCGGTCCGTGCCGACGAGGGGCGCCCCGACGAGCTGGGCGTCGCCGCTCGCGGTTTCGACGCCACGCTGGCCGCCCTTCGCAGAAGCCAGGCCGAGCTGGAGGCCTTCTACCGGGAGCGAATGGTGAGGGCCGACCGCTTCGCAACCGTGGGCGAGATGGCCACCGGCCTGGCTCACGAGATCAAGAATCCCCTGGCCGGCCTCTCCGGAGCGCTCGAGCTGCTCGCCGAGGACCTGAGCGAAAATCCAAGACAGGCCGAGGTGGTCGGTGAGATGCGGCATCAAGTGACGCGCCTCACCAACACCATGGAGAGCCTGCTCTCCTTCGCGCGGCCGGCGAAGTCCAAGCTTCGCGACACCGACCTGAACGCCGCCATCGACAAGGTGCTCTTCCTGGTGCGCCAGCAGCGGCGCCTCGCCGCAATTCACGTCAACACCGAGCTGGGCGAGGTCCCGCACGTCCTCGCGGACCCCGGCCAGCTCGAGCAGGTCTTCCTGAACATCTGCCTGAACGCCTGCCAGGCCATGGGTCCAACCGGAGGTCGGCTCACGGTCCGGTCCCGGGTGACCGAGGGGCGGGTGACCGTGGACGTCGAGGACACCGGGCCCGGAATCCCGGAGAACGTCCGCCCCAATCTCTTCAAGCCCTTCTTCACCACCAAGCGCGAGGGCAACGGACTTGGACTCGCCATCTCGGCGCGCATCGTCGCAGAGCACGGGGGCAACATCGGCTACCGCTGCCCGCCCGGTGGGGGAACGATCTTCACGGTCGCGCTCCAGCTGACGAAGCCGGCGCCGGAACGACCCGCGGAGCTGACGGCATGACCAGCAACCCCGCACGCATCCTGGTCGTCGACGACGAGAAGCTCATCCGGTGGTCGGTCGGGGAGCGGTTGCAGCGCGACGGGTACGAGGTGCTCTCCGCCGAGTCGGGCGAGGAGGCCCTCGAGCTGCTGGCCGCCCAGTCTCCAGACCTCATGCTCCTCGACGTCCGGTTGCCGGGCATCGACGGACTGGAGACGCTGCAGCGGGCGCTCACCCAGGCGCCCGAACTGGCAGTGCTCATGATGTCGGCCCACAGCACCGTGGACATCGCCGTCGACGCCATGAAGCACGGCGCCATCGATTTCCTGGTGAAACCCTTCCCGTTCCAGGCGCTGGACGCCGCGGTGGAACGCGCGCTGGCCGCCGCCCGAACCCGGCGCCAGATCCAGGCCCTCACCCAGGAGCGGCGAGGCGGAGCAGAGGCCCTGGCCGCGCTGGTGGGGCGATCGTCGGCGGTCGAGCAGGTGCGCGCCATCGCCGCGCGCGTGGCCGGCAGCGACGCCACCACCTTGCTCATCGAGGGGGAGAGCGGCGCCGGCAAGGAGGTCGTGGCCCGCGCGATCCACTTCTCGGGTGCCCGAGCCGACCGGCCCTTCCTGCAGGTGAACTGCGCGGCCCTTCCCGAGAACCTCCTCGAGAGCGAGCTCTTCGGTCACGAACGCGGCGCCTTCACGGACGCCCACACCCAGAAGCGCGGGCTCTTCGAGAGCGCCGAGGGCGGAACGGTGATGCTCGACGAGATCGGCGACCTCCACGCCGGCGGCCAGGCCAAGCTCCTGCGCCTCCTCGAGAACAAGACCTTTCGCCGCGTCGGCGGCGTGACCGAGCTGCGCGCCGACGTGCGCGTGCTCGCCGCCACCAACGTGAACCTCGAGGAGCGGGTCACCGAGGGGCGGTTCCGTGCCGACCTCTTCTTCCGGCTCAACGTGGTCCGCATCGTCATGCCGCCGCTCCGGGAGCACCCGGAGGACGTCCCCATCCTGTGCGCCCATTTCATCGCCCGGTTCAACCGGGAGATGAAGCGCCAGGTGAAGGGGGTGAGCGCCAACGCCATCCAGATGCTCCAGGCCTACCGCTGGCCCGGCAACGTCCGCGAGCTGCGAAACGTGATCGAGCGGGCCTTCATCCTCCACGCAGGCGCCGACGAGCTCCGGCCCGAGCACCTGCCGCCCGAGCTTCGCGGTGCGGCAGCCGCGGCCGTCAAGCGAGTGGACAGGCCCGGCGCGGCGGTCCCGCAGCAAGGGCTGGTCCTCGAGGATGTCGAGAAGAAGCTCATCCAGGAGGCGCTGGACCGCTCCACCGGCAATCAGTCGCGGGCGGCGCGCCTCCTCGGCATCAGCCGGGATACCCTCCGCTACCGACTGAAGAAGCACGGGATGGCTTGACCCGACCCATCCGGGTGTCCTCGGGGCCTTGCGCGAACGACGATTGAGCCGCATCGTAGATCGGCATCGGCCATGAGCGACCTCCATCCACATTCCACATCCGCCGATAGCCGCGCCGACCCCGACGAGAAGGCCAGCCACCTGGCCTTCGTGGCGCACGAGATCCGCAATCCGCTCTCCACTGCGCTCTGGAGCGTCGAGCTCCTCGCCCGGATGACGCCCGAGGAACGCGGTGGCGCCCGGGGCGAGAAGCTCTCGCGCATGTCGATGCGCGCGCTCACCCGTCTCCGGCGCCTCGTGGAGGACCACCTTCTCGCTGCTCGCCTCGACGTCGGCGGCATCCCGATCGAGCTGGAGGAGATCCCGGCGCGAGAGATCTTTCCCAGCGCCATCGCCATCGGCGCCGGGTCTCTGGAACTCGAACTCGAGACTGGCCTGGTCGTCCTGGCCGATCCCACGCTCGCCCGGCGGGCAATCGAGGGGATCCTTCTCTCCGCAGCTCGGGGCGGGGCCGACGTTCGGGTCATCGGCACGCGCCGCGGCCGGGTTGCCCGCTTCCGGGCCGAGGGTGCGCCGGTCTCGGCTGCCGAGCTGGCCGACCCTCGCCGGGGCGACCCCGGGGATACCCGTGGGGCCTCCCTCGCGCTTCCCCTGGCCCGCCGCGCCTGCGCGCTGCTGGGCGGGTCGATTCGAGTGGACGGCGAGGCCTGGGTGCTCGAGCTTCCCGCGCCGGAAGCCCCGAAGCGACACGCCTAGCACCCGGGGGCAGCCGCACTCTCGAAGCCTTGACAGGGCGGGGGTCCTCCGCTACAAGTCCGCGCTCTCCAAACGCTTTTCTGCATGTCCTCCTCGGCCAGCCGTCGCGGGGCGGACCAATGCGAGGTGTAAAATGGCAACCGGTCTCCTGGGTCGCAAGGTCGGCATGACCCACATCTTCACGCCCGACGGTGACTGCGTTCCCGTCACCGTTCTCGAGATGGGCCCCTGCACCGTCATCCGTCGAAAGACGTCCGACAAGGACGGCTATGACGCGGTCGTGCTGGGATTCGTCGCGGTTCCCGAGAAGAAGGAGAAGCGGCTCACCAGGGCCGAGGTCGGCGTCTTCAAGAAGGCCGGAACCCCGGTCTTCCGCCACCTGAAGGAAGTCCGGCCCCGCGATCCCAAGCTGCTTGGCGAGCTCAAGACCGGCGACGTGCTCAAGGTCGACCAGGTCTTCAAGCTCGAGCAGCGCGTGGACGTCACGGGCATCTCGAAGGGGCGCGGCTTCGCCGGCGTATTCAAGCGCTGGGGCATGAAGGGCGCCGCCCGCGATTCGTCCACGGCTCACGAGCACCACCGGCATCCCGGCGCGATCGGGCAGCGCAAGACGCCTGGCAAGGTCTGGAAGGGCAAGCACCTCCCCGGTCAGTTCGGAAACGAGACCATCACCATCCAGAGCCTGATCGTTGCCGGGATCGAGGCCGAAGGAAACCTGCTCCTCGTGAAGGGGGCCGTCCCGGGTCACCCCGACGCGCTCGTCTTCGTGGACACGGCGTCCAAGGGGCAGCCGAAGCCGAAGAAGAAGCAGGACGTCCGGGAGCGGTCGAAGCCGAAGGTTTGACGGCGGCGACTTCAGTCGCCGCAAGAACCACTCCCGGAACGGTTCCGAAACGCGAAAGGGGTTGCGAGCGATCGCAACCCCTTTTCAGTTCGTCTGCCCCTGCTCGTCGAAGCGGTGCGGTGCTCGGCTCTTGCGGCGCCTGAAGGCGCCGCTATAGCTCCGGGACCTCGGGAGCCGCTCCGGAGCCGCCACGCTTGCGGTCGCGCTCCAGCCTGTAGCGGGCGTTCGGGTCGAGCGCCTTCTTGCGCAGCCGGATCGACAGCGGCGTCACCTCGACGAGCTCGTCCTCGGCGATCCACTCGAGTGACTTCTCGAGGTTCATGTCCCGCGGCGTGACCAGGATGATGTTCTCGTCCCGGCCGGCCGCGCGGATGTTGGTGAGCTTCTTCTCCCGGCAGATGTTGTACTCCATGTCGTTGTCGTGGGAGTGCTCGCCCACGATCATGCCGTTGTAGACCTTGTCGCCCGGCTTGACGAAGAGCTTGCCTCGCTCCTGGCCGTAGAAGCAGGCGTAGGCCACGGCCTCGCCCTCGCGGTCGGAGATGATGGCCCCGGCCTGGCGCTTGTCGATGCGCCCCTGCCACGGCTCGTAGCCGTCGAACTGCGAGGAGAGGATTCCCTCGCCGCGCGTCAGGGTGAGGAACTCGGAGCGGAAGCCGATGAGACCGCGGGCCGGGACGCGGAACCCGAGACGGGTGCGTCCGGAGCCGAGCGGCTGCATGTCGACCATGCGCCCCTTTCGCGGTCCGAGCGCGCTGGTCACCGGGCCCACGCCATCGGCGGGGAGATCGCAGACCAGCAGCTCCATCGGCTCGTGGACCTCGCCGGCGATGTTCTTCAGCACCGGCTCGGGGTTGGAGACGGTGAGCTCGAATCCCTCGCGCCGCATGTTCTCGACGATGACCGCCAGCTGCAACTCGCCGCGCCCGACCACCTTGAAGGCGTCGGGGGCGTCGGTGTCCTCCACCCGGATCGAGACGTTTCGGTAGGATTCGCGGTAGAGCCGCTCGCGGATGTTCCGGCTGGTGACGTACTTGCCCTCGCGGCCGGCGAACGGCCCCTCGTTCACCCGGAACACCATCGACATGGTGGGCTCCTCCACGCTGATGCGGGGGAGGGCCAGGGGGGCGGAGGGATCGCAGATGGTGTCGCCGATGCCGAGTTCGTCGGTGCCGGCGATGCAGACGATCTCGCCGGGACCGGCGTCCTTCACCTCGACGCGCTTCAGGCCGTCGAAGGCGTAGAGCCGGACGATCTTGCCGGAAACGATCTTTCCCTCCTCGCGGACCACCGAGATGGCGGCGGCCTCGCGGGCCACGCCGGAGGAGATGCGGCCGATGGCGAGGCGCCCGACGTACTCGTCGTAGTCGAGGTTGTCGACCAGCATCTGCAGGGTGGCCTGTTCGCCCTCGGGCGGCGCCGGGATGTGGGTGAGGATGGCGTCGAAGAGCGGCTTGAGCGTCTTCGACTCGAAGGCACCTGCGACCGTGTGGGCCGCGCGACCCTCGCGGGCGATGGTGTAGAGGACAGGGAAGTCGATCTGGTGCTCGTTGGCGCCCAGGTCGATGTAGAGCGAGTAGACGAGGTCCAGGACCTCCTTCGCCCGCGCGTCCTGACGGTCCACCTTGTTGATGACGAGCACCGACGGCAAGCCCAGCGCCAGCGCCTTGGAGAGCACGAAGCGGGTCTGTGGGAGCGGCCCCTCGGCCGCGTCGACCAGGAGGAGCACGCCGTCCACGAGGCGCAGCGCCCGCTCCACCTCGCCGCCGAAGTCGGCGTGTCCCGGTGTGTCGACGATGTTGACCTTCACACCCTCCCAGGTCACGGCGGTGTTCTTCGCCAGGATGGTGATGCCCTTCTCGCGCTCGAGGTCGTTCGAGTCCATGACCCGCTCGACCAGCAACTCGTTGGCCCGGAAGACGCCGGCCTGGCGCAGCATGTGATCCACGAGCGTGGTCTTGCCATGGTCGACGTGGGCAACGATGGCCACGTTGCGGATGCGGTCTCTGGCGATCATGGGAGGGAGGGGAAGCGGCGCGTCTCATATCCGCGCTGCGTCGAAGGGGCAAGGGAAAACCCGCGCCGAGGCGCCGGTGGGAGGCAAGAATGGAGCGGGTGAAGGGGCTGCACCACGTCGCGCTGCGCTGCTCGGATCTCGAGAAGAGCGTGGAATTCTACCGCCGGGCGCTCGGTCTCGAGGTGCTGCGTCGTTGGCCCGGGGAGGATGGGTCGGAGAGAAGCGTCTGGCTGTCGACGGGAGTGGGTTTCCTTGCCCTCGAGCGGGCGTCGGGTCCGTGCGTGGCCGGTGCCTTCGGGGACGCCCCGGCCGGGTGGCAGGTCGTGGCCCTGGAGATCCCGTTTCCCGACCGGGCAGCCTGGGAGGAGCGGTTGGCGCTTGCCGGCGTGGAACTGGTCCGGAGGAGCCCGTTCTCCCTCTTCTTCCAGGATCCGGAGGGGAACCGTGTGGCTCTCTCCCACTGGCCGGAGGCGGAGTGACCTTCGACCGGCACCGATACGGCCAGGACAACTACCTCTACCTGCTCGCCGAGGGCCAGGACGCGGCGCTGGTGGACCCGGCCGATCCCGACGCCGCGATGGAGCTGGCGCGGCGCCGGGGTGTTCACCCCAAGTGGATCGTGCACACCCATGGCCACCCCGACCACTCGGGTGGGAGCGCGCGGCTGCGTGGCGAGCTGGGCGCCGAGGTCATCGGCCACGGGGCCGACGCCGCCTGGTTTGCTCCCGATCGCGACCTGGCCGGCGCGACCGAGCTCGCCCTGGGGAAGCTCCGGCTTCGGATCCACCCGGCCCCGGGTCACACCCCGGGGTCCCTGCTGATCGAGTGGCGGGGGAAGCTCCTCACCGGCGACACGCTCTTCTGGAGCGGCTGCGGCAACTGCCGGCACGGGGGCGACCCCGCCAGGCTCGCCGAGACCTTCCGGACCGTGCTCGGGGGGCTCGACCCCAGGCTGGAGGTCCACCCGGGCCACGACTACGCGGAGGCCAACCTGGCCTTCGTTCTCGACCTGGAGCCGACGAACCAGGCCGCCGCCGGGCGACTGGCAGCGGTGCGTGCGGCCCGGCACGCCGGCGTGGAGCCCGAGGCCACGGAACTGGGGGAAGAGGTGCGCCTGAACCCTTTTCTCCGGGCCAGAAGCGACGAGGCTTTCGTGGGGCTGCGAGGGCTGCGCGATCGGTGGTGATGGGACACGTCCAGGCCTGCTAGGATCTCCCCCGCGGGAGGTGACGACGTGAGTGGCTGGCTGAACGTTCCCAACGCACTCACGATGGTGAGGATCCTCCTCGCCCCCGTGTTCCTCTGGCTCTACCTCCGGGGGAACGAGGACGGCGCGCTCATCGCGTTCGCAGTGGCCGCGGCGACCGACGCCCTCGACGGCCTGGCCGCCCGGTTGCTCGGCCAGCAAACCCGCCTCGGGGCGTTTCTCGACGCAGCCGCCGACAAGTTCCTCATGGCCTGCGCCCTCATCGCGCTCGCGGTGAAGGGGCAGGTGCCCTGGTGGCTCACCGGCGTGGTCGTCGGGCGCGACGCCTTGCTGGCGGCCGGGTCCGTGTTCCTGGCGGCACATCACTCCCCACTCCCGGTACGGCCGACCCGGGTGGGGAAGTACGCGACCGCGCTCGTGGCCCTCATCGTCGTGGTGGTGCTGGTGGCCGACTACCACGACACGCCGATGGCGCGGAGCGGTCCGTGGGTCGTGGCGCTCTCCGGGCTGGCATGCGGACTGGTGGCCTGGAGCGCGGTCCAGTACGCGTCATCCTTCACCGCCAGCGTCCGCCTGGGACGGCGCGCGCACGACGCCACGGGACGTTGACACCCCGCGAACCAGCGGGTAGAAACGGCCCGCTTCCCGTGCGATTCGAAGGCCCGTAGCTCAGTGGTAGAGCATTACCTTGACACGGTAGGGGTCGTCGGTTCAATCCCGACCGGGCCTACCAGAAAACAGAAAGACGAAGGGCGGTTAGCCGAGAGGGCCGACCGCCTTTCTCTTTTCCTATCGGGTCACTGCCGGCGTGAGGTGACAAATGAGGTGACAAGGAAGTCCCCTGCTGGGCGTCCTGCCCCATCGCCCGGTCGAGCAGCTCGCGAGCGACGGCCGACATGCGACCTCGGGGGAGCGTACGAGGTCGAGCGTACGCCTTCACATCACTTCGCCTTTGCGTCTGGGTCGGACTGTTACGCTGCACACGTTTCCATTCCGTGAATCAGGAGGACCCCCAATGAGGCATCGCCTCGCTCTTGTTCCGCTGCTGCTCTCAGCGTGTTCCACGGTGCCGGCAGTATCGTCCGGCATCAAGCTCGACCCGGACACCCGGCCCGCCTGCGCTGCAAACTGCGAAACGATGGGGCTCCGCTTGGCGGCGGTCGTTCTGGTGCGCAACTCGGCAGGCTGCGTGTGCGCCGTGCCGGAAACGAAGATCGGAAAGGACCTCGGGGGCG
>Ga0209253_10005435_pt1 | contig 11044 bp, 9 predicted proteins | sample FrelakmetBRP12BR_FD_187145 | JGI IMG/M metagenome (GOLD analysis project Ga0209253, IMG submission 187145) | Freshwater lake sediment microbial communities from the University of Notre Dame, USA, for methane emissions studies - BRP12 BR (SPAdes)... | ecosystem: Environmental > Aquatic >... | reverse complement strand
CAGGCCATGGCCGACCGCTACACCTACGTTCCGCTCCTGGGCATCTTCGTGGCCCTGGTCTGGAGCCTGGACGCCCTCGTCCGGCCCCGCCGGTCCCGCGCCGCGCTGGCCGGGGTCGCCGCGGCGGGAATCGGAGCTCTCGCCATCGCGACCTGGAACCAGATCGGCCACTGGCGCGACCAGGTCTCCCTCTTCACCCACGCGGTGGAGGTGACCGAGCCGAACGGCCGTGCTCACCACCTGCTCTCGCAGGGGCTCATCGCGGAACAGCGCTGGCCAGAGGCCCTGGTCCACGCCCGCGAGGCCGCGCGGCTCGACCCGTCGAACCCACGGGCCCACAAGAACCTGGGGTTCGTTCTCTACCGGAACGGCCTTCTCTCCGAGGCCATCGCCTCGCTCGAGCAGGCTGTCGCGCTCGACCCCGGATACGCCGAGGCGCACGGCAACCTGGCCATCGCGTACGGCCGAGCGGGCCGGACCGAAGAAGCCATGCGGGAGATGCGCCTCGAGATGCAGCTCCGGCAGGCCCCCCGCTGAGCCCTACTTCCCGCCCCGCAGCCGGTCGATGGCCGCCCTGGGGTTCTTCACGCCGTTCTTGAGGAGCCACCAGGCCACCTTGGCGCCGCCGGCCGCCAGCACCCCCAGGTAACCGTGGGAGATGAGCCGCGCCGTGGAGGCGTGGATGTGCACCCGGACCTTCCGCTCCGGCTCGCGCGCCAGGACCAGCTTGAAGAACTCGATGCCGAACTCGCCCACGTCCTCGGCCCGGATGGAGGTGAGGTGCGCCACCGCCCCGTCCGGCAGCGTGAGGGTGAAGTCCGGGTCGGGCTCGGCCCCGCCCTCCACCCGCCCCTCCCCTGAACTCATGGTGAACCTGGCAGCTCCCCCGGCCAGGTCGAGGGCGGCGCGCGCGTCGCGGGCGAGCGGCTTCGTCGCCTTGCGGGCCGCGGGAGAGGTCGCGAAGAAGCGGGCCAGCGCCTCCGTGCTCGAGGTCGTGCTCGGGATCGCCATGTGCCCGAGTGTAGAGCAGCCGGCCGCCCCGTCCACCGATTGACTGCCCGGGCGACCCGTGGTTTGACCTGCCAATGCAATTTCGCTTCATGATCCTGCTCGCGGCCCTCTCTCTCGCCGCCTGCGCCCGCAACATCCCCGGCACCGACATCGCCGAGAACCCGGACAACCGGGAGATCATCGCGATGGTGGACGCCTACCGGAAGGCCTTCGACTCCCGGAACCTCGACGGCATCATGGCGCTCGTCTCGCCCCTCTACTACGACGACGCCGGGACCGTCACCGCCGAGGACGACATCGACTACAAGGGGCTCCCCCAGGCTCTCAAGGAGACCTTCTCGCGCATCAGCCAGGTGCGCATCGAGTTCGGGATCACCGCCATCGCCATCACCGGCGACAAGGCCAATGTCGATCTCTTCTACGACGCCAAGTACCGGGTGACGACGCCCCGCGCCGAGATCCCCAGGCGCGACACCGACGTGCAGCGTCTCGTGTTGCAGCGCGACGGCGCGGGCTGGAAGATCCTCACCGGGCTGTGAGATCGCTGGCTCGCTGCCAGCGGGCCGACACCACCCGCCACCCTTCCTTCTCGCGCTCCAGGCCGGCCTCGAGGCGCCAGGTGTCGCCGGCCTCCGGCAGCCGTCCGGCGATGCCTTCCCCGCGCCCCCCTCGCACCAGGGCGACGTCGACCACCGCCTCGGCCCGATCGCCGTCCACGTGCACCCGGGTTGCCACCGGGATGACCGCGTTCCAGGAGCCGCGCAGCGTGTTGTACGTGACGAACTGCTGCAGTTCCCGCCTTCCCATTCCCTCCCCCTGGAAGCGTTCGCTCACCGCCTCCATCAAGTCACCAGGCCGCTTCTCCTCCACGGCGCGCGACGCGCGATCGAGGAGAGCGCGGATCCGGTCCTCGTCGGAGGGGCCGGCGCGAAGCCCTCGCCACGCCAGCAGCGCTCCCCCGGTCACCAGCGCGACGAGGAACGCGACGACGAGTGTTCTGGAGATGCGCATGGCAAAGGTCCGGAAGGGGCTGGGACGCCATTGGAGTAGACTCCGGACCGTGGCGCAAGACAGGGACAGGCCGACCCAGGCCGATCAGCACAACGAGCGAGGCATCGAGCTCGCCGACCGCGGCTGGCTCGAGGAGGCCGAGAAGGAGTTCAAGAAGGCCATTGCCCTCGACCCGGCCTCCGCCCACGCCCACGAGAACCTGGCCATGGTCCACGCCCGCCAGAAGCGCTGGCGTGAGGCCCTGCGCGCGCACCTGCACGCCGTCGACGTCGAGCCGGACAGCCCGGGGGCCCGCTTCACGCTCGCCTCCTTCCTCGCCAACCACGCCCTGGAGATGGCCGAGGCCGAGTACCGCGAGGCCATCGCCGCCGACCCCGAGCACGCCGAGGCCCACCTGGAGCTGGGGCTTGCGCTCGCCGACATGGGGCGTGCCGCCGAGGGGCTGAAGGAGCTCGAGATCGCGGTTCGCCTCGCCCCGGAGGACCCCATGGCCCGCCATGAGCTGGCCGGGCTCCTCATGGACGAAGGGGACTACCGCACCGCCATCGGCCACCTTCGCGAGGCGGCTCGCCTGGAGCCCACCAGCTTCGAGATCCACCTCGACCTGGGGCTCTGCCACGCGCAGAAGGGGTTCTACGCCGAGGCCGAGCGCGCCTATCAAAAGGCGCTGTCGCTGAAACCGGACGACCCGATGGCGAACTACGACATCGCCTCGCTCTACGTCCAGTGGGGGCGCAGCGCCGACGCCCTCGCCCCGCTGCGCCATGCCCTGGAGGCCGACGGGGAGAAGGTCCGGACCTGGCTCGCCTCCGACCCGGTCTTCGACCCCATGCGCGGCAGCGACGCCTTCGATCAGCTCGTGGCCGGCTGACCCGGCGCGCTTCTCGCATGGGCTCGGAACCCGAGATGCCCGAACTCGCATTCTTTCGTCATGGTGAGGAGTTGCTGCGCGTGGCCCTGGGCGACCAGACCACGATCGGCCGATCCGCGGACTGCGACGTCTCTTTGCCGGACCCTGCCCTCTCGAGGGTCCAGGCGTCGGTCGAGCGCCGGCCGGGGGGCTTCACGCTCTTCGACCGCTCCGGCCGGGGCACCCGGGTCGCCGGGGCCGACGTCTTCGAGGCCATGCTGACCGACGGCACCGAGCTCTCCTTCGGCTCCTGGCGCGCCCTCTTCCGGGAGGCCGGCTCCGGCGACCCGGAGGCCACCTTCGCGGGCGGGCTCACCGGCATTCGCCAGGTGGAGCCGGTCCACGCGCCCCAGGCCCGGCTTCGCATTCGCGACCGCGGCCGCGAACGCATCGTCCCCCTGCCCGACACCGGCGTCACGGTGGGCTCGGTGCCGGGCAACACCCTCGTCCTCGACGACCCCTTCGTCTCGGCGCGCCACCTGCGCATCGAGCGGCACGAAGGGCGCTGGCAGCTCGTCGACACCGGTTCCACCAACGGGACGCTGCTCGGCGGCGTCCGGGTCTGGCGCGCCGAGATTCCCCCCGGCCTGCCCATCACGGCGGGTGACAGCCAGCTCGTGCTGGAGCTGGGCACGCCGCGGGAGGGGCGGCTGCCCGGCAGCTACGAAGGCATGTTCTCGCTCGACCCGGGCATGCGGCGGGTCTTCGACCTCATCGACCGGCTGGCCCCCTCCGAGCTTCCGGCCTCCGTCCTCGGCGAGACCGGCACCGGCAAGGAGCTCGTGGCCCGGGCCCTTCACGCCCGATCCCCCCGCTGCGACGCCCCGTTCATCCCGGTGAACTGCGCCGCCATCCCCGAGTCACTGATGGAGAGCGAGCTCTTCGGCCACGAGAAGGGGGCCTTCTCCGGCGCCGAGCGGCAGCGCAAGGGGGCCTTCGAGGAGGCCGACCAGGGCACCCTCTTCCTCGACGAGATCGGCGAGATGCCGCTCGATCTCCAGTCCAAGCTGCTCCGGGCGCTCGACAGCGGCGAGGTGAAGCGGGTCGGCTCCTCGCGCCCCATCCAGGTCTCGGTCCGGGTCGTCTCGGCCACTCACCGCGACCTGGCGGCCCAGGTGCGAGCCGGCAAGTTCCGCGAGGACCTCTTCTACCGGCTCTGCGTCATCCCGGTGGCCGTTCCTCCGCTCCGCAGGCGCCAGGGCGACGTGCGCGCCCTGGCGCAGCGCTTCCTCGACGCGGCGGCGCCGCGCGGCCTGCAGCTTCGGTGGAGCGAGGAGGCCCTTCAGCGGCTCGAGACCTACGAGTGGCCCGGCAACGTGCGCCAGCTCCGCAACGTGGTGCAGCGCTCGCTGCTCTTCCGCGGCGAGGGCACGGTGCTGCCGGCGTCGGCCGTGACCTTCGAGGACCTGCGCCCCGCGGCCGGCCCGGGCGGGGACGACACCACCCTCTACCTGCCCGGCCTCACCATGGATGACATCGAGCGCGAGGCCATCCGGCTCTCGCTGCGGCGCCACCGTGGCAAGCGCGCCGCCGTCGTGAAGGAGCTCCAGATCGCGAAGAGCACGGTCATGAAGCGGATCGGCCAGTGGAAGTTGCAGGACGAGGGGCGAGAGAGCGGGGCGCCGCCCGAGGACGACGGCGACGACGAAAACGTCTGAACCCTGCTCTCAGTTCCAGAAGCGAGTCGAACGCCCGCCCTGAACCAGGTCCATCTCCCCGAGAGGCTCGGGAGGCATGTCGAGCGCCGACGGGTGGCCGCGCCCCATGTACCTGGCGATCGCCACCTCGAGCTGGGTCCTCGTCGCCAGCACCGCGCGCACCAGCTTGCCGCTGGCGAAGGCGACCTCGTCGAGAGCCTGGATGTCGAGCGGATCGCTCGTGGCCACCAGCAGCGGTCCGCGGCGGCACTCGGAGAGGAGTTCCAGCGGGAGCACCCGGCGCCCCTCGATGATCTTCTGGGGCACGAGCAGCAGCACGTCGGCCCGCACGTTGCGCGCGGACAGGTCGACGATCGGGATCTCGAACTGCCGACCCAGCGCCCAGAGGAGCTCCGTCTCGTTCACGAGGCCGAGGTGCACGAGGGCGTGGCCGAGGCGGCCGCCCCTGCGCCTCTGCCACTCGAGGCCGGCGCGGAGCTGCCGCGTGTCGATGGACCCGCCCTGGATGAGCAACTGGCCGATGGGGACGCGTTTCATATACACACACTCTGTCCCAGGAGGTGCGATAAGCAAGTACCCTGACCTGGCTACTTCTTCGGCGGGGGCTTCTTCTTGGAATTCTTGGAGATTTCGGCGAGACGGGCGGAAGCCTTCTTGGCCGCGGTGGTCTTGGGAAAACGGTTGACCACATCCTGGTAGATGGCCTTCGCGTCGTCCCGGAGATCGAGGGCCATCATGGCCTCCCCGGTGCGGAACAGGGCGTCGGGCGCCTTGTCGGAGCGAGGGAAGTCCTGGGCCACCTTCCCGTAGGAGAGAACCGCTTCGCGGTACCGCTTCTCCCCGAACGAGATCTCCCCCAGCCGGAACCACGCGTCGGCCGCCCGCGGGTCGGTCGGCCACTTCTTCACGTACTCGTCGTAGAGCTGCCGGGCCACCGCCCGCTCTCCGGCCTGCTCCTGCTGCTGGGCGAGCGCGAAGAACTCGGCCTTCTCCGCGGGGCGCTTGAGCGCCTCGGCCCGCTTGCGCCCCTCGTAGTCCTCGAGCGCGCCTGCGCCCTTCAGCGCCGCGAACCGGGCGTCGGTGTCCGACTGGAGCTGGGACAGGCGCTGGTCCATCAGGAGGAGGCCGTGCTGCTTCTCCTCGAGCTGGCCGCTCATGCGCGTCAGCATCTCCTGCAGCCGGTCCTGGTTGGCGACGACGTCCGCACCGCTCCGGTGAGCGGTGGCGTTGAGCTCGTCCAGCTTCTTCTGGACCTCGGCGATCTTCTGGTCGACCCGGGCGATGCGGTCCCGGACGAGGTTCCGCTGCTCCTCGAGCTGCCGCGTGGTGGCGGCGCTCTCCGCCTCGAGCCGCTGGATGCGGTCGTCCATCTGCCGCCCCTTCTCGACGGGGACCCAGCAGGCGGAGGCGGCGAGGAGCAGCGGAAACGCGAACCGGACCTTCATCGGTTCACGGTCCGTTTACTGCGCCACGAGATCGGAGCGGCGGTTCTGGGACCAGCAGGACTCGACCTGCTCCGTGCAGACCGGACGCTCCTTTCCGAAGCTGACCGTCTTGACGGCCTTGGCGGGGACGCCCAGGTTCACCATGAACTTCTTGGCGGCCTCGGCGCGGCGCTGGCCGAGCTGCAGGTTGTACTCGGCGGTCCCGCGGTCGTCGGTGTTGCCCTCGACGGTGATCTTGGTGAAGCCCCGGTCCTTGATGCAGGCGGCGTTCTTGGCCAGGTCGGCCTGGGCGTCCCTGGACAGGATCGCCTCGTTGAAGCCGAAGAAGACGGGGAGCAGCTTGCCGCCACCGGCCGGACAGGCAACCGGGCCCGACGTGACGCACTTGCCGGCCTGGCAGGCCTTGCCCGAGCCGCAGGCGCCGTCGCTCGTGCACTCCGGAGGCGGAGGCGGCGGCGGGGCGACGGTCATGCACTTGCCGGCCTCGCAGGCCTTGCCGACGGGGCAATCGTCGCTCCGTTCACACTCGGGGCGCGGGACGCACTTCAGGGAGCGGCAGACGAACCCGGCCTTGCAGTCGGTGTCGAGCCCGCATTCCTGGCAGCGCCCCTCCACGCAAGTCTTCCCGTAGCCTTCCTGTTCGGCGCACTCGTCGCTGGTCTTGCACTCCCCGTTCTTGGGCTTGGCGGGGCAGCCGGAAAGGAACAAAGCGAGCACCGGAACGACGAGCAAGAACGAGCGATGCATCCTCATGGAATTCCTCCGTGTATCGAGGGGCTGACGATGGAGAACGATTCCCCGTGATGCGCCCGATTCGGGAGTCTGTCAAACGAAAATCCGGGCGGGAATGTCTCTCGCCGCGCTGACGTTTTCGTCTGCGCAGGCCACGGGAGGTTCCGGCCAACCCTCCCTCCCGGCCGGGACGCCCGTGTGCCTGCGCTTCCCTTCGTCCCCTTGGCGGCAGTGCGCAGCGGGACTAAGTTCGACCCCCCTCGTGGATCCGACCGCGCCTCCAGATAGTCCTCCCCTGCCCGAGCCGCCCGGCGGCGCCCGGCCCCGGGGCCGACTCGCCCGGACCGCGGCCTGGGTTCGCGGACTGGGGCGGACGCGCCTCGTGGTCGGGGCGCTGGGCGTCGTGGTGCTCGTCGCTGCGGCCGGAGGCGGCCTGCTCTTCGCCTGGACGCGCGAGCTTCCGGCCTTCGACGATCTCCAGGACTACCGGCCACTGGTGGCCACGACCGTCTACGCCGCCGACGGCAGCGAGGCCTTCTCCTTCGCCCGCGAGCGGCGCACGGTGGTCCCCTTCGACAAGATCCCGGACGTGGTCAAGAAGGCCGTGCTGGCCGCCGAGGACGCGAAGTTCTACCAGCACGAGGGGGTCAACTACCTCGCCATCGCCCGCTGCGCGGTGAAGGGGCTCCTGCGCGCCGGGGTGGCCTGCGGGGGATCCACCATCACCCAGCAGGTCGTGAAGACCTTCCTGCTCCCCACCGACTGGCGGGTGAAGCGAAAGGTGAAGGAGCTGTTCCTGGCTCCCCGCCTGGAGCAGAACCTCGCCAAGGACGAGATCCTCTACCTCTACCTGAACCAGATCTACCTGGGGCACCGGCGCTACGGCGTCGAGGAGGCCTCGCGCTTCTACTTCGGGAAGGGCGTCAAGGACTTGACGATTGGCGAAGCCGCCACGCTGGCCGGCCTGGTGCAATCGCCCGAGCGGCTCTCCCCGGTGAAGCACCCGGAGGCGGCCAAGTCCCGGCAGCGCTACGTGCTGCGTCGCATGACCGAGGAGGGCTACATCGACGCCCGCACCGCCGAGGTCGAGTCCCAGCGGCCGCTCAAGATCCGCAAGGTTCCCGAGCCCTACGGCGCCTGGTACGCCGACGCCGTGCGGCGCCTCCTCGACGAGCGCTACGGCGCCGAGCGGGTCGAGACCGACGGCCTCCAGGTGGACGTGGCCATGATGCCGCAGATGCAGCGGGCCGCCGAGGCCGCGCTGGCATCCGACCTGCGTCTCGTCGACAAGCGCCACGGCTGGCGGGGCGCGCCGCAGAAGCTCGACGAGAAGCAGCTCGCCGCCGTCCTGCCGGTCTGGCGCGAGCGACTGGCGGCGGCCCGCGTGCAGCCCGGCGAGATCCTGGTGTGGGACCTGGGGCGCGTGGACCCCGACGAGATCGAGCCCGACGCTGCGGTCACGCCAGACGCCCGGCGGCGGGTCCTGGCCCGGCCGCTGGAGGCCGGCGAGACCTACACGGTGCTGGTGACGGCGGTGGAGGACAAGCAGGCCACGCTCGACCTGGGCGGCGCACGCGGCGTCATCCCCTTCTCCGACGTGGCCTGGGCCCGCAAGTACAACGCCTCGGTCGGCACGGCTCCGCCGAGGAAGATGACCGACGTGCTCCACCCGGGCGACATCGTGCTGGCGCGGGTGGTGCCGGGCCGCTCGTCGCCGCTCGACCTGGCCCGCGCCGGAAAGCCGCTGGCGCTCTCGCTCGAGCAGGTCCCGCGCGTCGAGGGGGCGCTCGTGGCCATCGACCCGGTCACCCGCGGCGTTCGCGCCCTGGTGGGAGGCCACGACTTCACCCGCTCCCAGTTCAACCGCGCCATCCAGGCGAAGCGGCAACCCGGCAGCGCCTTCAAGCCCTTCGTGTGGGGCGCGGCCATCGAGTCCGGACGCTTCACGGCTGCCACGGTGGTCTACGACACGCCCGACCTCTACCGCGATCCCTGGACCGGCAAGGAGTGGAAGCCGCAGAATTTCGAGAGGGACGTCTACGAGGGGCCGATGCTGTTGCGCGACGCGCTGGCCCATTCGAAGAACACCGTGTCGGCGAAGCTCACCGACGCGCTCGGCGTGGAGGCGATCATCGACTTCGCGCGGCGGGCCGGCATCGAGAGCGAACTGCCGCGGAGCCTGTCCCTGGCGCTCGGCACCGGCGAGGTGACGCCGATCGAGCTCGTGAACGGCTACGCGACGCTCGCCGCGGGCGGATTCCCTGCGCCGCCCATCTTCATCACCCGGGTGCGCGACCGCGATGGCGCCGTCCTCGAGGAGACCCTTCCGCTTCGCCCACCCCCGCTCCCCGAGACATCCATCCCCGGACCCCCGCCCGACGCATCCGTTGGCGCCGAGCCCCCCGCGGAGGTGGCCGTCACGCCCCCCGCACCCACGGTGGGACGGCTCGAAGGGCGAGTCCGGCCCGAGGCGGCCTTCGTCACGGTGACCATGATGAAGGACGTCGTGCAGTTCGGGACCGGCCAGGGGGCGAAGGCGCTCGACCGGCCGGTGGCCGCCAAGACCGGCACCGCCCAGGAGCACCGGGACGCCTGGTTCGTGGGCATGACTCCCGACCTGGTGGCCGGCGTCTGGGTGGGCTTCGACGGCCACGAGCCGCTCGGACCGCACGCAACCGGGGCTGGCGCCGCGCTGCCGGGCTGGCTCGGCTTCATGCAGGCTGCCGTGGGAATGCGGCCACCCGCCGACTTCGTCGCGCCCCAAACGGTGGAGATGGCGCGTATCGACCCCAGGACGGGGATGCTGGCGAGCGGCCCCACCGAGGGCGTGCTGCTGCCCTTCCTGCCCGGCACGGCGCCGAAGCGCACTGCGCCCGACCCGTCGACCGCGCCGCAGAACTTCTTCCAGGACGATCGCTGAGACGAGGCCGTCAGCGGATCGGGGTGGCCTTGAGCGCCGCCTTCCCGTCCTTCACGTAGACCTGGAAGCGGACGGTCCGGCAGGCGTACTTCTGGGCCAGCGCGTCGCGGTTCCTGCGCAGCTTGTCCCGGAAGCGATCCCAGGTGAGACCCTCCACCGACTCCCCGCAATCGACGCGGAGGCGGAGAAACTCCTGGTGGACTCCGGTCCACTGCGCGTCCTCCCCGTCCGCCGTGGGCGTGGGCGTGGGCCGGGAGGCGGGCAGCGGGGTGGAGCGGATGGGCTGGGTCGTGCGCGGGTGGATGGCGCGCTCGGCCTGCGCGGCCTTCACCAGGTCGGCGGCCGAGAGATGTCCGCTGCCGTGCACGGGCGTGGGGTTGGGCGTGCCCGGAGGAGCCATTCCCTTGCCGGTGAATGGATCCTCGATCTTGCGAGAGCCGGTCGCCTCCTCGGGCGGGACGGCGTGGAGCGGCACGTCGAGCGTGAGCGCCGGCGTCGCCGGGGCGGGCGGGGCTGACCCGGGGAAGGCGGCCGACGTGGCGGCCTGCCCGATTCGCCCGAGCCGGCCGGCCTCGGAGGCGCGCGCCAGGGCCGCCGCCAGCGTGCCGAACGTCCCGGACATGCGCGGCACCCTGACCTCGAAGTCGCCACGGGCGATGCGATCGGCCACGGCCGCCAGCTCCCGCGGCACGTGCGAGGGAACCGGACGGTCCCGGGAAAAGCCGAGCGCTACGCCCAGCACGCCCAGGACGACGAGCGCGAGCAGCATCACCTGCTGGAACGCGGCCACCGGCTCCAGCGCCGCCCGGGTAGGCGCCGAGACCACCGCCACCGGCCCGTCGATCCCGGAGAGCGACATGGCCCGGGCCCGCCACGCCGGGGCCTTGGTGAAGAGGAGCGGCAGGCCGGAAAGCCGGCCCGCGTCCACGATCCCGCCCGCCCCCTTCTTCGCCTCCGCGACCACGGCGGCGGCGTCGGCCGGCGGCAGCGTCGAGATGAGGCCGGCTCCGATGAAGGTCAGGTCGGCGCCGGTGGCGGCCTGGATCCGCTCCGCCCAGCGCGGATCGATGGGGAGGCCAAAGGCGAGCATCGCGCCTCGCCCGGCGGGCATGACCGCGACGGCGTAGATGGCGTCCCCGACCCGGACGTGGCGCGGGGCCGCGCCCGAGCCGAGCAGCGCCTGCGCGAGCGCGTCGCGGGGTTCCACCAGACGGTCGCCGACCCGGAGCCAGATGGAGCGTTCGTGGGAGAGCCCCACCAGCGGGGCACGCCCCATCTCCACGTCGAGAAGCGCGGCCGCGACGTGGACGGACGCATCGGCCACCTCCGACACGTCGGGGGCTGCCGCTGCGGGGGC
>Ga0209253_10005434_pt1 | contig 11046 bp, 9 predicted proteins | sample FrelakmetBRP12BR_FD_187145 | JGI IMG/M metagenome (GOLD analysis project Ga0209253, IMG submission 187145) | Freshwater lake sediment microbial communities from the University of Notre Dame, USA, for methane emissions studies - BRP12 BR (SPAdes)... | ecosystem: Environmental > Aquatic >... | reverse complement strand
ATGTCCGATAAAGCCTGCAACACCAGTGAGCAACACCTTCATTTAATGACTTAAACGTCCAATTGAACGGTATGCTACACCTGCATTTTTTACTGTTGCCGGATCGTACATATTTCGTCCATCAAAAATGATATTAGCTTTAAGTTTTTGTTTGATTTGTGAAAAATCAGGATTTCTAAATTCTTTCCACTCAGTGATAATTACCAATGCATCAGCGTTATTTAAGGCTTGACTAGGTGTTTCAGCAAAACTTAAGCCTTTCACATTATTAAATATGCGTTTTGCTTCTTGCATCGCAACTGGGTCATAAGCAGTCACCGTGGCACCTGCCTGCAGCAAATCGTTAATCAACACACGGCTAGTGGCTTCGCGCATGTCATCCGTATTCGGTTTAAATGCCAATCCCCAAACCGCAAAATGCTTGCCTGATAAATTTTGGCCAAATTGTTTTTTAATTTTCTGAGTAAGCACTTGTTTTTGCAAATTGTTCGCCGCTTCAACAGCATTCAGCACTTTTAAATCATAGCCATTATTATGACCAGTACTAATCAGTGCCTTCACGTCCTTAGGGAAACACGACCCACCGTAACCACAGCCAGAATATAGAAAATCATAGCCAATGCGCGGATCTGAACCAATTCCTTTGCGCACCGCCTCAATATCTGCGCCCAAAGCTTCTGCTAAATTAGCGAGCTCATTCATAAAGCTTATACGCGTTGCTAGCATGGCGTTAGCAGCATATTTAGTAAGTTCGGCTGAATGTACATCCATCATCACCAAACGCTCGTGATTGCGTTGAAATGGAGCGTACAGAGCCCGCATTACATCTTTACTTTGTTCGTCTTCCGCACCAACCACAATGCGATCTGGGCGCATAAAGTCTTCTACAGCTGCGCCCTCTTTTAAGAACTCTGGATTTGAAACAACGCTAAATTTAACATCCGCTTTACGTGCTATAAGCTCTTCTGCAATCGCAGCTTTAACCTTGTCGGCAGTCCCAACAGGCACGGTAGATTTATCGACAACCACTTTGTAGCCAATCATGAATTTACCAATATTTCTGGCAGCTGATACTACATATTGCAAATCAGCAGAACCGTCTTCATCTGGAGGTGTACCTACGGCTATAAACTGCACATCACCAAAATCTACCGCTTGCTTAATATCAGTAGTAAATTTTAAGCGTCCAGCAGCCACATTACGACGCACCATTTCCAAGAGACCTGGCTCGTGAATCGGAATTCCACCCTCTTCTAATATCTTAATTTTAGCCGGGTCTACATCTAGGCAAAGAACATCATTGCCGACTTCCGCTAAGCAAGTACCGCTCACTAAACCCACATACCCCGTGCCTACCACTGTTATCTTCACTACATCTTCTCTTTTTATATCAATGAGTTAACCATTATGACACGCCTGACCGTAACCAAAAACTGTTAAGGATTTATTTTTTTTCAGATACGGACTAAACTCTTTCACCTTACAATCAGCTTCCGTTTTAATCGTACTTAAATTATCAGTGTCTACCAATAATAAAAAAGAATCTTTGGCATTTTTGGCTTCTTTGAACATTTCTTTGTCTAACACTTTAATCGGCCGCCTGGCATAATAAACCAATCGGCTATCAATGTCCTGATATGCGTATAAATTGTCCTCTTTAACGTTCAAAATCCATGTACTAAAGGCCGGAAAAACTGCCACACGATATGCAAAAATTTTAGGTTCCAAAAAACTATAAAAAACCGCAAAGCCTATAGGCAGCAACAACCCAACACTGACGATTAATTTCTTTGTTCTCACTTTTCCAGCATCAAAAAGTGTCGCAAGTTTAATTGCTAATAAAATAGAAATCAAAGGATATATCGGCAATAAATACTTGGCATGCTTGTTGCTGAATATCGAAAAGATGATGAGCGGCAAGACAGCTGCCAACACTAGCACCAACTGATGTGGTTGTCGAATTTGCTGCCTGAAAAAATCTTTTGAGCGGACAAAAAACAATGTAATTAACAATATAAAATCAACCGCAATCCAGCCCGCATAGCTCAATAGCGGTTTTGCAATATCACCTTGCATTTTCCCCAGCATATCTCGCTGAACTACCTTAGCCCATATATCGAAGCCTAATTGCCAGCTCACAGCCGCATACCAGGCTAAGCCAACAATGAGAAAAATCAACCAGCCTCGCCAATTCAGCAAAACTATTTTAATGTGAGGGTTTTTGCTATAGATTGCTGCCACCAGCAGCGGCAAGGTCACAAACAGCAACACCAAAGGCCCTTTGGTCATAAGCGCCAACGCTAAAAGAAAATAGCTAAGATATATCCAGTTTTTATGAGCAGAATTTTGATTGGATGAATCCTGTATATATTGCAACGCAGACAGAACCGAGCCCACACATAGTGCGGTCAGCAACATTTCAATCTCGCAACGTCTTGCCAGCATGACAAAGCCAAGATTAGCTATCAGCAATTGCACTGAAAACAATGCCGCCCATTGGCCGGATTGCTTAAGAGTAAAACGGTAGGTCATCCACAACACTGCAGAGGCTGCCAGTGCCGATGGTAGCCGCAATGTCCATTCATTGACGCCCCACCCCAAGGCAAAGGTAGAGGACAGCCAATATAGTAAAGGCGGTTTGGTTAGATACAACTCGCCATTCAGGTGTGGCAACAACCAATTTCCGGTAGACGCCATTTCCTTGATGGCAAGTGCACGCCGCCCTTCGTTCAGCGACATCAGCTCGATACTGCCCAGACCCCAGAAAAGCACAATGATTGCGATTACTACGGTGGCCCATAAAAACATTGGGTACGCTTTGTTCATCTCGCGCAACACGTTTTTCGCTCTATTATTATTTACCGTTATTGCGGTGAATTAAGACCAGGTTTCTGGAGTACACAATGGTGCCAGGCAACTGCCCCAGAATAATTACCGGATCCAGCTTATGCAACCCGTAAGCAAGCACGATCAAGCCACCCAGCAAGCTCAAATACCAAAAACTTACGGGAATCAGACTCTGCTGGTGGCGTTCGCTATGTATCCACTGCACAATAAAACGCGCCATAAACAAGCACTGGCCAGCCAAACCAACACCTAGCCAAACTAGGTCAGTGGTTGGCATCCCTACAATATAATGATTAAGTGCATTAATAATATGAGAAAAATATGTGCCGATGCCATCATTGACGATTTGCATGACTAACCAGCCTTATCTTCTAAAATCTGCGGGATTTTGGCGCGGCGCTGTAGCCAAGCCACACCAAACAAATCAACAATACCGACTAGCAATCTATCAATCGTGCCATAGTTTGATTTGCCATGTTCGCGATTGCGATGCGCGACTGGCACAGAAACGATCTTGCCTCCTCGACGCTTGATGAGTGCGGGCAAGAAACGATGCATATGGTCAAAATAGGGCAAGTCCAGAAATGCCTCACGTTTGAATAACTTTAAGCCACACCCGGTATCCGGCGTATCATCATTAAGCATCTTAGAACGTACCGTGTTGGCAATCACTGACGAAATGCGTTTAATCCAAGTATCACGGCGGCTAGCACGACGATTGCCTCCCACCAGCTCAATGTCTAACGTTACCGCAGCTATCAATTTGGGGATGTCAGCAGGGTTATTCTGACCGTCCCCATCCAACGTCGCCACCCAATCATATTGAGCTGCTTTAACGCCTGTGCGCACCGCGGTGCTTTGCCCGCAGCTTTTCGCATGACGTATAATTTTTAGCTGTGTGAATTGTGTTTGTAATGATCTCAATTTGCCAAACGTATTATCGGTGCTGCCATCATCCACATAAATAATTTCATGTATCATATGCTTTAGCGCAGCATCAATTTCGCTAATTAAACTTGCTACATTGCCTTCTTCATTACGCACTGGAACGACCACTGAAACTTGGTGAATTTGCATATTAATATATTCTTGCATCTCGTTATTTTATAGCGCTTTGACTAAGTAATTGAGAAATATTATGAAGTATGGTGATTTTATTCTTAGCACAATAAGCCTGCCAGTCTGCCACCTCTGTCCATTCACTTAAAAAAATAAAATCCAGCCCCGCATTTGTAGCAGCTTGATAATCATATTTACTATCACCTAAAAATAAAGCAGGAAACCGAATATTGCCATTGGCTTTTTCACGCGCAAGCACATCTTCTTTTTGATCCGGTCCGCCAAAAATACCCGCTTCAAATAACTGCGCCAAATCACGGCGAGCAAAAATTCTTCGCAGTTCTTTTTGATCGCCTCCGGAAAGCAGCATCCATGCGGCTTGTGGCGTTACCTCTTTTAAAGCCTGCAACCCTGGTGCTACTTCACATTCCATCAACGTTTTGTCCAGAATCTCCTCAAAGGTTTCCATGTAGCGCTGCATGGTTGCTTCTGTCACTGGCTGCTTCACAATCTCCTTGAGGTAATATTCGATTTTTCCATTGCGTGGAAAACTGCCTTTCGCCACATGATGATCCACCAGCGCCTGCGCTTGCTCATCGGTGCCTCCGTTGCGTTTGGCTACTTCAAAATAAGCATTCACCTTGGTTTTGTTACTGTTTAAAACCACGCCGTCGCAATCAAACACGATTGTTTTATATTGTCTAATATCTAACAAGTAAGTTCCAATAAAAAAGGGCTGCAAGTACAGCCCTTGATTATACCGCATACCAATCTAAGCGGCTTTAATGCTGCTCGCCTCTTTGGCCAACTTGGTTATATACGCCCAGTCTTTGCGTCCCACCGCATCGGCTGGTGTAAGCCAAGTACCACCACAAACCACCACGTTTGGTAATGCTAAAAATTGCGGTGCACTATCAACTGTAACCCCGCCTGTTGGACAGAATTTCACATCGCCAAATGGTCCTGCAAAACCTTTTAATAAATTAATGCCGCCAACAGCCACCGCTGGGAAAAGTTTTAAGAAATAGTAATCGTCAGCATTCGCAGTCATGATTTCAGACCCTGTCGAAACGCCAGGCAATAACGGCAAGCCGATTTTACGTGCAAACTGACCGAGTTCACTGGTGTAGCCTGGGCTCACAGCAAATTTACAACCCACATCTTTGGATGCCTGCGCATCTTTCAGATTACGCACCGTGCCAGAACCCATTATCGCATCGGGTACATGCTTGGCGATTTGCTCCATCGCTTGCAAAGCGCACGATGATCGTAATGTCACCTCGAGCACCTTGATACCTCCTTCAAGCAATGCCTCGGCCATAGGCACCGCATCTTCTACTTTGTTAATCACGATGACCGGAATTACTGGGCCATGATTGGCTAAATCTAATGTGCTCATATTTCTCTCTTAATTAAATTGGTTCGATTTTAATTTTCAACTGTACTAGATGGCTACAACCAAGTTACGGCACCTTCTTCTGCAGACAATACATTCTTGCGCATACCGCCAAACAACTCACGGCCAAAACCATGTGCATTGCTATGACGCTTGATATCCGAAAGCTCTTCAACTTCTCTCTCTGCCCATACATCTTCATCCACTAGCACGTTAACCATGCCAACTGTTGCATTCAAACGGATGATATCTCCCGTGCGCACTTTAGCTAATGGACCGCCTGCCGAAGCCTCCGGACTCAGATGGATCGCGGCTGGAATCTTACCTGATGCACCACTCATGCGGCCATCAGTCACGATAGCAACCCTAAACCCTTTGTTTTGCAACACTGCTAAAGGTGGCGTCAGTTTGTGCAGCTCTGGCATCCCATTCGCTTTTGGTCCTTGGAAGCGCACTACTGCCACAAAATCGCGCTCTAGCTCTCCCCGATCAAATGCCGCAAGCAACTCCTCTTGCGCATCAAACACAATCGCTGGCGCTTCGATAATATGGCGATCTTCTGGCACAGCTGAAATTTTAATCACGCTACGTCCTAAATTGCCTTTAAGCAACCGTAGTCCGCCAGATTCGCTGAATGGAAACGCTGCAGTCCGTACAATTGTTTCGTCACTACTTTCTTTTGGCAGATCTTTCCAAACCAGCTTGCCATCTTCTTTGGTTGGCAATTTGCCATAGTCGCGCAAACCACCATAAGATACGGTAAAGACATCCGGGTACATATAGCCCGCATCAATCAGCTCGCGGATAACAAATGCTGGGCCGCCAGCGGCCTGGAATTCATTGACATCTGCCTTACCATTTGGATACACACTTGCCAGCAAAGGCGTGGTTTTAGCAAGATGGTAGAAGTCTGTCCAATCAATGATGATGCCAGCAGCACGTGCAATAGCCACCCAATGGATGAGATGATTCGTTGAACCGCCAGTCGCCAATAATGCCACCATCGCGTTCACGATGACATGTTCATCGACCAGTTTTCCAATCGGGGTGTAGTGTTCTTTCTTGGTGTTCTCTAGCACCAACTTAACCGCTTCACGGGTCAGCAATTCGCGTAAGCCATCGTGTGGATGTACAAACGCGGCACCCGGCACATGCAGCCCCATCGCTTCCAACAACATCTGGTTGCTATTTGCCGTGCCATAAAACGTGCAAGTACCTGCACCGTGATAAGCCGCAGACTCTGAAGCTAACAATTCTTCACGTCCGACTAATCCTTGTGCATACTTTTCGCGTACTTTAGACTTCGTAGTGTTATCAATACCTGTACTCATTGGCCCTGCAGGTACAAACACGCAAGGCAGATGCCCGAACTGCAGCGCGCCAATTAAAAGGCCTGGAACGATTTTATCGCACACACCCAAGAGCAGCGCAGCATCAAACACATCATGAGAAAGTGCAACTGCCGTACTCATCGCAATCGTGTCACGACTAAACAATGATAGTTCCATCCCAGGCTCGCCTTGCGTAATACCATCGCACATCGCTGGCACGCCGCCGGCCACTTGCACAGTAGCGCCGTACTTGTGTGCTTCATCACGAATAATATCTGGATAGTTTACATACGGCTGATGCGCTGAAAGCATTTCATTGTAAGCGGTCACAATACCAATATTAGGTGCCTTCTCAACGAAAACGCGCAATTTATCGTTGGAAGGCATAGCTGCGAATGCATGCGCCACATTGGCACAACCTAAACGATCCGCTCCTCTTTTTCGATTTGCAATTTCATCTAAGCGTTGTAGATAAGCTGTGCGAGTTGGACGACTTACTTCAATAATACGTTCAGTCACTTCTATATGGGATTGCTTCATTTTCTATAAGACCTGCAGGAATTAATGGACTAACTCAATTATCCCCAAAGCAGGGCATATCGTCAAACCAATAACCCATTATTGTGCGTTTTTATGCTTTTGTAACCAGCACATCTTCCATCATCAGATATTCCAGATCACAACCATAAAACATATTAAGTGCATCGGTCGGTGAGCAAATCATCGGTTCGCCTCGACGATTGAGTGAAGTATTCAATACCACAGGAACACCTCGCAATTTTTCAAGATGTTCGATCAATTCATAATAGCGTGGATTAGTCTCGCGCGTCACCACCTGCGCGCGCGCTGTACCATCCTCATGCACCACTTCGGGAATGCGTGATTTCCAATTTTCAGCCACATCGAAGGTAAAAGTCATGTATGGCGCAGGATGATTGGTTTGCAGGATGTCCGGCGCAACACGGTCGAGCATGCTGGGGCAAAATGGACGCCAACGCTCACGGTATTTGATTTGTGCATTGATACGGTCGGCCACGCCAGGATAGCTTGGATCCCCCAAAATGCTTCTACAGCCTAGTGAGCGCGGTCCAAACTCCATGCGCCCTTGCAGCCATGCTAAAGGATTCCCCGCAGCCAGTAACTCTGCAGCTTTTTGCGGAAAGTTTTCAACGCGGTTAAACTTCGGCTCAGCCGGATGCGCTTTGCAGGCTGCAATACATTCCTCACTAGTATAAGCAGGGCCCAAATAGGCATGCTCCATTTTGTGGATTGTTTCGCCTGCCAAATGTGCAGCGTAAGTTGCTGCACCCAGCGAAGTACCATTGTCGCCCGAAGCCGGCTGCACAAACAACTCCTTCACATGCGGCAAAGCAATAATGCGTTGATTCAATTTCACATTCAACGCAACCCCACCCGCCATGGCAATACGCCCGGTTTCTTTGATGATATCGCCCAAATAATAATCTATCATCTTGAGCGCAATATCCTCCAACAACTGCTGTACCGATGCCGCGTAATGAATATATGGATCGTCAATCTCATCACCTTGGCGCTTTGGCCCAAGCCATTCAATCAGCCCTGGTGTGAAATAGTAACCTTTGCCATTGTCTTTATAGCGACGCAACCCTACTACATTGACCAGTTTGGTGTTCACGCGCAAATCACCATTTTCAAACGTGACCAGTCTAGATAGATCATATTTGCTGGCATCCCCGTAAGGTGCCATGCCCATCACTTTAAACTCACCGTCTAACATCTCGAAACCGAGATATTCGGTAATCGCACCGTACATGCCTCCAAGCGAATCTGGATCATAAAATTCTTTGATTTTGTGGATTTTACCGTTTTCACCATAGCCAAAAAACGTTGTCGCGTATTCACCTTTGCCATCAATACCGACGATTGCCGTTTTTTCTTTAAAGCCGCTCAAATGATACGCGCTGGAAGCATGCGCCAAATGGTGTTCAACAGGTACAAACTTGGCTTTCGTTAAGCCTAAATCGGCCATGAGTTTAAGTGATTTATCACGGTTGCGGCGAAAACGGCGATTGCCATTAAATAGAGCGTCCAACGCCCTATCAGGCGCATACCAGTGACGCTTGGCATAATGCCAGCGCGCATTAGTGCTGAGTGGAATTTCGGCATACGGAAACGCCACGATATCTACCTCCTCCGGTTTCACTCCTGCCTGCTTCAGGCAGAATTTTGTAGCCTCATAAGGAAATTGATTTTTGGCATGCTTGTCGCGAATAAAACGCTCTTCTTCCGCAGCAGCAATAATCTTGCCGTCTACCAATATCGCGGCTGAGGCATCATGCCCAAGCGCGCCAGATAAACCTAAAACAATCATGTTTATTAACTCGAGTTATATAGTTTTTATAGTATGCCTGCCATTTTAAGCGGTAGATGCTCGGCATATATCACTTTAAATGTCTTAACAAAGCCATTATACAGTGCTTGGTCATCTTGCCAATTTTGCATAAAGCGACGCAGGTCGCGCGCGTGTGCTTTTAATGCAAAAAAAGCAAAGCTATGTTGTGTCATGCTATCCAGATCAATCAGCACGGGCTGACTATTCACAATTTTGATATTTGTTGCTTTAGTATCCCCATGCGATATTTTCAGTAAATAAAGCTTATAAAACAAGGTGGCGATATTTTTTATGGTATCAGCACGACTGGTTTTATCGTCACATGCAGCGAAAAACTGTGCTGCATCCGGTGCATCTATGTATTCGCTTAAGAAATAAGCTTTTCCTCGTAAACTGAATCCCAGCAAACTAAATTTGCGCTCTTCAATCAATGCAACAGGTTTTGCAGTTGCAATATCCAGCAGCTTTAGTCTATGAGCATTCGCCCACGAAACAGCCGCCCGTGATTGGCGCAGTGCACGGTTTACGCCATGCCAAAAACTTTTGATGTTATATCGCTTAATGACAACTTTTTCATCACAACACTGAGTGGCTGCAACGGTGCAGGTTCTGCCATTTTTAATCACTTTTCCGGATACGATCAAGGCGTCTAATTGCTCAGGAACCAACGATATGTTCAGACTGGAAAATATGTTTGAAACGGCGACAAATATGTTTTTAGCATGAACTACCTTTACATCTGTGCAGGTTCGAAATACCTTATTTTCTGCGTAGCGAGAAGCAATACGACGCCGATATGCCGAAACAATTTTTTGCATGCCGGGCACATCTGGCGCATTGCTCCAACCTCGAGCGTCTGCATACAAGTCCAACATACCCGAAAAATGACTTTCAAGCATCAGAACATCCAATTTTGATAGCAATATACTGAGGTTTTTTAACGCAATACGTTTGGAAAGTTGGTCATATTTACGGATGCCATCTCCATCCAATGTGTAGATTTTTTCACCTTGTACAAGAAAATTCTTAAGATACAAATCGGTCTGTATCAAATTGGCATTGTGGTGTTGCGCCACAGCCAATACGAGTGAATTGGCAAGCCTGATGCGCTGATCAAAATTGGCAAGCTGATAAACCTGCTCTGCGTTCTGGGCATCTGCAACTTCGGCAAAAATTAACACTTGAGCTTGACTATCTTGCACTCGCCCTTGATGAAGCAATCGTGGCGTTAAGATTTTGGCCGCTTGTAAATGCGCTACACCGGTCGCATCACGTTGTGCATACTTGACGGCCTGTTCACCAAGAAATTTTTTTGCGTAAACTGACTGCCCTGCCCAATGACCTTTATAAACCTCGCGTTTGCTAGGTAATATCCTGACAATAGCGTCAATTTCGAGTGGCGACGACTGGTATAAGAGTAATTGAGCCAAAGCAATCGGCGAGCTATTATTTTTTACGCAAGATATAAACACGCCACATAGCGTAATAAGGGATAAAATCCAGATAATCCACCACTTTAAAACCTGCCTGTGCAAACTCTTGTTCAATTTGCTTGGCAGGAATCAAAAAACGATTTTGATTAGGGCCCCGAGGATGACGTTTTTCCGAGCGCATGCGCTGCCAAGCTTTATAGTTGCCATCCACCCACAAAGATATGATGACAGTATCTTTTGTCACACGATGAAACTCTTTCAGCATCTCCAAGCGGTGTGCTGATTGGCCAATGTGATGTATCAAACGCATGCTAAAAATGCTATCTACAGCCTCATCTGGCAAATCAATCGCAAAGGCTGAAGTCTGCATACCTGTAAAACGCGAAGCGATTTCTTTTGGACAATGCTCTGTCGCAACTGCGACCATATCGGCAGAATTATCAGCACCTATGACTGTTCTGGTTGGGTTTTCTGCCAAGGTCGGCCAGAAGCGTCCAGCGCCACAGGGCAAATCGAGCACATGCTGCGGCTCACCTGCGATTTTGAGTGCTTTTCGGGCAAGCTGAACATCACGCCAATGTGAGAGTCTTGGCTCAATTCCCCTGCGAT
>Ga0209253_10005433_pt1 | contig 11046 bp, 12 predicted proteins | sample FrelakmetBRP12BR_FD_187145 | JGI IMG/M metagenome (GOLD analysis project Ga0209253, IMG submission 187145) | Freshwater lake sediment microbial communities from the University of Notre Dame, USA, for methane emissions studies - BRP12 BR (SPAdes)... | ecosystem: Environmental > Aquatic >... | reverse complement strand
GTGTAGGGTGGGCATTGCTCACCGGAACGACTGCAACGGCGTAGGGCGGTCCCTCCAAGGGGAGCATCCATGAGATTTCGCTTCGTTGTCCACGAGCATCACGCCTCACGGCTCCATTTCGATTTTCGCCTCGAGCTCGAGGGGGTGCTCCGGTCCTGGGCGGTGCCCAAGGGGCCATCGATGAACCCGGCCGACAAGCGGTTGGCCGTGGAGGTTCCAGACCATCCCCTGGAATATATCGACTTCGAGGGGATCATTCCCGCGGGTAGTTACGGCGCCGGGCCGGTGGTGATCTGGGATGAGGGCGAATTCGAACCGGTCGAGGTGACCGGGCAGAAGATCTCCTTTGCTCTCCACGGTACTCGCCTGCGCGGGGGGTTCACCCTGAACAAGTTGAAGCCGAGGGGGAAGGGCCCGGCCAAGGATTGGCTTCTCATCAAGAAGAGGGATGAACACGCCCGGGACGACTGGCAGCTTGAGCTGGCGCTCACGGAGGAGAAGCGAAGGAGTCTCGAGGAGCGGGTGCCTCCCTGTGAGACGTCGTGAGAGATCGGTTGCGGGTTGCCCTCGTGGGTTGGAATCGGAGCTTACTCCCGGGGGATTGCTGGAGGGTGACTGCGAGATCCTATCTTCTCTTACGCCGGGCTTCCACCACGCCAAGAGCCGAGAGGCAGGGAGGTCTACGAAGCGAGGCGCATGCGGAGCCACTACCTTTCCGACGCCGATAGGAAAGCCTCCCGAGCTTTCCACCGCCCCGCCGCGAGGAGGCTGGGCCTCTCTTATACTATCAATGCTGCGACTATGTCCTTCGACTCATCCCTTCCCTGACCAACGTATTCCCTCAGGACATAGTGGTGAGCGAGCAATTACACCAGGACCCCCGGTTCGAGAAAGCGGCCGCACTTGCGAGCCGAACCACTATGCAGCCTCGCGGAATAGATCCGCCTGCCCCCTCCCGTTACGCTCCGCAGAGAGGCAGGCCGGTGTGTTCCCGAAAGCCTCACGATGAGGGGCTACCCTCCAAAAAATGTTTGACAAGACGAAGGGAACGGGCTAGCTTAGCCTCAATCCTGGTTGAGAGGTTTGCTTTCATGAAGAACGCGGGATCATGGTTCTGGTGGTGGTGCCGGCGGGAGGTGTGTCCACCACTCTGGTGATCCCAATCTAGCGTGATCAGGAGGCCGTGGGCAGACCGCAACTGTCCACGGCTTTTTGTTTTTCGGAAACGGGCGCCGAGAGAGTTGTTTCTTCTCGGTACCACGAGTCATCATTCACCGTAAGGAGGGAGAACCCATGGACACCAAGATCCTCTTGCCGGAAAGCGAGATACCCAAACGATGGTATAACGTCTTGCCCGACCTACCCCAACCGCTGCCACCGCCTCTCCATCCGGGTACGCACCAGCCCATCGGCCCTGAGGCCCTCACCGCCATTTTCCCCATGGGCCTGATCGAACAGGAGATGTCGCCCAAGACGTGGATAGATATTCCAGAGCCCGTGCTCGACATCTACCGACTGTACCGGCCAACGCCGCTGGTGCGGGCGCGCCGCCTGGAGGCTGCTCTCGGCACGAAGGCGAGGATTTATTACAAGAACGAGTCCCTCTCGCCCGCCGGCTCCCACAAACCGAACACCGCCATTGCCCAGGCCTATTTCAACAAGAAGGAGGGTGTACGGCGGATGACCACGGAAACCGGCGCCGGGCAGTGGGGCACCGCCCTCGCCTTCGCCTGCAGGATGTTCGGGCTTGCCTGCACGGTCTACATGGTGCGCTGCAGCTACGAACAGAAGCCCTACCGGGGCATCATGATCCGCGCCTATGGAGCTGAGGTGTTCCCTTCACCGTCGGACAGGACCGTATTCGGCCGCAAGATGTTGGCGGAGGACCCTACCTGCTCGGGAAGCCTCGGCGTCGCCATCTCCGAGGCGGTCGAGGACGCCGCCACCCACGAGGACACCAAGTACTCCCTCGGCAGCGTGCTGAATCACGTGCTGCTCCATCAGACCGTTACCGGATTGGAAACCAAGGCCCAGCTCAAGCTCGCCGGGGAGAAGGCGGACGTGATCATCGGTTGTGTCGGCGGCGGCAGCAACTTCGCCGGCATCATGCTCCCTTTCGTTCCCAACAAGCTCGCCGGGGAGAAGATGCGCTTCCTCGCCATTGAACCGGAGGCCTGCCCGACCCTGACCAGGGGCGAGTATCGCTACGACTTCGGCGATGTGGCGTGCAGCACGCCGCTGTTGAAGATGTATACCCTGGGGCACGGATTCTTCCCGCCGCCCATTCACGCCGGGGGGCTCCGCTACCACGGCGACGCTCCAATTCTCTGCCATCTCGTCAACCATGGGCTCGTGGAGGCCAAGGCATACCATCAGACGGAGGTGTTCGAGGCGGCGAGGCTCTTCCTCGAGACCGAGGGATTTCTCGCGGCTCCGGAAACCGCCCATGCCATCAAGGGGGCCATCGACGAGGCGAAGGACGCACCCGAAGGCAAGGTGATCGTGTTCCTTTATAGCGGTCACGGCCTCCTGGATCTGGGCGCCTACGACGCCTACCTCCGCGGTGATCTCTCGGACTTCGCCTACCCGGACGAGAAGATCAAGGAATGCCTCCAGGCCTGTCCGGTGGTCAAGGGCGGCTGAGACGGCGATTCCCGCCCTGATCAAGGCGCTGAGCTGTTTCGCGCTCATCCTGGCCCTGAGCCGCTTTCGCCTCCACCTGAGCCTCTGCCTCATGGTGGGGGCGATAGCTCTCGGGTTCTGGATGGGCCTGCCGGCGGGGCGGATCGTGGCCAGTCTCGCCGCCGCTCGGCTTCCTCGTCCATGCCTCCCTTGCCTACGCCTTCGGCTCCATGGGGATGATGCTCTCCCCGGTCCACCTCTATGTCCTCGTGAGCAAGGACTGCTCCGGGGCAGATCACCCTGCCTTCGGCTGCAGTCTGCTTCCTGCTCGTGAGACGGTTGTGTTCAACAATCTGCCGGAAGAGGATGAGAGGCGAGGGATTCAGGGAGAAATCAGACGGTGGAGCGGTCGCGCGATGCCGTCGGTTCGCCGGCGGCCACGGGGTCGGACTTCCTAAGGTTGAGGGCGACGGCGCTCCCGAGGATCAAGAGGCCGCCCACCCAGAACCGCCAAGTTGCCGACTCACCGAGAAAGACGATCCCCAGAACCGAAGTCAGTACTACCTCGGCCATGAGGTAGACGCCTCCTTCCCAGCTCTTGCAGTACTGGAAACCCTCGTTCATCAGGAGCTGGCCGAGGACGGAGGAGCCCACGATGCCCCCGAGCATGAGCCACTCGCTGGAAGAGCCGGGAATGCGGGGGTCGAGGATGAATGGGGGGAGAGACATGGCGAAGCCCAGGAGACAGAAGTACAGGTAGATGATGATGGTGCCGTTGGTCTCACGGAGCTTCTTGATGATGGCGAGGGAGAGCCCGGCACTGATTGCCCCCAGGAGCGCCATGACATGGCCCAAGAGGGCACCCTCGAGGCGGAAGTCGAAGAGAATCGTCACGCCGGCCAGGGAAACGGCCACGCAGACGGACTCCCCTCTGGTGATCGGCTCCCGGAAGAGGAGGGGTGAGAGGAGAGCCGAGAAGGCGGGATAGGAAAAAAAGAGCACCATGGCGGTCGAGATCGGTACGAGGTGAATCGCGACGACCAGGCAGAAAAAGGCGACCGATCCGGTGATTCCCCTGATGATGAGGAGTCGCAGGTTATGGCCCCGGAAAGGGTTTCCCCGGCCGGAGATGGCGAGGAGGATGGCCATACCGCAACCGAACCGATAGAAGGAGATATCCCAGACGCTGAACCCCGTGCCGAGAAGTTTGATGAGACCGTCGAGGACGGCAAACATGAATGCCGAACTCAACATGAGCGTGGCGCCAAGGCCGGCGGTGCCGCGTTGTGAAGACCAGGCGTTCCCCATGGGCGTCAGTCTTTCTTATGGCCGAGGCGTTTGCGCCTCCCCCGAGCGATGAGAATGGAGCAGAATGGTGCAGGAGAGCAGGCTGGTCGCATCGGTGATGTCGCAGTTCTCCCTGAGTTCAAGGAAGCCCGCCTGCTCCAGCCGGTCCAGAGATCGCTGAATGATCCCCAGCTCCGCCCCAACTCTCTCGATAATCTCCTGGACGGACAGACGGCAGTGGTCCCCCTGACGGCGGCAGTAGAGAATAGCGAAGAGCACTTTCTCCACCGGCCTCAGGGTCTCATCCTCCATGACAGCCTTGATGACGTCCATGACCCTTCCCCCATGGCCCGGGCGCCGGGTTCAATTCTCTCACACCACACGGGGCCAAGCCTGCCGGCTCCTCGAGGTTGCCCCTCGCCCTTGCTCTGCATTTCGCCCGGGGCCCCCCTAAAAGACGTCATCTTAGCATGTTTCGCCGGGCGCTAGAAGCCCTGGACAAGGCCGGGCAGGGGAGAAAAGGCTCCGTCCCTGTGTGATGACTGGGAACCTATCAACGAAAAATGAAGAGAATAAAAGAAATGGGCGAAAAGAAGTTTTCAAGAAAATATAGCGGACATCCTGATGGAAAAATTTCCCAAATTGAAAAAAAATAGATATTGGTTATTTTCCACTCTTGGGTTATAAGACCTATTTCAAACCGGGGTGCTCTTCTCGTCTGTACCCCGGCTTTTTTTGGCCAATCATCTGGACCAGCGCCGGTCAACCGGCGTGACTGAGGAGGGACAAGCCATGCTTTGTCAAACCATCAAGCAGGGTAAAGAGTGCTCCTTCATGGGCAAACACGGTTGCGGTTACAATGGCGGCGCGTGCAATCAGATCGTTGAGTCCTGCCAGGGCTGCGGCAAGGCCCTCACACTGCCCGGCGGCGTATATTGCCAATCCTTCCCCGATCCCGAGAGCAAGTGGCGACGGGGTTCCTGCAATCTCGCCACCCACGTGAGGCGTGAAGCGGAAAAGGTGGTGAAGATTAACCCTCTGAAGGCATCCAAGCGCAGCAGCAAGAAGTAACCCGTCTGAAACGGGGCGGAAAGCCTGGCCACGGGTTTCACGGCCTAGGCCACGTACGGTCGTGGTAGGCTCAGGGCAGGTGAGGGGAGAGGTGCGTGCATGACGACCCTCTCTCCTGGTCAGCCCCGAAAATCAATGCATTTCCGGCCTCCCGCGAGTCCGGCGGCACCCTTTTCCTTCAGCCCTCGCCGCGGACCCTCCTCCTCACTCAAATTCCTCCCGTACCCTCAGGGGTTCCTACCTGGACATTTCCCTTACAGCAGAGCAACCATGAAGAATACCGCCAACGCCAGCATATACCCTGCCAGGATATCCCGAAGATAATGCCGGCGAATGGAGAGGGCGGCGTCTGAGATGGCCAGGGTGCAGAGGATTCCCAGCCACGCATGAGGCGCCTTACACCACCTCTCCCTTTCCCTCAATTCCTTCCCGAGAAGACGTTCACGTGGTGCGGCATTCCCCGGAGATGGCAACCACTCTCTTGCTCTGAGTCTTGAGACCGACTCCGGCGACAGGGAGCGCCTTGACTTGCCTCTTCCCGGTAGGGCATAGTTCCAAGGGGTAGGTTCACGAGGATGGCGCTTCATGGTTCAGAACGAAAGAGATAGAGGCGCGTCGGTGTATCTCATGGTGCGCCGGGAGAGCTTCTGGTGATCAGTCCGGATCAACTGCAGGAGATCGAGGTGCTGGCAGAAGGAGGGCTCGACGAGAGGCCGTCCTTCATCCGGGTGCGGAGAATACGGCTCCGCCACCGCTATGAGGGCGAACGGTTCTCCGCGCCCTACCTCTTCGACATCCTTGAGGGACCCTTTGCGGATGCGGTGGCGATTGTGCTCTACTCCATCGATCCGGAGGCGAAGATCTGGGTCGGCCTGCGGCGGGGTGTCAGGCCCTCCATCTACCTGCGGAAAAACAATCCTGCCAAGGCGGCGCTCGACGGTACGCCCCGGCTTCTCTACTACGAGATCGTTGCCGGCGGCATTGAGTACAGCGATTTCAAAGGCCTCGGCGTCGACGGCAGGGCCGCCCGTGAAGTGCGGGAAGAGGCGGGTTTCCAGGTTCAACCGGAGGATGTGGTCGCTCTCGGAGAGGCAACGGTCTCCTCCCCGGCTTACGGCATGGAGAAGATCCACTACCGGGCGGTCCACGTTGACCCGGAGCTGGCCTGTCAGCCGCAGGGGGACGGGCATCCTCTGGAGGAGGTGGGGGACTTCCAGTTTCACGAGCTGACCAAGGCGATCGCTTGGTGCCGTTCGGGCGTGATCCAGGACAGCAAGACTGAAATCGGCCTCCTCCGGCTGGCCGGCTACCTCGGATACCTTCCTGAGCTCGACATCTGGCGGCACGAGTTGCCTCCGGAGTTGGAGCGGCGCTTCCGTGGGCTTGGACTGAGAACGATAGGTGAACGCGAGAGGGCGTATGGGTCAGGTAACCGCAGCGCTGATTCGACATGACGAGCGGATCCTCATCGCGCAACGGGGAAGAGACAAGCGGTTCGCCAGCCAGTGGGAGTTTCCGGGCGGGAAGGTGCGACCCGACGAATCACCGGAGGAATGTCTTCGCCGTGAAATCAAGGAAGAATTGAACCTCGAGATCCACGTGGATCGGCACTGCTGCACGGTCCACCATCGCTACCCCGAATTCGACATTGAGCTCATCACCTTCTGGTGCTCCATCATGGCGGGCGAACTGCGGTTGATGGAGCACGAGCAGGTTCGCTGGATCACCCTGGCCGAGGCGAGCCAATATGACTTTGTCGAGGCGGACCTCAAGGTGATCGCGGCACTCGCCCCCGTTCCGGGAGGGGGAAAACCAGAGCGCCACGGCTGACAGGCCGGATACCCCCGGGTTGCCAGCGTAACTCGGCGCTGTCCCGGGCCTCGGAAACCTTACAGTGCCGGAGGCCGCTTGCGGCAAGCGGCGTCGGAGAGCCGACGACCGCGACAAGGTGGGTTCTCCTATGGTGACACGGATATCACCCCTCTTGGGGCTCAAAGAGGAACTCAACCGCAGAGAGACCAGTATCCTTTCCCCCAATGCCACTCCAAGCACGGCGGCTGTTCACCGCCGGCCCGAGGAGCGGGTGGAGCGGGGACACCGGTTGAACTTTTCTCTGGATGCGGACAGAATTCTCCACTCTCTCGCCTACGCGCGCTACGTGGACAAGACCCAGGTCTTCTACCTCATCGACAACGATCACATCACCCACCGGGTGCTTCACGTGCAACTCCTTTCCAAGATTGCCCGGGACATCGGTCGCTTTCTCCGGCTGAACGAGGACCTCATCGAGGCCATCTCCCTTGGGCATGACATCGGCCACGCACCCTTCGGGCACGACGGAGAACGACACCTTTCGGCCATCTGCGAGCGTCATGGCATAGGCAGTTTTCAACACAACGTTCAGAGCGTCCGGTTCCTCGACCGGATCGAACGGAAAGGCCGCGGTTGGAACTTATCGCTTCAGGTTCTGGACGGCATCCTTTGCCACGATGGGGAGATTCACGAAGCGGAGCTCAGACCCCGACCCGGGAAGACCTTTGACAACCTGGATCGGGACATGGCGCTCAAGACCCACAAGCCGGAAGAGGTCCTGGTTCCCATGACCTTGGAAGGCTGCGTGGTCCGCCTCGCCGACACCATCAGCTACATCGGCCGGGACATTGAGGACGCCATCAGGCTGAATCTCGTCAGTCGAGACCAGATTCCGCCCGGCTGTGGCGCCAGGCTGGGAATTACGAATGGGGCGATTGTCTACAACCTTGTGGAGGATGTGATCAAGAACAGCGCCGGCCGGGACGCCGTCGCCTTCAGCGCCGAGGTGTCGGAGGTGCTGCGGGAGCTCAAGGCCTTCAACTACCAGTACATCTATCAGAATCCCAAGATCAAGGGTGAGGAGCACAAGATCGGGCGCCTGTTCGAACTCCTCTTTGAGGTTTACCTGGAGGACCTCGAAAGGGAGAGGCGTGACTCCGCCCTGTTTGGCGGTTTCCTGGAGGGCATGTCGCCCGAGTACCTGGAGGGAAACTCCCCCGCCGAGGTCGTTCGGGATTTCGTCGCCGGGATGACCGACGACTACTTCCTGAAACAGTGTCAGGAGCGCCTGCTCCCCCAGAAGATGCCGAGCAGGTTCTAGCAGGTTGCTGAAAAGCTCTCTGTCAACTCTACTGACGCCGCGAGACCGGGTGATCTCGTCGTTAAGGCTGCATAGTCGCACCATGAATAAGTTCGTGGTGGTCCGGCCCCCGATGGGGCGACTGTGCAACATTTGGGAAACTTTCCTGAGGACCGGAGAGTAAGAGGTGGCTCCAGATGCGCCTTGCCGACGAGATCACCCCGCCTCGCTTGGCAGCTCCCCTAACGTAGAGGGGCACAGTTTTTCAGCATCCTGCTAGCGCCTCTCAATCGCAGGGGTTGGTGTATGGCCACCGTGGAGATCCTCGGCCTGGGGCTTTTCATACTGGTCTTGGCGTCAAGATCGGATCGCCATCCCCGAAAACCCGCCGTACTTCCCTCCTTCTCTTGTCCACAAACGGTCAGCAGGAGCCCTCAGTTCACAGAGTGATCTTTTCGCCAAGTGAGCCGTGTCGAGATGGCAAAATCTGGCCTTCCCACCAGGGGTCGAGAGGCGAGTTAAGCCAGATAAATATCTGATAGAACTGATGAAATTCATAGATCGTCTCTCTGGCATCAGATGTGCTCTTGACCCGGTCGAGAACAGGGTCAAGAGCAAACGATGGAGGCGTGCAATGATTTCCCTTTCCTGTCTCACCCTAGTGGTCGTCGTCTCGTTGCTTCTCGTGCTGGCTCTCGAAAGAGCACTCTTCCTGTGGAGAGACGGCAAGGCCGCGGAGATCGATCTTCGCGACCTCGAAGGGTTGTCCTTCGGAGCTCCCGGTGAGGAGACAGAGTCAGGAGAGGCGCGGAGAGATCTATGTTGCTAGACCTTTACTTTGCGATAGTGTTCATGGTCCTGGTCGTTCTGGTCCGTGGGCTCGAACAGTACGCCCATCATCGGAAGAGGATAGACCGTTTCCGGAACTGATGGAGGGACCGCGCCAGAGGCGCGTCGCCGAGAAGGCGAGAGCGGTAATCGTCGGATGCCGCATCTCTTGACAGTTTAGGGCCGCCACCGCGCGAAAGGATGAACGGAGAAGGACCTTCGAGGGAAAACGGCGGAGCTGGCTCGATTGGGGTGGTGTGAAGCCCGGAGAAAGGTTGCTCCGGTCGGCTGCACGATGTGGGAGGTGAGTTATGGTGAGCGAATTACATCCCTGTCCATTCTGTGGTTCCCATGAGTTCCAGGGCGACAAGCGGCGGTTGAGTCTTGTCTCCGATAACGCTTGCTTTGTGATCTTCTGCCTCTGTGGCGCCTCGGGCCCGGTGAAGGATACGAAGGAAGAGGCGGTAGCCGGGTGGAACACGAGACCTGGAGAAGAACATTATCAGCTCTGGAATCCCTTTCGCCTACCGAGGAACGGCTTTTCCATCGATTTCAGGGGAAACCTCAAATCGATGGGAATCGCCACCCTCTTCCAACTCCTATCCCTTGAGAACAAATCCGGCATCCTCCAGTTCACTCGCGGGCCCCTCCGCAGTGCCATCTGCTTCAGGAACGGTCAGATCATTGCGGCGAGCGGCAATGAGTGGAAGAGGCTCGGGGAAATGATCCTTAGCGGCGGGCTCATCTCACCGGAGAAACTGGAGGAGGCCCTCGAGGGTTCAAAGAGGTCTGGTAAACGCTTGGGGGAGGTCCTCCTCGCCCTCGGCTACATCAGCCACAAGGCCCTGAAGGAATTGATTCGCCGGCAGATTCGGGAGGCGGTTCTGGACCTCTTCCTCTGGCAGGAGGGGGACTTTGAGTACCAGGATTGTCCGGTCGAGTTCGATCAACGAGGGATCGGCGAAATTAGCATCATGGAGCTCATTCTCGAGGGGGCCAGAAGGATCGATGAGTACGTGGAGGAGCAGGGTAGGCACGCGATGTCTTGAGGGTCATAAGCAGCCTCTCACGAGAAACGAGTGACAAACGCCACTTGATTCACCACGAAAGAAGAGGCGATGGTCGTGTCGAAGAGCACGATTAGTGGAGGCGCAGAACTGACCGCATCTATCGCATGTGCGGGTACGTCGAGGGCGCCTGCACCTCTCATCTTCCCAGTCGCGGTGGTGCGCCCCAGGAGTGGCAATTCCATACCCATCTAGAGAAACGGTTTACCCACTGGCACGGGTAACGGCATCCCGGTGGTGCTGCCAAGGGTTCGCTATTGCTCATGAAAGTTGAACTCATCGCCTTGGCACGATCCTTGATTGCCAACGTCCTAGCGCATGCCGCAGCTGTCTCGTCGCCCAGGGACAACAGGGCAAGAGTCAGGGGGAGGTCTCCGATGAGTGAGAAGAGAAGCCCGTGCCTGCACTGCAAGAGGTTGGACGAGGACAAGGAGGAGTGCGCCCGATTCTGTGAAGAGCTCGACCGTTACCGGGAAGAGCTGCCTTACGGTTTGCTGTCGGGGGAAGATCTCTCCGACTACCAGATCCCCGGCACAGCCCGCACCCCCTCGTATCGGAATCCGTTTTGAACGAGTGGACGGGGGGCACCGTCTGATTCCAGCCACGGCGACCAGTCAGTGATGGAGCAGGTAGAGGTGTTATGGATAGTTGCTCCGAGTCGAGAAGCGGCCTAAAGGTCATGGTCGAGAAATACAAAAACATGTTCCGCATCCCGGAGAATGTGAACTACTACACCGAAGAAGACTATCGTCTCGCCGAACGAAAATTCCTCAAATACCTGCTGGAGCAAAGAAACCCGGGTATCGAGCGCGACCTCTGAAGCGCTCTATCCTCGAGGAGCCCAGTACTCCGATTCCCGAACCCACCTATTCCATGAAGTAGCTGAGCTCGTGCTGGTACTCGGTACGCCGAAGCATATCGTGGTCAGATCTATGCGCCCGCTGGACTTCTTTCCCCCTCCGATCCCGAAGCGTGTCCCCCTTCATGAAAGTCCGGCGCGGACCGTCCTTTCGGCTAAGTCCTTCGATTCATAAATTCGGTAACGAATCTATTCCCTCA
>Ga0209253_10005432_pt1 | contig 11046 bp, 9 predicted proteins | sample FrelakmetBRP12BR_FD_187145 | JGI IMG/M metagenome (GOLD analysis project Ga0209253, IMG submission 187145) | Freshwater lake sediment microbial communities from the University of Notre Dame, USA, for methane emissions studies - BRP12 BR (SPAdes)... | ecosystem: Environmental > Aquatic >... | reverse complement strand
ACGGCGTGCGCCACTATGCGCACGAACTGATGGGCTGGTTTGCCGCCCACGCGCAGAACCAGGACGCGCCGCTGGCGGCCTACCTGAAGGGCGAGGCCGGCACGCGCTGAGCGCGAGCCTGTTCGCTCAGGCGCGGCCGTCGCGCCTTGCCGCTCTCACGCGGCGATCCACAGGACCGGCAGCCGCGGCAGCTTGCGGAATATCCGCGACAGCGAGCCGTCGGTGACGAGCAGGGTGGCCCGGTCGATGTCCGGCGCCAGGTAGCGGTCGCCTTCCACCGACGGACACCTCTCCCGGACCAGCGCGTGCACTGCCTCCAGTGCCGGTGAGCTCTTCAGCGGACGCAGGAAGTCGATGCCCTGCGCCGCGGCCAGCAGTTCGATGCCGAGGATGTGCGCCGTGTTGCGGATCATCGGCGCCAGCCGCCGCGCGGCGAACGTGGCCATGCTGACGTGATCTTCCTGGTTGGCCGAGGTCGGCAGGCTGTCGACGCTGGCCGGATGCGCCAGCGACTTGTTCTCGCTGGCCAGCGATGCCGCGGTGACGTGCGCGATCATGAACCCCGAGTTCAGTCCCGGCTCGCGCGCCAGGAAGGGCGGCAGGTGCGACACGCCGGTGTCGATCAGCATCGCGATGCGCCGCTCGGCGATCGCGCCAACCTCGGCGATCGCGACCGCCATGCCATCTGCGGAAAGCGCCACCGGCTCGGCGTGGAAGTTGCCGCCGGAGACGAGCGCCCCATAGGGCTCGGAGCCGACGCCTTCGGCGTCGGGTGCGAACACCAGCGGGTTGTCGGTCACCGCATTGGCTTCGCGCAGCAGCACCAGCGCCGCGTGCCGCAACTGGTCGAGGCAGGCGCCGACGACCTGCGGCTGGCAGCGCAGGCAGTAGGGGTCCTGCACGCGGTCGTCGCCTTCGCGGTGCGAGGCGCGGATCTCGCTGTCAACGAGCAGCGCCCGGTAGTACTTGGCGACGTCGATCTGTCCCGGCTGGCCGCGCAGTTCGTGGATGCGCGGGTCGAACGGCCCATCGCTGCCTCGTGCCGCATCCACCGTCAGCGCGCCGATGACCAGCGCCGCTTCGAGCACCGGCTCGAAGGTGAGCAGCGCGTGCAACGCCAGCGCGGTTGAGGTCTGCGTGCCGTTGATCAGCGCCAGGCCCTCCTTGGCGGCAAGCGCCAGGGGCGCGATGCCGGCCGCGCGCAGCAATGGCGCCGCCGGCGCCCGCTTGCCGTCGACGAGCATTTCGCCTTCGCCCAGCAGGGCGAGCGTCATGTGCGCCAGCGGCGCCAGGTCGCCCGAGGCGCCGACCGAACCCTGGCTCGGCACGTACGGCACCAGGCCCGAGTTGTGCACCTTGACCAGCGTGTCGATGACGGCGGGACGCACGCCGGAGTAGCCGCGGGCCAGGCTCGCCGCCTTCAGGGCCAGCATCAGCCGCACCACGGACGGCGACAGCGGCTCGCCGACGCCGACGCTGTGCGAGCGGATCAGGTTCAGCTGCAGCGTGGCAAGGTCGGCTTCGCTGATTCGCGTCGAGGCAAGCTTGCCGAAGCCGGTGTTGACGCCATAGACCGGAGCGCTGCCCGCGGCGGCGCGCTCGACCACCGCGGCACTGGCGGCGATCGCCTTGCCCGCCGTGGGGTCGATCTCGACCGATACGTCGCCGGCGTGGACTGCCTGCAGGTCGCCGAGAGTGAGCCGACCGGGACTGATTCGCAATGTGCGCAAGGTCATTTCCCCAGCATCGGCATGTTCAGGCCCTGCTCGCGCGCGCAGGCGATCGCGTCCTCGTAGCCGGCATCGGCGTGGCGGATCACGCCGGTGGCCGGATCGTTCCACAGCACGCGTTCGATTCGCTTCGCCGCCGCGTCGGTGCCGTCGCAGACGATCACCACGCCGGCGTGCTGCGAGTAGCCCATGCCGACGCCGCCGCCGTGATGCAGGCTGACCCAGGTGGCGCCGCCGGCGGTGGCGAGCAGGGCGTTGAGCAGCGGCCAGTCGGAGACGGCGTCCGACCCGTCGCGCATCGCTTCCGTTTCTCGGTTGGGGCTGGCCACCGAACCGGAGTCGAGGTGATCGCGGCCGATCACGATCGGCGCTGCCAGTTCGCCCGATTTCACCATCTCGTTGAACGCCAGCCCGGCGCGATGCCTTTCGCCCAGCCCGATCCAGCAGATGCGCGCCGGCAGGCCCTGGAAGGCGATGCGGCTCTGTGCCATGTCGAGCCAGCGGTGGAGGCTGCCGTCGTTCGGGAAGAGTTCCTTCATCTTGGCGTCGGTCCTGCGGATGTCCTCCGGGTCGCCCGAGAGAGCCACCCAGCGGAACGGCCCCTTGCCGCGGCAGAACAGCGGCCGGATGTAGGCGGGCACGAAGCCGGGGAAGTCGAAGGCGTTGCCCACGCCCTGGTCGTACGCCACCTGGCGGATATTGTTGCCGTAGTCCACCGTCGGCACGCCCATGCTCTTGAAGGCAAGCATCGCCTGCACGTGCACGGCGCAGCTCTTCGCCGCCGCATCGCGAAGGCGGGCGTGCTGGCTGCTTTCGGCCTGCGCGGCGCGCCACTGCTCGACCGTCCATCCGGCCGGCAGGTAGCCGTTGATGAGATCGTGCGCCGAGGTCTGGTCGGTGACGAGATCGGGTCTGATGCCGCCCGCCTTCGCGCGCCGCACCAGTTCCGGCATCACCTCGGCGGCGTTGCCGAGCAATCCGATCGACACCGCCTTCTTCTGCGTGGTGTACTTCTTGATCCGAGCGAGCGCATCGTCGAGGTTCGCCGCCTGCTCGTCGAGGTAGCGCGAACGCAGGCGGAAATCGATGCGGCTCTGCTGGCATTCGATGTTCAGGGAGACAGCGCCGGCAAAGGTGGCCGCCAGCGGCTGGGCGCCGCCCATGCCGCCGAGGCCGGCGGTGAGGATCCAGCGGCCCTCCCATTGGCTGCCGCCACGAGCCCGAGCGCCGGGCCGCCCCAAGCCGGGCTCGATCCCCTCGGGGGATCGGCTGCGGCCTGCGGCAGCCGAGGGGTCTCCATAATGCTGGCGGCCGGCTTCGACGAAGGTCTCGTAGGTGCCCTGCACGATGCCCTGGCTGCCGATGTAGATCCACGAGCCCGCCGTCATCTGGCCATACATCATCAGGCCCTTGCGGTCGAGCTCGTTGAAGTGCTCCCAGGTGGCCCACTTCGGCACCAGGTTCGAGTTGGCGATCAGCACGCGCGGCGCGTCGGCGTGCGTGCGCAGGACGCCGACCGGCTTGCCGGACTGGATAAGCAACGACTCGTCCTCGCGCAACTCGCGCAGTGCCTTCAGGATCGCCTCGAAGCAGTCCCAGTTGCGCGCCGCCTTGCCGATGCCGCCGTAAACCACCAGGGCGTCGGGGTTCTCCGCCACCTCGGGATCGAGGTTGTTCTGAATCATCCGGTAGGCGGCCTCGATCTGCCAGTTGCGGCAACTGATGGCGGCGCCGCGCGGGGAGCGCACCGGGTGCGCACGGGCGATCTGCGGGCTGGAAAGGTCGGTCATCGGGGTCCTCCGCGGGCGGGAGCGGGCAATGCCGCGACTTTACTTGTCTAGACAGGTATGCGCAAGTACCATCGCGGCATGGACATCGCCGCTTCCCGCGCCGCCGCGCCGTATGCGCGCGTCAAGGAGTTTCTCAAGACGGGACTGGCCGCCGGCCGCTGGCGGCCCGGCGAGCTGATGCCCTCCGAGGCCGAGCTGGTGGCGCACTTCGGCGTCAGCCGGATGACGGTCAACCGCGCGCTGCGCGAACTGCAGTCCCAGGGCCTGGTCGAGCGCGTGCAGGGCGTGGGCACCTTCGCGGCGCAGCTGCACCGCGTCTCCTCGACGCTGACCATCCGCGACCTGCAGGAGGAGATCGAGGCGCGCGGCCACCGCCACCACGCCGAGGTGCATCTGAAGCGCCGCGAGCAGGCCACCGCGGCGCTGGCGGCGAGCCTCGGCATCGCGGCCGGCAGCGCTGTGTTCCACACCCTGATCGTGCATCACGATGACGGCGCGCCGCTGCAGTGTGAGGATCGCTACGTGAACCCCGCCGCCGCCCCCGACTACCTGGGCGTCGACTTCACCCGCACTACGCCAACCCACTACCTGCTCGAGGTGGCGCCGCTGTGGGAGGCGCAGTACACAATCGAGGCGAGTCGCGCCACGGCGCAGGAGGCGAAGCTGCTCGGCATCGAGCGCGACGAGCCGTGCCTCGTCATCGTCCGCCGCACGGTCAGTCGCGGCGTGCCGATCACGCTGGCGCGCCTGGTGCACCCGGGTTCGCGCTACCAGCTCGCCGGGAGCTTCAGCCCATGAGCGTTCGGATGATCCGCGTTGACGAGGCGTCGCCACAGCGCTGGCGCAACGGCGGCGGTTTCACGCGCGAGCTGCTGGCGTGGCCGTCGGTCGAGGCGTGGCGACTGCGGGTCAGTGTCGCCGACGTCGAGTCCGACGGCTCGTTCTCTTCGTTTCCCGCGGTCGAACGCTGGTTCACGGTGCTTGACGGCAATGGCGTCGAACTGACTGTCGCTGGCACCGCGCACCGATTGACGGCGGAAAGCGCGCCGCTGCGCTTCAGCGGCGAGGCGCCCACCGTCTGCCGGCTGCTCGATGGACCAACGCGCGACCTGAACCTGATGCTGCGCGGCATACGCGGCGGAATGTTTGCTGTCTCCGCCGGCCAGCGCTGGCGGCCGCGCGCGGTGCAGTGCGGCCTGTTTGCTGCCGTGGCCGGCCAGTGCATCGCCTCCTCGGAACTCCCGGTGCCCGCGCGCAGCCTGCTTTGGTTCGACGAGGCGCCGGCGTCGCTCACGTTCGTGCCGGTCGATGCCGGCGCCGTGGCGGTGGGCTGGTGGCTGGCGGCCACGCCGCAGGAGAACGCGGCGTGGGCCTGACACTGTGGCGCAACGCCCGGCTGGCGACGCTCGATGGCGATTCGCCGTGGGGACTGATCGAACGCGGTGCATTGCTGGTCGATGGCGCAAAGCTGCGCTGGGTCGGTGCGGAAGTCGATCTGCCGCGCGGACCGAGGATCGAGATTGAAATCGACCTCGGAGGCAGCCTGGTAACCCCGGGCTTCGTCGACTGCCACACGCATCTCGTCCACGGCGGCGATCGCGCGCGAGAGTTCGAACTGCGGCTGCAGGGCGCGACTTACGAGGCGATTGCCCGCGCCGGCGGCGGCATCCGTGCCACCGTTGCCGCCACGCGGGCGGCGAGCGATGAAGAACTGTTCGAGACGGCGCGCCGCCGCGCGCTGGCGCTGATAGCCGAGGGCGTGACCACGCTGGAGATCAAGTCCGGCTATGGGCTGAGCCTCGAGCACGAGGCGCGCATGCTGCGCACCGCGCGCCGGCTGGCCAACGCACTGCCGCTGACGGTCCGCACGACCTATCTCGCGTTGCACACGTTGCCGCCCGAGTTCGACGACCGCGCCGACGACTACGTCGATGCCGCCTGCGCCTGGCTGCCGCACCTGCACGCCGAAGGGCTGGTCGACGCCGTCGACGCTTTCTGCGATCGCATCGGCTTCACGCCGGCACAGACGCGGCGCCTGTTCGAGGTGGCGCGCGGGCTTGGCCTGCCGGTGAAGCTGCACGCCGAGCAGCTCTCCGACCAGGGTGGCGCGCAGCTGGCCGCGCAGTTCGGCGCGCTGTCCTGCGACCATCTCGAATACCTCAGCGATGCAGGTGTCGAAGCCATGGCCCGCGCCGGCACCATCGCCGTGCTGCTGCCGGGCGCGTTCTACTTTCTCCGCGAGACCAGGCTGCCGCCGGTCGACAAGCTCCGCGCTGCCGGTGTGCCGATTGCGATTGCCACCGATCACAATCCGGGTTCGTCGCCGACGCTGTCGACGCTGCTGATGCTGAACATGGCCTGCACGCTCTTTCGCCTCACGCCCGAGGAAGCGCTGCGCGGTGCGACCGTCAACGGCGCAAGGGCATTGGGCCTCGCCGACCGCGGTCGGCTCGCTGCGGGCCAGCGTGCAGACTTCGCGGTCTGGAGCGTCGAGCACCCGAATGAGCTCGCCTACCGGTTCGGCGGCGGCAACCCCTGCCGGCGCGTCGTTCTGGCCGGCGCCGAGCGCATGCCATGAACGAAAGCATCTACGCATTGCATCGCGGCACCAAGCCGGTGCTGGTCAGCCTGCCGCATGTCGGCACGCTCATCCCGGACCCGCTGAAACCGCGGCTGGTCGAGCGGGCGCTGACGGCGGAGGACGCCGACTGGCATCTCGATCGGCTGTACGCCTTTGCGCAGGATCTGGGCGCCAGTGTCATCGTGCCGCGCCACTCGCGCTACCTGATCGACCTGAATCGCCCGCCGGAGAACAGCCCGATGTACGCCGGCGCCAACAACACCGAGCTCGCCCCGACGCGCTTGTTCAGCGGCGAACCGCTGTACCGCGCCGGCCAGGCGCCGACCGATGCCGAAGTGCAGCAGAGGCTCGCCCGCTACTGGCGCCCGTATCACGGCGCGCTGGCCGCCGAACTCGCGCGGCTGAAGAGCGAGCACGGCCATGCGGTCCTTTGGGACGGGCACAGCATCAAGTCGGTGCTGCCATGGCTGTTCGAGGGCAAGCTGCCGGACCTGAACCTCGGCACTGCCGGCGGTGCAAGCTGTGCGCCGTCGCTGCGCGCCGCGCTGACGCAGGTGCTCGCCGCGCAGGACCGCTACACGCACGTGACCGACGGCCGGTTCAAGGGCGGCTACATCACACGTCACTACGGCCAGCCGCCGGCGGGCGTGCACGCGGTGCAGCTGGAGATGTGCTGGTCGACCTACATGGACGAGCGGCCGCCGTACGCGGTGGACCCGCAGCGCGCCGTGCAGCTCGAGCCGGTGTTGCGTGCGCTGCTCCAAAGCGTGCTCGCCTGGAGGCCCGATGCCTGAGACGCGACCCGCCGCGCTGTGGGCGCCGCGCGCCTGGCTGACTGATGCTGCCGGCGAGGCGGGCTGGCGCGAGCGCGTGCTGTTGCGCATCGGTGCCGACGGCCGCTGGTCCGAAGTCACCGCGGACGTGACGAAACCGCCCGCAGAGGCGCAGGTGCTGGCCGGCCCGCTGCTGCCGGGCATCGTCGACGCCCACAGCCATGCCTTCCAGCGCGCCTTCGCCGGGCTGGCCGAGCGACGCGAGTCGGATGCCGACGATTTCTGGTCCTGGCGCAACCGCATGTATGGCGTCGCGCTGCGCATCACACCGGGCGAGTTGCGTGCCGTCGCCGCGCAGCTCTACGTCGAGCTGCTGGCCGGCGGCTACACCCAGGTGTGCGAGTTCCAGTACCTGCAGCACGACCGCGACGGCCGGCCGTACGGCGATCCGCTCGAGCTGTCGTGGGCACTCGCCGATGCAGCCGCCGCGGCGGGCATCGGGCTGACGGTGCTGCCGGTGCTGTACGAGCGCGCCGGTTTTGCACAGCCGCGGCTGCGCGACGACCAGCGGCGCTTTGCCATGGGCGCGGCCGATGTCTGGCGTGCCGCGAACGCGATCGCCTCTGCGGGCCGGCCGCTGGTGAACGCGGGCCTGGCGATCCACTCGCTGCGCGCCGCGGCGCCGGAGTCGATCACCGAACTGCGGCGCCTGGCAGAGGGCTTCGCCGGCCCGATCCACATCCATGTCGCCGAGCAGACTGCGGAGGTCGAGGATTGCCTGAAGGCCACCGGCGCTCGGCCGATCGAGTGGCTGGCCAGGCAAGGCCTGCTCGATGCGCGCTGGAACCTGGTACATGCCACGCATACCGTCCCCGCTGAGATCGACGCGGTGGCGAAGAGCGCCGCCGCCGCGGTGATCTGCCCGACCACCGAGGCGAATCTCGGCGACGGCCTGTGTGATCTGCCCGGCTGGCTGGCCGCCGGTGTTCGGCTTGCGATCGGCTCCGACAGTCACGTCTCGCGCGATGCGCTCGAGGAGCTTCGCTGGCTCGACTACGGCCAGCGCCTCGTGCTGCGCCGGCGCAACGTCAGTGCCGCGCCGCAGGCCGGCACTCCGTCGACGGCCGAGCGCTTGTTCAGTCGCGCCGTGAAGGCAGGTGCCGCGGCGGCAGGACAACCCGCTTGGGGCCTGCAGCCCGGCGCGCGCGCCGATGCGCTGGTGGCCGACGTGCTCGACGCGCCGCTGCTTGGCCTTCCGCCCGAACGGCTGCTCGATGCGTTGGTGTTCTCAAGCCCGGGTCGTCCGTGGCGCGACGTGATGGTGGCGGGCCGCTGGGTGATCAGCCGGGACCGACACGCCTCGCAAGAGGCGATCGCACGCCGCTTCGAGGGCGCGATGCAGGCGATCTGGGGCTCTGGCTGACGTGAGGCAGCGGGACCAGCACCAGATCCCTACGACGCAGCCGCCTGCGGTCGCAGCGCCTTTTCCACTGCCCGTGCAGCAATGACACGACCTTCGCGCGCGAACGCCTCGTGGTTGCGCTCGATCTGGGAGACGTCGTACAGGTAGTTGACCATGAAGCCGGCGGCCTGCTGCAGCCCCTTGTCGGAGAGGTCGCCGAGCCAGTTGAGCCGCTCCAGTCGGGCACCGTTGTTGAGGTGAAAGCGGGCCACCGGATCGATTGGGCGCCCCTTGCCATCGCGAGCACGCAGCAGGTACTCGGCCAGTGCCGCCGTCAGCGCCGGACGCAGCGGGCGCGCCATTACTGCGACCTGCGTCCAGCCGGGTTCGTCGATGGCAGCGATCGTCTGCCGGTCTTCTTCGGTCAGCCACGTCGAAGCGCGCGCATTGCGCTCGCGGCGCAACCAGCCCATGAACCCGGGCACCGGCGACAGGGTCACGAAGCTGCGCAGGTTGGGCAGTTCGCGCTTCAGTTCGTCGACCACCTGCTTGATCAGGAAATTGCCCAACGGCACGCCGCGCAGCCCGTCCTGGCAGTTGGAGATGGAATAGAACACCGCGGTCGTCGCCCGCCTTGCTGCGATCGGCCGCCTCTCGGCCGCAAGCAGCGGCGCAATGGCATCGGGGATCTCGCGGGCGAGCGCCACCTGGACGAAGATCAGCGGCTCGCCGGGCAGCTGCGGATGGAAGAAGGCGAAGCAGCGGCGGTCGGCCGGGTCGATGCGGCGGCGCAGGTCGTCCCAGCTCGTGATCTCGTGCACGGCCTCGTAGCGGATGATCCGCTCCAGCACCAGTGCCGGCATGTTCCAGTCGATGCGCTTCAGTTCCAGGAAGCCGCGGTTGAACCAGGAGGTGAACAGGTGCTGGAAATCGGCATCCACGGTCTCGAGTTCGGGATGAACCACCGCCACGGCGAGCACGTCCTCGCGCATCCGCACCAGCCGTTCGGTGCCGCCGGGGGCGAGGTTGAGGCGGCGGAACAGTTCCTGCCGGCGCGATTCGGCGGCGACATGCAGGGCGACACCGTTGCCTGCCGAGGGGTCGTTGCGGTAGCGATCGATGGCGCGTTCCAGCCGTGCGCGGTCGGCGCCAAAGCGGCTGGCCAGCTTCAGCAGGAAGTCGATCCGCTCTTCCGTCGTCAGCGATGCGTAAGCAGACAGCAGTTCACTGGCCAGTGCGACGCCGGAGGCTTCACCGCGCTCGGACAGCAGGGCATCAGCAAGCTTGATCAGATCCTGCGCCTTGGAGCGGCCGACCAGTCGCATCAGGTTGCCGATGAGTCCCGGTCCGGACGAAGTGCCCGTCGGCGGAAAGTTGTCATGGGCCATGGCGCGTCCTTCGCCAGTTTGCGGTCACAGGCTGGCCAGGGTGTCGGCGACCGTCGGCCAGGTCAGGCGCAGATGCAATTCGCGCTCGATGCGCTCGCCAATGATCCGCCGCGACTCGCTCATGAAGGAATACATCATCGGACTGACGGCCGCGCGCAACTGCGCCCGCGGCAGGCGGGGTGGACGGGGCAGCCCGCAACGATCGGCGACGAGGTCGAAATACTCGCCCATCTTCAGTTGCGAGCGGTCGACCGCGTTGTAGACGCGGCCGCGGCCGCCTCGGTAAAGCGCCGCGATGCAGGTTCGTGCCAGGTCGTCGGCGTGGATGTGGTTGGAGAAGACGTCGTCGTCGTCGGCCAGTGCGGGTGCGCCGCTGCGCAGGCGAGCCAGCGGCAGCCGGTCGTGTGCGTAGATGCCCGGTGCACGCACCACGCTGCCATGCGCGGCGCGCACCGCACGCTCGGCGTCCAGTCGGCGCCAGGCACGGTCGTTTGCCGGCGCGGCCGGCGTGGTTTCATCGGCCCGGCCACCGGCCCGGTCGCCGTAGACGCCGGTCGTGCTGACGTACACCAGCCGCCTCGGCCTGCCGCGCAGTGCGGCCAGCAGCGCGCGTGTGCGTGGATCGCTGCGGCCGTCTGTTTCCGGCGGCGGCGCCAGATGAATCACGCGGCTGCGGAAGCCGGCCAGTCTCGCCAGCGAGCGGCGACGATCGAGGTTGCCGACGATTGGCACCACGCCGGCGGCGCGCAGCAGCGGCACACGCTCGAGCGAGGAGGTCAGTGCAACGATGCGAAAGCGCGCAGCGAGGCGTGCGACAATCCGGCCGCCGATGTCGCCGCAGCCGATGATCAGCAGCGGCGGCCGGCCCAGGCGACGACGCCCGCGCGGATTGTGTCCAAAATGCGCGGGCGTTGCCTTTTCCATCCGCGCATTCTATGAGCTACAAGGTCACCGTCCGCCCCTCGGGTCGTGAATTCACGGTCGAGGCCGATGAAACGATCCTCGCCGCGGCGCTGCGCAGCGGCGTCGGCCTGCCGTATGGCTGCAAGAACGGCGCCTGCGGCACCTGCAAGGCGAAGGGTCTGGAGGGCGAATGGACGCAAGGCCCGCATTCGTCCTCGGCGCTCACGGCCGATGAGCAGGCACTGCGAAAGCTGCTGGTGTGCTGCAGCCGGCCGCAGAGCGATCTGGTCATTGAGGCGCGCGAACTGACGGGTTTCGGCGACATCCCGATCAGGAAGATGCCGTGCCGGATCGCCTCGATCGAGCGGCCGGCGCCCGATGTGGCGATCGTCTCGCTGCAGTTGCCGGCCAGCGAGCGGCTGCAGTTCCGCGCCGGCCAGTACCTCGAGTTCATCCTCAAGGACGGCTCGCGGCGCAGC
>Ga0209253_10005430_pt1 | contig 11048 bp, 11 predicted proteins | sample FrelakmetBRP12BR_FD_187145 | JGI IMG/M metagenome (GOLD analysis project Ga0209253, IMG submission 187145) | Freshwater lake sediment microbial communities from the University of Notre Dame, USA, for methane emissions studies - BRP12 BR (SPAdes)... | ecosystem: Environmental > Aquatic >... | reverse complement strand
GGGTCGGCATGGAGCGGGCTGGCTGCCGTGCGTGGGTTCGTTGATAGGGTGGTTGCGGCTCGCCGCGGCGGGCACCCCGCTCCGCCTGACGTCGGCTTAAGTTGCACCTGTTTTTGCCGGAGTAATAATACCCCCACGAAATCATTTCTTCTCGGGCGCCTGGGCGGCCTGCTTTTTCAATCCCTGCAGCATCTGGTCAACCGACATTCCACCCGGGGCCATGGCCACAGGGTTGATCTCCAGCAGTCCTTCCCAGGCGCGGATGGCGCCCGGGATGTCCTGCAGGTCGTGGAAGAGGACGATTCCCTTGTTGAGCCGGGACACCTCGTGTTTGGGGTTCACGGCGATGGCCTGGTCGAAGGCCTTGATCGCATCCTGGGGCCGCCCGTCCTTGCGGTACATGACCCCCAGGTCCGTCCAGACATCGGCATTATCGGGCTTCAGCTCCAAGGCTTTGCTGTAGGCCTGGATGGACTTTTTGTACTGGTCGCTGTCGAAGTATGCGTTGCCGAGTTCGACCCACGCCGCCACATTTGAGGCGTTCTGCGACGTTTCTTTCTCCAGGGCCGCAATTTGATCCTGCAGATTCTTTTGCGCCGAAGGACCGCCGGCCGGCATCCCTTGGGGGCTCGGCCCCGACTTGTAAACGCCGAAAAAAACCCCACCGAAGAAACCCACCGCCAGAGCCACCAGGGCGACCAGCAGCGCGGTTTCCTTGCGCATGTAATTCTTCAAATCCGGTTGTGCTGCAGACTTGGCCATTTTCATTTCGCTTTCGATGTAGGGTAATTGGGAACAACTCTTGAATTCAAATCAAAAGTAACGACATTCGGAATTCAGGTCAACCGGGTAGCAACGGTATCGGGATTTTTGCTGCAACAGCGGAGACCAGGCGACAAACGGGCGGCTTCGTCCGAGGGCCAAGATCAAGGCGCGCGATTCCCGCCGAACGAGGCGTACGCCAGTACGCCGCAGTGAGCGCGGGATGAAGCGCAACGCCGAGATTGGCCTTCTGACGAAGCCGCCCTGTCAACGACGGATGGTGCGCGCCGTGATGCCCTGCCCCTCCAACTCGCGCTGCTGCTGTTCGGCCGCCGCCTGAGTGGGAAAGGCGCCGACCAGCAGCTGAGCGGCGTCCCCCGTACCTTTTACTACGTAGGGGAACAGGCCTTTCTGGCCCAACCGCATGGCGGTCTCGGCCGCTTCCTTTGCTGAAGGATAGTCACCGATGAGATTGGCAAATGGGGTTTTGACCACCGCCGCACCGTATAGGTTCAGGGCTTTTTGAGCCTGGAGAGCGTCCTCCAGGCTCCGGTAATGACCGATGAGGGTCCGCCACCACTTGCCCTTTTCGCCGAGATCCGTGTAGACGATGTAGGGTGCAAGCCCCTTGCGCTGATATTCGGGCAGGGTCGACAGCGCGTTCTCCCGGCCGCGGTTGCTCGACAGAAGAAGAGAAAATGGATAGGCACTGCGCTCGATCTTGGGCGCCTTGGCGACGGTCTTTTCCGGTTCGGGTTTCTTCGGCGGAGACGGCACGACCGGGGCCACAGGGGCCGCCGGTGGAGCGGCCGGCGCAGCGGCAGGCGCGGAGGCCGGGGAGAGTTCAGCCGGCTTTGCTTCGGTCGGCTTTTCCTGCATCCCCTTTGGGCTCTCGGGCGCAGGCGGGGCCACCGCAACCGACGGTGTCGTCTCCGTCACGGTAAGTTCCTTGGGTTTTTCCTGCACAACGGTCACCGGCTCGGAAACCGGCGCCGATGCGGCCGGCGGCGGTTCGGCTATTGGGGCCGGCAACGGCATCGGGGGTAGTTTCTTGCGGATGACCGCGGGCGGTTGCCCCTCGGCGGCATGGGCGACGCCCGCCGCGGATGCCGAGATCTTCTTGGTGACGACGGCCGGGTGTGGCTGCAAGGCCAGGGTCTTCGCGTCCGCTCGGCGGGCGCTGCGCGAGCCCTGCATCAACATTCCGGCGTGCCAGAGCAGGCCGAGAACCAAAAGGAGCATCAGCCCTGCGACCAGGTACAGCCTTTTCTTACGCGGCGACGATGCCATCTGTCAGCACTTTCTTTTTAACATCCGGTCCATGGGGCGGGTCGGTGGGAACGTGAAAACGTTTCTGATCCATCTTTATACCTCAAGACTTTTGAAAGGTAAAGAAAAAGCCCTCGGTCAGGGTCTGAGGCTTGGAAGCCGTTTCGCCCAGGTCTGTTTTTGACAACCGGAATGTGGTACTTAGTTTTACACGTTTAACGACTCCGCCGCGTCAAAGGTCAAACGACTTCAAATGCATGTGATGGGGACAAAGAAAGTGAGCCTCACGATTCGGGCGTTGGTTCTCGGCCTCGTGCTATCGGCCGCAGCCCCCGCCTCGGTGTCTGCCGCCGCGCTGGACGTCGAGCACCGGCTCGAAATCGAGCTGATTCCTCCCGCCCACATGCTCACGGGGCGTGATGTGCTTCAGATCCGCGTCGACGACCGTCGCAAGCTGGTGTTCGCGCTTTCCGAGCGGGTCGCTCAGCTGCAGGTCGAGGTGGGCGGCAGACCGCGGACGTTCAAGTTCAGGAATTCGGAGCTCGAGGTCCCGCTGGAGACGGATGAACGCCAGCGCAGCATCGAGGTTGTCATCGCCTACGAGGTGAGTTTCAATGACCCCGTGCCGCTGGCACCGCTGAACACCGACAACCCCGGCTTCGGCGTCACCGCCTCCGTAACGCCGGCCGGCACGTTTCTGCTGGCCGGAGCCGGGTGGTACCCGGACCTGATCGACGGCCGCGACACCTTCCCCCTGCTGCGGGTGAAAGCGCCCGAAGGGGTCCTGGCCGTGACATCCGGTCTGGGCCTCGGCCACACCACGCGGGACGGAGCCACGTATTCGGAATGGCGCATCGACAACCCGTTGCGCGGCCTGGCCCTCTCCGCTGCGGCGTATGTGGTGCAGGAAAGAAAGGTCGGAGGCGTTGTCGCCGCCACGTATTTTCAGCCCCGCAACCAGGACCTGTCCGCCGCCTATCTCGATGCGATCGCAGCCTACGTGGAACTCTACTCGGAGTTGTTCGGGCCTTACCCGTTTCCAAAATTCGCGGTGGTGGAAAACTTTTTCCCTACCGGCTACGGGTTCCCCTCCTACACGCTGCTGGGAAGCACCATCCTGCGGCTGCCCTTCATCCTGAACACCAGCCTCGGGCACGAGATCGCCCACTGCTGGTGGGGAAACGGCGTCTTTGTCAACTACGAACACGGGAATTGGAGCGAGGGCCTGACCACCTATGTGTCGGACTATCTCTATAAGGAGCGGGAGTCGGCGGCCGCCGCCAGGGACTACCGGCTCCAGTCCCTGCGCAACTTCACCACTCTCGTTCCGCCGGCAAAGGATTTCCCCCTCGCACGCTTCACCGGACGCGTGGACACGGCGACCAAGGCCGTCGGCTACGACAAGGGGATGATGGTCTTTCACATGCTCCGCAAGGCGATCGGGGACGAGGCCTTCTGGGGGGCGCTGCGCGACGTCTACCGCGAGCGGCTGTTCCAGCCGACCGCATGGGATGACCTGCGCCGCGCGTTTGAGAAGAAATCCCAGCGCCCCCTCGAGGCCTTCTTCGACCAGTGGGTCAACCGCAGGGGGGCGCCGCGCATCCACCTGGCGGATGTCCGGCGCGGCCGGGCGCCCGACGGGTGGAAGGTCACGGGCCGCCTGGCTCAGGAAAAGCCGTTTTTCCAAGCGGAATTCGAGCTTGCCCTGGATGACGACGGCCGGCCCGTTTCCCAGCGCGTCGAGATCGTGGGGGCGTCCGCCGCTTTCGATGTCGCCGCAGTTTCCGAACCGGCGCAGATCGTCGTCGACCCGGATTACAACATGCTGCGCCGGCTCGATCCGTCGGAGATTCCGCCGACGGTCAACGCCCTGAAAAGCTCTCCCTCCACCCTTCTGGTCCTCTGCGACGCCGCAACCGCCGGCGGGCGGCAGGTGGCGGACACACTGGCCGGCTCCCTGGGCCTCACGAACTACGTCGTCGTGCCGGAAGCCAAGGTCGACCGCGACCGCTTCAAAGGGCAGGACGTCATTTTCGTCGGCTATCCCCGCACGGTCGAATGGCTGAGCACGATGCCGGCCTCTCTGCTCCTGCAAAAAGATGGGTTTTCCCTTGGGGGGGGGCAAGCCTCCGGCGCAGAGGATATTTTTTTCGGGGTTTTCAGCAACCCGTACGATCCCGGCCGGGTCTTGGCCGTTTTGCTGCCGACGGACTCACCGGATGCGGTGACCGTCGCCGCCAAGATCACCCATTACGGCCGGTTCAGCTATCTCATCTTTCGCGACGGCCAGAACCGTGACAAGGGCTCATGGGAACCGGCCGATTCACCGGTGCTGCATCGATGGAAATGAAACCTGAACGCACGCTCTTGACCCTGTTGATCCTGTTGGCCACCGCCGGTTTCCTGATGGCCGGCCCGGACGACCCGGTCGTCTACGACCTCGGGCAGGGACGCCGCACGACGCTGTCCGAGCTGGCTCCGGAGCTGCGCAAGAGCCGCATCGTCGTCGTCGGCGAGCAGCACACGGACGAGGGACACCACCGCGCGCAGCTCAGTGTCATTCAGGCCCTGGTGCAGTCCGGCGCCAGGGTCGCCGTCGGCCTGGAGATGTTTCGAAAGGACAGCCAGCCGGCGCTCGACCGCTGGACGGCCGGCGACATCGGCCCGCGGGAGTTCGAGGCCGCCTACGATGACAACTGGAACTACCCCTGGGCGGCCTACAGCGCCATTTTCGAGTATGCCCGCGCCCAAAAGATCCCGATGGTCGGCCTCAACGTTTCCCGCGACATCACGCGCCAGGTGGCGCGCGGCGGCTTCCAGTCCCTCACCGAGGCGCAGCGGGGCCAGCTGTCGGACGTGACCTGCAGCATCGACGAGGAGTACATGCGCTACATCCGCAGCGTCTACGGCGCGCATGCCCACGGGAACATGAATTTCACGTTTTTCTGCGAGGCCCAGATGATCTGGGACGTGGCGATGGCCGTTCACTCGCTGGATTATCTCAAGGCGAACCCCGAGGCCACCATGGTGATCCTGACCGGCGTGGGCCACGCTCAGAAAGGCGCCGTGCCCCGCCAGATCCGTTTGCGCTCTCCGGTGCCGGTCGCGGTCATGCTGCCGGAAGTCCCCGGCAGCATCGATCCCCAAACGGTCGATGTGCAGGACGCCGACTATCTCTTGCTGGGTGCAAAATGAAATTCTGCAGCAGTTGCGGCCATGGCCTTCACCTCGCCATACCGCCGGGCGACGACCGCGCCCGCTTCGTGTGCGATGCCTGCGGGGACGTTCACTATCAGAACCCGCGGGTGGTGGTCGGGTGCATCCCGGAGCATGACGGCCGCGTGCTGCTCTGCCGCCGGGCGATCGAACCCCGCCACGGCCTTTGGACGCTGCCGGCCGGCTATCTTGAAAACGGGGAGACCCTGGCGGCCGGCGCCGAACGCGAGACGCTCGAAGAGGCGGGGGCGCGCATCGGAAAACCGGACCCGTATCTCATGTTCAACATCTGCCACATCAGCCAGATCTACCTGATGTTCAGGGCCCGGTTGGTGGACCTGGACTTCGCCGCGGGCAAGGAGAGCCTGGAGGTGAAGCTGTTCACGGAGGAGGAGATCCCCTGGGACCGCATCGCCTTCCGGGTCATCTCCGAAACGCTGAAGACCTACTTTGACGACCGCCGCCGGGGATCGTTCCCGTTTGCCGTCGGCGACATCGCACGGCTGCCGGAGATGGGTCTCCCGTCGCGGCGATGACCGACCTGGATAGCGTGAAACCATGATGGGCGCAAGACAAACATCCCGATGCCGCATGCCGGCGTGCCTGACCACGGCGATCCTGTTCGGGTGCCTCTTTCAGTTGGTTATATCCTGCGGAGACGGAGGCGAACCGACCGACCGCCCAACGCCCCGGCCGGGGCCGGAGAGTTTCACTTTTTTCGACGTCGGCCGCAATTCGATGTTTTCGGATCGCATTCGTGTCGGGCTGAACGACCGGCTGGGCAACGACGCCATCGAACGGCGCAGCATCGTCGATCTGGAAATCAACTACAAGGGGTTCCTGCGCGACCACCTGCCGGAGCTCGACGCCCTCAACCGGCAGCTCAACCACCCGCCGGGCGAGCGCGTCGAACACGACGTGATCCGGCTTATGTACCGCTACGCCCGCACCAAGAACTCACCGTTTGATTATGTCGAACTGGTCTTTGACGGGCAATCGCAACGGCCCTTGGTGTTCCTCATGCGCTTCAAGGTCGACGAGGCCGGCACGGTCGAGTCGCTGCGCACGAAATACGGCCCGCCGGACACCGTCCGCTGGGGAGTGGAACACGCCGAGTCGCTGGTTTGGCACAAAGAGCGTGATGTGCTGATGGTCTCCCTGTTGCCGGACAAGTTCGGAACACCCATCTACCACATCACCCTTTATTTCACAGAAAATCTGGAAAGCCTGATCGCCTCCGCCCAGGCCCTGAAAGACCGGACATCGAGGGAAAAATCGCAATCCAAAAAACCCGCTTTTTAGGGTCTGTCCCGGGAACCCGTTCCATTCCCCGGACCCGGCAGTTCTTTCTTTGTGGCCACTGTCAATTATGCTAAGATGACGAAAAATGAAAACGACCCATCACTCCTCACCATCGCGACGGCCCGGGTTTATTCCAGGGCTTCTTGAACGTCTGATGCAGTTCCTGGGCGCGATGGGGTTCTGGAGAAACTATTCCTCCCGCCGTCTCGCCAAGGTCATCGAAGCCCACCAACTGTGGTTCAGCTCCCGCCAGAAGCAGGGCAGCCGAGCCATCCTGAGCGACGCCAACCTGAAAGGCGCCAACCTGGCGGAAACCGACCTGCGCGGTTCGGATCTCAGCCGGGCCAGCCTGAATCTGAGCCTCATGAACTTGGCCGACCTCAGGGAGGCCGACTTGAGCAGCGCGAACCTGCAGAAGGCCGAAATGCGCGACACCGATCTGCGCGAAGCCAACCTGAGCCAAGCCAACCTGGCCGATGCGGACTTGACCCGATCCAACCTGATCATGGCCAACCTGAGCCGGGCCATGATGGAAGGGTGCATCCTGCGGGACGCCAATCTCTTTCGAACCTACCTCAAGGGGACGGACCTCGGCAGCGCCGACTTGCGGGGGGCCGACCTGCGCGAGGCCAACTTGAGCCAGACCGACCTGCACAACACCGATTTGAGCCATGCCAACCTGATCATGGCCAACCTGAGCCTGGCCAACCTGACCACGGCGGACCTCAAGTACGCCAACCTGTTTCGGGCCTATCTCCGCGGGGCGGACCTGCAGCGAGCCGACCTGCGCGGCGCGGACCTGTCCGGGGCCAACCTGCGCGGAGCCAACCTGAAGGACGCGCTGCTCAACCACGATCAGCTGGCGTCGGCCATCCTCGACGAGACCACCATCCTGCCGGACGGGTCCAACCCGAAGACCGCCTGAAAGAGATGTCGACCCAGTGAAACCCGCAATCCTTCACGGCTATTTCCCCGGAGTGGTGGGGCAGATCACCGAAGCTCACGCCCTTTACTATCACACCCAGTGGGGGTTCGACGTCAGCTTTGAAGCCCAGGTCGCCCGGGAAATGTCCGAATTCGTCGCGGGCTTCGATCCCGGCCGCGACGGCCTGTGGGCGGCTCGACAGGATGGCCGTTTGGCAGGCGGCATCGCGATTGACGGCCGCCACGCCGAAACCGCCGGGGCCCGGCTGAGATGGTTCATCGTGACCCCGGAATTTCAGGGCGCCGGCATCGGCACCCAGTTGATCCGCCTGGCCGTCGGTTTCTGCCGGGACCGAGGTTATCCGAACGTCTATCTGTGGACCTTCGAAGGCCTGAACGCCGCGCGCCGCCTGTATGAAACATCCGGATTCTCGCTGTGCGAGGAACACGCTGTCGCCCAATGGGGGCAACTTATTCGCGAACAGAAGTTCATATTGAATCTCCAACAAGGAAAGGGAAAACGATGAGAAACGTGAAGGCCGTTCTGATGGTGATGGTGACGCTTCTTTTTTTTCTGGCATGCTCCGCCGACAAGCCCGAGGCCAAGGCCCCCGAGCTCAACACCTTCGAACAAAAGATCAGCTACGTGTTCGGGCGGGAAATCGGCCAGAGCTTCCAGGAAGCGCCGACCAAAGTCGATCTGGATGCTTTCATGCGCGGCATTCAGGATGCCATGAATAAAAAACCCTCGCTCATCAGTGCCGAGGAGGAAGAGAAAGCCAAGACGGAATTCTCGGCGAAAATGCAGGAGGAGCAAGCCAAGCGCATGACCGCCGTAGCGGAAAAGAACCTGAAAGACGAAGAAGGCTTCCTGGCCAAAAACAAATCCGAGCAGGGGGTGGTGACCACTGCGAGCGGGCTGCAGTACCAGGTGGTCCAGGAAGGCACAGGGGACGCCCTCAAGGAGACCGACCGGGTGAAGGTTCATTACCGCGGCACCCTGATCGACGGGACCGAATTCGACAGCTCCTACAGCCGCAACGAGCCGGCAGAGTTCGAGGTCGGCGGCGTCATCCCCGGCTGGACCGAAGGGTTGCAACTCATGAAGGTCGGCGGCAAGTACCGCCTTTGGATCCCCTCGAAGCTCGCCTACGGCGTGCGGGGGGCCGGCCGGGCGATCGGGCCGAACACCATGTTGATCTTCGAGGTGGAACCGCTGGAGGTCGCGAAGTAATCCGCATCCTTGCAATGCGTCAAAGAGTGACTAAATTCTTGCCAACTTAAACCCAAATGGACGTTCGGCAAAAGGAGGCCCGCCCATGAAAGAAAAGCGCAATTTGCACTTGAAAGTCCAGGAGCTTTGCGATTGCTATGCCACCACGGATCCTCTCAAGGAAATGTCCGTCGTCGGAAAAGACAAGGACCCGGAGGAGGCCGCCCTCAAGTGGCTGGCCCTGGCGGCGCTGCACGGCGTCGGCAACAACGCCAAGGAAATCACCATCCGACGGAACAAAAAGGGCGAGGTCAGAGTTTTGGCCAAATACCGCAAAACCGAGCTGCCGTCCCCGGGCGCCGATGTCGGCCAAAAGATCATGGCCGCCGTCCGTGACATCACCCACATCGAGGGCGACCAGGGAAAAACCCTCCTGGCGTTGGGAATGCGCAACGACAGCCTGGAACTGAAGGTCAAAATCAAAGTGCAGGGTGGGCACGAGAAAGTCAGGATCGAGTTCCCCAAATAACCGGGAATCATACCAACCAAAAAGGGGGCCGCAACGTTAACGGCCCCCTTTTTGTTCCCGTTCACCATGGCATGTGCGGTGCTTCCGGCATGCAACGCGCTGCCGGCCGGAAGATCCTGTTGATCGCGGCGCACATCTAATATAGAAAAGACTGGCCGCCGGGTGTCCGGACGGCGAACCACCGTTTGATGGGAGAACCACGGCATGAGCGATCAACCGAACAAGGTCATCTATTCGATGATCCGCGTCAGCAAATACTACGACAAGCGGCCGGTGCTGGAGGACATCTCGCTGTCCTATTTCTACGGCGCCAAGATCGGGGTGCTCGGCCTGAACGGCTCGGGCAAGAGCTCGCTGCTGCGCGTCCTGGCCGGCGTGGACAAGGAGTTCGTCGGCCAGACCGTGATCTCACCCGGGCTGACCGTCGGCTTTCTCGAGCAGGAACCCCGGCTGGACGAATCCAAGACGGTGCGGGAAGTGGTGGAGGAGGCGGTCCGCGACACCGTGGACCTCATCGCGGAGTTCAACCGCATCAACGAAAAGCTGGCCGAGCCCATGTCGGACGAGGAGATGGGCAAGATCCTTGACCGGCAGTCAGCGGTCCAGGAAAAGCTGGACGCGCGCGACGCCTGGGACCTCGACTCGCGCCTCGAGATGGCGATGGATGCCCTGCGCTGCCCGCCGGGGGAGACTCCTGTGAAGGTGATCTCCGGCGGCGAGCGCCGGCGCGTGGCCCTCTGCCGGCTCCTGCTGCAGAAACCGGACATCCTGCTGCTGGACGAGCCGACCAACCACCTGGATGCCGAGACCGTCGCCTGGCTGGAACACCACCTTCAGCAGTACCCGGGAACGGTCATCGCCGTGACCCACGACCGCTATTTCCTCGACAACGTCGCCGGCTGGATCCTGGAGCTCGACCGCGGCCGGGGCATCCCCTGGAAGGGCAACTACTCCTCCTGGCTCGAACAGAAACAGGCCCGGCTGAAGCTGGAGGAAAAATCCGAAAGCAAGCGTCAGAAGACCCTCGAGCGCGAACTGGAGTGGATCCGCATGTCGCCCAGGGCGCGCCAAGCCAAGTCCAAGGCGCGCATCACGGCCTATGAGAATCTTCTGTCCCAGGACACGGCCAAACGCGTGGAGGATCTTGAAATCTACATTCCACCCGGCCCTCGGCTGGGCAATCTGGTGGTTGAGGCCCACGGCGTCTCCAAAAGCTTCGCGGACCGGCTGCTCGTGGAAAACGTTTCGTTCGCCCTGCCCCCCGGAGGCATCGTGGGGGTCATCGGCCCGAACGGCGCCGGCAAGACCACGCTGTTCCGCATGATCACGGGCCAGGAGACGCCGGACGCCGGCACCATCCGCATCGGCGATACGGTGAAACTCGGCTACGTCGACCAGAGCCGCGACAGCCTGGACCCCGACAAATCCGCCTGGGAGGTGATCGCGGACGGCAAAGACCTGATCGAACTGGGCAAGGTCCAGCTGAAATCCCGCGCCTACGCGGCGCGCTTCAACTTCTCGGGCAGCGATCAGCAGAAGAAGGTGGGGATGCTCTCCGGCGGGGAACGCAACCGGGTGCATCTGGCCCGGATGCTCAAGTCGGGGGCCAACGTGCTGCTGCTGGATGAGCCGACCAACGACCTGGATGTCAACACGCTGCGGGCGCTGGAAGAGGCGCTCGAGGGTTTCGCCGGGTGCGCGGTCGTCATCAGCCACGACCGCTGGTTCCTCGATCGCATCGTCACCCACATCCTGGCTTTCGAAGGCGAAAGCAGCGTGCTCTGGTTCGAGGGCAATTACTCGGAATACGAGGCCGACCGGCGCAAGCGCCTC
>Ga0209253_10005429_pt1 | contig 11049 bp, 10 predicted proteins | sample FrelakmetBRP12BR_FD_187145 | JGI IMG/M metagenome (GOLD analysis project Ga0209253, IMG submission 187145) | Freshwater lake sediment microbial communities from the University of Notre Dame, USA, for methane emissions studies - BRP12 BR (SPAdes)... | ecosystem: Environmental > Aquatic >... | reverse complement strand
TAGGCGCCGCAGAAATAGGTGCGCTGTGCTCCGTTCAACTCGCGGTGGCGCTTCTGTGCGGCCACGCCCTTCGGCAGGTAGACGGGGTGCTCGTACTGGAACGTGTCGAGGATCGTCCTCGTGTCGATCGCGTCGCGGTGGTTCAGCGTGACGAGGAAACGCTCCGGGGCGTCGAGCGACTGCAGAACGCTCATGTCGTAGGTGAGCGCCACCGGTTCCTGCGGATCGCGCAGCAGGTGGTAGTTCCACGCCGCGCGGGCGAGGGGACGGCGCGGCAGGAGCGACGCGTCCGTGTGCAGGATCGCCTCGTTACGCGCATAGGGAAGCGCTGCGAGAACTTCGCGCTCGGCGGGTGAAGGCTGCTCGAGCATCGCGAGGGCCTGGCCGGAGTGGCAGGACAGGAAGACGTGATCGAACGCCTCCACGTCGCCGCGCGCCGTGCGCACGAGCACCTGCTGCGGCGTGCGCCGAATCGAGGCCACCGGCGTCGAGACGCGCACCTTGGCCGGCGTCGCGGTCGTCAGCGCGCGCACGTACTCGCGCGAGCCGCCGCGCACGGTCTGCCACACCGGCCGGTCGTCGACCGACAGGAAACCGTGGCGGTCGAAGAAGTCGACGAAGAAACGCGCCGGGAAGTCCAGCATCGCCGTGGCTTCGGCGGACCAGATGGCGCGGCCCATCGGAACGATGTAGTGCTCGACGAACTGCGCCGAATACCCGCCGCGCTCGAGGTACTCGCCGAGCGTGAGCGTGTCGTCGTCGGTCGCGAGCAGTTCCTTGCAGCGCTTGTTGAAGCGCAGGATGTCCGCGATCATGCGCAGGAACGACGGGCGCACGGCGTTCAGGCGCTGGGCGAAGAGCGAGTTGATCGACGTGCCGTTGTATTCGAGCCCGCTGCGCTCGCAGCGCAGGCTGAAGCTCATGTTCGACGGCTGCCAGGACACGCCCAGCTCCCGCAGCATCCCGATGAAGTTCGGATAGGTCCAGTCGTTGAAGACGATGAACCCGGTGTCGATCGCCCAGGTGCGCCCGCGTCGCTCGATGTCGATCGTGTTCGTGTGGCCGCCGAGGTAGCCGTTCGCCTCGAAGATCGTGACTTCGTGCTGCTTCGACAGCCGCCACGCGGCATAGAGGCCGGCCACGCCGGCGCCGACGACGGCGATTCTCATGCCGTCGCGATCCGGTTGGCTGCGCGGACGTCCTCGGGGACGGGCTTGAGGTCCCAGATCACGCCGATCGCGGCCAGGCCGCGCAGCAGGTAGTAGGTGATGTCGAACTCCCACCAGTAGAACCCCTGCCGTGCGGCCATCGGGTAATGGTGGTGGTTGTTGTGCCAGCCCTCGCCGAGCGTGATGAGCGCGAGGAAGGCATTGTTGCGGCTGTCGTCGCGCGTGGCGTAACGACGGCTGCCCCAGGCATGGCAAAGCGAGTTGATCGTGTATGTGCCGTGGTAACACGCCACCGTCGAGATGAAGAAGCCCCAGACGAGCATCTGCCAGCCGCTGGTGCCGAGGTCTGGCGCCACGGTACCGAGCAGGTGCCCGAGGCCCAGCATGCCGAGGGCGAGCGCGAACGGCACGAGGATGTCGAAGCGATCGAGCAGGCGCAGTTCTTTGAAGGCCGTCAGGTCGCGCACGCGGCCGAGGTCGGGTGCGAAGTGGCGCTTCGAGAGGAACCAGCCCATGTGCGACCAGAGAAAGCCGCTCTGCACCGGCGAGTGCACGTCCTGTGCCTTGTCCGAGAACGCGTGGTGGTGGCGATGGTGCGCCGCCCACCAGATCGGTCCACGCTGTACCGCCGAGGCGCCGAGCAGCGCGAACGCGAACTGCGCCGGCCGCGAGGTCTTGAAGCTGCGGTGCGAGAAATAACGGTGGTAAAACCCCGTGATCGCGAACATGCGCAGGAAGTACATGCCGATCGCGACACCGACCGCGACCGGGCTGGCGCCCACCCAGATCACGCTCAGGCAGACGAGGTGCATGGCGACGAAGGGCACGATGCGCGCCCAGTCCACCCCGTCACGCGAGGCGTCGTTCGCCGTCACGGGCGGTACTCCGGTGTCGAACCACGCCAGGAATGCGCGCCGGAGCCGCCGGGCCGGACCTGGTGTGTCCTGCAAGGCAACCTTGCGGTGAGTGGCGGGAGGCATGGGCAGGTCCTGGGCGGCGCGGCGCGCTCGGGCCAAAGGGTGCATCAAGTTATCACAGCCGGTCAGTTGTCCCCGGCAATGCCGGTGGACCCGCCGGAGCCGCCCAGCAATTCGCCCCGAAGATCGCCGACCACGCTGCGGGGATGGAGCCAGATCGCGAGGAACGCCGGACCGAACTGGGGATCGTCCACCCGGCCGAGCAGGCGCTGCTGGTCATAGAAGCGGGTTTCGCCGCCGGGTACGACGACGGCGGTGAGGTTGTGGCCCTTGGCGACGTCCAACCAGAAACCGCGCAGATCTCCGATCCACTTCTGCTGTTGCGCCGCGGACGTCTCGCCGAGCAGCTTCCAGGCGGTGCCGGTGATGCGCAGCAGTTCCTCGCGGCTGAAATCGCGTCCGTACCACAGGCTGAGCGCCATCGGCTGGCGCGAGGCGAGGCCGTCGAAGCGGCCGTCCGGGCTCCAGAGGCTGGCCTCGTAGATGTGCATGCCGAACCAGCGCAGGTCGCCGCTGCCGACGCGCTGGAAGGCAAATGGCTCCTGCGAGACGGGACCGGGCAACGTCGCCGCTCCGGCCCCGGCCCCGGCGAGGGACAGAAAAGCCAGCAGAATCAGTGCGATCCGTGAGCGGCGGGGTGTGCGCATGCCAGTCGTTTCGCCGGCCATCGCGGGATAGATTCAATGCGGGCTATCAGGCGCTCCTGATCTTCGCATAAGCCGCGAGGGCCGCTTCGCGGCTGGCCGGGAAGTCGACGATCGGTGTCGGATAGTCCACGCCGAGTTTCACCCCGGCCGCCGCGAGCACGGACGCGGGGGCCTGCCATGGCCGGTGGATGTGACTGTCCGGCAGGCGGGCGATTTCCGGTACCCAGCGACGGATGTAGGCGCGCGCGGGGTCGTAGCGCTCGGCCTGCAGCACGGGATTGAAAATGCGGAAGTAGGGCGAGGCATCCGCGCCGCAGCCGGCCGTCCACTGCCAGCCGAGCGTGTTGTTCGCGAGACTTGCGTCGACCAGCGTGTCCCAGAACCAGCGGGCGCCCTCGAGCCAGGGCTGGCGCAGGTTCTTCGTCAGCAGCGAGGCGACGATCATGCGCACGCGGTTGTGCATCCAGCCGGTCGTCCACAGCTCGCGCATACCCGCATCGACGAGGGGATAACCGGTCCGGCCGCGTTGCCACGCCCGCAGCCAGGCGTCGTTCGGTTCCCACGGAAAGGCTTCGAAGCGCGCATCGAGCGGCGCATGTGTCGTGGCCGGGTAGTGGTGCAGCAGGTGATGCGCGAACTCGCGCCACCCGAGCTGGCGGACGAACGACTCGGCCGGCGGGCCGTCCGCCGGTTTGTCCACCTGCGACACGCGCACGGCGGCAAGGCATTGCCGCGGTCCGACCTCGCCGAAATGGAGGTGGGGCGACAGTCGCGACACCCAGTCATGGTCGGGTCGATTGCGGCCTTCGTCGTACCGGCCGATGGCAGACTCGCAAAATGACTCGAGCCGGGCGAGCGCGCCCCATTCGCCCGGCGACCACGCGGACTGCAGGCCGCCGTCCCACGCGATGCGTGGCTGCAGTTGCAGGTCGTCCAACGCAAGTGACGCCACGGGCTTCGCAAGCGCGGGGATGCGGCTCGGCGCCGGCAGCGGCGCTGGTTGCGTGTCGAGTTGCGCCCGGCAGGCCTTCCAGAACGGGGTGAACACGCGATACGGCGTGCCTTGCCCCGTGCGAATCTCCCAGGGCTCGAAGAACAGTGCCGAGTTGAAGCTCTCGCAGACGAGCCCGGCGTCGCGCAGTGCCGACTTGAGCTTCGTATCCCGCGCCACCAGCGCCGGGTCGTACAGGCGGTTCCAGTACACCTGTGTCGCGCCGGTCGCCTGGGCAATCTCGAGCAGCTGCCCGGCGGCGGGGCCGCACCTGATCACGAGTGCGTTGCCGCGCTCGCGCAGCCTGCCCTCTAGATGCTCGAGGCTGCGATGCAACCACCAGCGGCTCGCTGCGCCGGGTTGCCATTCGCCTTCTTCCTCCGAGCTCAGCACGAAGAGCGCGATCACGCGCTCCGCACGCTCGCAGGCCGCGACCAGCGCCGGATTGTCGGTGAGCCTCAGGTCGCGGCGGAACCAGACGATGGCGGTGGAGGCGTTGGTCATCTTCGCGGGTTCATGGTCTCATCCCCGGCCGGCCGCGGCTAAAAAAAAGGCCGCGCCCCGACATCGGACGCGGCCTGTTTCGTCGCGGCGGGTCGCGCGGACTGCGCGCGATCAACCCTGCTGGGCGCGGAGCGCGGCGATGCGCTCGTCCAGCGGCGGGTGGGTCATGAAGAGCTTCTTCAGGCCGGACGCGCGGCCGCCCGAGATACCGAAGGCCGCCATGCGCTCCGGCAGCGGGCCGGTGTGCTGCTGCTTCAGCCGCTCGAGCGCCGAGATCATCTGCTGGCGGCCGGCAAGGTGCGCGCCGCCCGCGTCCGCGCGGAATTCGCGACGGCGCGAGAACCACATGACGATGATCGAGGCCAGGAGTCCCAGCACCAGTTCGGCGACGATGGTCGTGATCCAGAACGCCGGGCCGCGGCCTTCCTCGTTCTTGAAGACGACGCGGTCGACCGTGTGGCCGATGACCCGCGAGAGGAACACGACGAAGGTATTGACGACGCCCTGGATGAGCGCGAGCGTCACCATGTCGCCGTTTGCGACGTGGCTGATCTCGTGGCCGAGCACGGCCTCGGCTTCCTCGCGCGTCATGCGTTCGAGCAGCCCCGTGCTCACCGCCACCAGCGCAGCGTTGCGACGCGCACCCGTGGCGAACGCGTTCGGCTCCGGCGAGTTGAAGATGCCGACTTCCGGCATGCCGATGCCGGCCTGCTGGGCCTGGCGCTGCACGGTGTTGACCAGCCAGCTCTCGGTGGGGTTCGACGGCTGGGTGATCACCTGCACGCCCATCATCCTCTTCGCCGTCCACTTGGAGATGGCGAGCGAGATGAAGGCGCCGCTGAAGCCCACCACGGCGGCGAACACCAGCAGGTTGCCGTAGTCGAGGTCGACGCCGTTGGCGGCGAAGATGCTCTCGATACCGAACAGCCTCAGCACGATGTTCAGCAGGAAGATGATCGCGAGGTTGGTCGCGAGGAACAGGAGGATTCGCTTCATCATCATTGCAGTCGTTCTCCGAAACGGGCCGGGGGCGGGCCCGCGACGCAGTTCAGGTGGTTGGGGGCAGTCCGGGTCGATTCAAGGCCCGGCGGGCATCTTGCACTAGCCAGCGCGGGGCGGCTCCATCATACTATACGAAGCATAAAACCGGAAACACAGTTCAGACAATGGATCCCAGCGAGAGTTCCGGACCTGCCGGCAGCGAGGCCTCGAAGATGAGCAGCGACACCCCTGCGCGCCACTGGACGTTCTTCAGCAACCACGGCCATGTCCTCGTGTGTCTCGCGCTCGATCCCGATTCGCGCCTGCGCGACGTGGCGGCCAGCGTGGGGATCACGGAACGCGCCGTGCAGAAGATCGTCGACGACCTCGACGAGGCCGGCATCCTCACGCGCGAGCGCAGCGGCCGGCGCAACAGCTACCGGCTCAACGTGAACGTGCCGTTGCGTCATCCTCTCGAGTCCCATCGCACGGTGGGTTCGCTGCTCTCCATGGTGCTCGACCGCAACGCGATCAAGCGCATCCCGTCGGTGTAGCATTCGGTCACGGGTCCCCGGCGGATTCCAGCCGGTGGAGAAGCGATGACTCCTGCCCCAAGACGTGCGCGTGCCGCTGGCCCTGGCTGGGCGGCCGGCAGCTTGCGGCTTGCGGAAGTCGTCCGGGTGCAGCAGCGCCAACTCCAGGCCGTGATCGCCCGTCTTGGCGAGAGCGGCGTCGAAGACGTGCACCAGGGCCGGGTCGCCGCCCGCCGCCTGCGCTCGATCCTCAAGACCTTCGGTCCGCTCTTCGACGCGCGCTGGGCGCGTCTCTACCGCATGGATTTGCGCAGTTTCGCGCGAGCCCTCGCCATGGTTCGCGAGGCGGACGTGCACGGCGAGGTCCTGCGGGACACGGTCGGATCCCGGGAGGCATTGAGGTCCGCCGAACTGGCGCGGCTTGCGGCAGCCCTGCAGCTCGCGCGGTCGGACGTCAGGGATCATCTGCGCAGGCGCGGGACCGAACACGGCTGGCGTGCGCTGAGCGCGTCGCTCGCTGCACGAGCGGAGCAGCCGATGCGGATCGCCCGGTCGGACGCGGACATGGCGGAACTCCTGGGGCTGGCCGACCGGGCGTGGCGCAAGGCGAACCGCCTCATGAAACGCCACCCGCAGGAAGCGCAGCAACTGCACGAGCTGCGTCTCGCGCTGAAGCACTGTCGCTATGCCCTCGAGGTCGTCGTCGACGTCGAGCGCAAGAGTGCCGCCAGGCTGTTGCGTCGCTTGCGGCGTGCGCAGGAAGCGATCGGCGCGCATCGCGACACCATCGCTGCGGCGCATTGGGTTCGAAGCCGCGAGCGCACGCTGGGCCGCGCGACCGTGCGCCGCCTCGAGGATCTCCTGGTGGAGCGGGAGGAGCTTCTGCGGCGGGACGCCACCGAGCAAAGCGCGAAGGTGTTGCCAGCCTACGAAGCTTGGCGCGAGGCTATCCGTCCGCTCAGGAAGGCAGCGCGCCCAGGTCGAGCGTGACCCGCAGCAGGCCGCCGGAATTCGGCTCGGTCGTTGCGTGGAAGCCGAACTGCCGGGCCCAGGCGGCAATGCGGCGATTCTCGGCGAGACTGAGCCCCACCAGCGCCTCGATGCCGCGGGCCCTTGCGGCCCGGGCGAGGCTTCGCATCAGTTCGGTGCCGAGCCCGCGACCCTGCCAGTCGTCCGCCACGACGATGGCGCATTCGGCCCGGTCCGTGGCGTCGATCCGCGCGTAACGGCTGACCCCGACGATTTCGTCCACCCCGTCCCCCGGCTGGACCGCCGCAATGGCCATTGAATTCACATAATCCAGGTCCAGCAGGCGCTCGGCCGCCCCGGGCGGCACGTCCCGCGCGGAGTACTGCATGCGCTGGTAAAGCGTTTCCTGGGAAAGGGCCCGGATGAAGCGCAGTTCCCGCTCGAGGTCGTCGGGGCGGAGGGGGCGGATCAGCAGCGGCGAACCGCCGGGCGGTTGCCAGGCGTGTTCAAGTTCGGCCGGGTAGGCAGGCGGGAGCGGGGCAGGGGCGAGCTCGTCGTTCACTCGCGGTCGCGATATTCGTCGTCGTCGTCGTCGTAATCCTCGTCTTCGTCGTCGTCCCAGTCGTCGTCCTCGTCGTCCCAGTCGTCCTCTTCGTCCTCTTCGTCCTCGATGACCTCGTCGTCGTCCTCGTCATCCTCTTCCGGTGCGTCGTCGACCCAGCCGTCCGGCGGTTGCGCCAGTTCGAGGTCCATTTCATTCCAGACGTCGAGGTCGATCTCCTGGATCTCACGATCCGGCCACTGGATGGTGACGATTTCCTCGTCCGGATCGACGGAAAGCACCTGGAACGTCTCCTCGGAGTCGAGGTCTTCGTACCATTTTCCGGGCACCGGTTCGTAATCGCGGCTCACTCAACGGCCCTCTTGCGGGGAATGCGTGCGGATTTCGGGGATCGAGACTGCGAACAACTATACGTTTGGGCCGCCGGCCCGGGCAACCGGAACTCACTTACGGTGCGCAGGCCCCAGGTCGCGTAAAATTCGCCCAGACACTCCAACAGGAAGGATTCGCCGTGTATTCCTACCGTGCCCCGCTTCGCGACATCCGTTTCGTGGTCCACGACGTGCTCGATTTCGAGGATCACTACCGCTCATTCGGCCGCGAGGAACTCAACCGCGACCTGCTGGAGGGCATCCTCGAGGAGGGAGCCCGGTTCGCCGAGAACGTGCTGGCCCCGACCAACCGGGTCGGCGACGAGCATGGCCTGAAGTTCGAGGACGGCAAGGTCATCACGCCCCCGGGCTTCAAGGAAGCCTACGACCGCTACTGCCAGGACGGCTGGATCACCATGACGGCCGACCCGCACTGGGGCGGGCAGGGCCTGCCGGGCGGGTTCGCGCTCGCGTTCAGCGAGATGCTGATTTCCGGCAACATGGCCTGGAAGATGTATTCCGGCCTGACGGAAAGTGCCTCGCTGACCATCGAGTCGCACGCCACCGACGAGTTGAAAGCCCGGTACCTGCCGAAGATGGTCAGCGGCGAGTGGTCGGGCACGATGTGCCTGACCGAGGCCCAGTCCGGCACCGACCTCGGCATCCTGCGCACCAAGGCTGAGCCGCGCCCGGATGGCTCGTTCGCGATCACCGGCACCAAGGTGTTCATCACTGCGGGCGAACACGACCTCACCGGCAACATCATCCACCTGGTGCTGGCGCGCCTGCCGGATGCGCCGCCGGGCACCAAGGGCATCAGCCTGTTCCTGGTGCCGAAATTCCTGCCGGATGCCGCTGGCAACGTGGGCCCGGCCAACGGCGTGACCTGCGGATCCATCGAGCACAAGATGGGGATCCACGCGTCGCCGACCTGCGTGATGCACTTCAACGACTCGATCGGCTGGCTGGTCGGCAAGGAGAACGCCGGCCTCGCGTGCATGTTCACGATGATGAACCACGCGCGCCTGGGAGTCGGCTTGCAGGGCCACGGGTTGTCCGAATTGGCCTGGCAGACGTCCATCGTCTACGCGAACGATCGCCTCCAGGGCCGTGCCCTGACCGGGGCGAAGTCGCCCGGCAAGGCGGCGGACCCGATCATCGTCCATCCGGACGTGCGGCGCATGCTGCTCACGCAGAAGGCTTTCGTCGAGGGCGGCCGGGTGCTCTGCTTCCTGACCGGACGCGAGATCGACAGCGCGCACATGAACCCGGACAAGGATGCCAAGAAGCGTTCCGAGGAACTCATCGCTTTCCTGACGCCGATCGTCAAGGGCTTTCTGACGGATGCCGCCATGGAAGTGACGAGTCTCGCGGTGCAGATCCACGGCGGCGCCGGCTTCATCCGTGAAACGGGTGTCGAGCAGCTGATGCGCGATGCGCGCATCACGCCGATCTACGAAGGCACGAACGGCATCCAGGCGCTCGACCTGCTCGGCCGCAAGGTGTTCGGCACCGGCGGCAAGAGCCAGCAGGCCGTCGCGGCCCGCATCCGCGAGGCGATCGCGAAATATGCCGACCTGCCGGAGGTGGCGCCGCTCGGGGTCGAACTCGAGAGACGCCTCGAACAGTGGGGCCGCCTGACGGCGGAACTCGGCATGGCCGCGATGAAGAACCCGGAGGAGGTCGGCGCTGCGGCGACCGACTATCTGCAGTTCTCGGGTTACGTGTGCCTCGGCTGGTGCTGGCTGGCATCGGCCGGCGTGGCGGCGAAGCGGCTCGCGGCGGGCGCGCCCGACCCCGATTTCCATAAAGCGAAGATCGTCACGGCCCAGCATTTCTTCAGCCGGCTGCTGCCGCGCTGCGAAGCGCACGCAGCCGCGGCGCGTGCCGGTTCGGCAGGCCTGATGGCGCTGACGGCCGAGCAATTCGCGATCGCATGAGCACAGCGGCCACGCGAGGCGCCTCGCGACTCGCCAGGGCCAGAAGGGTCGTCGTCAAGATCGGGTCCGCCCTGCTCGTCGAGCCGTCGACGGGCAGGGTGAACCGCACGTGGCTGGAAACGCTCGCGTTGGACGTGGCCGCGATGCGCGCTCGCGGCCAGGAAGTCGTCATCGTCTCCTCGGGCGCCATCGCGCTTGGCCGGCGTCAACTGGGCCTGCCCAAGGGCAAGCTGAAACTCGAGGAGAGCCAGGCCGCCGCCGCGGTGGGGCAGATCCGCCTGGCGCATGCGTGGAAAGAGGTGCTCGAGGAGCACGATTTCTCGGTGGCGCAGGTGCTGCTGACGCTCGGTGACACGGAAGAGCGCCGTCGCTACCTCAATGCGCGCAACACGCTCACCACGCTGCTGCGCCTCGGCGCGATCCCGGTCATCAACGAGAACGACACGGTGGCGACGGCAGAGATCCGCTACGGCGACAACGACCGGCTCGCGGCACGCGTCGCACAGATGGCGAGCGCCGATTGCCTCGTCCTGTTGTCGGACGTGGACGGGCTCTATACCGCCGATCCCGGCCGCGACAGCCAGGCGACCTTCATCCCCGAGGTCGAGCGCATCACGCCGGAGATCGAGGCGATGGCGGGCGGTTCGGCGTCGGACGTCGGCTCGGGCGGCATGGCGACGAAAGTGCTCGCGGCCAAGATCGCGGTTCCGGCGGGTTGCCACATGTGCGTCGCGATCGGCCACGAGCCGCATCCGTTGCGGCGGATCGAGGGAGGCGCGCGCTGCACCTGGTTCGTTGCCGATGCCTCGCCGGTGACCGTGCGCAAGCAGTGGATCGCCGGCATGCTGAAGCCGGCCGGCGACATACAGGTGGATGCGGGAGCGGCAAAGGCGCTGCGCGGCGGCAAGAGCCTGCTGCCCGCGGGCATCACCCGCGTCGACGGCCGTTTCGATCGTGGCGATGCCGTGGTGGTGCGCGATCCGGACGGGCTCGAAATCGCACGCGGCCTCGCGGCATACTCGAGCGAGGATGCCCGGCGCATCCGCGGCCGGCGCAGCCAGGAGCTCGAGGGGTTGCTCGGCTACCGCGGCCGCGACGAGATGATTCACCGCGACGACCTGGTGCTCACTTGATTCAACCCGAAGTGTCCGCGCTGATGGATGGTATGGGCCGTGCTGCGGTCGAGGCCGAACGCGTGCTCTCCCGTGCGACCGCGGATGACCGCAACCGTGCGCTCTATTCCATTGCGGCCGCGCTGCGGACAAACCGCGAACAGATCCTGGCCGCGAACGCGCGCGACATGCAGGCCGGCGAGGCGGCGGGCCTCTCGCGCGCCGCACTCGATCGTCTCCAGCTCGACGATGCGCGCGTCGCCGCCATGGCGGATGGCGCGGAGCAGATTGCG
>Ga0209253_10005428_pt1 | contig 11049 bp, 5 predicted proteins | sample FrelakmetBRP12BR_FD_187145 | JGI IMG/M metagenome (GOLD analysis project Ga0209253, IMG submission 187145) | Freshwater lake sediment microbial communities from the University of Notre Dame, USA, for methane emissions studies - BRP12 BR (SPAdes)... | ecosystem: Environmental > Aquatic >... | reverse complement strand
CCTCCTAAAGAGGGCCCTTTAGCTGGGAAATCAATTGACGAGGAAACCTTGAATAGAGATTTTTTCACTGCCATGGATTGGGACCTCAAGACAGCCAAGCCAAGTAAAAACAAGCTTCTGGAGTTAGGGCTGGCAGATGTGGCCAAGGTGCTTTGGCCTTAAAATCATTAGGGAGATAGGATAGATAGGGAGTTGGGGGGATAGGGAGAAAATGTTTCTCTCCCCAAAACCCCATCTCCTTAACTTCCCAATGATTTTTCATATAAAACAAAGAAGGGGGGAAAAAATGGATTTAGGTTTAAAAGACAAGGTAGCGTTAGTGACTGGAGCAGGCAGCCAGGTAGGTTTTGGTAGGGCTATCTGCTTGACGTTAGCCAAAGAAGGGTGTGACATTATCGCCTCTGATGTAGATTTTGATGGTGCCAAGAAAACAGCGGCTGAGGTGGAGGCTCTGGGACGTAAAGCCCTGGCTGTGAAAGCCGACATAACCAAGAAAGCTGATACGGAAAAAATGGTCAAGCAAGCTCTGGCGAAATTCGCCAAGATCGATATATTGGTAAATAATGCTGGTGCAATATTGGGTGGAGGCCCCTTCCTTCAGCAAGACGAGCTCTTTTTCCCCCAGAATGTGATGGGTCTGTGGTGTGAGGGGAAGAACGTCGACGAGGTAATCCGCCAATGGAATCAACCTGTCGAGATCGTCCTGTCCAAAGACTTGATCAACATTCTCCACTGGCCCGGGAATTCTTTTCAGGCCCAGAACATTCATTCCAAACTGCTTCCCTCGGTTGGCAATCTCTTTTCCCACGGAACCTAGGCCCAGGATTCCCAAGACCTTTCCTCTTAATCTCCCCGGTATCACCTGATCCCAAACTTTCTTTCTTTGGTCCTTCAGATGTTTATCGATATTTCGGTTAAAATAGAGAAGGTAGGCAAAGACATATTCAGCCATCATCTCACCGTAGACCGTTGCTTTGGTGAGGGTCACCTCCTTGGGGAGATACGGATTCTTAACAAGGTGTTCGTTTCCAGCTCCCATCGATGAAAACCACTGCAATCGTTTAGCTCGTTTTAATAGCTCATGGGGAATTTGCCACGCGAGGATGATCTCAGCCTCCTGGATCTTGTTCCAGCCGAAGTCATAACATTGGACGGCTCCCAGAGCGACGAGAGCGTACTGAAAGATTTTCCCGGGTTTGGTCCACTGGTAGGCGGGGAGGAGGGAGAAGTTAATGAGGTCCGAGCCCCGGGACTGAAAACCGGCGTCGTTGAGATCGAAACCCGGAGAGAGGGCGCCGGCGTCAAGGAGAAAGATAAAGTTTCCGCGTTGCTTGGCGAATTGGAGGCGGCCGCCCCAGCCCGAGAGAGATGTCGCAGCTGGATCGACTTCAACGTGGGCGGCATCGGGTCGCTGGAAATAGTGCATGGACGAATACTGCAGCCGCAGGATGTCTTCGAGGCTGCCCTCGACCCGCGTCCCGCCGATCCAGCCGCCGGCGACATAGGTTCTCTTTTTATCGAGAAAACTCCAGCCATCGACGGCCGTGCTGAAAGCGTTTTTGTTCAAGATGCCGTTCAGAACCTGGCTATCCGTGTCCCGCATGACGCCCGTGGCCATGAACCCTATGCCGTGCCGGCCTCCGTCGATGTCTTTTTGCGCGCGTAGAACACCGTAATAGGAAAACGGCTCGACCTCTTCCTGGATTCGCGTGCTGGACTGGTCAATCGTGGCGAATTCTCGGGCTGTCAGGGCGTTGATGAATCCGATGTTCCAACCGCCCAGCTTTCCCGTGAGCTTAGCCGCACTGAGGATGGTCGACCGGTCGGGAAAGTTTACGTAGCCGCTGTTCGTGACATAGCCCTGCGGCGCCCGGCCGATGCGACGGCTGTAGAAGAACTGGGGATTAGGCCAATACATATCGGCATTCATATAGATACCGCCCCGACCGAAGTTGTCAAACGTCGACGCGCTTTCAATGAAGAAAGGACGCTTTTCCTGATAAAACGTCTCGTAGGCCGACAAGTTGATGACGGCCGGGTCGACCTCGACTTGGCCGAAGTCCGGGTTGACCGATGCGTCAAGCGTCAAATTGCCCTTGAGCCCGAACTTGAGGTCGAGACCGGCGTTGCCGAGCCATTGGCTTCCCGTCTCGAAGGGATTGCCTGGCTCGGCCGGACGGAACCGGCTCTGGCCGGTTATGTATGGCATGAATTCGAGATGCGTGCCGGGGCTGATGCCGCCTATGCCTTCGAGGCGGGCGAAGCGCGAAACGAAGGCGGCTTCATTCTTGGGCACCCAGGAGAAACTGGCCGTTTCGTTTTTGCGCATGATGATACGCCGGAAGTTGACGCCCCAGACGTATTCCTCCTTCTTGGGGAAACGGATTTGGTTGAAGGGAATCCTCATCTCCACGCTCCAGCCTTTGTCGTTGATTGCGGCCTTCCATTCCCACACGCCGTCCCAGGAGCTGTCGCTGGCGACATCGTTGGATAGGGCCTGGTCCATGATCGAGCCGGCGGGATTGACCCCGAAGAGATATCCCGTCCGCCTGTCGTAATAGGGATCGACGGCGAATAGAAACCAGTCCGAGTCCACCTGGGCGTCCCTACGGCCGAGCCGGCTGATGATTTTGGCCGGCTCGGAATCATAGCAGAATGCCGCCACATAAAGGCCTTGGTCGTCGTAGGCTACCCAGACGTCCGTTTTTTCCGTGGCAGGCTCGCCGTCTTTGGGATCGTTCTGGGTGAAACCGTTGCTCGAAGGCGTCTGCCATGTTTTTTCGTCCAGGCGGCCGTCGATCACGATGGATTCTTCCGTCCGCACCGCCTTGACCAATTTTTGCTCGGGCGGATTGGACGGCGCTTTATTCTTGTTTTGAGCAGCCAGCAAGATCGGCAGCATCATTAGAATAAAAGTAAGAACTGCTTTTCTCATGTCCAATATCTCCTTATCGTCAAGATTGCCTGTCCTTATCGCTAATGTTCATTTCGTCTATGACCAAGTCCGGCGGCGATTTTATTCTTCCTCGGCGGCCGGATAGAAGACTTCTATTCTCAGCCAATCTACTAGCGGGGAATCGGAAAGGAAATCAATTTTCCGCGAACGGCACTGGCCGGGGACAAAAGGTCGATCCAAACGTTGACGGCTCTAGGTAATGCCGATAGGGAAGGCTGTTCGCATTTAACAATAGGAAATATTCTCGCGGCCGCGAGTCTTCCGGTTCGAGCAGCGAGAGCGGCCGTTTCCAGAAGCGGCGCTCGACTCTTTGCCGATGCCTTTGACCGCTCATGGATTCGGCTGACTTTTCACAGAGAAAGGATGGCGGGGCGATCTATCAAGATGCTAATATACTCATGCGAGGAGGATAAATGCTTAAAAACAAAATAATTGCGATAGGATTTGTCGCGCTTTTCGGGCCGTTTGTGTTCTGGGCATCTCAGTCAGCGAATTCTCAAGTCGAGCAAAAAATAAGAAACGTGGAAAACGGGCTCATCGAATTCAAGCCGGGCTCTCCGGCCGAGAACGCCCCGGCGCCGAAGAAAATGGCCTTGTCGGAACGTATGGCCTTTTACAAAGTGCCCGGTGTCAGTATCGCCGTCATCCATGACCATAAAATCGAATGGAGCAAAGGATACGGCGTTCTTAAAGCCGGGAGCAGCACGCCCGTGACTCCGGACACTTTTTTCCAGGCCGCCTCAACCTCCAAGCTGATCACGGCGGCGATCGCCCTCCATTTCGTGGGAAAAAGAAAGCTGGATTTGGACCGGGATGTCAACTCGTACTTGAAATCCTGGAAAATTCCAGAGAATGATTTGACCAAAAACAAAAAAGTCACTCTGCGCCTGTTGTTATCGCATCAGGCCGGTTTGCCGACGACCAATTTTGACCATGATGAAAAAGTCGGCTATCCCACACTCGTCCAGGTCGTCAAGGGGGAGTCGCCCGCCAAAAATAAGGCCGCCGTTGTGGAATTCGTCCCGGGCAGCAAATGGCAATATTCCAACGTCGGCTACGATGTGATTCAACTGGTCCTTGAAGATGTTTTGGACAAACCGTTCGCCCAAATAGCCCAGGAGATCGTCTTCAAGCCGCTCGGCATGAAATCCAGCACGTTTGCCTATCCCTTGAAGCCTGAGCTTCTAGCAAAAGAAGCCATGCCCCATGACGACAAAGGAATCGCCCGGGAACCCGCCATGCACCTGACGGCGCTGGCCCACGGCGGACTGATGACGACGCCCTCGGATTTAGCCCGATTCACGATTGAACTGATGCTCGCCTACCAAGGAAAGTCCAGCCGGATCCTATCCCAGGAAATGGCGCGTCAATTGTTGAATAAGGAACTGGACCTTGATCCAAAAATGACCGCCGGTTTCCCATTGGGAGAAGGCTTGGGCGTTTTTCTCCGCGGCCAAGCAGACCAATTCTCTTTCCTTCATCCCGGCGGTAATCTTCCGGGCACAAACTGTTGGCTGGAAGGCTGGCCGGGCTCTGGAAAAGGGGTCGTTATTATGGCCAACGGGGCCGGTGGAGAAGTCCTAGCGATTGAAATTCTCCAGGCCGTTATCAATGAATATCAAGGGCCGATCCCTACCAAGATCTCCCATCCTTAAAGATACTCCGCCCGCTCGATTCTTCGCCGAGGCCTCTGACCGCTTATCGATAAGGGATTTATTTTATTTCGAAGGAGATTTATAGTGGACATGCCTTAATCCAAAATAGGGAGATCCGCTATGAACTGTCCATTAAGAAAAGCGCTTCAAATCGCGTTTGTATTCATCATGATGATTGTCAGTTTGGCCTCAGGACGTCCGGCCCAAAAAGCCCCGGATAATATCGTTGAATTCACGCCTGAACGATGGGACCTCCAGAATGCCCGGATCGTCGATCACCTTGAGCGCAAAGCCTTGATAGGAACGGCCTTCCTAAAAAATGCCGAGCTTGAGGATGGCATCATCGAATGTGATATCGCCATGAAAGGAGGCGTACGGGCTTATCCCGGCATTCTGTTCAGGGTCCAGTCTCAAGAGGAATATGAGCGGGTCTACCTCCGACCTCACCGTTCCCCCCTCTATGACGACGCCGTCCAGTATATCGCCGCTTTCCACGGCGTCGATAGTTGGCAATTCTACAACGGCGCCGGTTTAAGTTCGCGGGCCGTGATTCCGACGGATCGCTGGGTCCATGTCAAGATCGAAATACTTGGGACGCAAGCCCGCGTTTTTTTGGACAATGCGCCGCAGCCCGTTCTGGTCGTCGGAGACCTCAAGCGCGGAAAGAGCCGCGGCGGTCTGGGACTTACGACGACAGCCGACGGAACTGCGTTCTTCTCAAATTTCTCTTTTCGGCAGGACAGCTCCATGCCGTTTCCCCCGGCACCGAAGATCCATCTGCCGCCCGGCTGCGTCCTGGATTGGGAGATTTCTCAGCCTTTCAAAAGACGCCTTCTCGATTTTGACCGTTATCCGGACTTGAAAGCGCTGGGGGTTGCTCAATGGACGAAAGTCTCTGCCCAGCCCAATGGCATCTTGGATATCGCCCGGACCTATGGAAGGCTGGGCATCGAGCCCGACGGGATCTTAGCCCGGACGGTCATCCAGTCGGACAAAGAAGGTCCGAAAAAATTCTGGTTCGGCTACAGCGATGAAGCCAGCATCTTTCTCAATGGCCGACTCGTTTTCTATGGCAACAGCGCTTACCGCTACCGCGACACATCTTTTCTGGGGATCATCGGACTCTACGACGCTGTTAGCCTGCCTCTTAAGAAAGGCCCGAACGAGGTTCTCTTCATCATCGGGGAAGCGAGCGGCGGCTGGGGGCTGATACTTCAGGATGCGACGGCAGTCGATAAGGAGCATGGCGTGGAAGAACTCTGGACGACGGGGAGAGATTTCCTCGTTCCCGAGTCGGCGGCCTATGACCCGGATACGGATGCTTTCTATGTCTCCAACTATGATGGCTACAATCCGAGCCAGGGCGCCGGTCGCCAATATATCTCGAAGCTGATGTCCGACGGCAAAGTCGCCGCGCTTCAGTGGGTCTCGGGCCTCAACAACCCGACGGGCTTGGCTGTCCGGAACCGGCGACTCTACGCGGTCGAACGGACGGGAATAGCCGAGATCGACATTTCTTCGGCCAAGATCGTCAACCGTATTGCTATTCCGGGAGCGGGATTTCCTAATGATATCGCCGTCGCCGAAAGCGGAGACATCTTCATCTCCGATTCCAGGAAGAATTGCATCCACAAAGTTGCCGGCGGTCGAGCCGAGGAATGGCTGAGCGGCCCGTCCATATCCGCTCCTAACGGAATCCGCGTCCTGAAAGGGAAGCTCATCGTCGGAACGAATGGCGACGGCTGCTTAAAGGCCGTGGACCTGGCGACGAAGGACGTCTCGGTTCTGGCCAACCTGGGAGTGGGCACGATCGACGGCATCGAATCGGACCGGGAAGGCAACCTCCTCGTGTCCCATAACGAGGGACGTCTCTTTAGAGTATCGCCCGACGGCCGGATAACGACGATCCTCGATTCCACCGCGCTCCGGATGAATATCGCCGATTTCGCCTACGCTCCAGGAAAAAACATGGTCGTTTTCCCGACATTCACCGACAGCCGAGTCGCGGCCTTCCGCCTGGGCCGATGAAACGCGTGTGAAAGACGGGCAAGGAAAAGAAAGGAAGGGGTCTCCCCCTCCAAATTGACTTTCCGGCCTTGAAGCCTTCGAAGGCATGCGAGATATCATAACTAATCAAGTCGTTCCGCTCGAAAAATTATAGTGGTCGTTCGGCATCAATACGATTTTTCTGGTGGACGTGTTCGCCTTTTTCTGCCGAATTTTGAAGGCGGTCAAGAAGCGGGGACTCTTGGCCAAGATCGGCGAGTAAACTCGTATTGTGGACAAGCGCCAAAAAAATTATAATGATGATCTTCCAAGCCCCGCATGACGCCAGAATCGAACGCGCACTTTTTTATCCGTTGATCCACGGGCTTTGGAAGACTGGATTTTATATTCTAATCGGAAGGGAGGGCCTCATTCCATGAACCGCCTCGAAGCACTGGAAAAAATCGCCAAGCGTCTCCGCATTCATTCATTGATGATGACCTGGAAGGCGGGATCGGGACATCCCTCGACCTGCCTGTCGATGGCAGATCTGGCCGCCTGCTTGTTTTTTCATGAGATGAAATTCAACCCCAAGGATCCCGAGGACTGGGCCAATGACGAGCTGGTCCTGTCCAAAGGGCACGCCGCTCCGATCCTGTGGGCCGCCTACGCGGAAGCCGGCATCATCCCTCTCAAGGACCTCATGGATTTGAGGAAAATCTCGAGTGAGCTGGAAGGCCATCCGACGCCCCGTATGAAGTGGATCAAGGCGGCCACGGGCTCGCTGGGCCAGGGGCTTTCCGTCGGTGTCGGAATGGCATCGGCGATGAAGCTGGGCAAATCGCCGGGGCGGGTGTTTGTGGTGATGGGCGACGGCGAATGCGCCGAAGGCGCGGTTTGGGAAGCGGCCAACGCGGCGTCCTTTCTAAAGCTCAAGAATATTTGCGCCATCGTCGATGTCAACCGGCTGGGCCAGTCCGACCCAACGATGCATCAGTATGACCTGGCGGCCTATGCCAGAAAGTTTAGGGCCTTCGGCTGGGACGTTCTTCAAGTCAACGGTCATAAAGTTGATGCCATTCTAGAAGCATTCAAAAAGATCGGGAAAAAAGGCAGGCCGACCGTGATCCTGGCCAAGACGATCAAAGGCAAGGGCGTATCCTTCATCGAGAACAAGAACGGCTGGCACGGCAAGCCGCTCAAGGAGGACGAGCTCCAAGCTGCCCTTAAGGAGGTCGGGCCGATGCCCGATGTGGATGCCGCGAAGTACGTGAGGCTTCCGAAGCGCGTTGCCAAGCCGAAACTTATCAGGGCCTTTAGCTTTGAGAGAACCCCTTATAAGGAAAAGACAGCCACGCGTCTTGCCTTCGGGTATGCCCTTCGGGAGCTGGGCAAGGTCAACAACGCCGTCGTCGTCCTGGACGGCGACGTCAAGAATTCCACCTATACCGAGAAATTCTTCGAGTATTTTCCCGAGAGGTCATTCCAATCGTATATCGCCGAGCAGAACATGGTGGGTATGGGCATGGGAATGGCGGCCAAAGGATATATCCCGTTCATGGCCAGCTTTGCCGCTTTTTTAAGCCGGGCCCATGACCAAATTCGCATGGCCGCCTATTCTTTTTCCAACATCAAGCTGTGCGGGTCCCATGTTGGCGTGAGCATCGGTGAGGACGGGCCTTCCCAGATGGGCCTGGAGGATCTGGCTATTTTCAGGCCGATTCCGGGCTGTGTCGTCCTGTATCCCAGCGATGCTTTTCAGACAGAAGCCCTGGTTGAGGCCATGGCTCAACACCAGGGGATCTGCTATCTGAGGACGACGCGGCCGGCGACGCCGCTTCTTTATTCAAAGGAAGAACAGTTTCCGATCGGCGGCTCAAAAGTCTTGAGAAAGGGACCGAATGATGTCGCGACAATCATCGGCGCCGGCATCACCGTGTTCGAGGCGCTGAAGGCTTATGAGGAGCTGAAGAAAGAAAACATCGAAGTGCGGATCATCGATGCGTATTCGGTCCAACCTCTCGATAAGGAAAATATCTTAAGGGAAATCGCTGATAGCCAGGGGCGGGCGATTGTTGTCGAAGACCATTTTGAAAACGGCGGCCTGGGCGATGCCGTGGCGGCGGCGCTGGCCGGAAAAACCGCGATCAAGCATCTCTGCATCCGGGAGTTGCCGAGGTCGGGAAAGCCAGACGAGCTTCTGGATCAATACGGGATCAGCGCCCGGCATATCGTGGGCGCGGTCAAAGAATTTCTGGCCGGGCAATAATTGGGGTCAAACCTACTCGTTACGCACGCTCCCCTGGAGAATTGTGCGTAACGAGTAGGTTTGACCCCAAAAGCCATAATCGGTAAAATGAGTCTCCGGATTAGGAAAAATTCGGGGACATACACTGTGTGTATCCCCGTACTGGCGTACTATGAGGAGTCATCGATGGAAAAATTGCTTTTAATCCCCGGCCCGAGCCCCGTCCACCCCCGCATCATCCAGGTCCTTTCCCAGCCGACCGTTTCGCACGTCAGCCAGGACATGTCGGACGACCTGACCACAGCCCTGGCCAACCTCAAAAAGATCGTCTTCTGCGCCTCCGGAGAGCCGTTCATCGTCGCCGGCGCCGGCACGCTGTCCATGGAGATCGCCCTCCTCAACGTCCTTAAACCAGGCGAGCGGGCGCTCATCCTGTCCCAGGGATATTTCGGCGACCGGATGGGCCAAATTTGCGAAAGCTTCGGCCTGTCCTTCGATCTCATCCAAAGCAAATGGGGGAGTGCCGTTTTCCCCGAGCAGCTCGAGAAAGCGATCGTCGCCAAGCGCTATCAAGCCGTTTTTGCCACCCACGTCGATACCGGCACCGGCGCCTGCGCCCCCATCCACGACTACGCCGACGTCCTGCGCGACAAAAACATCCTCTACATCGTCGACGGCGTCTGCGCCACGGGCGGCATCGAGGAGCGAATGGACGACTGGGGCATCGACATCGTGCTCACGGCGGCCCAAAAATGCTTCGGCGTGCCTCCAGGCCTGGCCATCGATGTCTTTTCCGAGCGGGCCATGCAGAAGCGACGAAGCCTGCCCTCAATCCCCGCCTATTATTCGGACATCCTGCGCTGGCTCCCGATCATGAAAGATCCCTTCAAGTATTTTTCGACCCCCTGCGTCAACGAGATCCGGGCGTTTTGCGAAAGCACAAAGATCATACTCGAGGAGGGGCTCGAGGCAAGGTTTGTCCGTCACGCCCTGTATGCCCAGGCGATCCGGGCCGCCCTGGCGGCGCTCGGCTTTAAATTCTACACCGAGGAACGCTTCTTCGCCGATACAATCTCCGTCGTCTATTATCCCGCCGCCGTCGACGACAAGCTGTTCCGCAACCTTTACTCCCAGAACGGCGTGGTTGTGGCCGGCGGGCTAGGGGAGACGGCCGGCAAGATTTTCCGCATGGGCCACATGGGCAACCTCTCCTCTCACCAGGTTTATTTTGCCCTCGAGATGCTCGAGAAAACCCTCGCCTCCATGGGATATAAATTCGGATTGGGAGCGGCCGTGCAGGCCGCCAAAACGATCATAAGCGACTAATGATTATGAATAGGCAAAAATGTATAGAGCCGGGGTCAAAGCTACTTTTTACGCAGGCCGCCCCTGAAGAACCGTGCGTAAAAAGTAGCTTTGACCCCGGCTAAAAAAATTTGGGGACACACACAGTGTATGTCCCCATTTTTGTGGCGTATTTTATCGAAAAGTAATCGCAAAAAAAATGACAGTGAGAAAAGCGAAGCGAGGCGGCGACCGGGATAGCGTGTCATCGCGAGGAGCGAAGCGACGTGGCGATCCCATGGGATTGCCACGCTCCCTACGGTCGCTCGCAATGACAATTTTAGGTCGGATGGCTTCGTCGCAATGCTCCTCGCCGTGACAGAATGACAATGATAGGGTAACAGTGACAGAATGACGATGACAGGATAGCCATAATGAGTAGCAATGTTTATTTAATCCCCGCCGGCGCCGACGAGCCCAACGAATCCCTCTCCCGCAAAGCCCGCGCCGCCTACCTCCAGATCGGCCTCCAGGAGAAGCTCGAAAAAGACGACTTCGTCGCCCTCAAGATCCATTTCGGCGAGAAGAATAACACCGGCTACATCAATCCTCACTGGCTCCAAGGCCTCATCCGCGAAATCCAGCAAAAAACTTCCCGCGCCTTCTTGACCGATTCCAACACCCTCTACGTGGGCAACCGGTCCAATTCGATAGACCATCTCCGCTTGGCCTGGAGCCACGGCTTTACGCCGGATATCGTCGGCATCCCGGTGATCATCGCCGACGGCTTGACCGGCCGCGATATGCACGAAACAAAGCGCGCCCGGAGCACCCCGAGCGCCCTAAGCACTCCGGGTTCAACGCCCACCCCGAGCGCCTCAGGTGCCCCGCGCCCCCCAAGCGCCCCGACCACACAGAGC
>Ga0209253_10005427_pt1 | contig 11049 bp, 8 predicted proteins | sample FrelakmetBRP12BR_FD_187145 | JGI IMG/M metagenome (GOLD analysis project Ga0209253, IMG submission 187145) | Freshwater lake sediment microbial communities from the University of Notre Dame, USA, for methane emissions studies - BRP12 BR (SPAdes)... | ecosystem: Environmental > Aquatic >... | reverse complement strand
CGCCGGCGCCGCTCCAAGGGACACCGGCCGTGATTCTTGCCGACACCTCGCTTTGGGTCGGGCACCTCCGGTCGAGCTCCCGCGAGCTCACGAGCGCGCTGACGTCCGGCCAGGTGCTCGGGCATCCGCACGTCACGGGAGAGATCGCCTGCGGGAACCTGCGTGACCGGGCCATCATCCTGCGGCTCCTGCGAGACCTGCCCCAGGCGGTGCTGGCAACGGAGGAGGAAGCGCTCGAGTGCGTCGAGATGAACCGCCTGCACGACCGTGGTCTCGGCTGGACCGACGTTCACCTCCTTGCGTCGGCGCTTCTCACGCCGGCTCGGCTGTGGACGCTCGACGCCGCGCTCGCGCGCGAGGCCAGGCGCTGCGGCGTGGAGCCGTAACAGCGCGGCCTGCGACTTCACCGCTTCCCTCCCCCCGGTTCACCGTCAGTAACTTGATTCGGCGGATGTCTCACCGCCCCGCCATGACCCTCTCCACCCTGGCCTTTCCCCAGCAGGAGAGCACCTTGCGCCCCGCCTCGGCGCGTCCGGCGTCGTCCCCGGGGGCGAACCGGGCCACCGCGAAGCGCGGCGCCTGCGCAGGGATCTGCCGGAAGCTCGGGTCCACGGCGACCCAGCGCCGGCCCGCAGCCACCTCCACCCATTCGTGCCAGACGAAGCGCGTGCCGTCCCAGGCCACGCCCACGACGATCCGCCCGTCGAGACCGTCGTTCCTCGCCTTCGCGAGGTAGGCGATGCTCATCTCCTGGCAGTTTCCACGCTCGGGAAAGTCGCGCGGCAGGGACGACGGCGGCGGCGAGGGGTCCTCCGGAAAGGGGGCGAGCCCGCAGAAGGTGATGGCCCGCTCGGTCTCGACGCCGGGCGGCGCCGGCACGGCGCTCCCGAAGGTGGCCGGCGCGCGCGCCGGGACGGCCGCTCCCGCGTCGGAGAGGAAGCGCGTCCCCTGCGACGGGAGCCAGACCTCGTCGGGGAGTCCTCCCGCGGCGCTCCGGAAGCGGACGGTCTCGCCGAGGACCTCTCCTTCCAGCCACGAGCCGCGGCGGGTGGCGCAGGCCTGGCCGGCGCGCCCGGTCTCGGCGTCCTCGACCTGCAGGCAGCGCCGCTCGCCTTCGGGCGTGGCCGAGAGCAGCGCCTCGACGAGAATCGACGCCACCGCATCGCCGGAACCCGGGCGCCGCCGCCCTCCGGTCTCGACCTCGAGGAGCGCGCCCTCCCGGTCGGTCACCACCTCGATCCGTCGCCGGGCCACGCCGCCGCCCCCGGCCTCCGGCAACCGCATGGCGGTCTCGAAGAGGCCGGTGCAACGGCCGCGGTCGCAGCGCACCGACAAGGTCGCGACCCCCACCCGCTCGCCGCCGATCTCGACCCGGTAGCGGCGGGAGGCCGTGTCGGGGAGCGCCGCGAAGGCCAGGAGCCCGATCAGGAGAACGTTCACCTCCTCTTCCTCCGCCACGCCGCGAATGCGAAGCGGGCCAGCAGCAGCGCCGCGACGACGGCCATCCCCATCCAGGCCAGCATGGTGTAGCGCTCGAGCCAGTCCACGAGTTCGGAGAGGTTCCTGGCCAGGTACGCGCCCACGAGGAGGAGCAGCGCGTTCCAGGCCGCCGCCGAGATGCCGCCCCAGAGGAGCACCTTGCCCAGGGGCAACCGCGCCGCTCCAGCCCCCACGAAGAGGAAGGCCCGGATCCCGGGTAGGAAGCGGTTCGCGAGCAGGAACCAGGCGCCCCAGCGCGCGTAGCCCGCCTCCACCTGGCGCACGTGCTCGAGCGTGACCGGTCCTCGCCGCATCGCCCCGCGCTCCAGCGCCGCGCCGAGCGCGACGCCGATCCGGTAGTCGATCCAGGCGCCCACCACCGCCCCGGCCGTCACGGCCACGAAGGCGAACGGCCAGGAGATCTTTCCGTTCACCGCGTACCAGGCGCCCAGCACGACGAGGGTGTCGCCGGGGAAGGGCGGGAAGACGTACTCGACGAGACTGCCCAGGAAGAGGATGGCCGGCGCGGCCGGGCCGGTCCTCGCGAGCGCCTCGGAGAGCGTCGCGACCACGCGCTCGATCGTGCTCACCGGGCCATGGTAGACCGCCGCCGGCCTCCCTGCTAATCATCCCGCCTCCGATGTCGCAGTCCGGCAGAGAACGCCTTCGCAGCACCGCCCCCTACCTCGTCGCCACCGCCTGGCTGGTGCTGGGGTGGGGTTCCCTCGTCCGCGGCGTGGATCACCCCGGCGTCGCCTACCGCCCCTGGGCCTTCCGTCACCACGCCTACTCCGACCTGCTGGCCATGACCGGGGACCGCTACCTGCATGGCGGCCGTCCGCTGCCCTACGTGGAGGACCGGATCGAGTACCCCGTGCTGCTCGGCGTGACGCTCTGGGCGCCGTCGTTCCTCCCCGGCGGGCAGGTCGTGCACTTCACCGCGAGCGTCATCCTCCTCTGGCTCTGCCTCCTGGCCTCGGTGGCGGTCCTGCGGCGCTTGCCAGGGGCGAGCCCGTGGTGGCTGGCCGGCACGCCGGCCATCGCCTACTACGGCGCGCTCAACTGGGACCTCCTGCCCATCGCGCTCCTCCTGGCCGCGGTGCTCGCCGCGGAGCGGGACAGGCCGGGACGCGCCGGCGCGCTCGCGGCGCTCGGGGTCTCGGCCAAGCTCTGGCCGGTGGCGCTCCTTCCCGGCGCCATCGCCGCCCTTGCCTCCCGGCGCCGCGTGGCGGACCTGGCCCGCGCCGGCGCGGCCTTCGCGGGCCTGACACTCCTGGTGAATCTTCCCGTGGCGCTGGCCGCACCGGAGAACTGGGCCTGGTTCTGGCGCTTCAACGGCAGCCGGTCGGCGGAGAACTCGGTCTGGGAGCTGCTCCGGGTGAAGGACCCGGCCCTGCTGAACGCGCTGGCCGCCGCGCTGCTCCTTGCCGCGGCCGGCGCCGCGGCTCTCGGGGCCTGGCGCGCCGCCCCGGCTTCCCGGTCCCGCGCGGTCCGGCTCGGCACCGCGCTGGTGCTGGTCGCCTGGGTGGCATCGAACAAGGTGTGGAGCCCCCAGTACGCCCTCTACGCCTTCGCCGCCGGTGCGCTCGTGGCCGGGCCACGCTGGCTCTTCCTGGCGCTGGCCGCCATCTCGGTGGTGGACTACCACCTGGCCTTCGAGGTCCGGGCCGAGCGCGGGATCTTCTGGTTCTTCGACGGCTGGTACTACGCGGAGGAGCTCCTCCGGACGGCGATCTACGCCGCCTTCGCGGCGTGGCTCCTCCTCGAGCTGCGGGCGACGCGGGCCGGGCGCGGGGCGACGGACAGCGAGGCGGCGGCCGGCCGGGAGGCGGCGGCGTGAAGGAGACGGACAGCCGGAGCCGGTGGTCGTGGTGGGCCGTCTTCGCGATCATTCCGGTGCTGGTGGTCGGCTTCCACTGGATGGCGGCCCGCCCCGGGATGGCCTTCTCCGGCTCCGACCTGCGCTACTTCTTCTACGGCGTCCGGGAGGCGGTGGCGGAGGCGCTGCGCCACGGAGAGCTTCCCTGGTGGCAGCGCGGCTTCCACCTCGGCTATCCACTCGTCGCCGATCCCCAGGCCGCGGTCTTCGCGCCCACCACCTGGCTCACGCTGCCCTGGGACGCGCCGCGAGCGCTGACGCTGGCGACGCTCCTGCACCTGACCATCGCCGCCTGGGGCATGGCGGCCTGGATGCGGCTGCGCGGCCTCTCCCCCGCCTCCGGGCTCCTGGCCGCCGTGCTCTTCGCGCTGGGCGCCAAGCAGACCGTCCACGTCATCCACTGGAACTTCGCCGCCACCACCGCCTTCTGGCCCTGGATGCTGGCCGGGCTGGAGGGATTCGCCGCCAGCCGCCGGTCCCGCTTCCTCCTTCTCTCCGCGGTCGCGACGGCGCTCTGCTGGCTGGGCGGCTCGCCGCAGATGGCCCACTTCGGATCCATGGTGGCGGGGCTCTACGCGCTGCGCATCGCCGCCGACCTCTGGCCCGAGCGGCGCGCCGACGCCGTCTGGGCCGTGGTCGTCGTGCCGATCGGCTTCGTCATGGCCTCGGTGCTGGTGCTTCCGGCCCTCGAGCTCTCCCGCATGGGCCCGCGATCGATGGTGGTGGACTACGCCTTCGTCACCAGCTGGAAGTGGCCCGACGCCTGGGGGCTGGCCCTCCTCGTCCTGCCCCACGCCTACGGCGACGGGCGATGGGGATTGAACCTCTGGGAGGCGACCGGGTACGTGGGCATCCCGGCCCTGGCGCTCGCGGTGGCGGCGCCGCTTCGCCGGCGCGGCGTGGTGCTCTTCGCGGTCCTCGCCGTGCTCGGGGCCTGGCTCTCGCTGGGAGACCGCGCGCCGCTCGGACTTCACTGGTTGTTCTACAAGTTCCTCCCGGGCTACGGCAGCTTCCGGGTTCCGACCCGCGGCCTGCTCGTCACCGCCTTCGCCATGGCGATGCTCTCGGCCGAGGGGCTCGACGCCCTGCGGCGCGACCCGACGCGGGGTCGAGTGGCCCGAAGCCTCGGCCTCTTCGCGGCCGTCGCGCTCCTCGCGCTCGCCCTGCCCCGGCTGCCGGGCTGGCCGTTCGACCCGGTCTCGGCGCGGAAGACCGCCTGGTTCGCGGTGATGATCTCGGGGCTCGGGGCCCTCTGGGTGATCGCGGTCTGGCGCGGGCTTCGCGGCGCCCTCGCCGGGGCGGCCATGGTGGCGCTCGCCTTCTACGACCCCTGGTATCTCTTCTCCCGGTTCAACGAGGTCTCGCGCTCGGCCGACGAGCGCCCGGGCCTCTCGGACTTCGCCCCGTTCGTTCCTCCCGCCCCCGCGCCCCGCCGGGTCGCCGTGGTGGCAAAGTGGGGCGCCTCGATCAACGCCCCGCTGCGCAACGGCTGGGAAGGGACCATGGGCTACGGCCCCATGTCCATCCAGCGCGTCCGCGAGCTGCTCGAGGGCACTCGGCACGACCGGGTGGTACCGCTCGGCGCCATGGACGGCGACGCCACCTTTCCGGGAGCGCGCCCCCCGTCGCCGCTCTGGCCGCTCCTCGCGACGCCCATCGTCATTTCCGATCGCCCCATGCCCGGGCTCGTGGACTTCTTCGTCGGCAAGAACGAGTGGGAGAACCCGCTCGTCGGTTTCCGGGCGCCGGCGCTGCCCCGGGTCTTCTGGACCGGTTCGTGGGAGGTGGCGCCGGACTCCGCCGTGACCGGGCCGCTGCTCCGCTCCGCCCGGGGCGACCTGGCGGTGCTTCCCGAGCCGCCCCCGAAGCAGCCCGCGCCAGGCGCGCCGGAGGGGCCGGTGGCCGCCGAGGCGATCCGCGTCGACGCAGCAGCGCTTTCGGCGACGGTGGTGGCTCCCCGGGACGGTCTGGCGGTGATCCTCGATCCCTTCTACCCGGGGTGGACGGCCACGCTCGACGGCATGCCGGTTCCCATTCTCCGAGCCGATTACGCCTTCCAGGCCGTGGAGGTGCCGGCCGGCCGGCACGAGCTGCGACTCTCCTACCGGAACCGCTGGGTGACCACCGGCGCGGCCGTGTCCCTGGTGACGCTGGGCCTCCTCGCCGCCGGGCTGGCGCTGCGTTCGCGCCGGATGCGCCGGGGCGCTCCGCTCGGCGCTTGAGGGCGCCGCTCGGCTTGCCCGGCACCTACCTTCTTCGCGGATGCGCCAGCAGCCGGTGAACGTTCTCCCGCTCCCAGGCGGCTGCGCGGGCGTGGTCTGGCCCGGCCTTCTCGCGCCGCCGGAACTCGCGACCGTGGATGGTCCGGCGCCCGCCCCGCTCGGCAGGCGGAACGATCTGATGAAGCATCTCGTGGAACACCACCGAGGCCACGTAGAACTCCGGGACCTCCTCGCGATCGAGCGCCGGGTGGATGCGGATGGCGCGCGCCGAGTGGAGGTAGACCCCGGCGCGGATCGAGGTCCTGCCTGGCAGCGCGCCGCTGCGGCCCCAGCCGATGCGGACCTCCACCGCGCCCTCGAAGTGCTCGGCGTTCAGCCGGTCGAGGATGGCTTGCAGGTCATGGACGCGTCCGCGCGCATGGAGCCGGCCGGTTCGCGGCGGCGCGATCCGATCCCGGTGGGCGCGGACCCAGCCGTCGATCCGGCGAGAGGCCTCCTGACGGCCGGCACTGCGCCCGGGGCGCGCGAAGTCGGCCAGCGCCGCGACCACCTCGGGGGGGGCGCCCAGGAAGAGGTGGTGGATCCGCAGCTGGATACCGGCCCCCTCCCGCCGGAACGACACCATGGTGTGCCGGTTGTCGTGAACCACCAGCCGGACGGGCGCCCCCAGCCGTCCAGACACCTCGTCGGCGAGACGCTCGGCGACCGCTACCCGGTCGAGGCGTGGCGCCTCCCTCGCGTCGAAGGAGAGGCCGAGCTGTTCCCCCCCGTTCTTCACGCTTCCTCTCCCTCGCCCGAGAGCAGCCGCTCCACCCGCCCCGGCTCGACCCGCAGCGCCAGCGCCCGCTCCTGGCTGAAGGTCACCGCGCCCGGTTCCGAGCCCTTCACCTTCCGAACGTGCTTTACCCGCGTGTAGACCACCTCCGGCGCGCCCTCGCCCCGCGCGTCGCTGAAGTGGGCAGCCAGGTGGACGGCGTCGAGCAGGCTCTCCTGATCCGGGGCGAGCCCCTTCTGCAAGCGCAGGACGACGTGCGCCCCGGCGCGCCCGCGCGCGTGCAGCCAGAGGTCGTTGCCCTTGGCCACCCTCACGGTGAGCTGATCGTTCTCTGCGGCGCCGCGCCCGACCAGGATGGGCAGCCCGGCCACCGAGCGGAAGGTCCGGTATGGCAGCGCGGGCTCGTCGTGCTTGCGACGGGGTGGTCTCCTGGGCCGGGGAGCGGCCCCGAGCCGGCGGGCCTCGCGCTCCAGGCGCGAGAGCGCCTCCTCGGGCGCCCGCTCCAGCTCGACGAGCAGGGATTCGGTGTCTGCCAGCCGTTTGCGCACCTCGATCCCGCGTGCCTCGACTCGCGAGGCGCTCTCGGAGATGCGGCGGTAGCGCCGGTAGAAGCGCTCCATGTTGGCGCGCGGCGTGAACGCCGGGTCGAGGGCCAGCGTCACCTGCCTCGGACCCTCGGCGGTCCACTCGGTGATCTCGACCTGGCTGGCCCCGCGCCGGACCGAGTGGAGATTCTGCTTGAGGAGGTCGGCGGCGCGCCGGTCCCCCTCGGCGGCCGGCACGCGGGCCGCCTCGTCCGCCAGTCGCTCGAGCGCCCGGCGCGATCGGGCCACGGCGGCGCGCAGTGGATCGCGCAGGCGACGGCGGGCCTCGCCGAGCGACCTCTCCTCCTCCAGCCGGCGGTAGTGGGCCTCGATGGCCGCCGACAGCGGAAAGGTCGCGCCGGGGACGGGCGTGAAGCGGGACTCGCCGCCCTCCCCCTCGCGCGCCGCCGGGGGCTCATAGGGCTGACCCTGCGCCAGCAGGCGCCGTTGCGAGAGGTTCCGGCCGGCCAGCGCGCGGATGACACCCTCGCCGTCGACGAGCAGGAGATTTCCGTGGCGGCCGGTCAGCTCGGCGACGAGCGACAGCGGTCCGGCGGCGCGCTCGAAGCGGAGGATCACCACCCGGTCGCCGGCGCTGGCCTCGATGGCGGAAAGGCGCGCCCCGGCGAGTTCCCTGCGCAGCAGCACCTGGAAGGCGAGCGGTTCCGGCGGCGGGGGCGGCCGCCAGGAAGCGGCGTGGATGCGGGTGAGATCGGGCTCGGCGGAGAGGAGCAGGGTGGCCTCGCCACCGGCGCCCCGAAGCTCGAGGGTGACGAGACGCTCGGCGTGGACGCGCACCGCGTCGACGCGCGCGCCGGCCAGGGGGGCCAGCTCGAAGGCCACCAGGGCGATCTCGCTCGAGCGAAGCGACACGGTTCCCCGAAACGGCAGCGGCCGCCCGGAGGCGGCCGCATACCTGGGCGCGAGTTGCCTCGCGCCACGAAGGCATCGTTACTTCTTCTTCGCCGCCTTCTTCTTTGCAGCCTTCTTCGCCGGAGCCTTCTTGACTGCCTTCTTCTTCGCCGCCATGTGATACCTCCCTGACAGTTGGTCAACTACCAACGACGCACGACTAAGACGAGTGCAGATTAGCGAACGCGGATCGACGTTGCAAGGATGAGGCCGCTCTTTTTCTCCTGAGGATCCCGGACGATCGCCGACCTACACCCGTTTGGATCCCATCGGCCGTCCTCGCCGCACGACTCATCCGGAGCGGAAGCCAGCCCACAAGCAAGGACTATCGGTGCTGGTTCACTGTCAGGCACTTCACTGACAGCAATACGTTTTCGACCTTCCCCGCGTCGCCGTCGACCGCGGCTCGCGTCACGAAACCGGCTCCCCTGGCTGATTCCCGACGCTCAGCCGCCCAGCTCGCGCTTCAGCTCGTCCACCTTGCCGGTGATCATCGACTGGATCTCGGCGAGCCGCCCGGGGGTCAGCGCCTCGAAGCGGAGGACCAGCAGCGGCTGGGTGTTGGAGGCCCTGACCAGCCCCCATCCGTCGGGGAAGAGGACCCTCACGCCGTCCACCGTCACGGCGTCGTGGCGGGCGGCGAACCACTCCTGGGCTCGCCGGACCAGCTCGAACTTCATCTCTTCGGGACAGTCGTAGCGGATCTCGGGGGTGGAGAAGGTCCGGGGAACGTCGGCGAGCAAGGTCGAGACCGGACGGTCCGTGTGCGAGACGAGCTCGAGCAAGCGGCCCGAGGAGTAGATGCCGTCGTCGAACCCGAACCAGCGATGCGCGAAGAAGATGTGGCCGCTCATCTCGCCGGCGAGCAGCGCCCCTTCCTCCTTCATCTTGGCCTTGATCAGGCTGTGGCCGGCCTTCCACATGATGCCGCGCCCGCCGCGCGCGGCGATGTCGTCGTAGAGCGTCTTCGAGCACTTCACCTCGCCCACGATGGCCGCGCCCGGGTTCTCGGCCAGCACGGCCCGGGAGAAGAGGATCATGAGCTGGTCGCCCCAGAGCACCTTTCCCTTCTCGTCGACCGCGCCCACCCGGTCGGCGTCGCCGTCGTAGGCGATGCCCAGGTCGGCGCCGGTCGAGAGCACCTTGGCCTTCAGGAACTCGAGGTTCTTCTCGACGGTGGGGTCGGGGTGGTGGTTGGGGAACCGTCCGTCCATCTCCACGAAGAGCGGGACCACGTCGATGCCCATCGATCGGAAGAGGGGCACGGCGATGACGCCGCCGGTGCCGTTGCCGGCGTCGACGACCACCTTCAGCTTGCGGGGGCCGAATTTCAGATTCTTCCGGACGGACGCCAGGTAGGGCGTGACGATGTCGTGGGTGTCGACCTTGCCTGATCCCCTGGAAAAGCCGTCGGCCGCGATGCGCCGCCAGAGAGCCTGGATCCCGTCGCCGTGCAGCGTGCTCTTCCCGACCCCGACCTTCAGGCCGTTGTACTCGGGCGGATTGTGGGAGCCGGTGATCATCACCAGGCCGTCGACAGGCAGCGTGGCGGCGGCGAAGTAGGTGAGCGGCGTGGGGACGACACCCAGGTCGGTCACGTCGACGCCCGTGGAGACGAGCCCGTCGATCATCGCCAGGGAGAATCGCGGCCCGCTCTCGCGGCAGTCGCGACCGACCACCACCCGCCGGCCGCCCTTCTCGCGCACCTCGCTGCCGAGCGCGCGCCCCACCAGGCGTACCGCGTCCTCGGTGAGGTCCTGGTCCACCAGCCCGCGGATGTCGTACTCGCGGAAGATCGTCCTCGAGATGGCTGCCATTCGGTCCCGTCCCCCGCGCCCGCCGGGCGCCTGGCGTCCTAGAGCAGCCCGGTGCGCCCGCGCCGCTTCATCTCCTCCACGGCCTTGCGAACGTCCTGGGCCCTCTCCTTCCTCACCACCAGCACCACGTCCCCGGCGTCCACCACCACCACGCCGTCCACCCCGACGACCGCCACGGGGCGACCTCCCTGGGCGAGCACCACGTTGTCGTGCCCGTCGATGACCACCGCGTCGCCCTGCAGCACGTTGCCGAGATCGTCGAGGTCTCGGACCTCGGAGAGGGCGGCGAAGCTGCCCACGTCGCTCCACCCGAACTCGGCCGGAACCACCGCGATGCGGTGGCTCTTCTCCATGACGCCGTAGTCGATGGAGACGGCGGGAGCGGCCGGAAAGACCCGCGCGAGCGTTCGGGCGTAGGACGGGGTCCCCAGCGATTGCTCGATGACCGCCAGCTGCTCGCCCAGCACCGGCATGGCACGGCGGATCTCCTCGATGATGACGTCGGCGCGGAAGAGGAAGATGCCGCTGTTCCAGAGGTAGCCACCCTCGGCCAGGTAGCGAGAGGCGGTGACCACGTCCGGCTTCTCGACGAACCGCTCCACGCGGGCTGGGTGGAAGGCCTTCTTCCCGCGACCGATCGGCTTCATCTTCGCGCCCACCTTGAGGTAGCCGTAGCCGGTCTCGGGCCGGTCGGGGCGGATGCCGATGGTGGCCACCGCGCCCTCGAAGGCGAGCTGGGCGCCGGCGGCGAGCGCCTCGCGCAAGGCCTCGGGGCGGGCCACGTGGTGGTCCGCCGGGAGCATGACCATGACGCCCTTCGGGTCGCGCCGCTTCACGTGCAGCGCCGCCAGGCCGACGCACGGGGCGGTGTTTCGCGGGCACGGCTCGACGAGGAGGTTCTCCCTGGGCAGCCTCGGCAGGATGCGCCTGGCCGCGGCAGCGTGGTTCGGCCCGCAGACCACGAAGGTGTCCTGGATGCGGGCCAGCGGCGGCAACCTGTTCACCGTCGCGGCCAGCATCGGCTCGTCGCCGTCGAGGGGAAGGAACTGCTTGGGGCGGTTCTTGCGGGAGAGCGGCCAGAATCGGGTTCCGCTGCCGCCGGCCATCACCACGGGGTAGAGCTTCATGCGGTTCTCCAGACGGTGAGGAGCTGGTGGAGGATGCGGGCGCTCGCCCCCCACACCACCTCCCCGCCAGCCTCGAAGGTGTGGACCTCGTGCACCATGCCGAACGCCTCCTGCGTCCCGATCCGGTGCGTCCCCGGCGCGAGGAGATCGGCGACGGAAAGCTCGACCAACCCCGCCACCTCGTCCGGCTGCGCGACGTAGCGGTAAGGATATGGCACGACCGCCACCCACGGCGTCAAGCGGAACCCGGACAG
>Ga0209253_10005424_pt1 | contig 11052 bp, 11 predicted proteins | sample FrelakmetBRP12BR_FD_187145 | JGI IMG/M metagenome (GOLD analysis project Ga0209253, IMG submission 187145) | Freshwater lake sediment microbial communities from the University of Notre Dame, USA, for methane emissions studies - BRP12 BR (SPAdes)... | ecosystem: Environmental > Aquatic >... | reverse complement strand
CATCAACGCGGGGAACATCGTTAACACCATCATCAATCTGGTGACCGGCGCCGTGTCGGGGATTCAGAACGTGAAGCTGGTGCCTTCGGCGTCTATTGCGCCGTTTGTGACGTCGATTTCGCCAGCAGGCGGGTACGGTCCTCTCGCCAGCGATCAGGATCACACGTTGACGTTCGATATAAAATTCACCGGAATTCCATGCAAGCCAGAGGCGCAGGTGGTCACGGGTACGATGGATGTGGTCGCGGACGGCGCCGTTGTCGCGAGCAAGAAGGTGCAGATTACCGTTTCGCCGTGCCGGCCGAAACTGTTCGTTTACTCTGTGAAGTTCATCTGTGGCGTGCAGGCGGAGTGCGGTTGCGAGTGCGCGTCGGTTCAGCCAGGCAGGTACGCCACCGAAATCAACATTCACAATTACTCTTCGAAAGAGGTCGCAATTCTGAAGCGGTTCGTTCCTGTGGTGCTTGCGGGTGCTCCTGTGGGACGGGAACCACGCGCGGCCACAACACGTGCTGAAGACAAGATCATCCTACCTCCGCACACGGCAACGCTGGACGACTGTTGCCGCATTGCGGTGCTGTTGTTCGGCGCGGATGGGACTTCCACTATTCCCTTGACCATCGGCATTCTTGAAATTACCGCCAACACGGATATCGCGGTGACGGCCGTGTACACCACAAGCGGCTTGAAATCCGGCGGCGTCTCCATTGCGGTCGAGCAGGTCGCGGGCCAGCAACAATAGTCACCGTCAATCAGCCAAAGGAGAGTTGCGATGTCACACATTACCGGAACTGTCCAAGTCCTTCCAACGCCCCTCACGATCGGGCCGGGGACTACGGTTTTCAATCCCCCCGCCGCGCCCGGCGGGACGAAGCTGCTGATGCTGCATTTCCAGAACCTCAACTTCCAGCCCGGCGACCAGTTACAGGTGAAACTGGGTTACTCGATAGACACGTTCACGGCTGCGGACGGGCCGGCCTTCTGGACCAGGCCTGTGAACGTTTATGCATTTCCAGTCGGCGTGGAAATCACCTACAGCCCTGCCGGCCCGCCGACAGGAAGTGTTCAACTAGATCAGTTCGGGCGAGGAGAGCGGCATGTTGGTCAAATCGGTCATCCGAGCTTCTCTAATTGCGATCCGTTTTACCAACCGCCTGCGTATCTCGAGCCGACCTACGATCCTTTCTGGTATTGCACCGACCCACCGAATTGGGAGAACGCGATTTGCGCCACGCCCGCCACGGACGTTCGAGCGCGAGTGGCGCGCAGCGTGGGGATGATCGTCTCAGTCGAGGGAACGGAAATTTCCACCTGTTCGGTAACACTGGTGGATTCGGACAAAATTCTGACAGCGGGACACTGCCACACGCCGGCGCAGGCTTTGACCAGCTCGGTGACCTTCGATTACCTGACCGACTGTGGTGGGGTGCAGCCGGGCGGCTATAACCCGCGCTTCTATAAGGTCAAGGCAGTGCTGGGGCATAAAAACACGGGCTCGTCGCTGGACTACAGTCTATTGCAGCTTGCAGAGGCACCCATTGGAATTCCGGCAATTCAGATGCGGCACGATTTTCCGTCGTTGGCACCACCTGAGCAGGTGTTTGGAGTTCACCACCCCAATGGCGCCGTGAAGAAGCTATCGCTTCCGCACCCGCAGGCATTCGCAAACGTGACGGGAAGCAGTTCGAGTGGAATCAATGTACCAACCAGCTTCCACGTTTCCGGCGGCAGCTCTGGATCGGGACTGTTTGACACGGCGGGTCGGATCGTAGGTGTTTTGTCGAGAGGGGATCCCTGTTCCGGAGGTGCGCTCGCCTATTGCCCCACCAAAAATATTCTCGCTGACCTCACGCCAGCGCCACCACCGTCAGTAACGCGCGACGTGATGCTGGTGTTTGACCGCTCGGGCAGTATGTCGATGGACGACGGCACCGGCCGGAAAAAGATCGAGGCGGCGCGCGATGCAGTGTCGCTGTTTGTGCAATTGGTGAAAGCCGGAACGGGAAATCGTGCGGGGTTGGTTTCCTTCAGCACCAATGCGAGTTCTCCGGTGGACTTCGGTATTACCAACGTCACGGGAGGCGCGAAGACGACGTTGATTGGTCCGCCGCCGTTTTCGACGGGTAAAGTGGGCGCGTTGACGGCAGGAGGACTCACAACGATTGGCGGCGGTCTCAACGCGGCACGTCTACAGTTTCCGGCACCCGGCGCCAATCCAAGGGCAATTTTGCTGTTGACGGACGGTCTTCAAAATAGATCACCCATGGTGGCGGACATCGAACCCTCGCTTACAGGGATCACCCTACACGCGATCGGATTCGGCACAGAATCGAGCCTTGACGGCGCGTTGCTCACTTCGCTCGCAACATCGCACGGCGGCATGTATATGCGGGCCGGGGGCGGTCTCGCGCTGGAGAAGTTTTTCTCAAGTGCGTTCGGTAATATTTTTGAAGCGGGCGTACTTATCGACCCGGAATTCGATCTCCCGGCCAATCAGCCGGGTAACGCGACCTCTTTCCGCGTTTGCGGCGAGGAAATGATCACGGCGGTGGCGGGCTGGGACCGTACGGATGCGTCCTTGCTCCTGGAGGTGACCAGTCCGGGTGGTGCGGTGATCACGGGCACAACAGCGGCAGTGGAAACAGCTTCGGGAAGAACGTGGACGTTTCTGCGAATCCCGCTCCCGTTCGGAGGCGAGCGCAATGGCAAATGGAGCGTGAGGGTGGTTCGGCCCGGTGGCGGGGGCGAGTTTCCGCCGCCGGCTCCCGCGCTTCGTTACTTTATCAATGTGATTCCTTCGGGCGGACCTCGGATGACGCGGCTTGAAGACTCGAAGCGCTATTACACCGGCGATCGGATCAACCCCATGGTCATCGTGCGTTATGACGACGGCGGCTGGCCCGATAAGATGAAGATGACGATGACCATCACGCGCCCCGACACGGGTGTGGGCAACGTGCTGAGTACGGCAGGCCTCGGCTCGCCGGGCGCACTCGATGCAGACACGATTCCCGCCCGGCAAGCCACGCTGCTGGCAATCGAGGGTTCGACGGGTAAGCCGGTGGCCAGTTACAAGGAGACCACCATCGACCTATTCGACGATGCCAGGAATACCGAGGGATTGTTTGAGTCGGGCAGCACCTTCGGCAATGCGATGAACGACCTGCTGACGGTGGAGGGTAATTACACGTTCCACGCAAAAGCTACGTATGAGGACGATTGTTCGGGAATGCGGGAGCTCGCGTGGTCCATTCACGTGGACGTCGGGATCGATCCCGGCAAGACAACTGTGACAACCACGCCGCTGGGGCCGCGGCCTGACGGCGGCTCGTGCGTGCGTATGACCTTCACGCCGCGCGACAAATACGGCAACCTGCTAGGGCCGGGGCGTTCCGATTCGTTTACGGTAGACCCACAGCCGGGCAGCACGCTTTCGGGAACGCTCGTGGATCTGGGCAACGGATCCTACCAGGTCGAAGTGTGCTCGGACCCTGACTCGATTGAGCCGCCGCGGATCGGGGTGACGCAGCCCGGGAGGCCGCCCGTGGTGATCGGGCCCCGAGATTTCAAGCTATTCATCTACAGCGTGAAATTCCTGTGCGGCGAGCAGAGGGAGGATTGCTGCGGATGCAGTCCGGTGCGGCCTGGGCATTACTCGACGGAGATCAACATCCACAACCCTGAAACGAAGGAAGCGCCGGTGCTGAAGAGAGCAATCCCGCTGGTGGTTGCGGGTGCAATTTCCGGGCGCGAGCCGAAGTTCAATGGCCCGGGAAAGCCTGACATCATCCGGCTGCCCGGACACTCGGCGACGATGGACGATTGCTGCCGCATTCAAGAGCTGGTGCTGGGCGCACCGCCTTCCGGACCGATCCCGCTGACGGTGGGGATCCTGGAAGTCATCAGCACGGTGGAGTTGAGCGTGACGGCGGTGTATACGGCGACGGATGGAGGTGGAGGCGCGCCGTCTATCGAGGTGAAGCAGATTGGCGCGAAGGTGCTTACGATCTAAATAAATACGGGACGCTGCATCGATCGTGAAAAGGGTATGCATTTCGTTTGATGACCGTGATCCTTTTGTTCCCCCCTTGCAGCATACCGCTGTGGATGGAGTAATCACCGTGGTTCTTGAATACGCAAGTATTGTTTCGGCGATAAAGAAAAGGTTAGCCTGAAAAATGATACCGGATCCCGACACCGTAATGATTGTTTCGCTTGTCACACCACTTGACTTCCGCCACCGCACTGGATCGCACGGATCCGGAAACAGGTTTCTCGCTCCCGACCGCCGATTTTTGAAGACGGACCAAGACCGTTGAACCCGTTGTGAGATGTTGAGGCGTTTCAAAATAACAACCGGCTCGGCTGCAGTTGAGCATCCTCGCAGAGACCAGGTTATCCTTGTTGAAATATGACCAAACGATATTGCAGTCGCAGGTCTGCCGTTGCTCTGCTCGCCGCTCGTCCGGATAGCTCACGGCCGGCCGGGATACATAACGCTCGCCAGCCAAGACACTCGAAATTGCGTTTATCAGCTCTTGACTGCTGACATCCTTGAAACAGTAGCCGTCAGCCCCCGCCTCAAAGGCTGCTCGTATGTTGTGGTCCGATTCAAGGATGGTCAGCACCAGTATTTTTACATCCGCGCTTTGGGATATTTCGGGGAGGACATCATAACCGCTTCTCCCTGGAAGTCGAAGGTCTAACAAAACCAAATCCGCAGGGAAATCCTTGATGATCGTTAATGCCTCTCGACCGCTGGCCGTCTCTGCCACCACCTCTAAATTCTCCTGAGCGTTGATCAGATCCTTCAGGGCGGCGCGGTAAAGATCATTGTCCTCGACGATTATGATTTTCTTCTTGGTTTCCATGTCATCACCAAATGTGCATTATCGTCAATCTTTTGTTCCTGTCCAAAACAATGTCGTATCATCTTCGTCGACCGGAAACGCTATGCGAATGCACGTGCCCGTTCCAGAAAAGGAGTGGAGAGAAAATAAACCGCCGATTATTTCGACCCGCTCGCGCATGCTCTTCAACCCAAAACCGCTTGAGCGGTCGCCTTGATTCGAAACCTCCTTGAAATCAAAGCCACGGCCGTTGTCCTCCACCTCCGCCTCGAAATAATTGCCGATTTTTTTCATTCGGATATAAATCGTATCCGCCTTGCTGTGCATGGCGGCATTGTTCAGCGCTTCTTGGATGACGCGGTAAATCACTATTTTTAAAGGTTCGGGGACCTCCGGCTCATCCACGTCGATCTGCTGTATGATCCGAATTTGGCCATAGTGCTGGCCAAACTGGCGAATGTGCCAGTCGATTGTGGCTAGAAGCCCCCGGTCATCGATAATCTCCGGCCGCAGATTGGCAGAAATACGCTTGCAGTCTTTAATTGTCTCTGCCAGATGCAAAATGGCGTTTTCCAGAGAGGTCGTAGCTTCTTCCGGGGTTTCGGCTATCTTCTTGACAATGGATTCCAGGGCAAATTTTATAGCAGCAAGATTTCCCCCGATGCTGTCGTGCAACTCCCGGGACACCGCTTTTCGGTCGACTTCCAGCGCTTCAATGCTCTTTCGCGAAAATTCCTTCAAACGGCGTTGGGAATCCCGCAATTCCAATTCCAAATTCTTTAGGATGGAGATATCTTTCGTGATGGTTGCAACGAATTCAATTCTGCCGTTTTCGTCCATTAAGGGGAACGCCGTCATCAGCGTGGGAAACACCCGGCCGTATTTGTCGACCCGATACCCCTCCCAGTTACGCACCTCTTCACCGTTAAGGCATTGCTGGCGCAACTGCAACGCCAACTGATATCTGTCAGGCAAAAGGAGGTTCTTGATGGACTTGCCGATCAGCTCATCCCGACGCCAGCCGTAGGATCGTTCCGCCTCCCGGTTCATCTCGATGATGGTCCCGGACAAGTCCTCGATGATGATCGAATCGGCCGCATCTCGAAAGACCCGAGACAGCTGGTGAAGTTGGGTTTGGACGCTCTTGCGTTCAGCGATTTCCTTCTCCAATTTCGCCACAGTGTCTTCAAGTTCGACGGTGCGCTCTTTCACCCTCTTTTTCAATTGGATGGAAAAGTCTTTCAGGACCTCTCCTGTTTTCTTGTGCTCGCTGTTATCCATGACGGTGGCTGTCACGCTTATCCGAAACCGCAGTATATGATCGTTGATGATTCAAGAGGCCACTGCGAATGCAATGGCAGGGGTTATGAACCAGCTCCGAACATATCATATCCGCACCGCCGTGCGGAAAGGCTGGAGCTATGCCGCTAAGCCGTAATGATAGACTTCGTAGGTGGTTTCCCGTCCCGACAGAATGTCGAACTTTGACTGAAGCTCTTTTCTTTTACCGCTGTTAAACCAGTTCTGCCAATCCTCGAAAGATCGCCAAGTGCTGATCACTAGAAACTCCTCTGGATTTTCTCTACGCCGCAGCGTCTCACCGGAAATGTAGCCATCCTGCTGCATGGCGATTATACGCAGTTGGTGAGAAATTGCAACCATGTCCTGAGCTCTATCCAAGGGTAAGCGCCTTTTGATTAAAATTTTAACTGCCATGACAACCTCCCGAAGCGGGGGTAATTTAATTACTCGGATGCTATCGTCTTTTGTTACATGCATGCCTGGCTTTTTGGCATTTTCGATGCAGCCGCCAAGATAGCAATCGGCGTCTTCTATCTGAAAATCCGGTTCCCCACGCACCGAACTTCCGCGGCCTGATTCTGAAGACACGAAACCTAACGCGCCACTCCCACGCTCACCGGAGCACCAGCACGGGTATCCGCGAATGGGTTAGCACTTTCTGGGTTTCGCTGCCGAGCAACAGGCCCTTCACGCCCCTTTGACCGTGCGACGCCATCATGATGAGGTCGCATCCTCTTTTTTCAGCAATTTTAATGATCGTTTCATAGGGATGATCACTTATTTCGCAGAGCGTCTCGCAGGGGACCCCAGCGTCTTGGGCCGCCTTTTCGATAACGGAAAGATTCCGGTTGGCCTGCAGTTTGTGGTGCTTGATGGTCTCCTCTTTTACCTGCACGATGATATCGGTCTGATACAAATAATATTTCTGCTCCGGCATCACGCTGATTCCGGTAATTTTGGCCTTCATGCTCTTGGCAAACTGGACCCCTTTTTGAATTGCGACCTGCGATAGATTTGAACCATCCGTCGGCAGTAGGATGTGTTTGAACATGTTCACCTCCTTTTGGTTTCGAGTCGGCTCAACGGTACACCAGCACGGGAATCTTGGAATGGGTTAGTACTTTTTGTGTTTCGCTGCCGAGCAGCAGGCTCTGCACGCCCCGTCGTCCGTGGGAAGCCATGATGATGAGATCGCATCCCTTTTTCCTGGCGGCCTCGACGATGGCCTCATAGGGCTGATCGTTGGTTTCCCGAGCGGTTTCGCACGGTACACCCGCTTCTTTGGCCGCCTTTTCGACCGCGAGCAGGTTTTTGTTCACTTCCGCTCGAACGGCTGCAGCCGCCTGCTTTTTAAATTCCGGAGCGAGTTCCAAATCATAATTGAAGTAGCGCAGTTTGGGTATCACACAAAAACCTGTTACCCTTGCATCAACGGCTTTGGCAAGCTGAATGCCGTTTCGAATCGCGGCCTCGGATAATGGCGAACCATCGGTCGGCAACAAAATGTGTTTGAACATGGGTCGTCTCCTTGTGGTTTGCCGAGGTAATCACCGGCTATGCGTCGCCTCAATTGGCAATCGCCCAGTTGGCCTCAAAGGTGTTGTCGTGCAGCGAGTAGGCATAGCCGAGCATCTTGCCGATGCCAGGCTGCTTACCTTCCTGAACGCGCCAGTAGCACAGGTAGATGGCCGGGATCGCGCGGTACTCCCCCGTCGGCGGATCATCGCTGGTGTTGAGCCAGACTTCCCTCTTTTCGATGACTCGCCACGGCGTACCGTATTTTTTGCTGCGTACCGTATCGCCGACCTTCGGCAAATGTTTTTCGCGAATGACATCATTGTGAGTTTCGATCATGGCGGTCTCCTTTCTCCCGGATCGCAGCAACGCAAAGAGAGCCGAATGATTACGGTTCGTGATAAATGGGCTGGCCGAGCTTGCTGAGCGTGAAATTTCGGAACACGCGGTGCCCGTCGTAGTCCAGGACCCGCAGATCATCGGTCTGGTGCAGGTCCTTCATGATGACCTCAAAGTGCCTGCCGTACTTTTTCTTGACCTCCTCCACCTCCGCCTCATAGGCAATAAACTTACCGATCCCCTTGGCCATAAGTTTTTCCACAAAGTTGGGGGCGGTCAGTGAAGCATAGGAGGTCAGAATGACGATCGGCCCTGAACCCGTGAAAAAGATTCCAGCTTTCATGATATCTTCTCCTTTCCCTTGATCGGGTTGGTATGGGCGGGGACACGTGGCATTGGCTTTGAACCAACAGGGCTAAATCATCATGTACTTCAGGCCAGTGGCGTAGCAGACCCCTTCCTCAACGGACTTCGATTTCGACCACTTGACTTCCGCCACTGCCAGCGAACGGAACCCCTCGTCTCCGGAATACCCGCATGAACTGCCGATTGTCCTGACCACCAGGACGGTCCCCGCCTTGAAGTGTGCCTCCAATTCAGCGTACAAGCCGTTGACGCAGCAGTTCAACATTCGGCCGTCAACGGGTTTGCCGAAATTTACGGAGCTTAGATAGCTGCATACAATAGAGGTGTTGATCCGGTGCCGTCTGGCGGCTCTTTTTTCCATGATCAGACCCCTGTTTAAGCAAACCTTTTTGGCTCCACAGCAGCATTTCTTTGCCCCTGCAAGACAGTCTATGGAAAACGTCCCGGGAACAGCCCTCATGGCTCGGGGGCTTGATTATTTATCTAACAATTTTATATGGTTGTCTATAGGAAGACGGCCTCATTTCAATAGGGAAAATGCTTAAGACTGGGACTTTTTCCTGCAGGGGCGGGATAGAGAGGAACTCTTTTGGGGAGGGTAAAATCGGCCGACCGCATGTATGCGCAATAGTAAAGGTTTTGCGCTGTATCTGGATCCTTATCGATGTGAACTTGTCACAGTGGTGCTGTCACTGTATTTCAGATCTGAGAATGGTCGATTATCATGTGATATGTCTACTTCGTGGACATTCCCTTTCTAATCGGTTAATTTATTTTGGTTCACTGCTTGAGCCTCAAGATATTGAATACGGCCGTGGGTCGGCCGAAGCCTTTGAGCTGCAACTCCCCTAAGGGTTCAGCCTCGACTAAATGTTCCACTTTACCAAGTGTCTTTTGGTCCGTCAAAATCTGGCCTCCATTGGCCTCCGACGAAAGGCGTGAGGCAAGGATTGTGACCTTGCCCACCGCTGCGTAGTCCATTCGCCCTTCAAAACCAATGGTGCCTATCGTCGCATATCCAGCGGCCATACCCACTCCCAGATGCAAGTCATTACCTTTCTTGAGCCATCCCGGCCGTAGGTCTCTCACTCTGGCTTGCATTTCAATGGCCATGCACACCGCCTTTTGTGTGTGATCCTCTGTAGGAAACGGATCATTAAAGAAGACCATGATTCCGTCTCCAGCAAAGTGCTCCAGCGTCCCTTTATACTGAAAGACAAGTCTACCCATTTCGGCATGATAGTCTCTCAAAAAGCCGATGACCTCCTCTGGCTCTGCGGCATCAGAAAAGGACGTGAACCCGCGCAAATCGATAAAAACGACTGTCACCTCGCGTCGGTGGCTCTCAAGGACTTTCTCGTCACCCGAGGAAACGATAATTTCTGCAAGCTGGGGGGAAAGAAAGCGCTTGAGACGCCCCACCCGCTCCAGCTCGGCAAGTTGCTCCGCAACCTTATCCTTGAGCGTCCGATTCCACTCCGAAAGCTGAGCCGACTGCTTTTCCATTCGAGCCGCCTGGTCGCAGACCGTGTCGTGAAGATCCTTGATCCTGAGCATGGACTTGACCCTGGCAACCAGAGCGGCATGGTCCACCGGTTTTGTCAGGTATTCGTCGCCACCTGCCTCAAGACCGGCGACGACATCTTTCGAATCCGCTTTGGCCGTAACCATGATGATGGGCATAAAGGGCAGAGAGCGATCGGCCCTGAGCCGGCGGCATACTTCAATGCCGTCCATCTTGGGCATCATGATGTCGAGCAGGATCAAGTCCGGTTGCCGCTCTCTGGCCGCAGCCAGACCGGCTTCGCCGTCCATCGCCGTAATGATTTGGTAGTTGTGGGCGGCAAGACGGGTCTGTAGGATGTCGAGGTTCGTGGGATTGTCATCCACGATCAGAATAAGCGGCGGTGATTTCATCTTTGGCTTGCTCCATACTCATGGGAGATATTCGCGAATTTTTGCCAGGAGCTTACGTGGACTAAAGGGCTTCGCCATATAAGCATCGCAACCCGCTTCGAAAGCTTTCACGTCGTCTCCGCTCAGCGCATAGGAGGTCACCACGATGATCGGGATCTTTCTAGTTTCAGGGTTCGCCTTGATCCGCCGTGTCGCCTCGTATCCGTCAATACCGGGCAACTGGATGTCCATCAGGATCAAATCCGGGTGACGGGTTTCGGCCGCGTTCACCCCGTCGAGCCCGTTGACTGCCTCGATCACTTCATAGCCCTTGCTCGTGAGGAGATCGTGCACGATACGTCTGTTGTCTTCCTGGTCTTCAATCACTAAGATTACCTTGCTCATTATTGCTTCCTTTGCCTCTCGACTCGAATCGGCAGTGTGAAATAAAAAGTCGAGCCCTTTCCAAGGGTGGACTCCACCCATATACGGCCTCCGTGCATTTCAACGATTCTCTTGGCAATGGCAAGGCCGAGACCGGTTCCGCCTTTTTTCCTGGTACTGGATCCGTCAGCCTGGTGGAACTCTTCGAAGATGATTCTCTGATCGGCTTCCGATAGCCCAGGACCCGTATCAAACACGGAGACCAAAAACGTTTCGTTAGGAACGGTTACCTCCACCCCAACTTCCCCCTCATCGGTAAATTTGATCGCATTTCCGAGGAGATTTAAAAGTACCTGGACGATGCGTTGTTCGTCTCCAACGCCTTTTGCCAAATCCTCAG
>Ga0209253_10005423_pt1 | contig 11052 bp, 9 predicted proteins | sample FrelakmetBRP12BR_FD_187145 | JGI IMG/M metagenome (GOLD analysis project Ga0209253, IMG submission 187145) | Freshwater lake sediment microbial communities from the University of Notre Dame, USA, for methane emissions studies - BRP12 BR (SPAdes)... | ecosystem: Environmental > Aquatic >... | reverse complement strand
TGATAGGTCCGGTCAATAGACCGGGCGTGTTCCAGTTCCCGCTTGATCAAGGCAAGTTCATTATCGTCGATCAGGAACCGCGCGAAGAGGGCGGTCCGGCCTGGTTTCTTGAAATTGATGCAGGCGGACTTGTCCCAGACAACATAGTCCTTTCCCAGATTCATGATCAGCATGAGCATATACACCGGGTCGACTGCCGCGTACATGCTTCCGCCGAAGATGGTGCCCACGTAGTTCCTCGTCTGCCAGGAGAGTGGCAATCGAATACGGACCTCGCGGAAGTCACTCGCCACGTACGTGATGCGCGCGCCGGTCGAGCAGTAGGCGGGAAAGAGGTTGAAGCCCCAGCGCAGCAGCTTTGTTTTTAAAGACTCAGGCATGAGAAGAAACCTCCAGCGTCAGTTATCCGACTCCCACCATCCGCTTGGCCGAGATCACCGTATTCTTGAGCACGATGGCGATGGTCACCGGACCGACTCCGCCCGGCACAGGCGTGATGAGCGCAGCTTTTCTCGAAACTGCGTCGAAATCCACATCTCCCACGATCCGGCCGTCGGGCAGGAGGTTGATCCCGATGTCCACCACTACCGCCCCGTCCTTCACCATGTCTCCGGTGATGAGACCGGTCCTTCCGGTCGCGGTGCAGATGATATCGGCCTGCCGTGTCTCGGCACCGAGGTCCTTCGTCTCGCGGTGGCAGACCGTGACCGTCGCTTCCTTCACGAGCAGCATCATGGCAAGCGGCTTCCCTACGGCGAGGCTCTTTCCCACGACCACGGCCTTCTTCCCCTTCGGGTCGATGCCATAATGCTCCAGGAGCCGCATAACGCCATAGGGCGTGCAGGGCAGGAAAGTGGATTTGGCCGCCAGCGTGAATCCCGGCTCGAAGAGCTGGGTCGTGGATTCGTCCGCTGAGAGCCGTCCAACCGAGATCGAACCCTGGCCGTCCACGTCCTTCTCCGGTGCAATGGCGTTCATGACCTTCCGCGTGTCGATGTGGCGCGGCAGCGGCAGGAAGATGAGGATACCGTTGACCCTCTCATCGGTGTTCAGGTTCTTCACGAGGTTCAGAATCTCGTTCAACGAGACGGACGCCGCCAGCGTGTGGCTGTAGATGTCGATACCGGCCCGGACCGATGCGGCCTTCGTGGCCTGACAGTACAGCGCTGATGACTTGTCCTCGCCGGTCAGAACAAGCGCAAGTCCGGCCCGGATGCCGTGCTTCGCAAGACGATCCGTTTCCTCCTTCACCGCTCCGATGATCTTCGCCGAAAGCTCTGTTCCCTTCATCAAACGCGCCATGATCCCCTCCCCACCGATGGATTATCAGGCCAAACTATAGCATGAGAATGTCCTGGATACAACGAGGAATGCCAGTTTCCATTTGATTTTCCTTGTGGGTTATGATAATTTTAACGCCTCTATGATCACCGGCGATATTATAAAGGACGGCCAGTCCTACTTGATGAACACGTACAGCCGCCAGCCCCTGGTGCTGGTGAAGGGACGCGGCGCGACTGTCTACGACTCCGACGGCAGGGAGTACCTCGACTTCCTGGCCGGTGTCGCGGTGAACAACCTCGGCCATTGCCACCCGCGGGTCGTCGTGGCCCTCCAGAAACAGGCACAGCGGCTCATGCACGTCTCGAACCACTACCACATTGAGCCGCAGGTGCACCTGGCGAAGGCGCTGGTAAAGAACTCCTTCGCCGACAAGGTTTTCTTCTGCAACTCCGGCACCGAGGCCATCGAGGCCGCCATCAAGCTTGCCCGGCGGCATGGCCGCGAAGTGCTGAAGAAGGACCGCTATGAGATCATCACCATGGCCGGATCATTCCACGGCCGGACCTATGGCGCTTTGTCGGCGACAGCTCAGGAAAAGTTTCACCAGGGCTTCGAACCCATGGTGCCGGGTTTCCGGTTCGTGCCGTTCAACGACATCACGGCCGTCGAAGAAGCGGTGAACGAGCGCACCTGCTCCATCCTCGTTGAGCCGGTCCAGGGCGAGGGCGGTGTGAACGTTCCCGCCCCGGGATACCTGAAGGCCCTTCGCCGGATCTGCGACCAGCACGACCTGCTTCTGCTGCTGGATGAGATCCAGACCGGCATGGGCCGGACCGGCAAGCTGTTCGCCTACGAGCATGAGGGCATCAAACCCGATGTCATGGCGCTTGCCAAAGGGCTCGGTTCGGGCATGCCGATCGGAGCGCTTCTTGCCACGGACAAGGCAGCCCAGGGGTTCACGCCGGGGTCCCACGGCTCTACCTTCGGCGGCAACCCCCTTGCCTGCGCGGCCGGACTGGCCTCGCTCGAGACGCTCCTGGAGGACAACATCATCATCCAGAACGTGGAGGCCCTTGAGAAGCATTTTATCGGCGGTCTCAAGTCGCTCAAGGATAAATATCCGTTCATCAAAGATGTTCGCGGCAAAGGGCTTCTCATCGGGCTGGAGCTGGACTTCGAGGGTAAAGAGATCGTCACGGAATGCCTCAAACAGGGGTTCCTGATCAACTGCACCATGAACACGGTCCTGCGGTTCATTCCTCCGCTCATCATAAGCGTTGATGAGATCGACAGGCTCGTGAACGCGCTGGACGGGATATTCAAAAAGCGCTGATGGTTTGTTGCGTCGGCACTTTTTTCAAGGCGGCTTTTCAGAAAGCCGCCTGTACTTTTTAGGAAAAGAACGAGACAGAAATCGAATTTTTTTACCGCAGAGGACCCAGAGGTAACCAAGAAATATATACCCTGTTTACTTTTTGATGGCATGAAAGCCTTTCGCTGTGCCTCCGTGCCTCCGTGGTAACAATGTAATGCCTGGAGAAAATATGAAAAAAGACCTGCTCGCCATTCATGACCTCACCGCCGGGGACTTAGACAAGATCCTCGAACGGTCCGACTGGCTGAAAAAGGCGTTGAAGGACGGCATCACGCACCAGCCGCTCAAGGGCAAGTCCCTCGGCATGATCTTCGAGAAGTCCTCGACGCGCACGAGAGTGTCGTTCGAGGTCGGTATGTATCAGCTGGGGGGACAGGCACTGTTCCTATCGCCTGCCGATCTCCAGATGGGCCGCGGCGAGCCCGTTGCCGACACGGCAAGAACGCTCTCCCGCTATCTCGACGGCATCATGATCCGCACGTTCGCGCAATCAATGGTGGAAGAGCTGGCCCAGAACGCAACGATACCGGTGATCAACGGTCTCACCGATATGCACCATCCCTGCCAGGCGTTGGCAGATCTGTTCACAATCAAGGAAAAGCGCGGAGCCCTGAAAGGCCTTACGTTCGCGTACGTCGGTGACGGGAACAATATGGCCCATTCCCTCATCGAGGCCTGCGTCAAGGCAGGCATGCGCGTCTCCCTCGCTTGCCCTGCCGGCTATGCGCCGGACGCGTCCGTCATGCGCGAGGCCAAGCAGGTAGCCGTTCTATCGGGAGGGGAGCTTTCCTTGACCGATGATCCCCGGAAGGCGGTCAAGGGCGCCGATGTCGTTTATACCGATGTCTGGGCGAGCATGGGGCAGGAAAAGGAATATGATCTGCGTGTTCAGGCGTTCAAGGGATACGAGGTCGATGAAGCACTTATGAAACTTGCCGGCCCAAAGGCCATCGTCATGCACTGTCTACCCGCCCACCGCGGCGAAGAGATCAGCGCAGGCGTGATCGACGGGCCCCGGTCCGTGGTCTTCGACCAGGCCGAGAACCGCCTGCACACCCAGAAGGCCATCATGGAACTTCTGATGGGATGACTGCGCGGAACCATAATCCCAAAAAAATGGAACTTGACACTGATCAAATCGGATAAGAGTCGGACAACGGCGGATTTTTCACTGATAAGTACTTCACCCAATAGGTGATTATGTTGCTATAGAATTTATCTGATATTATCCTTTGTTAATACGCTTCTTCTGTGTCTAAATGCTTTTTCTAGGATAATCAATTCGCCTTCATGATCTCGTTAAAACAGCAGCCCAGAGACGGCAATCCTGTGCCGAATAATAAATCTCAAATTTGAATATCACGCTGACAAGCGTACAATAGTGTGCTATATAGTATGCTTAGTGAATGAGCCATGGACACACGGGGAGGTGTGCGCATGAAACCATTGATCGGCATCACCATGGATCTTGATGAGAAGGTGTCGCGAAGCCTGAACATACTCAATCAGGATTATGGAAAAGCGGTCTTGCAGGCAGGCGGCATCCCGGTACCGTTCCTTGGCATCAACCAGTCCATTCCCGACCTGGTGAAACGGCTGGACGGATTCCTTTTTACCGGCGGTGACGATATCCATCCCCGTTATTACAAGGAAAAACCCCTTTCAGGCGCACAGATACATCTTGCTTCGGACAGCCGAATAAAGTTCGAGACCAGGCTTTTCAAGGCCGCGGTCAAGGCAAAGAAGCCGGTCCTTGCCATTTGCTACGGCACCCAGCTCGTCAACGTAGCTCTCGGCGGCACGCTCTACCAGGACATAGCCCTCCAGGTCCCCAAGACCATAAAACACGGACCGGCGATAGCGGGAGAAAAAGTGTTTCATGCCGTTAGCGTCTTTGAGGGGACCAGGCTTTGCCAGATCATGGGCAGCTGCAGTACCGGTGACTGTACTATCCGGGTCCGGAGCGCGCATCACCAGAGCATCAAGAATCCCGGGAAGGGCCTCAGGCTCTCGGCCGTATCGCCGGATGGTGTGTTCGAAGCGCTGGAGTCCCGCGGCAAGAACTTCCTCGTAGCCGTCCAGTGGCATCCCGAGAAGACCCCGGGCGACCGTGCTTCAGCGTCCCTCTTTAAGGCGCTCATCCAGGCATCGCGGAGATAGTCCCAATCGATGATCCTCCGGAACCGTCAACTCGCCCTGTTCCTCGTCATAGTGCTTGTTCTTGCCTTTCTTCCCGGCTGCCGGCCCTCACCGGAGAGCAAGCTCACCGGCTTCCTATATCTCCGGCTTTCCACCAACCCTACGACCCTCGACCCCGCGCTCATCACCGACGTGATGGGCGGGGGGATCGCCGCCAAGATCTTCAACGGTCTCGTCAGGTTCAACGACAACCTTGACATCGTGCCCGACATCGCCGAGTTCTGGCAGCTCTCGAACGACCATCGAACCTACACCTTCAAGCTCAGAAAGGACGCCGCCTTCAGCAACGGCAGGAAAGTGACGGCCCATGATTTTCAGTACTCCTTTGAGCGTGTTCTGTCCCCGGGAACGAAAGCGCCGATCACCTGGGTCCTGGACCGGATCAAAGGGGCCAGGGAGGTAATTGCCGCCCGTACGCCCCATGCGTCGGGTATCCGGGTCATTGATGAGCGCACCCTCGAGCTGACCCTGGAAAAACCCTTCGGTCCGTTTCTCTCACTTCTCGGCATGTCGGCAGCCTACGTGGTACCCCGGGAGGCGGTAGCGCAGCTCGGTCAGGACTTCGGGAGCCACCCTGTCGGGTCAGGGCCCTATGTGCTCACCGAATGGCTGCATGGACAAAGCCTTACCCTCTTCGCGAGGGACGACTATTTCGACGGCCGCCCCCGCCTGAAAGGCATCGTCTATCGCGTCATCCCTGAAGACCTCACGGCCGTTATGGAGTTCGAGACCGGCGGACTCGACGCGCTTCAGATCCCTGCATCGGAGTACCGCCGTTATATATCAGAACCGAAATGGCGCGGCCAGTTCATCGGCAGACCCGGGCTCAATTGCTACTATCTCGGAATGAATAACCGCAGAGCGCCGTTCCAGGACATTCGGGTCCGACAGGCTGTGAACATGGCCATTGATCGGCGGCGTCTGTTGGAGACGGTTTTTGAAAAACGAGGCGTCCTTGCCGCCGGTCCGATCCCTCCGCCCTTGTGGAAGTTCGGCATGGGTCCGAAAGATGCTGAAGGATATGGCTATGAACCGGAGCGGGCGAAAAAAATGATCCGCGAAGCGGGCATGGAAGGAAAGCTCATAAAGATCTACATCTCCGCCGATCCTGAGGTCCTTGACATCCTGGAGGTCATCCAGCAGTACCTTTCCCGCGCGGGACTGATCGTGGAGATCGTCCAACTGGACTGGAGCGCATTCAAAGAGGCGCTGAACAAAGGCGAAGCCGATGCGTTCTGGCTATCGTGGTGGGCAGACTACCCTGACCCCGAGAATTTTTTCTATCCCATGTTCCATTCGTCCAATGCGGGGCCTGCCGGAAACAGGACCTGGTTCAATGACCGTGAGTTCGACCGTCTGATCGAACAGGCGCAGTCAACCGCGAATGAGCGGACACGGTACTTGCTGTACATGCGGGCCAACGAGCACATCGTCAAGAGTGCCCCCTGGGTCTTCATGTGGCACCGTTCCGACTTCTCCGTTTTCCAGAAAAGGGTTGCGGATTTCAGAATATATCCGATCTATTCAGTGGACAAAGGAATGGACATCGCCCTGAAATAGAAAAGCCGGGAATGACCTTTTGGGTCCCTCCCGGCTCCAGAGTGAGTTATTGTCTATCGTCTGTCTTTCCTCTTTCGTCTTTCCTCTTTCGTCTTTCCTCTTACATCTTTCCCCTGTTTCTGCTGCTCATCCCTTCCAGGGCTGAAGGGCATTTTCTACCTTCACCTTCATCTCATGGCTGAATTCCTTGACACCGTGCTTTTCCCGGGCATGGACGGCAACACCGTCAACAATGAGCTCCTCGGTCTGAGCAATGTATTTCCAGAAGCAGCCCTTTTCCAGTTCGCAGTGGTATACCTTGAGCCCCAACGTCTCTGCTTCCCTGGCCTCCACAGGAGAGGGATTGCTGAAAGACTTCTTGATCTTTGCCACCATGTCATTCCCGATGGACTGGTGGCCATGAACATCCCGCAGATGGACCGCCGCAATATCGGCGAGCAATTCCTCGGTCTTCGCGATATGCCTCCATGAACACTTGTTCCCCAGACTGCTGCATTTGAACTCTCTCATAATACATCCTCCTTTCGAAGCTGCGTAACGTTGTTTTCCTAATTTATATATAGTATAGCACGTTTTTTTAACAGGAGGATATTCGTCCAGGATGAGCCAGGGACAGAGTACATAACGAGCGGCTGATAGCCGCGATCTACGGAAGGGACTTTTTGACGATCCGGGGGCCAAGATATTCACCCCAGTCGTCCTGTAGTTTTTTCGGTTCAAGCTCGCTCAGGACCTTACCCGAAGGGACCTCGACGATATATCCCCAAAGAACATTCTTATCGCTGCAGGAAGTGCGGGCGGGCGCCTCGGCGACGAGAAGAAGGTTCTTGGATTCTTTCAACCACTTGACAGCGCCGATGTTGGGCGCGTCGCTTGCCAGGCATGCATAACGCTCCTTGAACCTGCCGGCAGCCTCCGCAGTAACGTCATAATAATTCACCCGGTCGAACTCGAGCATGTAGACAGTTACATACCACGCCTCGTCCTGTCCGCCCTCGTTCGCGGTGAGAACGAAGGCCTTTGAATCAGGCGCCCAGGCGATCTCCGCGGGGAGCATGATCGTGTATCCCTCGATGCCCGGGACCGGCACTCCGGCTTCTATCACAGCGAGCATCATTTCCTGGACCAGCACGGTCTTTTTCCGGTCAGGTGAAGGGATCTTGAAGGCCCGCTGGCGGGGTACGGAGAAGGCTTGTTTTGACCAGGTCCCTTCTTCAGCAGAGGCCTGGTTTCCGGACCCCGGCATGAGGAAGAGAAGGATAAGGGCGGTCAGCAGGACCTGCCGCGCGTTGTCCCGGGAAATCAACATGAGCTCCTCCGGCACGAAAATAAAAAGCCGGAGCAATATGCCGCCCCGGCTTGAGTGCATTGTTTCCCGTTCGTTCAGTCCCGTCAGTTCATCCCGCCGTAGGAATGCAGGCCGGATAGAACGAGGTTCACGCCGAGGTAGGTGAAGATCACGGCCAGGAAACCAACGGCGGAAATGACCGCCATCTGTGTTCCCTTCCAGCCCCGCACGTAGCGTGAATGGAGGTAGATGGCGTAGACGAACCACGTGATGAGTGACCAGGTTTCCTTCGGGTCCCAGCCCCAGTAGGTGCCCCAGGCGCTGTTCGCCCAGACTGCGCCGGTGATGATGCCGCCCGTGAGCAGCGGCCAGCCGATGGCGATCATCCGGTAGGTCGCATCGTCGAGAACGTCCTGGCTGGGGACATACTGAACCAGATGTTTCTTAAGCGACATGCCCTTCGACCAAATGAACCAGAAGAGGCCGGCGATGAGGCCCCAGGCGATGAACACGTTGACCAGGGACTTGCTCAGGAACGAGGCCTCGAAGAGATGCTGTTTCATGGAATCGCCCGGCTTGAGGGAATGGGTCAGGTTCAGGTAAATGATGTCGAAGCCCATGGCGACCATGAGGCCGATCGCCAGGGTGACGCAGCACGACCAGAAAAGGTACACCTGCGGTTTGTTCTTCGCTCCGCGCATGACGAGATAAAGGAACCAGGCGAGGATAAGCACACCGAGACCCATCCAGAAGACGAGTTTCATCCGCTCACCGGCGGCCGCCATGGCATACCCTATTATCGCCAGCGCCGCCAGCGCTCCCAGTCCGATCCCCAGGTCGCGGACCGGACCGCGGTCCTCCATGTCGATCAGAAGGAAGATCATGCTGACCGCGAAGGCAACAGCGAAAGCGGCGTAGCCCAGGAAACTGATCAGCACATGGTAGAAGAGCCAGTTGCTCTTGAGAGCCGGCACGAGCGGAGAAATGTCGGTGCTGATGCCCGCAAAATTGATGAACGCCAGCGCCAGGAACGCCACGGGCATCACGAACGCGCCGAAGGCACGGGTCTTGTACCTCCACTCCACGAAGAGATAGATAAGCACCGTGCTCCAGGTAAAGAAGACGAGAGACTCGTAGAGGTTCGACAGCGGCACCCGGCCGATCCCCATCTGGTACGATTCGATCCAACGCATCGCCAGAGCGATGGTCTGCAGGACCAGCCCGGCGCAGGTGACATAGGTGGCGACCTTGCCGAGGCCCTCGCTCCGGAATGCCAGGTAGCTGATGTAACAGACCATGGCAACCAGGTACGCGACCGTTGCGAAATTGAACAGCTGTGCACTCTCCATCATTTCCTCCGTGGTAATTACTTCGCGATCGCTTCTACGATACTGTTGAACTCCCGCTCGAAGGCCAGGCGGTTCCGGTTCGAAGACCCACCCACCAGCACCGCGGCCTGCCCCTTCCGGTCCTGAATGCGCAGCCAGAGCTTGCGGTGCGAACCGAAGAAGGCGATGAGCGGCCCGATACAGAGCAGAATGAATCCGGTATACACGATCCAAACGCCCGGGTCCTTCGTAACCTGCAGCCCCGTGTAACGCGCCCCCCAATAATCGATATAGCTGATCCTGTAGTTCTCCGGCATTGACGGTTCGCTAGAATCGACTTTCATTACCTGCGTCCGGTACGCGAGAGATTTTCCGCGGTAAACCTCAAGCTCCACCGTGGGGTTGACCAACTCCTCGTTCCGGGCCTGATAATACTGGACCTGCCCCGTCGCGGGGTCACGCATGCCGAACGGCGCAATGCCGGCAGCCTTGATGGTCCGGTCGATGGACTTGACATAGACCGATGAACCCGGCTCCACGACGACGGTCTCGCCCGGTCCCGGGGAATTCTTCTGCGTGACATTCAGCACGATCTTCCCGACGGCGTTCGGGATCGTCCCGTAGCTCGACTGGTAGAAGGTGATGCCGTGATGGCTCAGAGGGTCGTTCACGCGGATGCGTTTTTCGAGGACCTTATGCTGCTGCAGGTCATAGACGGAGAGGATGCTCCAGTACTCCGACGGCATGCCGGTCGGACGGCCGGCGTTCGCATAATAGTCCACCTCGAAGTCATCGGTGCGGACAAAGAATCCCAGCGGCATGGCGGGTACGCCGCCCCGGGGGTCATGGATCACCGGGCTCTTGCTTATGCCGAACCCGGCCATGATCTGGTCCCACAGCGGCTCGTTCCGCAGGTAGACGACGGACGATGCCTCTCCCTCCGGCAGGTTCAGAAAGCCCTTGAACCCGAAAAAAGCGCCGGTGAGCGCCCCGACAAAGATAAGAATGATGCTGAGATGGGTCACATAGACGCCCATGCGGCTATAGGCGCCTTTCTGCGAGGCAAGGTGAGTTGCCCCCTGCTCTTTCGTCAGCTGGTGCGAGTATCTTTTCCCGTGAAGGACCTTGAGCGCCGCAGTCTCCGCCGCTTCCATCCCTCCCTTGACCATGATCTCTTTTTTGAACGGAACCGCCTTGAAACCGTCGTCCTCAAGGGATTTCAGCGGCGCCCGCATGGCCTTCCATGCAAAGGGGAAGCGTTCGAGCGTGCAAATAGTAAGGTTTGCGGTCAGCAGCAGCAGGAGAAGGACGAACCACCAGGTATGGTAAAGATCGAAGAACCCGAGTGCCTCGAACAATTGAATGGTTGCCAGACTATACTCCTTAAGATAATCCTCGGGCGCCTGGTTCTGCTGGATCACCGTGCCAATGACTGACACCACCGCAAGGATGATAAGAAGCACCACGGCAAGTTTTACCGCGGAGAAGAACTTCCAGGTTTTATCAGCGACGACCTCTACCATGCCCTGCTGGTTCTGTTTTTCCAACGTTCAATCCCTCCGCTCGTAGGAACAAATGACCCGGTAACGTAACATACCGGGATAGAGACTGTCAAGGATATTTGGACGATTGGTGAGACAGGCAGGTGCAGAACAAACAAGCCAGAGGGCTTTCCTTGCGCCTTGATGAGGAACGGACCGCATTCGCACACTCCCCCCGTTACGTTTGACAACGCAGCACATCATGATAATTAAGGCAAAGTATGATATGATATGCTCCTATGCACGACAGCGAGATCACCATACTCAGGGAACTCATCATCCTCCTTGCCGTATCGCTCCCGATCACCTTCCTGTTCCATAAGGCAAAACTGCCGGCGCTGGTCGGATTTCTTATTACCGGCGTGCTCATCGGCCCTTACGGGGCGTCGGTCATCACCGAGACCAAGGCCGTCGAGCGGCTGGCAGATGTCGGGGTCGTCCTGCTCCTCTTCACCGTTGGGCTCGAGTTCTCCCTTG
>Ga0209253_10005421_pt1 | contig 11054 bp, 8 predicted proteins | sample FrelakmetBRP12BR_FD_187145 | JGI IMG/M metagenome (GOLD analysis project Ga0209253, IMG submission 187145) | Freshwater lake sediment microbial communities from the University of Notre Dame, USA, for methane emissions studies - BRP12 BR (SPAdes)... | ecosystem: Environmental > Aquatic >... | reverse complement strand
CGCCTACACCTACAACAAGGTGTCGATCTTCTTCAACTTCGGCACGACCGGGGCTGCGGGCGGCGCGGGCACCTATTACTTCGACGACGTGACGTTCCAGTGAATCGGACATCGAGCCGGCGTCGTCGAAAGAAAGCCCGCAGATCGGTGCAACCAATCCTGCCCTGATGTCTTGAATTCATCAGGGCGGGACATCCCCAGCGCAATTTCGCGTCAGGCCAGGTAACTCGCAATCGACCTCGGCGGCAGTTCCGCAGTGCACCCGGTGTCGTCGACACGAAGTGCGAAACGCTGAGCCTGCTCGGTACGGTTCAACACCACGACCGCCGACGAGCCGTCGAGGTTGCGGAAAGCAGTCACCTCGATGTCCTGCCGGGACGCGGCGCAGAGCACACGACGCGCGCCCGGTCTCGCGAACCGCGCAAAGTGCCCCAGGTAGTAGTACGAGCTCTGCAGCGAGAACCCATCGTGCGATGCGTTCGTGTGGATGGGAGCGCTGCAGAAATTGCCGACGTGATTCGGGCCGCCCTGGTGATCCAGGACCAGGTTCCAGTCGATCCAGCCGACCGTCCAGCGGTTCAGGTCGTTGATCATCGAGCGCGCGTATCGCTCGCCCAGTTCCCAGGAGCCATGATGCGGGCCGCCTTCCTGGCAGCCTTCCGTAAACAGCAGTTGCTTGTCGGGCCAGGCATCGTGGACCTGCTGCACGTGATCGAAATGGTCCTCGCCGTACCAGTGGAACCCGGTGCCCCATACGTATCGCGCGGCCGCGGGATCGGAATACACTGCATTCGCGCGTTCGACCATCAGGTCCCGGTTGTGGTCCCAGATCACGATTCGCACGCGTCCGAGGCCTGCGGCTTCGAGCTCCGGCCCCAGGTGGTCTCGCACGAAGTCACGCTCTTCCTCGGCCGTGTACAGGCACGAATCCCAGCGCTGCGTGGCCATCGGTTCGTTCTGCACCGACACGCCCCAGATCGGCACGCCTTCGGCCTCGTAGGACTCGATGAAGCGGACGTAGCAGCGCGCCCACGCGCGCCGGCATTCCGGGCGCAGCTTGCCGCCCTCGTTCATCCGGCCCGAGGTCTTCATCCACGCGGGCGGGCTCCACGGCGAGGCGAGCAGCTTGATCGGTGTGCCCGCGACTCGTTGCGCCGCGCGGATGAAGGGCAGCAATGCCTGCCGGTCGCGATCGATGCTGAAACTCGCAAGCGCCATGTCGCCGGGGGCCTCGACGTGGGCGTAGTTGCCTAGCGCGAAATCGCAGCTGCCCATGTGCACCCGGCACAACGAGTACCCGTGCCCGTGTACGGGATCGAAATAGGCCTCGAGCACCTCCTGGCGGTGCGAGGTGCCCAATGCGAGCCAGTTGACGGCCGAGGCCTCGGTGAACGCGCCGCCGAATCCCTCGATCTGCTGGAACGTGCGTCGGGTGTTCACCGTCACCGTCGGCAGTTCGCGCTCGCCCGTATCCGGCGAAAGCGCGGGCTGCTCGGTCAAGCGCGCTCCCGTGTCGCGCGCAGTGAGAAAGCAGCGGATCAGCGACGGCTGATTCATGCGCCAACCATGCTGCGGGCCGATCGCTGCATGGGGGGCGTGTCCGGTTCGATCAGAACTTCCAGCCGACCAGCAGCTGGAACCCGTCGAAACTCGGCGTGCCCTTGGCATTGCCAAGCTCGACCCAGCGCATGTTGTAGGCGCCGCTGGCCGTCCAGTACCGGTTGAAGTCCCAGCGCAGGCCGACACCCACTTCGTAGGCCAGGCCGTCCAGCGACTTCGTATTCTGGTAGCCCTCGCACACGTACCCGTACCAGGGGACCCACCAGCAGCCGACCGTCGGGGGCTCGGTGGCGATGTTCGTGTCGACCCAGCTCCAGCCGAGGCCGCCGGTGACGTAGGGCGTAAGTGGACCGGCCAAAATGTTGTAGGTGGCTTCGGCCATCAACGACATCGAATCGAGCTTGCCCTTGAGTTCGAAACTCTCGCCCGGCGTGTCGCCGACGACGTTGGCTGTGTAGTCCTTCTTGTCGTAGCCGAACTGCGCGCCGACCCTCAGCCGGTTCGTGAAGTTGTAACCGGCGCCGAGCACGAACGAGGTGCCACTGTCGATCTTGGCCGTCGTGCCGCCCTCGAAGTCGACGGTGGACGAGCCCTGCATCGAAACGCCGGCGAGGGCTTCCCAGCGGCCATCGCGGTTGGCCGGCCCGGCGTACGGGTCGCCTCCCTGTGCGGAGGCGCCGGCCTGTGATCCGGTGAGGCTCGCGAAGTAACCCTGCTGGGCGTTCGGGTCGACGGTATAGGGATTGGCGGCGCGGACCTTGTCGGCCGACGCAGCAAGATCGTCGATGCCGAGCTTGCGATACGCCTCGGCCATGATCATGAGCGCTTCGTCCACGGCCGGCGCGCCGTCGTAGTTCTCGATGATGCCGCGCGCGCGGGCGGCGGCGCCGACGTATGCGCCGCGCTTCATGTAGTAGCGCGCCACGGAAAGCTCGTAGTCCGCCAGGCGGTTGCGCAGGTAGACGATGCGCTGGCGGGCGTCGGGAGCGTACGGGCTCTTCGGGTACTGCTGCAGCAGGATCTGGAAAGACTGCAGGGATTTCTGCGCCTCCTGCGGGGGGCGCTTGGTGATGTCCGCCTTGAATACGCGTTCGAGGAAATTGGCGCCCGATTCGAAATACACGAGGCCCTTCACGTACCAGGCGTAATCCACGCGCGGGTGGGTCGGGTTCTCGCGGATGAACTGGTCCGCCTGGTCGATGGCCGACTCGAGCGAGTGGTTCTTGTAGTAGGCGTACAGCAGGTCGAGCTGGCCCTGCTTGGCCTGCTCGCTGAACGGGTAGCGCGCCTCGAGGTTCTCGTACTTCTGGATCGCGCCCTGGTAATTGCCTGAACGCAGGTTCCTGCGGGCTTCGCTGTAGAGTTGCTCGGGGGATCCCTTGGGACCCTCGCCCTTGTCGCCCCAGCCGAAGCTCTTGCACCCGGACAGTCCCAGCACGGCGACCGAAGCGGCAACGAAAACCCAGCGGGACGGATGGCGAATCAGGGGTTTGGACGGCATGAGTGGGGGAAAAGGACCGGCGGGAGGGCGGCAAAGGGCGAAGTATATAGAATGTAAAGCCCATGAAGAGTTCCCCGATCCAGCTGAACCTGCAGATCCCTGCCGACCAGGCCGGCCAGCGCCTCGACCAGGCATTGGCCCACCTGCTGCCCGATTACTCGCGCAGCCGCCTCAAGACGTGGATTGAATCCGGCGAAATCCGCGTGGATGGCGAGATCCGGCGGCCCCGGGACAAGGTTTTCGGCGGGGAATCCGTCGCGCTCGATGCCCAGCTCGAACAGGAGATGGCGGCCGAGGCGCAGGCCATTCCGGTGAACCTCGTCTTCGAGGACAAGCACCTGTTCGTGGTGAACAAGCCGGCCGGCCTCGTCGTGCACCCGGGGGCGGGCAATCCCGACCGGACCCTGCAGAACGCCCTGCTGGCGCTCGACCCGAAGCTCGCCGAGATCCCCCGGGCGGGCATCGTGCACCGCCTCGACAAGGAGACGAGCGGCCTGCTGATCATCGCGCGCACCTTGAAGGCGCACACGGCGCTGGTGCGCATGCTCGAGGAGCGCGAGATTCATCGCGAATACGAGGCCATCTGCAAGGGCGTGATGACCGCCGGCGGCACGATCGACGCGCCGATCGACCGGCACCCCACGGATCGCGTGAAGATGGCCGTGCGCCAGGGTGGCCGCGAATCGGTCACGCATTACCGCGTCATCAAGCGCTACCGCGCGAACACGCACGTGCGCGTGCAGCTCGAGACGGGCCGCACGCACCAGATCCGCGTGCACCTGACGCACGCCGGGTATCCGCTCGTCGGCGACCGCGTCTACGGCGGCCGGCTCGAGATGCCGAAGGGAGCCACCGAAGAATTGCGGGTCGCCCTGCGCGAGTTCCCGCGGCAGGCGCTGCACGCCGCGAAGCTGCAGCTCGATCATCCCGTGAGCGGCAAGCCCGTCGAGTGCGTCGCGCCGCTACCGGACGACATGGTGCAGTTGCTCAAGGTGCTGGCCCGCGACGCCGCGCAGAAATGACGACACGTGCCTCGCGCTGGATCGTGCCCGACTGGCCCGTGCCTGCCCGGGTGAAAGTGCTCTCGACGCTGCGCACCGGAGGCGTGAGCGACGGCGACTATGCGTCGTTCAATCTCGCCCAGCACGTCGGCGACGATCCGGCGGCCGTCGCGGCGAACCGAGCCTTGTTGCGACAGGCGGGCGGGTTGCCCTCCGAACCGCTGTGGTTGAACCAGGTGCATGGCACCGGCGTCGCGACACACGCGGGTGAGAACGTGACGCCGCCGACGGCGGATGCGAGCATTGCGTTGGAGCGCGGCCGCGTGTGCGCGGTGATGACCGCAGACTGCCTGCCCGTCGTGTTCACCGATCGCGGCGGCACGCGCATCGGCGTATCGCACGCGGGGTGGCGTGGACTCGCGGGCGGCGTGCTCGAAGCGACGATCGCGGCGCTCGGCGTACCGGGGCGTGAGTTGCGCGCCTGGCTCGGGCCCGCGATCGGCCAGGATGCGTTCGAAGTCGGCGCCGAGGTGCGCGCCGCATTCCTGCAGCGCTCTGCTGCGAATGCCGCGGCGTTCGTCGCGCGGGCGAGCGGCAAGTACCACGCCGACCTGTATGCCCTTGCGCGCAACACCCTGGGCCAGGCCGGCGTCACGGAGGTTCATGGCGGGGGCTGGTGCACGAGCCGCCAGCGCGAAGAATTCTTTTCGTTCCGGCGCAACCCGAAAACCGGACGCATGGCCACGCTTGCGTGGCTCGACTGAGACGGGCCCCGTGCTAACCTGACGCGCCCCGGCAGAACCAGAAGACCCGCGGTCGACCGCGCACACCGACTTCCAGAGCACCTTGCTTGAGCACCCTCGGACTCATCATCCTGTTCACGGCCCTGAGCGGCCTGTTGAGCGCATTCGCGGCCGGCTTCTTCCTGGTGCTTGGCGATCGCCTGCGTGCGGCCGTGCTGCCGCACCTCGTCAGTTTTGCGACGGGCACGCTGCTCGCGGCCGCCTTGATCGGCCTGTTGCCGCACGCGCTCGAGGGCGCGGGACCGGGCAATGCGCATCACATCGGAATGGCGCTGTTGCTCGGCATCCTGACGTTCTTCGTGCTGGAGAAGTTCGTCCTGTGGCGGCACTGCCACGACGACCCCTGCGAGATGCACTCGCCGAGCCACGAGGCGCGCGACGCGGCATCGGCCAAGATGATTCTCGCCGGCGACAGTTTCCACAACGTGCTCGACGGCGTGCTGATCGCCGGCGCGTTCATGACCGACCCGAAACTCGGCATCGTCACTGCGCTCGCGGTATTCACCCACGAGATTCCGCAGGAGGTCGGCGACCTCGCCATCCTGCTGCATGGCGGGTATTCCCGCACGCGCGCCATGGCGCTGAACCTGCTGACCAGCCTGACTTCCATCCTCGGCGGCGTCGTGGCCTATTTCGCGCTCGGGTCGGCCACGAGCCTGTTGCCCTATGCGCTGGCGTTTGCCGCCTCCAGCTTCATCTACGTGTCCGTGGCGGACCTGATTCCGGGCCTGCACCGCCGGGTGGACTTCAAGGCCGGGGTCGAGCAGCTCGCATTCATTGCCCTCGGGGTCGCCCTGGTCTACTTCACCCACCAGGGGATGCACTAGAGCCCTCACCCGGCTGCGCCGACCTCTCCCGCAAGCGGGAGAGGTGAAGGCCACCCTCACCCGGACTGCGTCCGACCTCTCCCGCAAGCGGGAGAGGTGAAGGCCACCCTCACCCGGCTGCGCCGACCTCTCCCGCAGGCGGGAGAGGTGTCTGACTCCCTCTCCCGCGTGCGGGAGAGGGCGGGGTGAGGGTCTTGTTCTCCCCCCGTCCGCCCCCATTTCGGGGTCAACCCAGCCCCTTTCGGGAGCCCTGACCCATGTCCGACAAGTTCACCTCCATGTTCCAGTCGGCCCTGTCCGGCGCACAGTCGCTGGCCCTCGGCCGCGACCACCAGTTCATCGAGCCCGTCCACCTGATGCTCGCCCTGCTCGACCAGCAGGGGGGCTCGGTGAGACCGTTGCTCGACAAGGCCGGCGCCAACGTCAACGTGCTTCGCTCGCAGCTGGGGGAGGCCATCGACCGGCTGCCGAAGGTCGAGGGCACCGGGGGCGAGGTGCACGTCTCCAACGACCTCAGCCGCCTGCTTAATCTCTCCGACAAGCTCGCGCAGAAGCGCGGCGACCAGTACATCTCCAGCGAACTGTTCGTGCTCGCGGCGCTCGAGGACAAGGGGCCACTCGCAAAGATCCTGCGCGACGCGGGCGTGATCAAGGGAGCGCTGGACAAGTCCATCGACGAGGTGCGTGGCGGCGAGAAGATCTCCGATCCCAACGCCGAGGAACAGCGCCAGGCGCTCGACAAGTACACCATCGACCTGACCGAGCGGGCCGAGCAGGGCAAGCTCGACCCGGTCATCGGCCGCGACGACGAGATCCGCCGCACCGTGCAGGTGCTGCAGCGTCGCACCAAGAACAACCCGGTGCTGATCGGCGAGCCTGGCGTAGGCAAGACGGCGATCGTTGAGGGCCTTGCGTTGCGCATCGTCAACGGCGAGGTGCCGGAGTCGCTGCGCGACAAGCGCATCCTCGCGCTCGACATGGGCGCGCTGATCGCGGGCGCCAAGTTCCGCGGCGAGTTCGAGGAGCGCCTGAAGGCCGTGCTGAAGGACCTCTCCAAGCAGGAAGGCCGCGTCATCCTGTTCATCGACGAGTTGCACACCATGGTCGGTGCCGGCAAGGCCGAGGGTGCGATGGACGCCGGCAACATGCTGAAGCCCGCGCTTGCGCGTGGTGAGCTGCATTGCGTCGGCGCCACGACGCTCGACGAATACCGCAAGTACGTCGAGAAGGATGCGGCGCTCGAGCGGCGCTTCCAGAAGGTGCTGGTCAACGAGCCGTCGGTCGAGGACACGATCGCGATCCTGCGCGGGCTGAAGGAGCGCTATGCCGTTCACCACAAGGTCGAGATCACCGACCCCGCGATCGTGGCGGCCGCGACGCTTTCGCACCGGTACATCACCGACCGGCAACTGCCCGACAAGGCCATCGACCTGATCGACGAGGCCGCCTCGAAGATCCGCATGGAGATCGACTCGAAGCCCGAAGAACTCGATCGTCTCGACCGGCGCATCGTGCAGCTCAAGATGGAGCGCGAGGCGCTGAAGAAGGAGAAGGATGAGGCCTCGAAGAAGCGACTGCAGGCGCTCGACGAGCAGCTGGCCGAGATCGGCAAGGAATACGCCGACCTCGAAGAAATCTGGAAGGCCGAGAAGGCCGCTGCGCAGGGCGCGGCGCACATCAAGGAAGAGCTTGAACGCGCGCGCCTCGACTTCGAAACCGCTCGTCGTGCCGGCGACCTCGCGCGGATGTCCGAGCTGCAGTACGGCAAGATCCCGGAGCTGGAAAAGCGCATCAAGGCGGCGCAGGAAGCGGAGACCAAGGCTCCCGCGCTCGTGCGCAACAAGGTGACCGAAGAGGAGATCGCCGAGATCGTCTCGAAGTGGACCGGAATCCCCGTTTCGAAGATGCTCGAAGGCGAGCGCGAGAAACTCTTGCGTATGGAAGAGGCGCTCGGCAAGCGCGTCGTCGGCCAGGAAGAGGCCGTGCGCGCGGTGTCGGACGCGATCCGCCGTTCGCGCGCGGGCCTGTCGGATCCGAATCGTCCGAACGGCTCGTTCCTGTTCCTCGGCCCGACCGGCGTCGGCAAGACCGAGCTCAGCAAGGCGCTCGCGGAATTCCTCTTCGACACCGAAGACGCAATGGTGCGCATCGACATGTCGGAGTTCATGGAGAAGCACTCCGTGGCCCGGTTGATCGGCGCGCCTCCGGGTTACGTCGGTTACGAGGAAGGCGGTTACCTGACGGAGGCCGTACGCCGCCGTCCGTACGCGGTGATCCTGCTCGACGAAGTCGAGAAGGCGCACCCGGACGTATTCAATGTCCTGCTGCAGGTGCTCGACGACGGGCGCCTCACGGACGGGCAGGGCCGCACGGTCGACTTCCGCAACTCGGTCGTCATCATGACGTCGAACCTCGGCTCGCAGCTGATCCAGGAACTGGCGGGCGAGGCGAACTACGACAAGATGAAGGCGGCGGTGATGGAAATCGTCGGCCAGCACTTCCGGCCGGAGTTCATCAACCGCGTCGACGACGTGGTGGTTTTCCACCCGCTCGGCAAGGAGCACATCCGCTCGATCGTGGATATCCAGCTCGGCCACCTGCGCAAGCGGCTCGCGGATCGCGACATCGGCTTCGAACTCGACGCCGCAGCACTCGACCTGCTGGGCGAGGCGGGTTTCGATCCGGTGTACGGCGCGCGTCCGCTCAAGCGGGCGATCCAGCACCAGGTCGAGAATCCGCTGGCGCAGCGTATCCTGCGGGGCGAGTTCGGCCCGGGAGATACGGTGCGCGTGGGCGCGAGCGATGGCGTGCTCACGTTCGCCAAGCGGGCTGAGGCGGCGCCCGTGGAGCCGCCCGCGAAGCGCAGGAAAGCGTAGCCGAGAGCGCAGCCAGGCCGCAGGAATCGCAGCGCTCCGCGTCCGGGTCTTTTCCCGGGGCCGTGCGCGGGAGGGACCCCGCGCCCGGAGCCTACATGGACGTACTTGCGGCGTCCCCGGGAAGAGACCCCGGACGCGGAGCACCGATTCCCAGGCTCGGCGCGTCAGCCAACGCGTCAGCTAACCGCGCCAGCTAACCGCGTCGGCCCCGTATAATCGCCACCTTCGATCGCAGACCCGACAGACCGACCCATGCCCATCTACGAATACCAGTGCACGAAGTGCCACCATCACCTCGAGGCCCTGCAGAAGCTGTCCGACAAGCCGCTGCGCGAATGCCCCGAATGCGGGAAGCACACGCTCAAGCGCCTGATGTCCGCGCCGTTGTTCCGCCTTGCGGGGAGCGGCTGGTACGAGACCGACTTCAAGTCGGACAAGGAGAACAAGCGCAACCTCGTGGGCGAGAAGGGCGAGGCGGAGAGCAGTTCCGAAAGCAAACCGGAGCCGAAAGCCGAAACCAAGGCCGAGGCCAAGGCCGAGCCCAAGGCCGAGCCCAAGAAGGAGCAGGCCGAGATGAAGTCATCGCGCACGATGGTGACCAGGCCGGCGATCAAGAAAGCGGCCAAGTCGAAGCCGGCGGCTCGCAAGCCGGCCCGGAAGCCCGGCAGGCGCTGACGTGAGCGAACCCCCTAGCGCAGACTTCGGCAAGCCGGGCGACGAGAACGGGCGCCCGTCGCGCCACCCAGCGCGCACGTTTCGCAACTACTTGATCGCAGGCCTGCTGATCTGGATCCCGATCATGGTGACGGTCTGGGTCGTGAGGTTCCTGTCGGGCATCCTGGACAACTCCATCAAGCTGCTGCCGCCGTCCTGGCGTCCCGAGGCACTGGTCGGCAGCTACGTGCCCGGCTTTGGCATCGTGCTGTCGCTGGTGGTGCTCCTGCTGACCGGCATCCTTGTCCGCAACCTGTTCGGGGAGCGCATCGTGGCCGCGGTCGAGGGGTTGGTGCGCCGGATCCCCGTGGTCGGGCCCGTTTACAGTGGCGCCAAGACCTTCAGCGAGACGGTATTGACCGACAAGGGCACCTCTTTCAAGCAAGTCCTGATCGTCGAATTCCCGCGCAAGGGGGCCTGGAGCATCGGGTTCCTGACGGCAGAGAACCTGGAGGAGGTCCGCGCCCGGACCGGCGAGGACATGATTTCCGTGTTCGTTCCGACCACCCCGAACCCGACCACCGGATTCATCATCGTGGTCAAGCGGAGCGAGGTCGTTTTCCTGGATATGTCCGTCGACGAGGCCTTCAAGATGATTCTGACGCTTGGCGTGGTCGCGCCGAAGTGGCGGAAGAACCCCGCTGAAGCTCGCCTTGCACCGCAACAGACCGACCCGTAACATCCGGATCCTTCTGGAAAAATGCGGCCTCGGGGCACCGGTACACACGCCCCGCATAACCATGCCCATGCGCACCCATTACTGTGGCGAGGTCAATGCCGGCCTCGTCGGAAAAGACGTCTCCGTCGCCGGCTGGGTCCACCGCCGGCGCGACCACGGCGGCGTGATCTTCATCGACCTGCGCGACCGCGACGGCCTGCTGCAGGTCGTGTTCGATCCGGATGCTGCGGACGTGTTCGCCGAAGCCGAGCGTGTGCGTGGCGAGTGGGTCCTCAAGGTGTCGGGCAAGGTGCGGCCGCGTCCGGCCGGCACGGCCAATGCGAACCTCGCCTCGGGTGAGGTCGAGTTGCTGGCGAGCGCCATCGAGGTGCTCAACCGCTCGGAGCCGATCCCGTTCCAGCTCGACGAGGACGTCAAGGAAGAGACGCGCCTCAAGTACCGCTACATCGACCTGCGCCGCGACGTGATGCAGAAGCGCCTGCGCCAGCGCCACGCCATCACGCGGGCGATGCGCGCGTACCTCGACGACCACGGCTTCGTGGACGTCGAGACGCCGATGCTGACCAAGGCGACGCCGGAGGGCGCGCGCGACTACCTCGTGCCGAGCCGCACGCAGCCGGGCAAGTTCTTCGCGCTGCCGCAGTCGCCGCAGATCTTCAAGCAGCTGCTGATGATGTCGGGCTTCGACCGCTACTACCAGATCGTGCGCTGCTTCCGCGACGAGGATCTGCGCGCCGACCGGCAGCCCGAGTTCACCCAGCTCGACGTCGAGACGTCGTTCCTGACGCGCGACGACATCATGGCGCTGATGGAAGCCCTGGTCCGCAAGCTGTTCCAGGACGTGCTCGGCCAGTCGCTGCCCGAGCCGTTCCCGCGCATGACGTACGCCGAGGCGATGCGCCGTTACGCGTCTGACAAGCCCGACCTGCGCATCCCGCTCGAGCTCGTCGACGTCGCCGATCTCGTCAAGGACTGCGAATTCAAGGTGTTCTCCGGTCCGTCCGCGGATCCGGAAGGCCGTGTCGCGGCACTGCGCGTGCCGCAAGGCGGCGAGAAGCTCTCGCGCAAGCAGATTGACGACTACGCGGCGTTT
>Ga0209253_10005420_pt1 | contig 11055 bp, 9 predicted proteins | sample FrelakmetBRP12BR_FD_187145 | JGI IMG/M metagenome (GOLD analysis project Ga0209253, IMG submission 187145) | Freshwater lake sediment microbial communities from the University of Notre Dame, USA, for methane emissions studies - BRP12 BR (SPAdes)... | ecosystem: Environmental > Aquatic >... | reverse complement strand
ACCGGGCGCTCTTGGTAAGTGGAATGAACGATCCCGATGAAATATTCCCCCACCGCTTCCCCCCTCTCGGGAGGGGCAGATAATTTTTTACATACCTGATCCACTAGGAATCCCTTATATCCCCCATTGTCCTTGACGGTGAGGAACTTGATTTCTTCTCGAGGTCCCTCTCCCTGAAGGGCAAGGATTTTCTTTAAGTTGACCAACTTCACTTCGAGATCTCTCAAGCGAATTTTTTGATGGTTGGCATACTTCTGGGGAAACGAATCGGGAACTTTAAATAGTTTAAAAACCCTTTCGCTCTCCACGCCAAATAATTTTTCATTGATCTTAAAAATCGTTACCCCCATCGGAGTGACCCTTCCCTCCCCCAACGGGGCCGGGGGTCTTTGCATCGCCTCTTCGAGTCTGGCAATTTGCTGCCCCACTGTTCCGAAGATCTGTTCCACCTTTTCCATAAATACATTCATCCTGTTTGACAGGTCTTGGATCTTCTTCTCCCCGGAGAGAAGGGCCTCTGTTTGTTCCACTCTTGTCTCTTTGCCGAGCGAAGGCGGAACAAGGGGGGCCTCTTTCATTTTTTCCAAACCGGAGAATCTCGCTTCGATCCCCTGATAAGCCAGTTGTTTATAAATATAGATTTCACCCTCCGTCTCTTTTCTCATGAGGAGTTTTATGGTTTCCTTTGCATCCAATAAGAATTTGATCCAGGGGGGCTCGATATTTTCTTCGTTTTGAATCATGTGATTTAGGGCTTTTTCCATATCCCTTAAGATCGAGGAGATATCGACCTTCTGTTTCATCAATTCGCGCAAGGCCAGAACCTCTTCTTTTGTTTTTTTGAGTTTCTCTTCGCTAATCTCCCATTCCAAAGAGAGCAGTTGGGCTTCCATTTTCTCTATCGATTTTAAGAAGGGAACCGGAGCGGGTGGGGATTGGAGAGAACTCCCTACATCAAAAATTTTCTCCAATTCGTAGGAAGGCTCCAATAGGGAAGATTCGATGGAAAGGTCCAACGACGAGTCCATCGGAGATTCTAAAATGGAAGCGCTCATGGAAGGCTCAACCAGAGAGGGTTTCATAGAAGGTTCTGAGACAGGAGGGGTTATGGAGGGCTCTAAAACAAAAGGTTCAATAGAGGGTTCGAAGCTCGGGGATTTCAAAGAAGGTTCTCCTTTTTTAGGTTTCAAATGGGTTTCTATCGTCGGTGGTTCCAGAAAAACGCTTTCCGTCACCCCTCTTTTTTTCTCTACGAACAGCCGATCCACGGCATCGTCAATCTCTTCCTCTAGACCCTTGAGATCCTCTTCTCCCATCATCTTATCCATCTTCCATTTCCCCTTTTTATCACTTTAATTGCTTATCCAGTAACATGATCTTTCGGCTGACGTCTTTTACCACCAATTTGCTAATTTCCCTCAGGGTTTCATAGACCCCGCCTCCCTTCAAAGCGCTGGCTGGAAAGGAGGGTACTTTTAACATCGAGTTGAGATCCTTCTCTAGGATATCCATAGGGAGGATCTCAGAATCGGTTCCGTCTAAATCGCGTTTATTATATTGGATCACCAGAGGAATGCTCCGGATGCTAACCCCCTTCTCGGCTAAATTTTTGGCTAGATTGATGAGGCTCTCGATATTCTTTTTCCGCTGGACTTTTAATGAATCGGCCACAAAGACGACCCCATCCACTCCCTTCAATACTAATTTTCTCGTGGCATCATAATGGACCTGCCCCGGGACGGTATAAAGCTGAACCCGGATATCAAATCCCCTTATTTTCCCTAAACTCAAAGACAGGAAATCAAAGAAGAGGGTCCGATCTCCCTTGGTGTCGATCGAGACCATTTTGCCTTTAATATCATCCCTGGTTTGACTAAAAATATATTGTAGATTCGTCGTTTTTCCGCAAAACCCTGCCCCATAATAGACAATTTTGCATTGGATTTCGTCTTTACTAAAATTGATGAAAGGCATTAACCTCTCTCCTGCTCCTTAAGAAGATCGAAGTGATTCACCCAGTTTCACCCTTCCTTTTTCAAAGATGGATGAAAGGATGACGGACAGCTCATCAATAATCTTATTAATTTGTAAACGGATTAATCCCAAAGAGGTCTTATCATCGAAGAGGGTCACCATAATGACATGCTCGCCGATCGCTGAAAAATAGACATTTTCACTTCTCCCTTTATGAAATAAAAGGGTGAATTCTTCCTCGCCCAGCATTCGAGCAATTTCGGCAGTGGCTCCGAAGTTGGCTGCGGTCAGGGCAGACAGGGAGAGGATATCGATCTCCGGGGTGTTTCCATAATGAGCGATCAGTTGTCCAGATCGATCGATCAACAGAACAGAATGGGCCATCGATGAAGCGACCATCTTGTTCAAGCAATAATTAATCTTTTTCATGTCCTTATCGGTAATGATGATGTTCATAGGAATCTATTTTCAGTCAATCCGATCCTTCGCAATCACTCCCTAAGATTTATCATCTGTCCGTCGCATGGCCTCCACCAGGAGGTGTTCCCAATTTTGATAGATCGTCTGGACGGGGGGCATGACCCCGATGTTCGAAACAAATTCCCCCTCCTGCCAACTCAATATTTTGTAAAAGGCATCTGTTCCTTTTTGTTCACCGCATTCAGCGTGAATGATTTCTCCTTCATTCAGATAAATGACCCCTTTTTCTCCGTCTCGGGTGATGATCAGCGCCGTCGTCAGCCGACCCAGGCAATTCATTTGAATAATATCGGTGAGTTGGAGACCGAACACTTTACCCCGGAATCCTTTTTTCCTACCGATTAAATCAATGATAATTTTTCTTATTTCCGCAATCTCAAATGGCTTTTCCACATAATAGAGGGACCCTCTTTGATTGGCTTCTCTCTGGACATCGGAGGACCCATAGGCGGTCATAATGATCACCTTGGTCTGGGGATATTCTTTTTTAATACTCACGAGAAGGTCTAATCCGTTGATATCCGGCATCCGGATATCGGAGATGACGAGATCAACATTATTCTTTTTTAGGAGATTTAAAGCCTCTCTCCCGTTATTCGCGATGATCACCTCATACTTATCCTTGTCCCTTGAAAGACTTCTCGCCATGCTCCACGTTAAAGTCTCTTCATCATCTACAATCAAAACCCTTTTTAAATTTTTAACCATACCGTTGATATCTCTGTGCAAAACTTTAACCCATGCTTTATAGGGGTTTTTGAATAATATAAGCAAAATAAGTACCAATTTTTGTTGAATAGCGAATTAATATATTATTTAATAATTTCAAATAGTTAAATTAATTTTAAAATATTTGGTATTATAGCAAACATTACAAAAATGGTCAATATTTTACCATTGGTCAAATAATTTCTATCAATTTTCTCCATGATTGTTCATAAGGCAATTCACCATTTCATCCCCATTTCCGTTCTACTAAAGGCAGGAACAGGATGGGTTTTTCAGATGAAGTGCAATATCAACCCATTCGACTATCCCCGGTCTGATACTTCGAATGTGCTCAGGACAGGCGCCCGGAATATGCTCAGGGTTGATACTGAGCGGCGCTTTTTACCCCGATTTAAAAATCGGGGTTTGGCGCCGTCGACCGTATCAATAAGAAAGGCCTTCTGAAATTTTTCCCGATAGAAACCCCTACCCTTTAAATCGGATTTTACCTTCAGAAAGAGAGGCTTTCATTAAAATGAAATAAGAAAAAAATTCTAAACCGAAATTTTCTTTTGAGACGAGCTCAAAATCTCTTCTCTGATTTTAAAAGCTTGACTTTTTTAAGTTCATTAGCTAATTTTTATCTATCCTTTCCGATTAGAGGGAACGTTGGGTATCGATAAAGAAAAAATATTGGACATTGCCCAGAAGTACATCCTTAAAGGACAATCGCAAAAGGCGATCAAAGAGTATTTGAAATTAGTTGAAGCCAGTCCCGGAGATAAGCGATTGCACCTGAAATTGGGTGATCTCTACCTGAAAAATGGAGAGGAAGATAAAGCGATAGAATCCTATCTGAAGGTGGCTAGGCTTTATGGTGAAGAGGATTTAAATTTTCGAGCCATCTCCATCTATAAGAAAATTCTTTCGATTAATCCAAAATATATTGAAGCGTTTCATGAGATCGCCCAATTATATGTCAAGGAGGGACTGGCGGGGAGCGCAAAGAATTACTACCAGAGTATCCTCGAGATCGCTCCCAATGATCCCAAGGCCACCCAAGGGCTTCGGGAGATTGAGAGCCCTCAAGCGCCAAGAGGAGGAGCTGCGCCCTCTTTGGAAGCAGCAGCATCCCCCAATGCCAGACCTTCTCGTCCCCCTGAGGGAAAGACGATGGAAGAGAATTCTGACCTTTTCTCTCCTCCTGTTACGGAGGAGTCGATGGTCGCCCCTGAGGCGAGGGTCTCTGAACTGGATAAAGACTCGGAGATGCACTACCACCTGGGGATTGCTTATAAAGAGATGGAGCTCTTCGACTATGCGATCGCCGAATTCGAGCAGGCTTCTTCAAGCCTCTCAATGAAATTTGATTGCTATATCATGCTGGGGAATTGTTATTTGGAGAAGGGCGATTATAATAAATCGATTGAGTACTATAAAATGGCCTCTGAGATTGAGGGACTGTCTAAGGAAAAATTGGCCCGGCTCCACTTCAATTTAGGCCTTGCCTATGAGGGGAACGGGATGGTTTCAGAGGCGATCGATACCTTCAACCTTGTCCTAAAATTGGATCGTTCTTTTGCAGAGGCTGAAGAAAGGATTAAAAAGCTTCAGCTCCAACGAAAATAAAAAGGGGGCAGATTTTCATCTGCCCCCTCTCTTTAAAATACTTCCCTCCACGATCTCGTTCTGGCCACTGCCCATCCGGGGATGGGAATCTGAATGACCCTGTTTGCATTCAAACTGGTAGCAATATAGATCATCCCGTTGGTGACCAATGGCGACGAGGGGATTCCAGCTCCGAGGCTGATGTAACTTTGCGGCGCGCTCCATTTCCCCGTAGCCGGATCTAAAGTGACCAGGCCTTCCGATGAACCGGGCGCCCCCACCTTCGAGATTTTGAGTCCGTAGAGCCTTCCCTCTCCAGCGCCGCAGTATTCTCCCGCACCCGTATAGGTCCAGGTGGTGAAATAGACTACCCAGTTTGCCACGGCCGGTGTAGAGAGGACTTTCTCGCCAGGTTCTAAATTCCTTGTCCAGACCTGTTTTCCAGTGACCCCCTGATCCCAAACTTCATAAAAACTATAAATTTTATTAGCATTAGCCAGGTCCATTTCATCGCCGGTCCCGAAGAAGATGAGGATTTTACCCTCGTCATTTTTAATCACGGCCGGAGGATAGAAAATGGGCAGTTGTTTCGGGTTTTCATCCGTCCAGAAATCATAAAGAGTCCAGTCAGCGGTGTTCGTCGAGCTCACATCGACTTTCCAGAGTGTTCCAGAGGTATCACCGAAGTAGATATAGTTCACGAAACCGTCCTGGTCCGCATCATAGGCGGTTGCCCCGGAGGGGATTTTGTTCGTTGAGCTCCCAACAGGGTTGAGGTTCGATTTCGTCCACTTCTTTATGGTTGTCCCTGTTTCGATATCAATGATGTAGAAACTGTTTCCCTTATCGGCGAGGGTGGAGTAGCCGCCCGTGACAAAGGCCACAAATTTTGTATCGGAGCCAATCTTCACCTTTCCGATATCCGGTTTGGCCCATGCGTCTCCCATGTCCGAATCGGTCCATTCCCACAGAATCTGCGGGTCATTTGGTTTTGTCACATCCAGAGCGAAATAGTAGGGTCCCCCTCCCCTCAACCCTGAAACGAGAACGGTCTTCCATTTCGATTCGCCCTTGAAGTAGACGTCATAAGCCTTGGGACTGGCATCGACATAGAATTCATGGGTCGTCTTTAAGTTCTTCAGTTTTCCGAGAAGGCTCTTGGGGATGATGGCAAACTCTTCGCCTCCTTCGGTGTTTCTGAAAGCGTGAAGCATGCCGTCATTAGCCCCTACGTAGATCATGATCTCCCGGGTTCTGTTGGCGTTGTAAAAATCTTTATAATTATTTTCGCTATAGAAAAAGGCGGGTTCTCCGATGACCACTGGTGTGGAGTGGTAGATGTCTCCCAGCTTCCAATCCAGTGGCCTCTTGCCTTTATAGTAACCGGCGCCATGAATTCCATCGTTATAATTGGCTTCTAAAGTAAAGTTGATGACCGTTTTCGCATCGTCATCATTGACTACCGAATTCTCATTGATGTCCTCATTCAGGGGATTGACCAGAGGATAGAGGGATGAATTCCCGCTGTTAAAACTTACCCTTGTCGGATTCAGTTTGTCTTCAACCCATGTATAAACCGCTCCTCTTCCGCCTGATTTCATGACATCTCCGGAATCCCAAACAAAATCCGGAGCGAGGGCCCCTGATTCCTTATCAGCATTCCATGCCATCATGTGTCCGTAGTAATCGCCATCCTTCAATTCAAAAGCCGCTCTGTAGAGACGGTCCCTGGTCCTGGTAACGACAGGATTGGATCGGCCATAGAATTGACCGGCGATCGCCTGAAAAATCGTCCTCAAGGCCTCTTTCAATTGATTGAAATCGCCTGCAAAGTAAGCTTTTTGAGTTCCCCCTGCATTGGCAATATTGTTCAGGGTCTGGTTTCCAACGACATCCTGTCCGAATCCAATAACATACGTCTTGACGTTGATGGATAATAGATCGGCCGCTTCCTTGACAGCGGCGTCATAGTCAGGAAGGCCCCCATTTAATCTGGCACTCTCCAGGCCATCGGTGAGGAGGAGGACGAAATTCCCGCGGCAGGGGATACCACCCATGGTTGTTTGACTGGGGGTATCGCCTCCCTTGTAAGCAAAAATATAGTCGCCAAAATACATATTTGCCCATAAAAGAGAATCGGCGAGAGGGGTAAGCCCTGAAGCGATTGTATTAGCGGTCAGCCCCTTTCTCCCATAATTCTCATGGGAGGGCAATTTTGTATGGTATTTACCATCGTACCAATGTTTGACAGGCGTGATATCTAAGAAAGAGAGGATAAGATCTTTATTAACATTTCTGTCCGAGTCTTTAAAATTAGCATCTTTATCATCCGGGAAATTGACGAAGAAGGAGTGGTTATCGAAGGTGTTGGGGGTGTTGTTGAAATTTCCAACCCCATCCTTTGAGGGGTAGTAGTTGGGTGCTTGCTTGGCCTTTTCCCATTTTCCAGAGGCTATTTTATGGTAGCTCCAGGTATGGGGTTTTCCTGACGATCCATCTGCCGGGTAAGAGAAATCCGACCATTGGTAGCAATTGGGGGCGACGAGTGTCCATTTTGTCCATTGGTCGCCACTAGGATTATTATTGTCTGATCCTAACTCAGCTTCGCAGTCCGTAACATTGCCTCGATTAGACCAGGTGTCGTTATTAAACCAGTTACCCCAATAGGCTTCGTGGCCTGCAGAGTAAAAGAACGGACCCTTGCACTCCCATGTCGAAGGGTCGTCCTTATATTCCTTATCAATCGAAAAATAGGTTTTCTTCCATCCATCCCATAATGCTGGAAATTTTTTGTCGCAATCAATGGGATTGCCATCGGTCACCCAAAGGGTATAATCTCCCCACCAATAATGGTCATGCCAATCGGAGTAGTAAGTGAATGTGTACCAGTTGTACTCTCCATTATAGACGATGTCGGTCACGGTATAGGTCAAATTACCCCAAAAGGTGCCGGGCGGAAAAGGAGGCGGGACATTCATCTTGTTATTGTTCCATGAGTTGTCCATTTGATGTGCGCGGGTGAACGTATAACCCTTGGTCACTCCTACATGGGTTGTTCCCCATTCATCTTTGAAGCTATCATTTGTGAAGACAGTGGTGTTCCAGCCATGACGATTCGAGTAATACCCCCAGTACCTCTTTTTCCAGTAATACGAATCATCGGTTTTGGGATAATAGTACCGGTACTGCCTGGTATAGAGGCCATACTTATATGGCGATATGGATTGGGCATAGGTGGAAAAGCCTAAATTCACCCTGTCCTTCACCACCGATTCAATAATCTCTTTTAAGGCTTTCTTTGCCTGGTAAAGTTTACTTCCGGGGTGGTTTCCTTTGCCTTCAAAGTAGTAGTCTTTCCCATCCTCCCCTTTTGCCCAGCCTTCTCCCTGTCCCCACCCATCTGGTTTTTGGTCCATGGAGTTGGACGTGTCAAAGATGATCATGACGTTAGGGGTTTTGACCCGATACAGGTCATCCTGACCATAGGCTAGGAAAGGGATGAGAAGAATAAAACAGCTGACCGATAAAATAAGCCTTTTCATTTTTTCCTCCTTAATTATATCCTTCATGGAGCATCAGGGCTGCCTCGACGATGGATTCGATGACCACTCTTCCAGCTGTTGGGAAATTGGGGGAGATCCCTTCGGAACGTACATAAAAAACGGCGTAATCGATCCCTCCTTCGGATCGGTTCCACCTCCGATAGGACACATTGCTGACGCAATCTCCTATAGCGACCTGATAACTCCCACTCGTGCCAACAGAGTAAACAAATTCTCCAGTAGAAACCCTTCCCCGAAAATTTTCAACGGCTCCGTCGCTGGCATAAAAGGCGTTATTATAAACCCTCTCGTTTCCAGCGATTCTCGATTCATAACTGGTTAAGTTGATCGCTGCGAAACCAACGAAGGTCAGCACCAGCAGCATGATCAGGGCCACTACGAAGGCAACTCCTTTTTGATCATTCATCCAGTTTTCTGTTTTCATTTTTTCTCCCATCATATAAAAAGTAAATTTCTTAGCTGAATGTTCGAGGTGATCGTTCGCCTCCTGAACCCATCCCCGGTTTTGGCCAATTCGGGGTCGGTTTTATCCGTTCTGGCAACGATCGTGACTTGAATCATTCGGATCTCGTCAGGGTTTGCGGTGGGATTTCCATCCTTGTCGAGGTATGCAAATTGAAGACCCTCTATATTCTCTGCCACGGGTTGAGGCCCCAAACCCATATGGTCATCCCTGAGTAAAGCCGATTTTCCTTCAAATGCTCCAATCGAATAAGTGATCGCTATGATCAGGAAGACTGGCTCTCCTGCCAGATGGTCTTCTGCTAAACTCTCCCCTGCGAAAAATTCAATCTGGTTCCCATTGATAGCCTTAATCCGATGGGGGTCCAGGCCATTGATACTGACATATTTTTTCTTGTCCAGATCGAAGGCCGAGACATTGTCAACCTGGATGGTTGTCGAACCGGACAATGCATTGGCTGTCAGGGTCGCCCCATTTAAGTAACCCCCGACCACTGTGACGCTTTGCCCACCCCCACCCGGGGTGACCACATGCTCATAAGTTCCATGCATTTTACCTCCACCCCAGAAGGTGGAATCCAGTCTCCCAAACCCTGCCATCCGGAGCTCACGAGTCATGCGATTGATGGCCAGCCTCACATTCTGCTGCAAATCGACAACCTGCTCCTGGACCGTAAAGGTATGTTGCTGGGAGATAAAGGTCCGATAGACCGCGGCTACGAGTAGCCCGCTCAGCACCATAGCAATCATAAGTTCGATTAATGATATTCCCTTTCGATTCATCGTTCTCACCTCATTGAGACCTGACCGTTGAAAAAGAGAGCATATGGTCTGTTCTATCCGTCCATCTTACCCTCACGGTGATGTTCACCATGTTTGCCCCGACGACGCCTACGACCTCATAGTCTCGCGTGAAAATCGTCCCTGGGATCACCCCTTCCTGATGGTTCCCAATCGATAGGGCGGCGTCAGCAAAGGGAAGGTTCCTTAACATCTCCAGGCGGTCCTGAGCCAGGATGGAGGCCTGTGTCATGTTGCTCGAGAAGAAATTCCCTCTCACGGAGGTAACTTGCATCCCCGCGATGGCCAAAAGACCGATCGCCAGAAGGACAAGACCTACGAGCACCTCAATCAATGTAAATCCCTTCTTATTCAATTCTAATCCTCCCTGTTAGTCCTAATACACGGACCGATTTAATAGACCCTTTAGTGTTGTTTAAGGTGACATTCCCATCCGTTGCCGTGGAGTTGGGAGAGAAGGTGGTGATGTTTCCTGCGAAGGTGGTATTAAATTTGACCCCCGAGGGCAATGTCTGAGCACCCCCATCTGCCACCCAAACTCCTCCTGATGTCCAATATTCGACAAGATAGCTATCGTTCAGCGTATTAAAGGAGATGCGGAAAGGCGTATTCATTGAAACTGCCTTAATCTGGGCCACCCTCATCACAGAGGCCACATCCCGGGTAGCACTCCGTAAGTGATAATTCGGCAGCCAACCACCGATATTGGGTGCCATGAGTGCAGCCCCGATGGCAATGATGACAAAGACCACCAACAACTCCATTAATGTAACCCCTCTTTGATTCATCAATTCATCACCCCTTTTGCCTCTCTCCCCCTAATTTTAAAGGGGTCAGGAGAGGGTTAATCATGGTTTGTTCTTAATAGAGCAAAGGCCATGCCAAATCATTTTAAATCTGTAACCCATTGATTTTATAATGCATATTTAAATTACCCTTGAATCTGAGATGTCTTGGGTTCCAAAAATTGTCTCTCCAGGCATGAAATCTTTTACGGCCATAACGGAAGACTGGGTTAAACCTCCTGACCACCCCGCCTAGCGGCAGGCAAGCGCATGCAGGGATAATCGTACAGGAATGTCTCCGAAAGTCTTAGTAGGTAGAGGATATAATTTTTAAGGGGAATATGAAGGGGTGAGTATGAAAATGTGCCAAGAAAATAAGGGTTTCATCTAACGGCAACGGTAAGAGAAGGCGCGTATCGTTCAAAGCTGGAACAAGTGAAGCAAGAGGTTATCGTTGTTGATCCTCGTATCGATGCAAGAAGCTTGGAAACGATGTTCGAAAACCCCATTTCTCTTGCCGAGCCTCGATACAAGCTTCGTCACCGATAAACGTAGCCTATTACTAACGATGCGCCTGCCTGCCGGCAGGCTTTACTAAAGGGGGGGTGAAGAGTGGTTAAGATGGTCCTCTTTTTCAGTTTTTAAAAGATCTCTCTCCAGAATTTAAGTTTCCC
>Ga0209253_10005419_pt1 | contig 11055 bp, 10 predicted proteins | sample FrelakmetBRP12BR_FD_187145 | JGI IMG/M metagenome (GOLD analysis project Ga0209253, IMG submission 187145) | Freshwater lake sediment microbial communities from the University of Notre Dame, USA, for methane emissions studies - BRP12 BR (SPAdes)... | ecosystem: Environmental > Aquatic >... | reverse complement strand
CTTCAGTCCGTGCACGCCGGCGGAGGTGGTCATGTGATCGTCGCCGCCCTCCATGACGTTGTGGCAGGAGAAGCACGACACCGTGCCGGTCGAGGACAGGCGCGGGTCGAAATACAGCATCTTGCCGAGTTCGACCTTGGGGGCCGTCGTCGGGTTGTCCGCCGGGGCCGGGGCCACGTCGGGCAGCGCCTGCCAGGAACCGGTGGCTGCAGCGGCACCCATTGCCGCGAGCGGTGTCGAAGCGAGAACGATGGCGGTGACCAAAACGAAACGCATCGCATTACTCCCTGCAAGAGAACAGGATGGCGATACGTTAGTCCGGCGGGTGCGGCTCCATAAGTCGCAGAAGTACCGAAACCGCCGGCGGTCAGGTCAATGCAGAAGGCGCGGCCCGGCATCCGCTGCGACGAACAGTCCCATCACGACGAGGAACGCGCCGAAGATTCTTCGCAGCATCGCCTGGGGCAGGCGCCGTGCGAGACGATTGCCCATGAGGCTACCGGCAATGCCGATCGCGGCGATGATGAGCAGCACGCGGAAATCGAGGGTGATGCCCTTCGCCTCGAGCACGTGCAGGTACTTGCCGAAGCCCGTGAAGGAATTCATCGCGATCACCACGAGACTCGTGCCCACCGCACTGGCCATCGGCACCGCAGCCAGCAGCACCAGCGCCGGCACGATCAGGAAGCCGCCGCCGACGCCGACGAGGCCGGACAGCGCGCCGACGGCCGCGCCGCTCGCCACGACAGCGAACGGGTGTGGCTCCGATGCTTCGGCGCGGAGGGGAGCACTGCCGAGCATCCGCCAGGCCGCGATCAGCATCACCGCGGCGAACAGCGCGAGTTGCACCGGGCCGGGCACCCAGCGAGCAAGCGAGGCGCCGAGCCATGCGCCTGCCATCCCCGGGAACCCGAACCACAGGGCCTTGCGCCAATCCACCTGTCTCGCCATCGCGTACGGAATGCTTGCCGATGCGGCAATCAGGCCGACGACCAGCAGCGAACCGCCGATGGCGGCCTGTTCGGGCTGGTCCAGGAGGTAGTGCAGCACGGGCACCGTGAGGATCGAGCCGCCGGAGCCGAGCAACCCGAGGCTGAGACCGATGGCCAACGCCCCGAGGACGGCGAGCAGCATGGATTGGTTCGGGCGCCCGTTGCGCTCAGCGCAGACGCTTGCGGCGCGGCGGGCGCGCGCTGCAGTAAATGTCCTGCAGGACGGCCATCACCTGCGTGACCGGGCCTGGCGAGAGTGAATAGTGAATCGTCTGCGCCTCGCGCCGGGTTTCGACGAGCCCCGCCTCGCGCAGCAGCGCGAGATGCTGCGAAAGCGCCGATTGGCTCAGTTCCACGCGCTCGTTGAGTTCGCCCACCGAAAGCGGCTCCGCAAGCAGGTTGCACAGGATCAGCAGGCGCTGCTCATTGCCGAGCGCCTTCAGCAGCTGCGCGGCGTCACCCGCATGGGCATGCATCTCCGCGATGCGCGTGGCATCCGGCATCGCGGGCGGTTCGGGTCGCGGGATCCGGGCAGCACGGGGCATGCGTCAGCCTCCAGGGTTGCGTCGCAGTATATTTCATAATTGACTAATTTAGCAATCCCTAATATTCTGGTCCGCAACTCAGGGAGGGCCCCCGATGCAGCCGCTGGTCACGCCGTTTCACCACAAACCGACCGGTACGTGGACGTACGTGATCGTCGACCCGCAGACGAAGACGGCGGCGATCATCGACCCGGTGCTCGATTACGACTGGCGTTCCGGCCGCACCGGCACGGCAAGCGCCGACCAGGTCGTCGCGCACTGCAACGCCGCCGGCGCGAAAGTGCAGTGGATCCTCGAAACCCATGCCCATGCGGACCACCTTTCGGCGGCCCAGCACCTGCGCTCGGCGCTCGGCGGCCAGGTCGCGATCGGGCGCGGCATCCTGCAGGTGCAAGCCACGTTCAAGAAGATCTTCGGGCTTGGCGAGGACTTCGCGGCAGACGGCCGCGATTTCGACCGCCTGCTGGCCGACGGTGAGCTGCTGCCCCTCGGAGGCCAGTCGATCCGGGCGATTCCAGTCCCGGGCCATACGAACGACAGCGTTGCATACCACGTCGGCGATGCGCTCTTCGTGGGCGACACTGTGTTCATGCCCGACAGCGGCACGGCGCGCTGCGACTTCCCGGGCGGCAATGCCGCGCAGCTGTATCGATCGGTGCGGCACCTGTACGAACTCCCGGCCACGACACGCGTCTTCGTCTGCCACGACTACTCGCCCGGCGGCCGCGAGGCGCGTTGCGAGACCACCATCGCAGAGCAACGCGCGAGCAACGCGCATCTGCGCGACGGCATCACCGAGGAAGCCTACGTGCAGATGCGCACGTCGCGCGACGCGACACTCGACGTGCCGAACCTGATCCTGCCGTCCGTGCAGGTGAACATCCGCGCCGGGAAGCTGCCGCCGGCCGACGCCGACGGCGTGAGTTACCTGCGGGTGCCGGTCAACGTGATCGGACGCCCGCTCTGAGGAACACCGAAACCACCTGGAACCACACATGACCCATCACGACAAGACCGTCACCGACGCCACGCCCGAGCAGGTCCAGTCCTGGCTCGCCAGCGGCGAGATCCTGCTCGTCGACGTGCGCGAGGTGAACGAGTATGCGGTCGAGCGCATTCACGGAGCGCTGCTCTATCCGCTCTCGACGTTCGATCCGCAGGCGCTGCCGAAGGAGGGGCGCAAGCTCGTCCTTCACTGCGCGGGCGGCGTGCGCTCGATGAAGGCCGCGCACAAGCTGCAGCAGGCCGGCTTCGGTCACGTCACGCATCTCGCTGGCGGACTGCAGGCCTGGAAAGCCGCGGGCCTGCCGACTGTACGCATCGACTTGCAGACGGGCCGCGTCATCGACGACGGCCGCCGCTGAACCACAGGAGAGTCACGCCATGTGCATCGACAAGTTCGTGCTGCGCTTCGCCGGATCGATGGTGCTGCTGAGCCTGCTGCTCGCGCACTTCGTGAGCCCGTACTGGCTGTGGTTCACCGCCTTCGTGGGCGCGAACCTGCTGCAGTCGTCGTTCACCGGTTTCTGCCCGCTGGCCGTCGTGCTGCGAAAAGTCGGGATGAAATCCGGCGCCGCGTTCTGATTCCTGCGCCCGGAGATCGCGAAATGAAAACCTCCGCCCGCACGACCTTTCGTGCCCTGCTGGTCGGCGCGACCCTTGCGGCTGCCAGCGCGTCCGGTCCGGCAGCGCTCGCGGCCAGCCCGCCAGCGACCGGGCTCGCGACGGTTATCGTGGGGCATGAGTCGGGTCCGGCGGAACGCCTGCTCGACGGAACCGTCGAAGCCGTGCGGCAGGCCACGCTCTCTGCGCAGACGGCGAGCCGTGTTGCCGAGATTCCCGCGGACGTGAACGACCGGGTCGCAGCGGGGACCGTGCTGCTGAAACTGCGCGGCACCGAGCAGGCCGCGAGCCTTGGCCAGGCACAGGCCGCGCTGCAGGCGGCCGCGGCGCGAGAGACGGAGGCACAGGCGCGGTATTCGCGCATCAGCGACATGTACTCGCGCAAAGTCGTGGCGAAGGCGACATTCGATGAAGCCACCGCGTCGCGCGATGGCGCCGTCGCGCAACTCATGGCGGCCCGGGCAGGCGTCGAGGCTGCGCGCGAAGGAGTCTCGTATACGGAATTGCGCGCGCCGTACGCCGGTGTCGTGACGCAGAAACTCGTGCAGGTTGGCGAAGCGGTCGGGCCGGGTACGCCGCTGATGTCCGTTGCCGCCCTTGATGCGCTGCGAGTGGTCACCGAGATTCCAGAGAGCCTCCTCGAGCAGGCCAAGGCCGCGAAGAAGGCGACCGTGCGCTTCGGCACGCAAAGCATCGAAGCGACTGCCGTTACAGTCTTCCCCTCGGCCGATCCGCGGACCAACACGTTCCGTGCACGCGTCGACCTGCCCGCGAATGCGGCCGGTCTCGCGCCAGGGATGTTCGTCAAGGTGGCCTTTCCCTCGGGCGAGGAGCAGCGGCTGACCGTTCCGCGCGCGGCCGTCGTCGAACGCAGCGAAATGCGCGCGGTGTACGTCGTGGCGGCCGATGGACGCGTCTCGCTGCGCCAGGTGCGGCTCGGGCGGCCGACCGGCGATCGAATCGAAGTGCTCGCGGGATTGGCCGCCGGCGAGGCCGTGGCGCTCGATCCCGTGGCCGCCGGCCTGAAGGCCCGTCAACCGGCGCCGAAGCATGACTGAAAAGCTCGGCATCAGCGGCCGGCTGGCGCGCTACTTCCTCGACAACCAGCTGACGCCGTTACTCGGCCTGACCGCACTGCTGCTCGGGCTGTTCGCCGTGATGGTGACCCCGCGCGAGGAAGAGCCGCAGATCAACGTCACGATGGCGAACGTGATCGTGCCGTTCCCTGGCGCGAGCGCGCAGCAGGTCGAGAGTCTCGTTGCGACGCCGATGGAGAAGGTGCTCGCCGAGATCTCCGGCGTAAAGCACATCTATTCCGTTTCGAAGCCCGGCGTGGCCGTGCTGACCGTGCAGTTCGAGGTCGGCCAGGAGCGGACGGCCGCGATCGTCCGGCTCTACAACGCCATCTATTCCAACCAGGACTGGCGGCCGGCCGGTGTCGGCATCCTGCAGCCGCTGGTCAAGCCGAAGGGCATCGACGACGTGCCGATCGTCGCCGTGACGCTGTGGACGAAGGATCCGCAACGCGGGTCGTATGAGCTGCGCCAGGTCGCGCATGCGATCGAGGCGGAAGTACAGCGCGTGCCCGGCACCCGCAATGTCCAGACCATCGGCGGCCCGGACGAGACGGTGCGCGTCACGCTCGATCCCCAGAAACTGGCGGGCCACGGACTCACCGTCGCGGACCTCGTGGCATCGCTGCAGGCCGCCAATGTCGTGCAGCACGCCGGCCAGCTCGTGGCCGACGGCGCCAACGTGCCCGTCCAGGCGGGCGAATTCCTCGCCGATCGCGACGACGTGGCCCAGCTCGTGGTGGCACTGCACGACGGCAAGCCGGTCTACCTGCAGGACGTGGCGAGCGTCACGGCGGGCCCGGACCAGCCGGAGCAGTACGTCACGTTCGGCGCCGGCCCCTCCGCCGCGCAGCGGGGCGTTGATCTGCGGGGCACCGCGCCTGCCGTCACGCTCGCCGTCTCGAAAAAGCCCGGCGAGAACGCGATCGACGTGGCCAATGCCGTGCTCAGCCGCATCGAGCAGCTGAAAGGCACCCACATTCCTGACGGCGTCGAAGTCACCGTCACGCGCAACTACGGCGAGACGGCCAACGACAAGGCGCTGAAGCTGATCGAGAAGCTGATGTTCGCGACGGCCTCCGTCGTGTTGCTCGTGTGGCTCACGGTCGGCTGGCGGGAAGCGGTCGTAGTCGGCGCGGCGGTCGTCATCACGCTCGCCGCCACGCTGTTCGCGTCGTGGGCCTGGGGCTTCACCATCAACCGCGTGTCGCTGTTCGCACTGATCTTCGCGATCGGCATCCTCGTGGACGACGCCATCGTCATCGTCGAGAACATCCACCGCCACATGGCGCTCGGCGAGGGCACGCTGGGCGAGCTCATCCCGCGCGCCGTGGACGAGGTCGGCGGCCCGACGATCCTGGCGACCTTCACGGTCATCGCGGCGCTGCTGCCGATGGCGTTCGTCAGCGGGTTGATGGGCCCGTACATGAGCCCCATCCCGATCAACGCCAGCATGGGCATGCTGATCTCGCTCGCGATCGCGCTGACGTTCACGCCATGGCTGTCGAAACGGATGCTCTCGCACTCGCACGCCGCGGTCCACGCCGGCGAGGACCCGCGCGACACGCGGCTGCAGCGCTTCTTCGAGAAGATCATGTCGCCGTTCCTGCGCGGCGACGACGCCCGCAGCCATCGGCACAAGCTCTATCTCGGCGTGCTGGTCGCGATCCTGCTGGCGGTCTCGCTGGCCGCCGTGCAGTGGGTCGTGATGAAGATGCTGCCCTTCGACAACAAGTCCGAGTTCCAGGTCGTCGTCGACATGCCGGAAGGCACGGCGCTCGAGGAGACCGGTCGTGTGCTCGACGAATTGGCGGCAGAGATCGCTGAACGCCCCGAGGTGACCGACTACCAGATCTATACGGGCACGGCCGCGCCGATCAATTTCAACGGCCTGGTGCGGCAGTACTACCTGCGCTCCGGGCACGAGGTCGGCGACATCCAGGTCAACCTCGTGGACAAGCACCACCGCGACCTGAAGAGCCACGAGATCGCCCTCGAAGTGCGGCCAGCCCTCGCGGCGATCGGCAAGAAGTACGGTGCGTCGGTGAAGGTCGTCGAGGTGCCCCCGGGGCCGCCGGTGCAGGCGCCTCTGGTCGCCGAAGTGTATGGTCCGTTCCAGGGCGCGCAGCAGAAGCTCACCGCGGACATTCGCAAGGTCTTCGACTCCAGGCCGGACATCGTCGACGTCGACGACAGCCTCGAAGCACCCCGGTCGCGGGTGATCGTCGCGATCGACCGGCAAAAGGCCGCGCTGCTCGGCGTGAGCCAGGCAGAGGCCACGCAGGTGCTTGCGGCGGGCCTCGGCGGCATCGATGCCACGTATGCGCGCATCGGACGCGAGACCTACCCGATTCCCGTACGGCTCGAACTCGACGTGCCGGACAAGGCAGACCTCGACGGCGTGCTCGCGCTGCGCGTGCGGTCGCGCAGCGGGGCGCTGGTGCCGCTGTCGGAGATCGCGGTGGTCGAGAAGACGACCTGGGACAACTCGATTTACCACAAGGACCTGCTGCCGCTCAGCTGGGTCACGGCCGATGCGGTCGGCAAGACAGACAGTCCGCTCTACGGCATGTTCGAGCTGGTGAGCGCGCTGAAGTCGGATCTGCCGGCGGGCACCGACCTGCAGCAATGGTTCGTCAGCCAGCCTGCGGACCCCTACCGCGCGAGCGTGAAGTGGGACGGCGAGTGGCAGATCACCTACGAGACGTTCCGCGACATGGGGCTCGCGTATGCGGTGGGCCTGGTGCTCATCTACCTGCTGATCGTGGCGCAATTCGGCTCGTACGCCGTGCCGCTCGTGATCATGGCGCCGATCCCGCTCACCATCATCGGCGTGATGCCGGGCCACGCGCTGCTCGGCGCGCAGTTCACCGCGACGTCTATGATCGGCATGATCGCGCTGGCCGGCATCATCGTGCGCAACTCGATCCTGCTGGTCGACTTCATCAACCTCGAGCTCGAGCGCGGGCGCAGCCTCGCCGACGCGGTCATCGGCGCGGCCGCCGTGCGCGCGCGTCCGATCGCGCTCACCGCCGTCGCCGCGATGACCGGGGGCTTCTTCATCCTCGACGATCCCATCTTCAACGGGCTCGCCGTCTCGCTGATCTTCGGCATCCTGGTCTCCACCGTGCTCACGCTGGTGCTGATCCCGATCTTCTACTTCAGTTACCGCAACCGCAGCGCAGGCAAGGCCGCGCCAACTCAGGGGTGACACATGGCACACGTCATTATCATGGGAGCAGGCCTCGGTGGAGTGGCCTGCGCATACGAGATGAAAAATAAGGTCGGCAAGGCGCATCGCGTCACGCTGATCGGCAGCAATCCGTATTTCGAGTTCACGCCGTCCAACCCGTGGATCGCCGTGGGCTGGCGCAAGCCCGAACAGACGCGCGTCGATCTTGCGGCGCCGCTGGCAGACAAGAACGTCGAGTGGATCGACAAGATGGTGCAGACGATCGACGCACCGGGGTCGCGACTCACGCTGGCCGACGGCTCGACCGTCGACTATGACTATCTCGTCATCACCACCGGCCCGAAGCTGGCATTCGACGAAGTGCCGGGCCTCGGGCCCAAAGGTCACACGACCTCCGTCTGCACGCAGGGGCACTCGCTGGAATCCTGGGACCAGTACCAGAAATTCGTCGGCAATCCCGGGCCCATCATCGTCGGCGCCGCTGCGGGTGCGAGCTGTTACGGGCCCGCCTATGAAATGGCGATGATCTTCGACACGGACCTGCGCCGCCGCAAGATCCGCGATCGCGTGCCGATGACGTTCGTCACGGCCGAGCCGTACATCGGCCACATGGGGCTCGGCGGCGTCGGCGACAGCAAGGGACTGATGGAGTCCGTCCTGCGCCAGCGTCACATCAACTGGATCACCAATGCAAAGGTCACGTCGGTCGAATCCGGCGTGATGAACGTGACCGAGGTGAACGACGACGGTTCGGTGAAGAAGGAGCACAAGTTGCCCTTCAAGCACTCGATGGTGCTGCCCGCGTTCAAAGGTGTGGATGCCGTGGCCGGCGTTCCGGAGCTGTGTAATCCGCGCGGCTTCGTCCTCATCGACGAGAACCAGCGCAGCAAGAAGTACCGCAACATCTTCTCGGCCGGAGTGTGTGTCGCGATCCCGCCGGTCGAGGTGACCCCGGTTCCGACCGGAGCGCCCAAGACCGGGTTCATGATCGAGTCGATGGTGCATGCCATATGCGAGAACGTCGGCGCCGAACTCGCCGGCCAGCCGGTCGAGGCCCGTGGCACCTGGAACGCGATCTGCCTCGCCGATTTCGGCGACACCGGCGCGGCCTTCGTGGCGCTGCCGCAGATCCCGCCGCGCAACGTCACCTGGGCGCGCGAGGGGAAATGGGTCCATCTCGCCAAGATCGCGTTCGAGAAGTATTTCCTGCGCAAGGTGAAGACCGGGTCGATCACGCCCATCTACGAAAAGTACGTCCTGAGTACGCTAGGCATCGAGGCCCTGAAGCAATGACGATGGCACGCTCCGCACGTCTCGCCACGGCACTTGCGGCCGTGCTGTTCGCATCCGCCAGCCCGGCGGAATCGCTGGACGAGGCGTGGGCCAAGGCGCTCCAGCAGGATCGCGGCCTGGCCGCAGCGCGCGGGCAGGCCGAGGCGGCGGCTCTGGATGCGGCGGCCGCCCACGCGCAACGCTGGCCGACGCTGGGGGTGCAGGGCTCCTACACGAAACTCGACGATGCGCCGGCCTTCGACTTCTCGTTCACGGGATTGCCAATCAGGCCGCCCGAGATCTTCAAGAACGACCAGTTCATGATGGGCTCGGCGACCTTGACCGTTCCGATCTTCACGAGCGGGCGTATTTCGGGGAGCATCGCCGCGGCTGAGGCACGCAGCAAGGGGGCCGGCGCCACTGCCGTCGGTGCAGAGGCGGATACGAAGCTGGCCGTTGCCGATGCGTATGTCGGCGTGCTGCGTGCGCAGAAGGCGCTTGCCGTGGCCGAGAGCAATGTCGCGAGCCTGGAATCCGTCGCGCACGACGTCGAGAGCATGTTCGAGCGGGAACTCGTGCCGAAGAACGACCTGCTCGCCGTGCAGGTGGCGCTGGCCGATGCAAGGCAGGGTCGTCTGCGCGCGGCCAACGGGCTCGAGATCGCACGCGCCAGCTACAACCGGCACCTCGGCGAGCCGATGGACCGGCCGGTCGAACTGGCCGAAGTCCTGCCCGTGCCGGTGGAACTGCCGACCGGGATCGACGCCCTGATCGAGCAGGCGCTGCGGCAGCGCACGGAATTGGCGGCGCTGGACCAGCAGTCCCAGGCCTACCACGCGCTTGCGAAAGCCGAGCGTTCGCGCGTGCTGCCGCAGTTGTCGCTCGTGGGCGGCTACAACTACCTCGAGAACCAGTTCCTCGACGACGAGGAGTTCCTGTCCGCCGGCATCGGCGTGCAGTGGGCGCTGTTCGACGGCGGGCAGACGCGCAAGCGCGCCGCCGCACTCGATCGCACGGGTCGCGCGACCGAGGACCAGCGCCGGGACGTCGAGTCCCTGATCGCCCTGCAGGTGCGCCAGGCATGGCTCGGCGTGGCGGAGTCGCAGGAACGAATGAAGGTGTCGGCGACGGCCGTCGAACAGGCGGAGGAGAACCTCCGCATCGCCCGGGAGCAGTACGGTTCCGGGCTCGGCACGCAGACGCAGCTGCTGCAGGCGGAAGCCTTGCGCGTCAACGCGCTCGGCAATCGCGACAATGCCACGCTGGACGCTGGCCTGGCACGATTGCAGCTCGCGCGCGCCGTCGGAGCGCTGTAAAGCGAAGCCGGGACGGTCCAGGCCGCCGCGGTAACTCGCCGGGCGGTGTCTGCCGTCAGCGGCCGGCCGGGCTCGCACGCCGAGCGATTCACGAACTGCCGGTACTCGAAAGCGAAGGTCCAGGCGCGTGGTGACCGCGCGTCCATGCCCTTCCCAGAACATTTCAGATCTTTTCAGAACGCTTCAAGACTTGGCGGTGCCCGGCCCCGCAGCCTGCGACCTCAGCGCCAGCCACCCAAGGCCGACGCTGAACTCGACCTGGCAACCTTACATCCATCAGGAAGCAACACATGAAAACCTCGATCAATCTTCGCAAGGCCCTTGCCACCAGCCTGTCGGCTGCCGTGCTCGCCACTTCATATTGCGGTGCAGTGCACGCCGGCAGTAATGGCGGTCAACAGGGCTCGCCCCGCAGCATCGTCGGCAGCTGGAGGAACATGGTGACCTTTACAAACTGCACCACCGGCGCTGCGCTGCGCACGCCCTTTGCCGCTTTGAACTCGTTCTTCGAGGAAGGCAACCTGATCGAGAACGGGTCGGGGATCAGCCCGGCGCTGCGCTCCATCAGCCACGGAACGTGGCGACGCGCGGGCAAGCGCAGCTTCATTGCCCGTTCCGAGATCCAGCTGTTCGACCTGGCCGGAACCTTCACGGGCGTGCAGGTCATCACGCGGAAGTTCGACCTTGGGGAGGACGGCAACTCGTTGACGTCGACCGCCAAGGTGCTCCGCACGGGGATCGACGGCTCCGTCGTCGCAAGCTTCTGCGCGACGGAGACGGGGGAGCGGCTGCCGGAACCGGTGTGGCCGTAAGAACCCGGCGCGGGAGGGCTTAGCCGCGTCGACGGCCGAGTGTCGAACGGGGAGGATGGCCTCGGCCATCCTCCCCCATCACTGCATACGCGCCGGCCGCGGCTATCTTTCACCGTCCGGAATTCATATCCTTGGCCGCCAGGAAGAAATGCTGACCGATCCGCAGACCCGGCGGCGTCAGGCATGGGGGCTCATGGATGATTGCGCTGCCACGGACTTTGTTGCTGGC